>JGI24025J20009_10000370_pt1 | contig 34787 bp, 26 predicted proteins | sample Cruoilmetagenom3_FD_20009 | JGI IMG/M metagenome (IMG submission 20009) | reverse complement strand
TGGCGGGCGGGAGAAGCTGTGGGTCGCGCGGCACGATGGTCACGAAATTGGCCGCCTGCCGCTCTGCCGGGATGCACGGATCATAGGCATGGACCGCGCCGTGCATGATGCCCGTGTCGGTCAGTGCGGCCAGATTGCGGCCGAACAATTCGTCGCGCCCCTCTGCCCCGCTGCTCGCTTCGAGATAGACGAAATCGGCGCGCGCGGTGCGCAAGGCGGAGATATCAATCGGACCATCGCCTGCCCCCATCACCACGCCCTGCACCGGGAATTCCGCGCGCGGCGGCGTCCAGTTCTGCGTGCGCCACCACAGGAACACGCCGGTGCCAATCAGCGCGAGCAGCAGCAGCGCCTCAACCCAGAAGCGCCAGACAGATTTCTTCTTCTTGCCCATCGGGCGCGACCCTTGATTGGTGTAATTGGTGGCAGTGCCAGGCGGCTCTTGAACCGCTCTAGGTTAAGCCTTGATATGCAGCACGCAAATTAATGTAAACAATCGCCGCGCGGTTTCAAAATCGGTTTCAACCTTGCCGTCCAGCGCCTCAGTCAATTGCCGCGTTCCGCGATCATGAATGCCCCGCCGCGCCATATCGATAGTTTCGATCTCCTGCGCGGATGTGCGGCGCAGCGCCTTGTAATAGCTGTCACATATAGCGAAATATTCGCGCACCACGCGGCGCAAGCGGCCCAGTCCCAGCCCTATAGTGCCCGCATCGGCCCCGGCGCGATCTTTCAGCCCCAGCGCCAACATCCCTTCGACAATGCCAAGGTGGACATGCCACGGACCGGCATGACCGTTTTCCAGCGCCCGCAAGGGCCGGAAGAGATTGTCCTCCACCAGATCGCGCAATGCGACCTCGCGCTCTTTCTCAATCTCTTCATTGCGCGCGATGACGGTCGCTTCATCCAGCGTGATGGCTTCAATCCGGTTGCCTGCGTCCTGTGTCATCGCCCGCTACCTTGGCCCACTGCGGGTGCATATTGCAATTGCGAAAAGGGGGCGGCGGGTATTCGTCCCCGCTTTCCACAGGCAGTGATGGAAAAATGTGACAAGCTGCGACTTGCCCGCGCCGCATTGGCTGCGCATTAAGGCCGCATATGTCAGATGAAGACCTCTTGATCCGCAGTGATTCTGTGGCCGCCCCTAATAGCGCTGACGCGGCGCCCAAGGGCCGCGCCCTGCCAACCAATCTGGAAGCAGAGGCGGCCTTTATCGGCGCCGTGCTGATCGACAACCGCGTGCTGGAAGAGCTGCCGATTGAGCTGGCGCCCAAGCATTTCTACGCGCCTGTCCACCAGCGCATTTTCGACCGCATCCAGATCGGCATTGAAAAGCAGATGATCGTCACGCCGGTGACGCTCAAACCCTATTTCGAGAATGATGAGGGGCTGAAGGAATTGGGCGGCAGCGCCTATCTCGCCCAGCTTACCGCCGACGGACAGGGCCTCCTTGCCCCGCGCGAACTGGCTCAGCAGATTTACGACCTTGCCCTGCTGCGCGAACTGGTCGGCGTGGGCCGTGAGCTGGTGGAGAACGCGCTCGACACCTCGCAGGATGTCGAGCCGATGCGCCAGATCGAAGGGGCCGAAGCACGGCTGTTCGAAGTGGCGGAAGGCGCGGTGAGCGAAAACACCGGCACCAGCTTCCGCAGCGCCTCGCATGAAGCGATCCGCATGGTCGAAGCGGCGATGAATTCGGGTGGCGGCCTGTCGGGCAAGACCACAGGGCTGGAGCTGATCGACAACAAGACCGCCGGCCTGCACAATTCCGATCTCATCATCCTCGCCGGGCGTCCGGGTATGGGCAAAAGCTCGCTTGCGATGAACATCGCCTTCAATTGCGCGGAGGAGCATTTGAATTTCCAGCGCGATGGCGGCCCGCACAGCTACGGCGCGCCCGCCGCTTTTTTCAGCCTGGAAATGAGCGCCGACCAGCTCGCCACGCGTATCCTTGCCGAACAGGCCGAGGTGTCATCCGAGGCGCTGCGTTCGGGCAAACTCAACCGCGATGAATTCCAGAAATTGTCCTACGCGGCGCAGAAGCTGTCCGAATTGCCGCTCTATATCGACGATACGCCAGCGCTGACGATTTCCGGCCTGCGCACCCGCGCGCGGCGATTGAAGCGGCGGCACGATATCGGGCTGATCGTGGTCGATTACCTGCAATTGCTGCAAGGTTCTGGCCGCGCCAGCGACAACCGCGTGAACGAGATTTCGGAAATCTCGCGCGGGCTCAAAACGCTCGCGAAGGAATTGCAGGTTCCGGTAATCGCGCTGTCGCAGCTCAGCCGTGCGGTGGAATCGCGCGAGGACAAGCGCCCGATGCTGTCCGACCTGCGCGAATCCGGCTCAATCGAGCAGGATGCCGACATGGTGTGGTTCATCTTCCGCGCCGAATATTACCACGAAGCCTCGCGCCCCGACATGCCGAATGAGACCAGCTCCGAATCCGATCAGGAAAAGTACCGCGTCTGGGAAGACCGCTATCTGGAACTGAAAAACCGCGCGACACTGATGGTCGCCAAACAGCGCCACGGCTCCACCGGCAACGTCCCGCTGCACTTCCAGAGCGAGTTCACCAAGTTCACCTCCCCCAATATGAAGGACTACTCGGACTACGGGTTTGAGTAGGGGGGAGTGGCTGCTTTCGACCCAAATTGCGGACGATCCTAATCGGCGACTTCTCCAGATTCCCAGTACCTAGCGGTCAACTCAACCGGCAGTGCTCCAAAGTGAAACCCGCTGTAGGGTGAGATAACGGGTGGATCTTGTGATATATAAATGCTTTCTCGATACTCGCCCACTGCTTCGACGTATCTTTCTAATCCCGGATTTAATCGCGTCGATTGATGGTCGCACCAGTCCGACAGCGGCCCATCATCTAGCCTTGGTATCTCAGATGTCGAGAAAACAACTGCGCAGGCGAACCCAACCTCTGACCGCCCGAAACGTGTTCGTGCTGGCTGTTCAAAACGCTGAACGAGAAAGCTACCGTTGTCGAACCACGCGTAGTTCCAGACCACCTCTCCCTCACGCGGAGCCCAATCGCGCACATCTGTTTTCCGAACAATACCTGAAGATGTTTGTGAACCAACCTCGACTGCTCGTACAAGGGAGGAAAAAAGCAAATACGCGTTGTCTGTCGCATAGATGCTGGCCAAAGAGTTTGGAATTTCGGCAAGCTCCTGCGATCCAATCGGCGTAGGGAGATTAGAACCGTCGCTATCCCAGCTCAGCACTTCAGCGCTTCGACAAGCACGGGCCGCTAATTCAATAATGCCATCTACAGGAAGGCCTGTGCGCAAGCCAGAAACCTCAATTTCGATCCTGCAGATAATTCTGGTCGAATGGAAGCCGTCCACGATTACAAGAGCATCAGGATACACTAAGCGAATTAGTGCAGGTCTGGTGGTGTCTTCAAATAGTGGTTCGCCACGTGAAGATCGTACCTCTCGAATTACAGCGTCTACCGTTTCGAGTTGTTTCTCACGGAAGTTATCGTTTTCTCCTGACCTGACACGAAACCCTTGCACCGTGACGGCATCACCAAGGGCTTCTAGTGGACGCTCAATCACTTCCTGCGCTAACGTTTCCGGTCCGAGTAACAGAAGCACACTCGCTACTAAGGCGCCGAGAAACCTCTGCCATCGAATGAGAAAACCTAACATGACGTAATTGTGGGTCCCATAAAAAAACAATGCAATCATTTTTGCTCACCCACAGAGGATGGATGGAATTGTCCGCTTTCCACCCATATCTGGACATTCACAACCGTAAATTCAGCCGCCCCGGACACGCTGTCCTACAGCCCCCGCCCAGCTCTAACTCCGCGCGATGCGCGCATCGACTTATTCGCCGTGGCCCACCTATGCCCGCGTGCCGCCATTCCTGCCGCTTGCGCTGCGCGTGCGGCGCGATGGGTGGAGTGCGGCGCGGCAGGTGCGGTTTATCGGGATGCTGGCGCAGACAGGCTTGGTCGCTGCCGCTGCGCGTGATGTGGGGATGAGCCGGATGGCGGCCTACCGCCTGCGACACGGGGCGGCGGAAGAAAGCAGTTTTGCCCATGCGTGGGATGCGGTGATCGCTATGCGCGCCGGGGCGGATGTTCAACCAAAGCGGAAGGTTACACCTGAAGAGCTTCGCGAATGGGCGATGCGTGGCCCCTATTGCATCACCATGCGGCGCGGGCGGTTTGTTCGGGCGCAGCGAAAACCCAGCAGTTCTGCGCTTTTGCGCCTGCTTTCCCAGTATGATCGCAGCCGCGCGGGCGATATGATCGAAGGGCTGGACTGGTGACGCGGCAGGTCCACATTTACCGCCTTTTGCGCTCCACAATGGCCGATTTACAACCCCAAATTCAGCCGCCGCGTCACTGTGTAATCCAGCACGCCAACAAGGAACCAGCTCGCCCACCATTTGGTGCGGGTCCACAAAGTGGCGCGCTTGGCGTGCTCTTCGGGCGTCACCTCGACGCTCGCAGCCAGATGCCTCTGGATGAATTCGCGCATTGTCTCGGCCAGCGCCGCATCCTCGATCCGCAGCACGATTTCGAGATTGAGGTAGAGGCTGCGCATGTCGAAATTGGCGCTGCCCATATAGACCGCATCGTCCAGCACCAGAAGCTTGGTGTGCAGCTTGCACGGCTGAAATTCGTACACTTTCGCCCCGTCCTTCAGCAGCTTCTTATAGAGCGCGCGGCTGGCACCGATGGTGGCATCATTGTCGCTTTTGCCCGCCATCACGAGGTTGGCCTGCCCCTTGCGCGCGATCTGGCGGATCGCCTGGCGCAGTTTCGGATTGGGCGAGAAATAGGCCATCATCATGTCGAGCCGCTCACCCTGCTCCAGATCATTACTGATACACCGTGCCCAGCTTGACGGACCCTTGGTCGGACCACCGATAAGCAGCTGCACCGGACCCGCACCCGCATCCCATTCGCGCACGCGGCGGCGAATATCGCGGAATTGCGCATTCTCATCCTCAGTCCATTCGCGCAATTCCGCAAACCAGCGCGCAACCTGGGCCACCACATCGCCTTCAAGCCGGAAGCCCAGATCGTTCCAGCCATTGTCCTGCGGCGGGGCGAAATAATCATCCTCGACATTGAACCCGCCCATCATCGCCACTGTGTCATCCGCGATGACGATTTTCTGGTGGTTGCGGATAAGCGCCCGGCGCGACCACCTGGCGAGGAAGAGGTGGAACGTGCCGCCCGCCGCGCTCAAATCGGCGAAGAACTCCTCATCCACGCTTGCGCCAAAGCCATCGACGATCAGCGTGACCTTCACCCCGCGCCGCGCTGCCGCGACCAGCGCATCGCGCACCGCCGTGCCCACCCCATCGGGGGCGAAGATATAGAAGGCGATTTTCAGGCTTTCCTGCGCACCTGCAATGATATCAAGCAGCGCCGCTCGTCGGTCTTTCCCGGCCGGATAGAAGGTGAAGGACAGGCCCTGCGCCTGCGCGCTGAACGGTTCGGGATCATTGTAGGTGATCAACGCGGCAGCATCGCGGGCGGATCGGGTCATGTCCATAGACCGCCTGTTAGCACGCTTCGCGCGGCGGAAAACCTTGACGGGCGCGCCAGTGTCGCTTAATTGAGCCTCTTTCCGAAAACACCAGCTAAATCGGAGTGCCCATGGCGCGCGTTACCGTCGAAGATTGCGTCGACAAAATTCCTAACCGTTTCGATCTCGTCCTGCTTGCCGCACAGCGTGCGCGGGAAATTTCCGGCGGTGCCGAGATGACCATCGACAAGGACCGGGATAAGAACCCGGTTGTTGCTCTGCGTGAAATCGCCGAACAGACGGTCAAGCCCAAGCATTTGCAGGAATCGCTCATCCAGTCGCTGCAGACCATCCTGCCCGATGAAGAAGATGAAGCCGATGATATCGGTTCGCTGAGCCAGTCGGCAGAGGCCATGCGCCTGTCCGCCGCCGCGCCGACGCGCTCGACGTCGATCGGAGCCGACTACGAAGGATAAGGCTTCGCGCCTTTCCAATAAGCTAGAGGGCCGCGCCGAAAGGTTGCGGCCCTTTGCTTTTGCCGTTTCCGATTCGTGCGGCTAGTCCCGCCCAAACGGCTGCATCAGCGCAAAACCAAGCCGCGCGGGCCGCTCATCCTGCCATTCTTCAAGACCAATGGTCATCTGATCCTGCGGGTCATGCGCGCGCGCGCGATAGGTGCCAAACAGCCTGTCCCATAACGCGAGCGCCGTGCCGTAATTGCTGTTCGTCTCCTCGACCCGCGCCGAGTGATGAATGCGGTGCATATCGGGCGTGACCATTACCGTCCGCAGCGCATGGTCCAGCTTTGGCGGAAGCGCGAAATTGGCGTGCGTGAACAGGGTGGCGACAGCGAACCCGACTTCAAACACGAATACCGCAAGGGCCGGTGCGCCCAGCGCGATCACCACAGCGCATTTATACGCCATCGATGCGAGTATCTCGATCGGGTGAAACCGCGCGGCGGTGGTTACATCGAAATCGCGGTCGCTGTGATGGACCCGGTGCAGGCGCCAGAGCAGCGGGATGCGGTGGGTGGCCCAGTGCTGCACGTAAAGCGCAAGATCGAGCGCGAGCAGCGTCACCGCGAAAGCCAGCCACACGGGCGCTTCGATTGAATGGAACAGTCCCCAGCCCCGCTCTGCCGCCAATACCGCTGCACCGACCATTGCCAGCGGAATAATCAGCCGCACAGCAGCCGTATCGATGAAGAACAGCGACACATTGGTCAGCCTGCGGCGTGCAGGTGGCAAGATCTTGCCGCGAACAGGCACGGCAAGCTCTACCGCCAGCACCAACAGGAACGCGGTCCCGATGATGCAGAGCGCGAAAAGCGGCATAGTGCTGGTGGTGAATTCCATGTCGTACATGTGGCTGCTGACAGGTGGCGGCACAAGTGGACCAATCGCCGTGATTGCCACCAGTTCTCGCCAGCCTATAGTGCTTGTACTTGAGACGGGGGCATGCATGAGCGATCTGCTGGATGGACTGGGCACGGCGACGGAAGGCGGGCTGTTCGCGCGCGCGCTTGAACCAGAGTCGGGGGCAAGGAAACCACATCCGGACCAGCCGGAAAAATGCCTCAACTGCGGGACTGAATTGACCGGCGCTTATTGCCAAGCCTGTGGCCAGAAGGGGCATTTGCACCGCACGATCGGCGCGTTCATGCACGATCTGCTGCATGGCGCGCTGCATTTCGAAGGCAAGCTGTGGCGCACCTTGCCGATGCTGATTTTCAGGCCGGGCAAGCTCACCCGCCGTTATATCGACGGGGAGCGCGCGCGGTTCGTGTCACCGATGGCGCTGTTCCTGTTCGGCGTGTTCCTGATGTTCGCCGTGTTCCAATTGGTGGGCCTGACCGCGCCGACAGACCTTACGGCACCTGAAATTACTCCGCAGAGCGTGACCGAGACGCGTGAACGGCTCGAGCAAGAGCGGGAAACGGCACTGGCTGAGCTTACGGCTTTGCCAGCGGACTCGAGCGAACGCACTGAGCTTGAGGCACAAATCGCTACGGCGGATGACAGTTTGGAGGCGCTCGATACGATTTCGGGATTGAACCCGGACGGCTTCATGCAGGATGGCGAATGGAATATCACCGGCGTCAGTGCGATCGATGATGGATTGATAGCGAAATGGCGCGAAAATCCCGGGCTGATGCTTTATAAATTACAGACCAATGGCTACAAATTCAGCTGGATGCTGATCCCTATCTCCATCCCTTTTGTGTGGCTGCTGTTCGCTTGGAAACGGCGTTTCAAAGCATACGATCACGCCATTTTCGTGACCTATTCGCTCAGCTTCATGACGCTGTTATTTGTTACAATGTCGCTGCTGTCAGTTGCAGGCCTGCGCTTAATTGTCATCGTAATGACACTGATGCTGATCCCGCCGATCCACCTCTACAAGCAACTACGCCACGCTTATGAATTAAAGCGGCTGAGCGCCTTCTGGCGGCTGATGGTGCTCAGCGGATTTATCTGGATCGTAGCAATCCTGTTTGTGCAATTGCTGATCGTCTTGGGCGCGTTCTAGCCGCCTTGATCCTCATGCCANCAGATCCACCAGCGCATGAAGGTNAGCACGAGATGCCAGCCAACAAGGATTGCGGCCCAGGCCAGAAATGACGGGCCGATTGCGCCGAGAATTTCGTCACTGCGGTCGCGGTTGAACAGCCAGATGATCGGGCTGATAATTAGCAGGGCCGCGCCCAGCCAGAGAAGAAACCGCCCGCCTGCCTCCAGCACGCGCATCGCCGCGTTGGCGAAATTGCGCAATGGACGCGGCGGGGGTTCGTGCTTCACGCGCCCTGCGGCGCTTCACCTTCGCCGCCGAAGCGCTTGCCGGCCTTGGGAATGGAAGATCCATGCGTCGGGACGACCGGGATCGGACCGCTCGGCGCATCAGGACGGTCGATCTTGCCGTCCTCGATCAAGGCCTTGATCTCGTCACCCGTCAGCGTTTCGTATTCGAGCATCGCCTGCGCCAGGAGATGCAGCTGATCCTCATGCTTGGTCAGCAGATCCGTCGCACGCTTGTGAGCGCCTTCGACAAGATCCTTGATCTCCTGATCAATCAGCTTGTTCGTCTCCGCGCCAGCCATGGTGCGCGTAGTCTGCCCCATGCCGAGATAGCCTTCCTGGCTCTGCTCATACATCAGCGGACCAAGCTTGTCGGACATGCCCCATTTGGTGACCATATTCTTGGCCAGATCGGTGGCGTACTGGATATCGGAGGATGCCCCGCTCGACACTTTGTCGTGACCGAAGATGATTTCTTCTGCCACGCGTCCACCCATGCTGACCGAGAGGTTCGCATGCATTTTGTCGCGGTGGTACGAATAATTGTCGCGTTCGGGCAGGCGCATCACCATGCCCAGCGCACGGCCGCGCGGAATGATAGTGGCCTTGTGGATCGGGTCCGATGCCTCTTCATGCACCGCGACGATGGCGTGACCTGCCTCATGATAGGCGGTCATCTTCTTCTCGTCCTCGGTCATAACCATGGACTTGCGCTCGGTGCCCATCATCACCTTGTCTTTGGCGTCCTCAAACTCCTGCATCGCCACCAGCCGCTTGTTGCGCCGCGCGGCCAGCAAGGCAGCTTCGTTGACGAGGTTGGCAAGGTCTGCACCGGAGAAGCCGGGCGTGCCGCGCGCAATGGTGCGCGGGTTCACGTCNGGTGCCAGCGGCACCTTCTTCATGTGGACGGCTAGAATCTTCTCGCGNCCATCGATGTCGGGGATCGGCACCACAACCTGACGGTCAAACCGGCCCGGGCGCAGCAGCGCGGGGTCGAGAACGTCGGGACGGTTGGTGGCGGCGATGATGATGATGCCTTCATTGGCCTCAAAACCATCCATTTCGACCAGCAGCTGGTTCAGCGTCTGCTCGCGCTCATCGTTGGAATTGCCGATGCCATTGCCGCGATGGCGGCCCACGGCGTCAATTTCGTCAATGAAGACGATGCACGGCGCGTTCTTCTTGGCCTGTTCGAACATATCGCGCACACGGCTGGCACCCACGCCGACGAACATCTCGACAAAGTCGGAGCCGGAAATGGTGAAGAACGGCACGCGCGCTTCGCCAGCAATAGCGCGGGCGAGCAGCGTCTTACCCGTACCGGGAGAGCCGACCAGCAGCGCGCCCTTGGGTATCTGTCCGCCCAGCTTGGAGAAACGCTGCGGGTCTTTCAGAAATTCGACGATTTCCTGCAATTCTTCGCGCGCTTCGTCGATACCGGCCACGTCTTCAAACGTCACGCGGCCCTGCTTTTCAGTCAGCATCTTGGCCTTGGACTTGCCAAAGCCCATCGCGCCGCCAGCGCCGCCGCCCTTTTGGACCTGGCGTAAAGCAAAGAAGGCAATACCGAGGATCAGCAGGAACGGCAGCGTCTGGATCAGTATGTATACCAGCATATTGCCATTTTCGGGCTGCGCGCCGGTATATACGACACCTGCCTCGTCGAGCTGTTGGGTCAGCCGGTTGTCATTTGGCACCGGTGTGGTGGAAAAAGGCTCATTATTTTCCAGAACGCCGGTAATCAGGTCTTGCGCGATGACCACTTCACGCACGCTGCCCTCCTCGACCTTCTCTTTGAAGTCCGAATAGTCGATCGCCGTGCCAGCGGCTTCGCGGTCGCCGCCAAACATGGAAACAGCCAGCAACAGTGCCAGGAAAATACCACCCCAGACGAAGAGGCTCTTCATCCAAGGGTTTGGTTGTTCTTCGGGTTCGCGATTCTCGCTCATGCGCAGGGCATCCTTTCGTAAGGCCCAATGTAGGCGCGGGTGGGTGAATGGCAAGATAACGCGGATACGGCTTTTGGGGTGAGCCCGGTGAGACGTGCGCGGCATGAGGCAGGCACCTGCATCAAGCACGCCATTCACTTTGACAAGCTTCCTTGACAAATGGCGAATCAAAGTCTAGTTTCCTTTACATCAATTCAAGGGAGCTTGACATGAACAAGATTGCACTGGCGCTCATCTGGGCCGCCGCCATCATCGGAATTTCCGTCGCATCGATATTTGACATCGTGCCGACAGGATTTGCCGAAGCGATGGTTTTCACACTGCCCGCGCTTGCTTGGCTATCGATCAGTGGCGGCAAAAGCTGCCTGCCCTGTCCGCTGACAGGCAGAAAGGGGAATGCGTGATGCTGTCCTCGACCCGCAAGAAGCCAGAAAAGCTGCGCTATCTGGTGCGCATTTCCTTGGCGATGGTGCTTTACCTCGGCTCGCTTTTCGCCGCCGAAATCCTGATCGAAGACCGCGGATTGTCAGGGTGGCCAGCCTATATGCTGGCTGCCCTGCCCGGCCTTGCCTTTGCTGCGGTATTCTGGATCTTCGTCCGGCTCATCGTGGAAGAGCGGGATGAATTTTTCCGCATGCTGTATGTACGCCAACTGATGGTCGCGACCGGCCTTGCCCTGACAGCGGCAGCGGTCTGGGGCTTTCTCGAAACCTACATGCCCGTCCCGCATATTCGTGCGTTCTGGTGGCCGACAATCTGGTGCTTCGGCCTTGGTATTGGTGCCGTCTATAACAAGGTGACGATGGGCACTTACGGGGAGTGTGCATGATGGCAACCGCAACACAAAACAAAGCCAAACCCGGCGTGTGGGCAGGCCTGTTCGGTGCCAATATGGCGGTGATCGCGGTCCTGTTCATCACCGGCGTGATNGAGCCACCCACGCCCTATATCCTGTTCGCGCTCAATATGGTGCTGATGGTGCCGCTGGTGCGTGCGGGCAAACAATTGCAGGTCGAAAAGGGCGGCGTCACNCGNGCGGTCTCGCGCTATAACCGCCGCTTCCTCGGCTTCAGCCTCGCCTATTCGGTGGCCATGATGGTGTGTGCCTTGCTCGCCGACCGTATGGGGTGGGCCACGCCCGTGATGTGGGTGCTCGCTATTGTGCCGATGGTGCCTGCGTTCGGAATGATCTGGGCGATGACACAATATCTGCGCGAGGAGACGGACGAATATCTGCGCCATCGCGCGGTGAGTGCAGCCATGGTGGGACTTGGCTTTGTGCTGGTGCTGGGCACTGGCTGGGGCTTCCTCGAGACCTTTGGCCTCGTTCCTCATATCTGGGCATGGTGGGTCTTCCCGGCTTGGGCCATGGGACTTGGTATCGGCATGGCTTTGCCAGAGCGCGATGCAGGAGGTGAGGCGTGAAGAACCGTCTGCGCGTCCTCAGGGCCGAACGCGAGTGGAGCCAGCAGGATCTGGCCGACCGTCTCGATGTCAGTCGCCAGAGCGTGAACGCCATTGAGACGGGGAAATATGATCCTTCGCTCCCGCTGGCGTTCAAGATTGCCGATATCTTCGAACTGGCGATCGAGGAGATTTTCCTGCGCGATGTGGTTGAGCAGGCGGCCAAATAGGGGTGGGCGTCAGAACAAAGTCTGTTTGACCGGCACGCTCATCCCGGCCTGCTGCGCAATCATGCCGATCCATTGTTCGACCTGTTCGCACTCTTGCTGAAATGATGGCGCGGCATCGCCGACCTCACCGGCAAAGTCACCGCCCAGCTTGGCGTGTCTGGCAAAGAGCGGGCCATCGACCACCGCTTCGATCTGCTGCGGATCGAACGACAGTCCGGCCAGATCCAGCACGGCCTCCACCGCGTCGACGCGGTCGAGATCGAAGCGGTCGCCATCAAGCGTGCGGAGGCGCGCGGCGTCAGAGCCAGCCATCAGCATCGTGAACAGCCGCTGCGACAGGAACCACGCCAGCCCCGCCGCCTGCAAATCGGTCATCGAGAACTGCTCGCGGCCGTCCATGCCGAGGTCCATCCCGGCATAGGACATCATTTCGAGATAAAGCTGCCGCCCCCAGCGCCGCCCCATCAGCGCGCGCTTGTCGACCGATTTCAGGAAACTCGTCAGCGGATTGGTCATCAGCACGCCACGCGCATCGGGCCGCGCGGCCAGCAGCGCAGGGATCAGCATGTTCGCATGGTTGGTCGGCTTGATGAAGACCGCTTCGCCCTCCGCCCAAGGACGCGAGAGCAAGTCGCACACAGGCTTCACCAGATCCTTCGCCGCGTCCCCGGCCCCGGCCAATTGCGCGAGGACCCCCGGCTCAGCCAGTCCGACCGACACGCCTTCCACATTGAGCGCGCGCACCAACAGTGTGGAGCGGCAGAAGGCAGTGTGAAAGATGAAATGGACAGGGCCAGTCGCTGGCCGCATTGCCTGCACATCAGCGAGCGCAAGCCACGCGGCCCCCTCGGCCTGCTCCTCATTCAGATCAGCAAGGAAGCCGGGCGCGGTCAGCGTCTCGCGCGTGATTTGCAGGAATTGCAACCGCCCGCCTGCAAGGTCGAGCCGGTGCGGCAGCCAATGCGGATCAGCGGCGATGGTGGCAGGGTCAGTCATTCTGCAACGCTTTAGCGCGCCAATGGGCCTGTTGCACCCCGCCATACGTCACAGGACTGGAAATACGCTGGACTGGAATTTCGATGGGCGTTGTGCAAATCGCAACTTTCTCATGGTTAAGGCAGAGCTTATGACAGCACATCTGCCAATCGAAGGGTCTCGCATGCTTATGCCAACGCGCACGGTTGAGAAGGTCTGGGGGCGTCATACGCTGCCCGCACCTTTCATCGCGCCCGAAGGTGTGCGCGTGGGCGAAATCTGGTTTGAGCCGCAGCCCGAACTGCCCGAATTGCTGGTCAAATACCTCTTCACCAGCGAGAAACTCTCGGTCCAGTGCCACCCGAATGATGGCCAAGCCGAGGCCGCAGGGCTTGGCCGCAATGGCAAGGAAGAGTGCTGGCTGGTGGTTGCTGCCGAAGAGGGCGCTACTTTGGGCGTCGGCTTCCGCGAGGAAATTGGTGCCGAAGCCATGCGCACCGCTGCACTGGATGGCTCAATCGAAGACCTGCTGGTGTGGCACGAAGTGCAGGCAGGCGATTACTTCGTGATTCCCGCAGGTACAGTCCACGCGATCGGGCCGGGCTGCTCGATCATCGAAGTGCAGCAGAACAGCGACATCACCTATCGCCTGTACGATTACGGCCGCCCGCGCGGATTGCATCTGGACGATGGCATCGCCGTGGCCAACGGCGCGCCGCATCCTGAAAGCTTGCGCGGAAGCATCCCGGCAAGCGGCCACGCCTCACTGGTCGATGGCCCGCATTTCCGGCTCGATCTGGTGGACGGTATTGCCGACGATGGCCTGCTCTATTCCTATGCCGACAGACTGCTGGTCGTGCCGCTGTCCGGCGAAGTGCTGGTCGCTGGCGAAGTCGTCGCGCCGGGCCAATGCGCCTATGCGCCAAACCTCGCCAGCGTCAGCTTCGCACCCGAAGGCAAGTGCCTGGTGACCGCGCCAATCAGCTAGTGTGGCTCACACCACCCCGAACGCCAGCATCGCATCGGCGACCTTTTTGAAGCCTGCGATATTCGCGCCTTTCACATAGTCGACATATTCGCCGCCGTTCTGCTCGCCATAGGTGACGCATTTTTCGTGGATGTCGCCCATCAGATTGGTCAGCATGTCGCCAAGGCGCTCCTGATTCCAGCTGATCCGCTCTGAATTCTGACTCATTTCGAGGCCCGAAACAGCAACGCCGCCAGCATTGGCGGCCTTGCCGGGACCATACATGATCTTGGCATCGTGGAAGACCTTCACCCCGTCCAGCGTGGTCGGCATGTTCGCGCCTTCGGACACGGCGATCACGCCATTTTCGACCAATTCCTTCGCCTCAGTCTCGTTCAGCTCGTTCTGCGTGGCGCAAGGCAGGGCCACATCACAAGGCACGTCCCACGGGCGCCTGCCTTCGTGGAAAGTAGCAGCGGTGAAGTGGTCGGCATATTCGCTGATCCGACCGCGCCTCTCAGTCTTGAGCCGTTTGACCCAATCGATCTTCTCCTGATCGATACCGTCGGGATCGTGGATGAAGCCGCCCGAATCGGACAGCGTCAGCACCTTGCCGCCCAGCTGGACGATTTTCTCAGCGGCATGCGTGGCAACATTGCCCGAGCCGGAGATAACCGCGCTCTTGCCTTCAACATCGTGGCCTGCGTGCTTGAGCATGTTCTGCATGAAATAGACCGCGCCATAGCCGGTCGCCTCGGGCCGCATTTGCGATCCGCCATATTCGGTGGCCTTGCCCGTCAGCACGCCTTCCCAGCGCCCGGTGATGCGTTTGTACTGGCCGAACATGTAGCCGATTTCACGCCCGCCGACGCCGATATCGCCCGCAGGCACATCGGTATTGGGGCCGATATGGCGGTAGAGTTCGGTCATGAAGCTCTGGCAGAAGCGCATCACTTCAGCGTCGCTCTTGCCCTTGGGGTTGAAGTTGGAGCCGCCCTTGCCGCCGCCCATCGGCAGGCCGGTGAGCGAGTTTTTGAAGGTCTGTTCAAACGCGAGAAATTTCAGCACGCTTTCATTCACGCTGGAATGGAAGCGGATACCGCCCTTGTAGGGGCCGATGGCATTGTTGTTTTGCACCCGCCAGCCGCGCTGCACGCGGATGCAGTGATTGTCGTCTTCCCAGCAGACGCGGAATGACACGATCCGGTCAGGCTCAGCAATGCGGCGCAGGATCTGCGCCTCGTGATATTCTTCCTTGTCCTCGATAAACTCGAAGATGTCCTGCGACACCTCCTGCACCGCCTGAATGAATTCGGTCTGCCCCGGATTGCGCTTTGTCACGCCTTCCATGAATGTTTGCAGGTCAACGTGACGATCGTAGACTGATGTCATTTCGCGGCTCTCCCCTTGCCCGTGCGATTTGCCGGGTAGCGCCGCTTTATGACGCGTTTATCCTGCGAAGAGCAATGCCCCCCACTTGCAAAAGCNTGACCACGCGCGGCACAAGGGCGCCGAGAGGGGCAAATTCGTGACAGAGCGAGCGCGATTGCGCATGATGGAAAGCGGCTGGCGCAGCGTGCGCGAGGCTGGATCAAAGCGGCTGGTGCTGACCGGCGTGCTACTGCTGCTGGCAGTGTTGCTGGCGCGGTTTAGCTGGGATGTGCCCTTTACCGGCCAAGCCGAACGCGCGCTCTACGATTCCCGCGCTTATACTCTGGCCGAAGAGGTGGAGGGCGAGGACCGGGTAACGATGGTCGTCTACACCGACCGGACACTGTTCGATCACGGCAAGCGCTCCCCCTTGCCGCGCGACATTCTGGCTAATGCGCTCGTGGCAATAGACGGCATGGGCGCAAGGGCCATTGGCATCGATATTCTGTTCGATCAGCCGCAGGCAGAGGATGATGAACTGGTTGCGGTTCTGCAAAACATGCAGACCCCGGTTGCGGTCGCCTATGCCGAAACCGCGACAAATGCCGCCGATATCGAATATTTCCAGCAGGAATATCTGGTCGAATTCCTGAACCGACTGGATGGCAGCAATGCGCGGCCCGCCAGCATCAGGCTGGATGAAGAATTTGGCGTCACACGCGTCTGGCCGGAAAGCTTCGATCATCTGCCGCCGGTTCTGGGCCGAGTGATGCTGGAAGACGCGGGCGACGGCCAGCTCACCATGCCCGGTTATGATGGCGGTATTCGTTATCGTCATTCGGCTTTAGAAAGCCAGATCGATCCAGAGACCGGCGAGGCTATGGATGCGACTTCGATTTTCCCGGTTCTCGACATCAGTCTGTTTGCTGATCGAGCGCTGCTCGAAATACCTGCCATTGCCGAAGAAGTCCGCCCCGCCATCGAAGGAAAATACATCCTGATCGGCGGCGATCTGACCGATTTTGACCGGGTGGAAACCACTTTCACTGGGATCGACGGGGAATCGCCCCCGGGGCTTGCAGTTCATGCCGCTCTGATCGCCCAAATGCTCGATGGCGCCGCGCTCAAACCCGTGTCGCCATTGTACCTGTGGGCGCTCGCCATTCTCGTGATTATCGCCGCCACGCTCACCGCGCTGCTCGAACTGCGCAATTGGCGGTTCGCGCCTCTGCTTGTGATCCAGATCTTGCTGTTCATCGGCCTGCCGTATTTCCTCCATGCGCGCGGTGTGGACACCTATGGCTTCCCCGCAATCGGACCGGCGCTGGGCTGGGTCATCGCCTTCACCGCGGTTACCAGCGCGGCGCGGGCATCAGGCGCGGTGCAGCGGCGCTTTGCTCAAGGCGCGCTCGGCAAATATCTGCCGCAGAGCATCGCCAGCGAAATTATCGAGAAGCCCGAATTGCTCGGCCTCGGCGGAGAGAAGCGCGAAATTTACGTGTTGTTCTCCGACCTCGAAGGCTTCACCAAAATGAGCCATGTGCTGGAACCGGAAATGGTCGCCAAGCTGCTCAATCGTTATCTCGAAATGCTCAGCCAGGTGGTGCTCGACCATGGCGGCATTCTCGACAAATTTGTCGGCGATGCGGTGGTCGCATTCTGGGGCGCGCCTATCGCCATGCCCGATGATGCAACGCGCGCGGCCAAGGCGGGCTATGCCATCTGGCAGGCGGGCGAGGCCTTCCGCGCCGAGGTCGCCGCCATGGACCCGGACCTTCCAAAAATCGGCAAGACCCGCGTGGGTCTGCATTTCGGCGAAGCAGTGGTCGGCAATTTCGGTGGCGAGAACCGCATTCAATACACCGCTCTGGGCGATTCCATGAACACCGCCGCACGGCTCGAATCCGCCAACAAGGCGTTCAAGACTTCAGTCATGGCGAGCGCAGAGTTCGCCACCCGTTCCGGTCTCGACTGGTGGCGGCGCATGGGCCGCGTGGTGCTGTCGGGCCGCGCGCGTCCGGTTGATCTGTATGAGCCTGCGCCCGATTTCCTCAATGCCGACCGCAATGAGCTGGCCGAGGCCGTTGACCAGCTGGGCACCGAAACGGCTGAGGCGCTGGAGCGGATTGAAGCACTGGCCGCCGCCTATCCTGATGACGAGGCACTCGCTGCACTGGTCATGCGCAGTCGCGATTTGGGTGCTGGCGGTGCCTTTGTGATGGCGGGCAAATAGGCGGGCATCGTAATTATCCTAGACCGCTGTCAATCGCTGCATCATTCTGCAATCATGCTACATGGTCATTCTTTAAGGGGGAACAGACCCATGACTTCGGTCCGCAAGATCATTTTTGGCTTTTTCGTCGCACTCGCTGCACTGGCATTTGCACCGCAAATCGCCGTGGCGGGCACCGTTGTTGCGGTCAGCGGGCCATCGGCCTCGCAATATCCTGTCGGCACACGCCTGTCCGGCACCCAGCGAGTGACACTGCGCCAAGGCGATACGCTAACTGTGCTGCATGAAGGCCGCACGCGGACCTTGCGCGGGCCGGGCACCTTCGTGCTGGCTCAGCGCGTTCCGCAGGGCCGCAACCGGGCGCTGGCCGCGCTCACCACACGACGCTCTGCCAGCCGGGCACGCACCGGGGCCGTGCGCGGCGATGGTGAGGGCGTGGCCAATCCCAACCTCTGGTATGTCGATGTGGCGCAGTCCGGCACAGTTTGCCTTGCCAACTCCGATCCCGTCCGGTTGTGGCGCGCGCAGACAGAAGATGCTGCGGTTTACACCATCGCGCGCGCTGGCGGCACGGAGGATTCGGTGCAACTGACCTTCCCGGAGCGCGAGATGCTGGCGATGTGGGGATCGGCGGTGCAGCTGCGCGAAGGCGAAACCTATGCGATCTCTTCCGCCGCCTCGCAGGACACCGCGCAAGTACGCTTTGTTTTCCTGCAGGAGATTCCCGAGGATGCCGAGGATTTGGCGCTTGCGCTCATTGAAAACGGCTGCACAGTGCAGCTGGAACAAATGTCCGCAGCTTTGGCAGACAGCTAACCTCGCCAAGCACGTGCAGCTACGCTAGCACTGGCATTGGAAGTGGGCGATTGTGGATTTACGGTCTGGGGGCCGCCACATCTTAGGGAATGAGGGGAAACGCGATATGGCCAGACGCGCGCGATTTGCACTGCCCGCGCTTGCCATGGCTGCCGTGCTTGCACTTACATTCGGCCTGACTGCCGGGGACCCGCTTAGCGCGCAGAACGGCTATTCCTACACCGGCGTCGCATCATGCGCGGGCTCTACCTGCCATGGCCGTAGCGAAGGCAATGGCGCGATCGTGCGGCAGGACGAGATTGCCACCTGGCAAAGCCCCTCTGCCGTCAGCGGCGCGCATAGCCGGGCCTATGCCACTCTCGGCTCGCGCCGCTCTCGCCAGATTGCCGACACGCTGGGGCTGGGCGATCCGCAATCGGCGCAGTCCTGCCTTGGTTGCCACGCCACCTACGCCCCCGTTTCGGAACGCGGCCCGCGCTTCCGGCTGGACGATGGCGTGGGCTGCGAAAGCTGCCACGGTGCGGCAATCGGCTGGCTGTCGAGCCATTACGAAGTGCGCGGCACACATCCCGCAAACGTGAGTAATGGGCTGGTCCCGCTGGAAGAACCGGCCACACGGGCGCGCGTGTGCCTCGATTGCCATTATGGCAGTGCTGACACGGGCCAATTCGTCACCCATGCAATGATGGCAGCAGGCCACCCGCGCATCACTTTTGAACTCGACCTGTTCAGCGCCTTTCAGCAGCATCACGATGTCGATGACGACTATATGCAGCGCAAAGGCCGCCCGGACGCGGTGCAGCTTTGGGCCGTGGGTCAGGCCGAAGCGGTGGCGCGCGCGACCGACCTGTTTGCGCGCCCTTCCTTCGGCACCGAAGGCATATTCCCGCAGCTCTATTTCTATGACTGCCACAGCTGCCACCGCGCGATCAGTGATGGCGATGAGCGCCGCCTGACGTTCGAAACCAACCCCGGCCGCCCGATCACATTTGGCCAGCCGCCGTTCAATGATGAGAACATCATCATGCTGTCCGCCGTCGCCGAAACGCTCGCGCCGAGCCGCGCGGAGAGCTTCCGCAGCGCCAGCCGCCAGTTCCACAATGCGATGGATGAAGGGCGCGCCGAGACGCAGCGCGCGGCGATTGCCTTGCGCAGTGAGGCGCTGGAATTGTCCGGCACGCTGGCCGCGCGGTCCTATGGATCGAACAGTGCCTTTGCGATTGTCGAGCAGATCGGCAGCCGCGCGACCTCTNCGCNCTTCACCGATTACGCCGGATCGGTGCAGGCCGTGATGGCAGTCGACACACTGCTCAATGCGCTGGTGANCGATGGCCGGATCACGGTCGGCGCGGCGGCAGGAATCCGCGCCGATATCAACCGCGCCTATGACGCGGTGCGCAGTCCTGAAAGCTATCGCCCTGCCGCCTTCCGCGCCGCGCTGGGGCAGGCCGTGGGCGCAATTGGACGGCTGCGATAATGCGCTTGCGCGGGGGAACCAGTCTGCTGGCAGCAAGCGCGCTGGTGCTAGCCAGTTGCGGTGGTGGCGGCTCTGATGGCGGGCAGAACGGCAGCGGCAACGCTGTGGTGCCTACGCCCACGCCCACACCGCCGCCCTCAGGCCAGCTTTATGCTCCGCCCGCACAGGAATCGCTTACAGCTGCAGACGTGCAGACGATCATCGCGCAGGCGGTGAGCGAGGCGCAGACGCGGGGTCTCCCCTCGATGATCGCAGTGACTGACAGGGTCGGCAATGTGCTGGCGGTCTTCGCCATGAATGGTGCCAATCCGAACGCCGTGCTCTCGCGTCAGCAGATCGGCGGTATCGCGGCGATGGGAGGCGAAGTGGGGCTGCAAGGCGTGGCTGTTCCCGCGCAAGCTGCCGCCATCGCCAAGGCGCTGACCGGGGCCTATCTGTCAAGCGGAGGCAACGCCTTCACCACCCGCACCGCCAGTCAGATCGTGCAGGAACATTTCCCACCTGCCCCCACCACAGTCGGGCTGGAAAGCGGGCCGCTGTTCGGCGTGCAGTTCAGCCAATTGCCCTGTTCGGACCTTGTCGCGCGGGCGAGTGACGGGCTGATTGGCCCCAAACGCTCGCCACTCGGCCTTGCCGCCGATCCGGGCGGCATCCCGCTGTACAAGAACGGCGTCGTCGTGGGCGGCATCGGCGTGATGGGAGATGGCGATTACGGTTTTGACCCGAACATCGTCGACACAGACAATGACGATGAGGAGGGAATTGCGCTGGCGGGCGCGCAGGGCTTTATGGCCCCGACCGATATCCGCGCCAACCGCATCTTTGTCGACGGCACAGCCTTGCGTTTCACCGATGTGACCGAAGCGCAGATCGCTGCGGGAGCGAGCAATTTCGCCGCGATCAACGGCACTGCGGGCAATCTGCTGGCAGTCAGCGGCTATACCACCGGCGCGCTGGTCGCAGGCACGGCCTATGGCACCGAAGCCTCTGGCATTCGCGCCGCAACGCCCGCCGAATTCACCAATCCCGATGCCTTTGTGCTGACCGATGGCGCAGGTAATGCGCGCTTCCCGATCCGCGCCGGAACCGACGGCGCAAGCGTTGCGCAGCCGCTGACCGCTGCCGAAGTGCAAGCGGTGCTTGAAGAAGCCTTTGCCGTATTGAGCCGCGCCCGCGCGCAGATCCGCCGACCGCTCGACAGCCGGATGCAGGCCTCGATTAGTCTCGTCGATACGCATGGCGAAGTGCTCGGCGTGGTGCGTTCGCCCGATGGCCCGCTCTTCGGCGTCGATGTGAGCTTGCAGAAAGCGCGCACTGCTGCGTTCTTCTCCAATTCGGTTGCCGCTGCGCAATTGCAGGCCGTTCCTGCTCCGCCGGGAGGCCTCTCAGGTGCGGATTACGTCACAAGAGTGCGTGCTTTCCTCGGTGATCCGAATGCGCTGACCGGCGCATTTGCCTTTGCTGATCGCTCGGGCGGCAATCTCTCACGGCCCTACTTCCCTGATGGTGAAGTCGGCCAGCTGCCCGGCCCACTCTCAGTCTTGGCATCAAGCAGTTTCAGCCCGTTTGCCGTGGGCCTGCAGACCGATCTTGTGGCACCCGACATCGGCGCACATGTCGCCTTTATCGCCAGCAATGGCGGCAGCGCGGATACGCCCGTTGGCTGCACGCTCATACCCAATTCTCCGTCAGGAGCGCCGCGCCTTGCCAATGGCATCCAGATTTTCCCCGGCAGCGTGCCGATCTATCGCGGCGGCGAGCTTATCGGCGGGATCGGCGTATCGGGCGACGGGATCGATCAGGATGACATGGTCAGCTTCCTCGGCCTTAACAATGCAGGCTTGCGGGTTGGCGGTATCGGTAATGCCGACCCGAGCATTCGCGCGGACAGGATCGTGGTTGATGTGAACGGACGCGGCGTGCGGCTGCGCTATATCAATTGCCCCTTCGCGCCGTTTCTCGACACATCCGAGCAAAATGTCTGTCAGGGGCTGTAGGCGATGAGTGGTGCGCTTGCCCTTCTCCTTACGCTGCAAGCGGCCCCAATGCAGGAGGGGCAGCAGGATGCACTGCCGCAGGAACAAGAACAGCCGCAAGAGCGCCCCGATGGCGAACGTCCTGACGGGGGATTGGGCACGCAAGTCGATCCCGCCGAACCGGTCGATCCCGAAATCATCGATGGCCGCCGCCGTCCCGGATTTACCGGCGAACTGCCCGACCCGGTTACGCAGGACAATCCCGGCGCGGTGCGCGCGCCGCCACCGCAGGCCTTCCCGACCGATGCCATCCCGATCCCTGATCGCTGGCGACTGATCCAGAACCTTGGCCTGGTGACTGAAGACCCCTTCGATCCCTATCGCCAGAACACATACAAGGGCGACCGCCCGATCTGCATCAATTCCGACGAGGAACGCGAATATCGCGGCGGACTTCGCGCAGCCGCGGAAGAGGAAGAACGCGCCCGCGCCGCTGAAGAAGGCCGCGCCTACAATCCCGATAGCGTCGCCTACCCCTATGGCTCGGATGAATGTTGGACGCCGCGCTTTCTGGGACTGGAAGGCAATGACTGGTTCTTCGTCGTCAACGCCATCAGCGACACGGTGATCGAGCCGCGCACCTTCCCCATCCCCGTTGGTGTGCAGACTACGTCCGATCCGGACCGGCTGGACGTATTCGGCAATGATTTCTCGCCCGTCTTCAGCCAGACATTCCTGATTGGCGCCGCGCTTATCAAGGGGTCCACCGCCTACAAGCCGCCCGATGTCGAATACCGCCTGACGCTGGCTTACAACATCAATCATGTCGATGTGCCCGAGCGGCGCGTGCTGCTGGTCGAGCCGAGCCGCGCTTCAAATCGCACCGATCACTTCCTTGGCGTGCAGGAAGCGTTCTTTGACTATCACATCCGCAACACGTCTGAGCGGTATGATTTCGACAGTTTCCGCATCGGCATCCAGCCATTTCAGGCCGATTTTCGCGGCTTTCTGTTTCAGGACAACCAGCTTGGTCTGCGCTTCTTCGGAACACGCGACAACAATCGCTTCCAATACAATCTCGGCGCGTTCTGGCGGCTGGAGAAGGATACCAATTCGGGCCTCAATTCGGTCGTGCAGACACCGCGCAGCGATTTTGTCTTCGCCGCCAACGCCTATCGCCAGGATTTCCTGATCCCCGCGCTCACCAGCCAGTTCACACTGGTCTACAATATGAACCGCGAAGGCGGCGATGTGGAGATTGACGACAACGGGTTCCCTGTGCGCCCTGCCCTGCTCGGCGATCTGCGCGGGCGCGACTATGATGTGCTCTATGTCGGCTACAATGCCGATGGCCGCATCGGGCGGATCAATGTGAGTGCCAGCCTCTACGGAGCCTTTGGCGAGGACCGCAATTCGATCTTCACCAGCGAGCCTGCCGATATACGCGCTTTCTTCGGCGCCGCTGAACTGAGCTATGACCGCGACTGGGCGCGCTTTCGCCTGTCCGGCCTGTTCGCAAGCGGCGATTCCGATCCGTTCAACAATGTCGAAGCGGGCTATGACGCGATTTTCGAGAACCCGATTTTCGCCGGGGCCGACACTTCATACTGGATGCGCCAGACCATCCCTTTCGCCGGTGGTGGGCGCGCGGTCAGCCTGAATGGCCGCAATGGCCTGCTTAATTCGCTGCGCAGTTCCAAGGAGCAAGGGCAGAGCAATTTCAACAATCCCGGCCTGATCCTGACCGGCCTTGGCGCTGATTTCGACCTGACGCCTGAACTGCGCGTGTCGGGCAATGCCAATCATTTGTGGTTCGAGGACACTACCGTGCTGGAAACGCTGCGCGTCGAAGGCTCCATCCCTACAGACATCGGCTTCGATGTCTCGACAGCCGCAATCTGGCGGCCAAGGGCCAATCAAAATCTGGTGTTCCGCCTGTCTGCCGCTGCCTTGGTGGCCGGTGAGGGATTTCAGGACCTGTTCGACAACCGGGGCGGCGACAATGTCTATTACTCCGTCCTTGCTAATGTGACATTGAGCTACTGATGCGACGCTTCTCTCCAACGACTCTGGTCACCGCGCTGTTTGCAGGCTGCGCTGCCTTGCTCAGCGCCGGATCGCTGCTCGCCGAAGAGGGCGAGACCGCAATCGTGCGCGACTACGTCGCCGCCGGAGTGATCGCCCCGCCAGCTCCGCAAAATCAGACGCAGTTGCAAGCCGACGAAAAATCCGCCGGGTGCAATTCGTGCCATGTGCAAACAGATGCGCCGACCATGCATGTCTCAGACGCGGTCGTGCTCGGCTGCACCGATTGCCACGGCGGCAATGCGGAGATTTATGGCGAGCCGGAATTCGGTTTCGAGCATCCCGAATATGTTGCCGCGCGCGAAGCCGCGCATGTGTTGCCGACTTATCCGGGCAGCTGGCATTATCCCAGTTCCGCCAATCCGGAACGCAGCTATTCACTGCTCAACCGCGAAGACCCGATCTTCGTGCGCTTCGTGAACCCGTCGGACTACCGCGTGGCGCGCGAAGCCTGCGGATCCTGCCATATGCCGGTGATCGAAGCTGCGGAGCGATCCTTGATGGCGTCGGGCGCAATGCTGTGGGGCGGCGCGGCGTATAATAACGGGATATTACCCTACAAGAATTACGTGCTGGGAGAGGCTTATACACGCGCAGGCGAGGCCGCCGTGGTGCAAAGTCCGGGTGAACCGCACGGAACGGTGACCGATGAACAGGCCGCGCGCGGCGCGCTCGCCACGCTCTATCCGCTGCCGACCTGGCATGTTGTGCCGCCGGGCGATATCTTCCGCGTGTTCGAGCGCGGCGGACGGGTCATCAACACGCAATTCCCCGAAATCGGCCTGCCCAATCCGACCGGCCAGATCCAGCGGCTGGACGAGCCGGGACGGCCCGATCTGCGCCAGTCCAATCGTGGTCCCGGAACTGGCCTGCGCGCTGCCATTCCAGTACTCAACATCCACAAGACAAGGCTCAATGATCCTTTCACATGGTTTATGGGCACGAATGATCAGCCGGGCGATTATCGCCATTCGGGCTGCGCATCGTGCCATGTGGTCTACGCCAATGATCGCGAACCGCGCCACTCATCCATCTACGCGCAATATGGCCGCGACGGGCAGACCATCACTTCCGATCCGACAATCGCTGCACTGACCAATCGCTTGCATGACGAGTATTCCGGCGATCATGGCGACGAACATGGTGATGAGCATAGCGAGGAACCGGGCCACGGCGATCTGATCGGCCCCGATGATGCGCATGAAAACCAAGGCGGCACGCTCTCGCTCGACCCGCCCGATAATCGCGAGCGCGGGCATCCGCTGCGCCATGTCTTCACCCGCGCCATTCCCACCGCGCAATGCATGAATTGCCACATGCATCAGCCCAACATCTTCCTCAATTCCTACCTCGGTTACACCATGTGGGATTACGAGAGCGATGCGCCCTTTATGTGGCCGGGGCCGGAAAACACCGCGCCGCGCCCCGAAGGTATGAGCGACGAGGAATATGAGGAGTTCTTCCTGACGCAGCGCTATCCCACAGCGGAGGAAGTGCGCGAAGTGCTCGACCGAAATCCCGAAGGCGCAGCCCCGCGCGGGCTGTGGAGCGATCTGGATTTCCTGCGCAATGTCTATGATCTCAATTCAGAGCTTCAGGATACTCAGTTTGCCGATTACCACGGCCACGGCTGGACCTTCCGCGGCATCTTCCGGCGCGACCGCGAAGGCAATCTTGTCGATGAAGATGGCGACATAATCCGCCCTCCCGAGGACACCGACACACCCGAAGAGGCCGCGCAGCATGAAGACCGCTGGCGCCAGCGCTTCCGCCGCGACGGAGAAGAGCAATTCGTCCAGCCCGGCACCAATCCGGGCGAGGCAGTGCACTTGATGAGCATTCATGCCGAACAGGGCATGCAATGCGCAGATTGTCACTATGCGCAGGACAGCCACGGCAATGGCTTGATCTATGGCGAAGTCGCCAATGCGGTTGAGATCGGCTGCAAGGATTGCCACGGCACGGCTGACGAATATCCCACTCTGCGCACTTCCGGCCCCGCTGCGCCGCCGCAGGGGCATGACCTTGCTCTGTTGCGCAATCCCGATGGCCAGCGCCGCTTCGAATGGACCGAGGATGATAGCGGTCGGCGCACGCTGATCCAGCGCTCCATCGTCGATCCCTCGCTCGAATGGGAAGTCAGCCTTGTGCGCGACAGTGTCGACCCCGCTCACCCCGCTTTCAACGCGCTTTCGGCACGCTCCAAGCTGATGAGTACGGACGGGGCGGAAACAGGCCGCTTTGAATTTGGCCCCGGCATCGCGCTGGAAGACCGCGCGCACGGCGAAGAGGAATTGGCGTGCTTCACCTGCCACCTGTCATGGACCACCTCATGCGGCGGCTGTCACCTCCCGATCGAGGCCAATTGGCAGGCTGAAAGCCACCGCTATGAAGGTGAGACGACCCGCAATTTCGCCACCTACAACCCGCAGGTTGCGCGTGATCAGATGTTCCAGTTGGGCATTCACCAGACGACCAAGGGCAATCAGATCGCGCCTGTTCGCTCGACCAGCGCGCTGGTGCTGAGCAGCACCAATATCAACCGAGAGCGCATCTATGTGCAGCAGCCGCCGATCAGCGCTGCGGGCTTCTCCAGTCAGGCCTTCGCGCCGCATTTCCCGCACACCGTGCGACTGACCGAAACCAAGCAATGTTCCGATTGCCACCTGTCCGAGGCCGAAGACAACAATGCGATCATGTCGCAATTGCTTCTGCTCGGCACCAATTTCGTGAACTTCGTCGGGGTCAATGCATGGACCGGTCTGGAAGGCGGGTTCGAGGCCGTGCGCGTGACCGAATGGGAAGAACCGCAGGCCGTGCTCGGCAGCTATCTCCACCGCTACGCCTATCCCGATTATTACAGGATGCACGTAGAGGATAATGGCCGCGAACTGATCAACTGGGCGCGCGGCGATATCTTCGATGAGGATTTGTCGGGCGAGACCCGCGCATTGGAAGAATTCGCCAATGTCCATGAAGGCACAGACGACCGCGTCGGCTGCCTGCAAATGCGCGGCGAATATATGTTCGTGGCGGAGGGCAGCGGGGGCTTTCGCGTTTACGACATCGCCAGCATCGCCAACAAAGGCTTTTCGGAACGGATCATCACCGCACCGTTCAGCCCGCTGGGACATGACACGCATGTGAGCAGCGAAAATGCCACCTGCATGGCGCTCGCAACCAACCAGCCGATCGCGCCGACGCGCAACACCGAAGAATTGCGCGCGATGAATCAGGAACAGGCCTTCCTGCCGATCTACTCCTACGCCGCCGTCACCGATGCGGTGGAGGGGCTCATCCTCGTCAATGTTGATACGTTGGCCGATGGTGAGCTTCGCAACAACAATCTCGACCGACTGACCTACATTGATGGCAGCGAGGCGTGGAACCCCGATGGCGTATTGACCGGTGCGCGGCATATCACTCTTGCCGGCGCGGTGGCCTATATCACTGCGGATGTCGGGCTGGTGGTTGTCGACCTCGCAGATCCCGCCGATCCGCAACTTGCCGCCGTGCGTCCGCTGACCGATGCGCGCGCCACGGCGCTGCAATTCCGTTACCTTTGGGTGACCGATGCTGAGGGCGTGAAGCTGTTTGACGTGACGCAGCTCGCCAATCCCATCGCGCGGCCCGAAGGCACGGTGCGCATGGCCAACGCCCAGCGCATGTATATCGCGCGCACCTATCTCTACGTCGCAGCCAAGCATGAAGGGCTGGGCATTGTCGATGTCACCCGGCCGCTCGCGCCAAGCATCTACCGGATGGAGACGCTGGGAGGCACGATGAACGATGTCGAGGACGTGATTGTCGCCAGCACCAATGCCAGCCTGTTCGCCTATGTCGCGGACGGAGTGAACGGGATGAAAGTGCTGCAACTCACCAGCCCGGCCAGTCAGCGCAATTTCTACGGCTTCAGCCCTGCGCCTGTGCCTGAATTGGTCGCATGGGCGCGCACAAACTCGCCCGCGATCTCGCTCAGCAAGGGCCTCGACCGCGATCGCGCGGTGGACGAGACGGGCGGGCAAATGGCGGTGTTCGGGCGGCTAGGATCGCGACCCTTCAACCGCAGCGAAATGGAAAACCTCTTCCTGACCGGAGCGGGAGTGCCTTGGCGCGTTTCTGACGAGCCGGACATGGATGTTTGGCAACCCGGTGCAGGCCCGGTTGCGGGACGGCGGAGGCCGGGGCAGTGAGAGGCTGCTAACCCGTCCCTTTTTCACGCTCCATTTCGCGGATCATGGGTTGCAGATGCGGGCCGTAATTGGCGAGCACTTCCCAATCGCTCACGCGTTCATAATGGCTCACAAGGTTCGTCCCGTCCCAGCGATGCAGCGCATAGGTGGGCGGTTCGGTGGTGATGAGCGCGCGGCTATCTGCCGTTTCGCCGCTGATGGCACGTAAATCCATCGACACCAGCGGCGCGACAGACGGCGTGACCGAAACCGGAATGCCGCAAAAGCGCGCGTTCAATTGCCGGTGCAAATGGCCGCAATGGATCGCCCGCACTTGCTCGGCGCGGCCTTCCAGCGCAGCGGCGAAATTGGCAATCCACTGTTCGGACGGGTCCGGGTCCATCCACGCGATGCCTGACACGATTGGCGGATGGTGCATGAAGATCACCGTTGGCGTACCCGCATGAGCATCCAGCACGCCTACAAGCCAATCACGCCGCTTTTCGCAGAACGCTCCGCCATGGCGTCCCGGTTCGAGTGTATCGAGCAGCACGACCAGCAAGCCATCCTGCACGAAGGCGGATTGGACAAAGCCGTCTGCGTCCGTCTCGGTCCCGGGAAAAGCGTGTAGCAATTCCTCACGCGTATCGTGATTGCCGACCAGCGCCTTCACCGGGAAAGGACAGGCGGCTAACAGGTCTGCGGTCTTTTCAAAGCTGTCGCGGTCGCCCCGATCCGTGATGTCACCAGTCAGCAGCAGCAGGTCTGGCGTGTTGGGCTGTTCGAGCAGCCGGTCCAGCGTCTCACGAAAGCGCTGGCGGTTGAGTTCCTCGGGCCGAGCGTCAGGCTCAAAGCCGATATGAATGTCGGTCATTTGCGCGATCAGCATCGCGTTTCCCCTGTTACGGGCCTTTGAAACAGCCCTGCCCTCATCCGCCGTCTTCACGCCTGCGCGCCGCGACCTGCGGCGGAGCAGCGGCGGCTCCGTCACGAGGGTGGTATGAATGGCACATCGCGCAGCTGGAAGGAACGTCCGCCTCCAGCGCGGTCTCGCCCAAATGGCAATCGCGGCAGCTTTCCAGATCCGGCAGCAACAGGTCGCTCGCTGCATCGGACGTGTCGGCCGCATGGCAGCTGACGCAGGTTTCCTGGGTGTGCGCATCGTGATCGAACCAGCCGTGCTGGAAATACCGCTCACGCTGCGTCACCGGATGCACCGCGAGCGCGCCGCTGGCCGAAGTATCGCGGTAATGGCATTCGCCGCACAACCCGCCATCGGACAGTGCATTGCCCAAGTTGGGCACCGAAACGCGGCTGAAATTGCCGTAATAGATGCCGCCTTGCGCATATTGACCGGGCCGGAGGCGACCGCTTGCAACGGGGCGGCGCGGGGCGCGGTCGGCAGCGCGCAAATCGGCCTCGACTTGATCGAGATCGCCGTGGCTGAGTGAGCGGAATGTGCTTCCGACCTGATCGTAGACCAGACTGTGACAGCTCTCACAGCTGCTCTCCATATCAACCGGCATAAAGCGCACGCCGTCAGCCGTGGGCGTGTGGCAAGAAGCACAGTCGAGCACTTCGCCGCCCAGCCGCGTCGCCATGCGCGCCACGCCATTGGTGGTGGAGAGATGCATGTCGTGCGGAAACTTCAGCCCGTTGAAATCGCTCTGGTTCGCGGAAATTTCNACACGGTCCTCTTCCGCTCCCCGCGCTGGGCGCACCAGCGCCTGGAATTGCGGGTGGAGCGTCCCGAAATCGCGCGCATTGCCAAGCGCCGTATCGGTCAGGCGGGCATCCAGCGTATCATGGCAATCAGCGCAGAATTGCTCTGAGGTCGGCTCCATCCGGCCCGCCCCTTCATGCTCCGTATGGCAATCGGTGCAGGCGCCCGGCCCCGGCTTGTTGAAGGCTTGCGCGATGTCCCACAGCACCGCTTCGCCGCCGGAAAACTCTGGCATTCCCGCGACCAGTCGGCGCGGCTCTGCGTGGTCGCCCAGCCCTTCGTGACAGGTCACGCAGGTTTCATCGCGCACAGCCACGAATGGTTCAACATGACAGGATTCGCAGCTGTCTTCGAGGCCGTGGTGGACGCTCGATAGCGGTCCGGTCGACCAGCTTGCATCCATCATCACCGCGCCCGGTCCATCGCCGGGCTCACCGTCAACAGGACGGGTCAAGTGAGTGAAGATCGGCACCGCAAGGAAAGCGATGAGAACCGCGAGCGCGCCTGCCCAAGCCATCACGCGCTTGCCGGGAAGAGCGCCCGACAGGCCAAAGCCCGCCAGCCGGTCTCGCGCCTCACCGGTTTCCGCCTCTGCCTTGCGCTGGGTGATGACCACGCGGCCGTCGTCCTCGCGCGCAAATTGCAGGCGATAGGAGCCAAGCCCGATTTCGCCGCCCTTGGCCGGATCAATCACCGCATGGTCTGTATTCACCCCGTCATAAGCAAAGCCGAGCGTCCCTGCAGCGCGCGCTTCCAGCGTGCCCTCCATGCCATGCGTGATGAAAATATGCTGCTGCTCGACCGCGAGATCGGGCAGGTGGATGCTGTTCTCGCTCGCGCGGCCGATGGTGAGCGTATCCGCTGCGACCTCGCGTTCGCGCACGATTTCGCGCCCGCCAGAGGTGAAGTCCACGCTGCGTATCAGAATATTCATCGCAGCCCCCTCACCAGTAATAGAACACGGAAATGATATGCGCGGTCAGCGCAGCAAGCAGCGCGATAGTGACAGGTACATGCACATAGAGCCAGATGTCGAGCATCGCCCGCAGGCGCATCTGGCGGCGGATCTGTTCAAGTTGCGCGCGGCGCTTGCGCAGCAGTGAGAGAACCTTCTGGACAGCCGGGTCACTATCGTCCTCTTCAATCTCCGCCAGCGCATCACCGGTCCAGCAGCGCCGGTAATTGCCCGTCAGGCGGGTCCAGAGACCGAAATCGAACGGGTCCTGCTCCAGCGCGGCGATCACCAGATCGGCCTCATCGCGCGCCAGCGGCTGCGCGGCGCTTTCCAACTGGCGGTCGATTGCGGCGAGAGCCTCAAGCATCTCGTGCTTGGTCATTTGCCGCCGGTTGCTACTGATTTCCTTGGGCAGCGTCGCATAGACCGCGATGCCGTAAATGCCCGAAATCACCACCAGCAACATCAGCGCCCAGGCCAGCGTATGAACATTCCAACCCAGCTGAAAGCCGGTGTGCAAAGTGGCAACCACCACCAGCGCCAAGCCCAGATAAACATGCGCGGAGGTCCACGCCTTCAGGCTCCAGCGACCCTCGCTCATATTGCGTTTGCGGATGCCGAGCAGGCTCAGCCACACAATTAGCGCAGCGCCCACTGTCCCCAGCGTATAGCCATACCAACTGCCGCCATTGTGGCGCGGCGTGACATCGACCAGCAGATAGCTGGCGATGGCGACAATGCTCAAGACCGTGGCGATCTTGGCCCAGCGCCAGCGGCGGTGTTTGAGGAAGCTGACATGGTCGGAATCGCGGCGCGCTTCATCATGCGCAAACCGGTTCTCAGGGCGATCTTCGGGCAAGCTCGCCATCACTCCACCTCTTCGGTGAGCTTGGTGACGGTGAGAAACTTGTCCGGTGCCACGCGGATCGCTGCGCCCGTGGGGCAGGCGCGCACGCAGGCAGGACCGCCCTTGATGCCGGCGCACATATCGCATTTGATCGCCTGCTTGGGCCGTTCCGGATCGGCGTGTTTCTTGCGCCAGCCGAAACTCGCCTCGCCCGGCCCCGGCCCTGCGCCGAACAGCAGCCAGCTAAACAGATTCGGCTTCTTGGGCGGCACGGCATCCATGCGGATCACACCGTAAGGGCAATTGCGCTGGCAATTGCCGCAGCCGATGCAGGTTTCGTCGATGAAGACTTCGCCATCCGGTCCGCGCTTGATGGCATTGGGCGGACAATCGGCCATGCAGTGCGGGTGTTCGCAATGGCGGCACGATGTCGGCACGTGAAGATGCGCGTAGCTGCGCCCCGCCTCCCGGTCGAGCCGGGAGAGGCCGTCATGGCTGTCCGCACAGGCCTTTTCGCAATTATCGCAGCCGACGCACAATGTCTCGTCGATCAGCAGCACATCGGTCGCTTCGCCAATGCCGTTGTCGACAAGGAAGGCTGCGGTTTCGGAATACATGTCCGCCGCGCTGCCAAAGCTTTCCTTGCGCGCTTCGACGAAGGCGTTGACCTCGCGCCGTCCTTTCATGTCCTCCAAGCGCGCGGCCCTTCAATCGGGCTTGGCGTCGAGCAGGCGGAGGAACATTTCGCCGGGAAAACGCACGACCTCGCTCTTGATCGCGGCCTTTACGGTGGCGGTGCGCGCCGACCCGTCAATCACCGCCATTTCCCCGAAATAGGAGCCTGCGGGCAGGTAGGAGATAAACACCGGGTGGCCGCCGATGCTCTTTTCCACGATCATGGAACCGCGCCGGATGATGAAGATGTCCTTGTCGTCCGCGCCCTCGGTCACCACAACTTCGCCCGCGCGCACATCCAGCACTTCGCCTGCCTCGATAATCTCGGCAACGTCATCTCGCGTCAGGCCTGAGCCAAACATTTGCAGGAATTGCCGCTCCACGCTGATGCGATTGACGGCGCGGCCCGCGCTGGGAACGGTGGCGATCAGTTTGAGCGCAGCGGTGCGCGACAGTTCGATGGTGACGAGCGGTTCGGCAGCGCGGATCGTCGCGCCACGGCGGCGGCCCGAAATCAGCCCGACTTCGCCAAAGATCGAGCCTTCCTCGATCGGCACCCTGATCGATGGATCGTCCGGATTGACCTCCACCACCACCGATCCTTCGGCGATGGCAAACATGGATGAACCCGGATCGCTGCGAGTAAAAACCACCTCACCCGGCTGGAAATAATGCACCGCGCTATCGAGCATCAGCTCGCGCAATTGCAGCGGCGATAGTTCTTCGAAGATAACGACATTTTCACCAAAGACCTGAAGCCATTCCTCGACCGAGCGGCGGCCCGGCAACCCAGCGAATTTCTCTTCGAGGATCGGCTGGTCGGCAGGCTTGAGATCAATATTCCCGGCGAGGAATTCGATCACGTCATAGCCTTGGTTCATGCAGTGCTTGATCAGCGGATAGCCCGCCAGCGCGCCTATCACATGCACACCGTTTTTGGTTGTTTCGAACGTCTGCGTCAGCGCCGGGAAGGCATCGCGCTCCTCGCTGGTGAAATCCACTCCGATGGCAGCCACAAAATCTCGCGGCGGTTTGGAGCCGGTGCGCGCGATAATGCGGTCGCAGCGGATCACCTCCTCCCCGTCTCGAGTGTCGAGCACCAGTTCACCCGCGCGCACTTCGGTAGGACTGGTCTCGCGGCGCACGATGATGCGGCCATCGGCCTCCGCCTCTTCCAGCAGTTTGACATTGGCACCCTTGGCGCGGGCAAAGCTGTCACGGCGGTTGAGAATAGTGACGGTGTTCGCCTGCGCCGCATCGGCAGCAAGGCCAAGCGCGTTTTCGATCCCCGCATCGCCCGATCCGACAACGGTGATATGCTCGTCAAAATACTCGCCGGGATCATCAAGCTGATACTGGATATGCGGAAGTTCCGCGCCGGGGACGCGCAGCATGTTCGGATTGCCCTGCGTCCCGATGGCGAGCACTACGCGCTCCGCCCGCACCGCCTCTTGCCCCTTGATCTCCAGAGTGAAATCGCCCGGCTCGCCAGTGATCGCGGTGACTTCCGCGCGGTAAAGGACGTTGATCTTGCCTTCTTCGATCTGGCGGTCCCAAGTATCAAGAATGGCTTCGCGCTTGCCCGCGTCGAAATCCAGATCGCTGCGCAGCACCAGATTGCTGGGCGTCGCCATCACGTGCTTGCCCTTCTGGTATTTGAAGATGGTGTCGGAGAGGTGATCGGTCTTTTCGATCAGCACATGGCTCATCCCCAGCGCGGCCGCATGGGCAGCCGCGCTAAGACCCGCCGGACCGGAGCCGACGATTGCAACCTGAACCTTGTCCGGCGTCTGCCCCATTAATCCCCCCAAAACCTCTCCAGAGGCCTCCCTCTGCCGCACTATGCCTTAACGAAAAGCGATTGCAATGCACTGACGGCGCTTGCGGTGTGGCGGTAGCACGCTAATCTGGCAAGGTAAGCAGCGGGGTCTTTCAACATGGCTGGAATTGGCAAGGGCGGCATTGCGGCGCTGGCGGGTGTGGCGCTGGTCGCGGGGATTGTCGGTTATCGCATGATGGACGCGCGCGGCGAAGCGGACAGCGCGCCCGATGCCGAAGCGGATGGCATGAGTTTACCTCCGTCACTGGAGGCGCTTGAGGCGCAGGCGCAGGCCGATCCTGAAGATCCAGTCGGCTGGCAGGAGCTGGGAGCTGCGCTTTTCACCAGCAACCGCTTTGCCGCGGCGGCAGAAGCTTATGCCAAAGCGGTCGAAGCCGATCCCGAAAGCGGCGTGCTGTGGTCTTCGCTCGGCGAAGCACGCGTTATGGCGAGTGCGGATGATCCCATGCCCGATGCGGCAGAGCAGGCCTTCCACCGCGCCGTCGAACTTGATGCGGGCGACCCGCGGGCGCGCTATTTCCTTGGCGTAGCGCGCGACCTTACAGGCGATCATGAGGGCGCGATTGGCGATTGGCTGGCCTTGCTCGCAGACACGCCGCCCGGTGCGCCATGGGAGAACGATCTGGTCCGCACCATCACGCAAGTTGGCGCTATCAACGACATTGCGGTGGAAGACCGCATCGCCAGCGCAGCAGGCGCGCGCGATATTCTCCCCGCCGGTTTGACGGACGCGCGCCCCGGTCCGACGCAAGAGCAAATGGCAGCCGCCGCCTCGCTCGCGCCGGAT
>JGI24025J20009_10000369_pt1 | contig 34973 bp, 29 predicted proteins | sample Cruoilmetagenom3_FD_20009 | JGI IMG/M metagenome (IMG submission 20009) | reverse complement strand
TACCGTGAAACTATCACTCGTGAAATCGAAGATAGCTACACGCATAAGAAACAATCTGGTGGTTCTGGTCAGTTCGGTAAAATTGATTACCGCATCAAGCCTGGCGAAGTGGGTTCTGGCTTTACATTCTCTTCATCAGTTGTTGGTGGTAACGTACCAAAAGAATTCTGGCCTGCAGTTGAGAAAGGCTTCAAGTCAATGATGGGTGAAGGTGTTTTAGCTGGCTTCCCAGTACTTGACGTTGAAGTTGAACTTTTCGACGGTGGCTTCCACGCCGTGGATTCATCTGCAATTGCTTTCGAAATCGCTGCTAAAGGCGCTTTCCGTCAGTCTATCCCTAAAGCGGGTGCACAACTTCTTGAGCCAATCATGAAAGTTGACGTGTTCACACCAGAAGATCACGTAGGTGATGTAATTGGTGACCTTAACCGTCGTCGTGGTATGTTAAGCAATCAAGAAGCTGGTTTAACTGGCGTTCGTATTAAAGCTGACGTACCGTTATCAGAAATGTTCGGTTACATCGGTTCACTACGTACAATGACATCTGGTCGTGGTCAGTTCTCTATGGAGTTCTCACACTACGCGCCATGTCCACAAAACGTAGCTGATACTGTAATCGCTGCAGAAAAAGAGAAAAACGCTGCTAAGTAATTAGCACTCTAACTCTTTAAAAAAACCCGCACTTGCTGCGGGTTTTTTATTGTTTAACTTTTATAAAGCATGATTGATTTAAAGATAATGAAGCCCGTCGTATTAAATGAACATGGCTTAAAAAAATAAGTGCAAACGCAGCTAAAAAAAAGGAGCAACACAAGGTTGCTCCTTTTTTATTTGTAGTGGTATTAACTTAGCTTATTTGCAGTTTTTGTGATGAGTGCTTTAAACTTCTTTCGATGTGATTCACTACTAAAGTTCTGAATAGGCATTGTCACTTTATGTTCTAATGGTAACAGCGGTGTTGCTGTTGAATAACGCCCTACAGGTGGAACGGCTATCTCTTTGAGGTGTACTTTAAGAGCTGCTAATGTTGCATCATTATCTACTTCACTCGGGCAGAGGAAAATGCCCCACTGCCTTAGCTTAATGCCTAGCTTGATACTACTTGAGTAACGCACAATAGGAGCAGCGAGGATGAGCCCTAATAAAATAGGAGATAACCACCAAAAAAAGACCGGTGTAAAGTAATAAGCAACGCTACCCCATACAATGGCAACAAGCGAAGAAAACAATGTATAACCAAACGCTTCTTTCCATGGCACCATTCTACCTTCACGCGGTTGAGCATCCCATTTTACTTTTTTGCCTAAAAATACACAGACTACAAAGTACGCATGAAATACCATCATCAATGGTGCCACAATAATAGCAAAAATGGTTTCAATGATAGATCCTAAAATGAGCTTTAATGCACCACCAAAGCGCTGTTTACGGTGCACTAAAGTAACAATGACGCCCATAAGTTTAGGTAATAACAAAATAATAATTGTTAGGTAAAGTAATGAGTCAATGAGATCTGTTTTGGCTATTTGCCAAGTCGGAAATAACTGATAGGCACGATTAAAGTAGACATCACTATTTAAAGCACGTGTTACCGCATCTATGGTACTTAATGCCAGCATAGACAACCAAATAAGAGATGAAATATACGCTGTTGCACCTAGTAAAAAGTGCAGTTTACTCATTAGCTTTAACTTTGCTGATGACAGTAAACCTAGGTGTTGAATATTACCCTGAACCCAACGTCTGTCTCGTACAGCGTAATCTAAGATATTACTGGGAACCTCTTCATAACTGCCTTCAATATCGGCAAGTAATAATACGTCCCAATTTGCGCTATGTAATAGAGAAGCTTCCACAAAATCATGGCTTAAAATTTCTCCACCAAAGGGGGCTTTACCTTTGAGTGTTGGCAAGCCACAGCAATCAATAAACGCACTAACACGAATGATGGCATTATGCCCCCAGTAATTGGCTTTATCGGTTTGCCAAAAAGCAGAGCCAGTAGCTAACATTGGACTATAAAGAATCGAAGCAAACTGTAAAAAGCGTCCAAAAAAAGTATCTTGGCGCACAGGAATAGGAATAGTTTGAATCAATCCCGCTTGTGGGTTATTCAGCATGCTAGTAGTGAGTTCTAGCATGCATTGACCCGTCATCACACTATCAGCATCCAATACAATCATATGCTCGTATTGGCTACCCCAACGTTCGCAAAAATCGGTTAAGTTACCTACTTTACGATGTTTATTATCTTCACGACGACGGTAAAATATTTGTTTTGCTGTATCGCCAAGACGTTCACATAAAGCATGCCATGCGCTTAATTCATTACTGGCAATAGTTGCGTCTTGTGTATCGCTCAGTAAATAAAAATCAAAGTGTTTTAATTGCCCAGTGGCTTTTAACGATTGCAAGCTCACTTCAAAGCCAGCAATAACTCTATGGGTATCTTCATTATAAATAGGCATAACTACAGCCGTTTTTTGCTGTGATAGTGCTTCATTGTTAATGGAGACCGGTTTTATTCTTCTAAGCGTGAGCGGATCTATACGAAGTAGCTGTAGTATAAAACCAATGCAACCACTACAAAACGCGGTGACTATCCAAGCAAAGGTAATAGAAAACAAAGCAAGCAGTGCATACTCAAGCAAGGTCATGCCATTTGAGTTTAAAATTTCAAACATAATTGAAATGCCATAGCCTGAGAGGCCAATAGCAGCTATAGCAAATAACCATACGCGAAGTGTTTTAAAAGGCATTGGTGTGCCAGTACTTTGTTTACTTGATGTCATTTGGATACCAAACATAGCTCCATACCTCGCTCACTGCTTTGTTACGTAGCTTTAGCGATAAACGCATATCTACAGGGTTACTGTCTTTTGGGGCGACTTTGAAGGCAACTCGCCAGCCTAATGATTTTGGTAGCTTTTGCACTGTAATATCACGCGCTTCACCTGTGGTAAGTTGCAAGTCTGCGCTAAGTACTAATTTTTCAGATAATTGATTGATGTCAGGGCCAGTAAAGTCAACAGTAAACTGACGATGGCTCTTTGGAGGTGGGTTATCTTCACCAGGCAATGCTGCACTGCCAATGCGTGTTCTAGCCACTTTAGCCAAATTATTTTGGCTTAGATAATCATTAAAAGTCGATATTTTGTAGCTAAACTTTAATGCTTCTCCTGCTTTGAACGGCTTTTCAGGAACCCAATAACTTACAATATTATCGTTAGTTTCAGTATCTGTTGGAATCTCAACAAGCTCAACACGGCCATTCCCCCATTCACCTTGTGGTTCTATCCAAAAGCTAGGGCGGTCATGATAATGCGCTTCTATATCAAAGTAGTTATTAAAGTCACGGTCACGCTGTGCAAGGCCAAAGCCTTTAGGATTTTCGTATGAAAAAGAGGTTACGCTAAGTTGGGATGGATTATTAAGTGGACGCCATACCCAGTTACCTTCTTGTGATTGCGTGAGCAAACCGTCTGAGTCGTGTACCTCAGGGCGATAATCATCAAAAAACTTGGTACTATTTTCACCGTGATAAAACATACTCGTTAATGGTGCTATACCAAGCTTTTTAACATCTTTACGGGCAAAAATTTGCATGTCGACGCTAACACTTGTCTGCGTGTTAGGGTCTATCTCAAACTTGTAAGCTCCCGCTACCGATGGACTATCAAGTAAAGCAAAAATAGTAATATTAGTTTGCTCGGGTGTTGGTTTAACTAACCAGAATTCTTTGAATGAAGGAAACTCTTCACCAGATGTTTGTGCGGTATCAATCGCCAGTCCTCGTGCAGATAAACCATAAACTTGGTTAGGCCCAACTAAGCGAAAATAAGAAGCGCCCTGAAATACCATAACCTCATCTTTATAGTCATCGTTATTTAATGGGTAATGTAATCTAAAACCAGCATGCCCTAACTGCGTACCTTCAATACTTTTTGCTATTTCATCTTTTAGGTGTGCTGCTGTTCCATCATATTGATAAAACTCAGTGCTAAATGGAAGGCGGCTAAGCTTTGCATTTTGATCAACGATATTGATTTTTACTGGCGTTTTATATAAAAAACCGGGGTGAAATAATTGCAGCTCATAAAGCCCTTCATCTTTCCATACCGATTGGCCTTGCTTAAAGCGGATTGAGCGGTAGTCTTGATAATCAATACTATTAAGCGCATCTAACTGTATTTCTTTCGGTGCAATGTAATCTTGTTCAGCAAGCTTTTTAGCTCGCGCACTTAGCACATCAAATAAACTGCTCTGCGGTATTGCGGCTTCAAGTGAAGTTGCAGCAATGGCGCTGTTAGTTCCCCACAGTGAAAAAACCATCAACATCCCAAACAAAGGCTTTTTAAAAACCCTTTGATAAGTAGATATAAGGTGAATGCGCGCTTTCATTTTGAATCCTTTATAAAAAAATATGTTTACTGCTAAGATTGACGTTTATCTCAGTTGCTCTTGGTATGGATTAGAAGGACAAGTTGTTTATCACTTTCAATCAAGCCGCTATAACGCATTTTGACTTTTCGAAAAACAAACAGTGTTAGAGTTACCTTGAGTTAGATATGTACTAAGTCAATGCTTGCATAGATAATAAGCAGTGCTTGCTGAAGCCTGTCTGAATTACATTTGTATATAAAATAAAAAAGCCGCGAATGCGGCTTTTGAGTTACTTCAAGTAGATACTGGCAACAACTTTAAGTCATGAACCGGTTATTGAAGTCGAAGTTAATCAGCATATTTGGTTGCTTTATAAGTGAGTTTTACATTGCCAAATGGTAAAAAGCCATTTACGCGGACTTTCCATTTACCCGATTTAGGATTGGTAAATGTACAGTTTTCTGCGTTTCCTCTACTAATTGATGCGCAGTCACTTCTAAACAAAGTCGGGCTTCTTTTGTGTCTAACAAATAAGTTTGCATCGCCCCATCCACCGTCTAGGCTAATTGTGAGTTCGTCATAACCTTCAGGAATATCAATGCGGTAGTTTTTCCACCAAAACCAGCCGCGAATATTATCAATTTCACCGGTGATCACCTCTGGTTCTGGCTCAGGTGGCGCGATAATCGTTGAACGAATATCGACAATAACAGGGTCATGATCTGATGCTCTGTAAGGTCCTTGAGCATACAAGCTTGATTGCTGTGCGTCAGATTTAAATTCAACATTATAATCAAGTGAAATAGGCTCATCGGCGTTAATATGCCAATCACTGGCGCTCACTACTTTACTTAATAAGCTCGGGCTTGCTAGGGCGTGATCTAAACTTCCTGCACGACCAGAAAAGCTGTAAGAATAACCTAAGGTGTTGCCATCTAACTCAGCAACCACATTTTTAAGGCCTTTATCAGCAAATGCACGGATAGGATCTTCCATTGCATACGCGTTCATGTCGCCAACAAGAATGATATCTTCATCATCAACTCCTGTTGGTTTGCTATTTAGCCAATCAGCAAATGCATTTGCGCCAGCAGTTCGGATTTCATTCCAACATGCTTGACCGTCACCTTGATCTGCATTGCCGCCAGTGGCACTTCTACAACCACCTTTAGATTTTAGGTGTGCTACGGCAACAGTAAAGACTTCCTCTGTATCTAAAGATTTAAAGCTTTGTGCAATTGGTGCACGGTTGCTGTAATCGAAAGGCGCATCGGTAGTGATTGCTGCAGTACCCACTTGCTGCACTTTATCAGCACGATAAATAAGCGCAGTTGTGATAGCGTCGGTGCCGATTTTATCAACACCAAAATCCACGAATGCATACTGATTTTGACTATCAGCGTCATTAAGTGCATTTACTAAGCTTGCAACAGCACTGAATTCACCAAAGCCGTCATTTTCAATTTCCATTAAGCCAATCACATCCGCTTGCAAAGCACTAATAGCGCTGACTAGCTTGGCTTGTTGGCGAATTAACTCGGCTTCTGAATCAGCACCACGGCTAGTTGGAAAACCACCGCCTTGGCCATCGCCATTAAAGTAGTTAAGTACGTTAAAGCTGGCAACACGTAAATCAGCGTCAGGGTTTAACTCTGGCGCATCGGTGCGTGGATTGGTTGCTATAAACTGAGGTGTTGTTGTTGGGTGAATACGGTAAGTACTAAAGCTGTAAGCTAGCGCACCTGTTACAGAATTTACTGTATCGCCTGTGCGTAGAGTATTCTCTGCTGATAATCCTGGGACAGGGTAAGCGATAGGATCGCGGTTTTGACGAGTTGAGCCATCATCTAAGAGTATTTTTTTATTTAGATTTTGCGCTTCAACCGCATTCGCAGCCGCGCCAGGAAGTGCAACTTGAGTACCTTGGTATAAGCGTTCAGTAGCAAGCTCTAGTTCACCATATCGACCTAAACCATAATTGTTAGTAACAATAAGTGGCTGCTCTAAGGTCACTAACATACCCTCAAACGCTTCTAATTCACTTTGATCGGTAACGGGTAAAGTAATTTTAATCGGGTAAGCTGAAAGGCCGGTGTCACATATAGCAACTTGACTAACATTGCCAATTTGGGTGGCATCAAAATACTCTTCAACAGTACCTCGTACGCGAACGTGGTCACCAACATTAATATCAGTATTAGTAAAGTAAACAAATACCCCTTCAGAGGTAAGTGGGTTTGTATCTTCATCATAACTCAGTGAGTTAACAAAAAAGCCTTTGAGCTGATCATCAGCCTGGAAGTCAGCTGTTACTACACCTTCAAACTCAACAACAGTGTTAACCATTGGGCTGCTTGCGCCTTCGCCTTGAATGCTGCTAATTAATGTTTTATCAGCGCCACATAATAAAGGCTCTTCAGGTTCTGGATCTGGATCAGGGTTAGGTGAAGAATTCCCTGCAAAGATACCTAAATCACTAAAGTCATCTTGATCAAATTGCAGCCATAGCTCACTTGGATTAAAAGCGCCATCGGCATCAGTGCGTCCGTTTAGCTCGGTTTCTTTGCGGCGCAATGTTTTATTTTGTGTTTTCACGCCCCCTTCTGACCAAAATGAACCCGGGTCTACACCGCGCTGGCCAAAGCTATCAATAACCACAGAGCCTTGAGTAAGTACCAGCGCATCATCGCCATTAAAGTTAGTCACGGCGCTGAGTTGGTCAGCTTTTTCTTTTAGTTCTGCTGATGCATTCCCATTAACAATGACGTAAGTGCTGTTTGCAGCAAGTTCACCAGTTAAATCGAATGTATTATTTGCATCTGTATTGCCATTTGAATAGAGGCTTAGCGTGTAGCCATCTAATGACAGAGGGGTAGTCGAATTATTGAATAGTTCTACTGCTTTATTATAGCTACTGCCTTCTACGTACTCAGATATAACGAGGTTAGCGGTAGCGGGTGCACTGAGGCTTGCTAATACAAGCGCCAATGGCGTTATTTTTGTTTTCAACATTATTATTTTTCCCGTGTTTTTGTTTCCCCAAATGGGACGCTTAGTGTAATGAAAAATAATTACAAATAGAATACAGAATATTAACAATGTCGAGATTTGCTTATTTTTTGAGGTTGAAAATACGTTGTGTTTTTAGTTTTGGGTAAGGAAGGGTCTATGTAGTGTGGTTACTTCCCAGAAATGAGAGTAACGCAGCATAAAAAACGGGCTGCCTTTAAATATACAAAAGGGCAATAAAGCCCTTTTATATCAATATGTCGTTATTATTTATTTAAATAGCGAGCAGCTTGCTTAGCAAAGTAAGTCAGGATGCCGTCTGCGCCAGCGCGTTTAAATGCTAATAAAGATTCCATAATAGTAGCTTCTTCGCTCAGCCAGCCATTATCAATAGCGGCTTTATGCATCGCGTATTCACCACTTACCTGATAAGCAAATGTTGGTACACCAAACTCATCTTTAACGCGGCGTACAATATCAAGGTATGGCATACCAGGTTTAACCATTACCATGTCGGCGCCTTCCTGAAGGTCAAGCGCGACTTCGCGAATTGCTTCATCTGAGTTAGCAGGATCCATTTGGTAGGTTTTTTTATCAGCGCCTTTTAAGTTACCAGCAGATCCTATGGCATCTCTAAATGGGCCATAGTAGCTAGATGCGTATTTAGCTGAGTAAGCCATAATACGAGTGTGAATAAAGCCATCCGCTTCGAGCGCTTCGCGGATTGCGCCAATACGGCCATCCATCATATCTGATGGAGCAACAACATCGGCACCTGCAGCTGCATGTGATAATGCTTGTTTAACTAATATTTCAGTGGTTACATCGTTTATTACATAGCCTTCGTCATCAATAATGCCGTCTTGCCCGTGAGTAGTAAATGGATCGAGCGCCCCGTCAGTGATCACCCCAAGTTCAGGGAGGGCTTCTTTTAAAGCACGAACAGTGCGTTGTACTAAGCCATCATCGTTATACGCTTCTTCGGCATATAATGATTTTTTATCTGCAGGCGTAACAGGGAAGATAGCCACCGCAGGCACACCTAAATCAACTAATTCTTTAGCTTCTTCGATCAGTAGATCAATTGATAAGCGTTCAATACCGGGCATCGATTCAATGCTTTCACGACGGTTTTTGCCTTCAAGCACAAAAACAGGGTAAATAAGATCATTAACACTCAGCTGATTTTCAGCCATAAGGCGACGAGAGAAATCATTACGGCGCATTCTACGCATGCGAGTATATGGGAAAAGGTCTAGTCCAGATTGGGCCATAAGTATACGCTCCTACTGTGGGGTTGAAAAATTAACCACTTGATTGCGGCCATTTTGTTTTGCTAAATAGAGTGCCTTATCGGCATAATCAGTAAATAGTTCAGGGTTATGAATATCATCGGCAATTTGAGTATAAACACCGGCACTAATGGTAAAGTCGATAATAGTCCCCGCTACATTCACACTATTATTTGCTATTGCTAAGCGTGTCTGCTCTGCAATGACCAGTGCACCTTGGTTATTAGTATTAGGTAGCAAAATGACAAATTCTTCACCACCATAACGTGCTACTTCATCTAGTGGGCGCTTAAGCTGTTGTTTAATGGTATCAGACACAGCCCTTATAACTTGATCGCCGGTTAGGTGGCCATAGTTATCGTTAATTGACTTAAATTTGTCAATATCTAACATAATAATGCTCAGTGGCGTTTGTTCGCGGCGCGAACGACGAATTTCCATAATTAGTTTTTTATCGAAAAAGCGCCTATTTTTAATGCCTGTTAAGGCATCTTCCATATTGAGTTGTTCAAGTTCGCGGTTTTTATCTTCTAATTCCCTCAGTGTTACTTGTAACTCAAAGGTGCGTTCATCTACTTGGCTTTCAAGCTCTTGGCGGGTGCGCTCTTGTAATTCAATCCGCTCATTTAATAGCGCATCTTGTGCAGCGTTTTGTGCAATTAATGCTTGCTGCGCTGTTACTTGCTCATCGCGTTGTAATATAAATAACTTTATGACGGTATAACTTAAACAAAATGAGCAACCTAAGGACGCTGCAAAGGTTATCATTAAGCTAGCTCGAGTCACTGTATAAAGGCCGGTTAATGCAATGGCAAAATGAATCACAATAATGAAAAACAATATAAGGGCAATAAATAAGCTTTTATTAGGGTTTGTCGGTTGCTGGCGCAAATAAAGTAATGTAGTTATCACGTGGTAAATAAGAATTATAGGTATAGTTGAGATGGCAAATAAAGTTACACTGGGAGTAGGTAATAACCATATAAAACCGATAATTAACGCATACAGTGTTGTAATAGCAGTTTGACCCTTGAGTAACTTAGAGGCGTTAGGTTTGCACACATGCCGCTGTAAGGGCAGAAGCAGAATTGTGCTCAGCATAAGTAATAGAGGCAGCATTAACTGTTGTAGGCCTGCTATGCTTGAGGGAGCATAACGAAACCCAAAACCACCTATATAAGCTAAAAACAGGCTGAGCATCAATGTAATCACACCTGCATAAGCAAAATAATGTTTACGTGAAAAAGCAAATAAAACTATGCTACTGATAGCCAGTGAAAAAATAAATCCAATCAGCAATCCATAAAGCAAGTTAACCATGCTTTTATGGGCTAATAATGCATCCTGTTGCCATAAGGTGAGAGGGACGCGAAGCCCAATTCCCGCATTATTATTAACTTTGAGGTAAACGGTGGTTTCGCTGTTAGCGGGAAGAGTTAATTTAACCAGCAAAGACTCACTTCTAATCGCTCTATCAGATAAAGGCAGAGCATCACCAACATGTTCCGATTTTAGTTGCTCCTCACCTATAAAGTGGTACAGGTATATATTGTTCAGAAGTGGGTTATCGAACGATAGGATTGGCTCTATTGGCTCATTAAGGTAATTATTTAGTTGAAATTGAATCCACACAGGCCGAGACTCAAGGCCTAAATTAAGTGGCTTATTATTAAGTAGCAGCCATTCTTGTAAATTGCTTTGTCGTGCATCTTCTAATGAGGTAGGAACAAACGAATAATGAATACCTTCTATTGTTTTTGAATTAAATTCGCTATTTATCTCGATTGCACTTGCAGGAAAACAGGATGCATAAAACACCATAGTGAATACCAGCAAAGCGCAAAAGGTTCGCATTATTTTTTCTCTATTCCAAACAAATGATTAAAGTTTTCACTTGTATGCTTTGCAACATCACATGCAGGAATACCATAAAGCTGAGCAAGCGTGTCACAAACATAATGCAGCAATGCTGGCTCATTACGTCTTGATTTTGGCCTAGGTTTAACAGTGCGAGGGATTAAAAAGGGTGCATCGGTTTCAATTAATAAACGCTCAATGGGAATGCTAGGGATCAGTTGTTGTAATTCTTTGCCACGTCGTTCGTCACATACCCAGCCGGTGATACCAATATAAAGGCCCAAATTTAAGTAACCTGCGAGTGCTTGTGCATCACCAGTAAAACAGTGCAGTACACCGCGTACAGTAAACTCATTTAAAATAGCAAGCATGTCGTCACTGGCGTCGCGTTCATGCAAATAAACAGGCAGGTTTAGCTTTTCAGCTAATGCGAGCTGACGACGAAACACATCACGCTGCACATCTCTTGGAGAAAAGTCGCGATTATAATCTAGCCCGCACTCACCTATGGCAATAATCTGCTCATGTTGAGCTAGCTGAGTGAGTTGTTGCTCAAGTTCAGAGGTTGCTGTTTTTGCATCATGAGGGTGAATACCCGCGCTAGCATATTGGTCATAGCGTGCAGCAAGTGCTAATGATTCTTCGCTGGAGCTGATATCGCAGCCAATAATTAGCATATGCTTAACACCGACCTCTATTGCCCGAGCGAGCACTTCTTGATGCTGACCATCAAATTGATGATTAGTTAAATTTACGCCAGCATCAATTAAGGTGTATTGCATTACTGGGTGCGTTTTACACGAATTGAACGGTTTTGATCTGCTTTTTTAAGTAAAAAAGAGTTGAATACGCCACGGCTAATAATAACGGTATCGCCCTCATCTAATCTCAAGCTATCTGAGCCAATTTGACGCCACTGCTGATTATTCTCTAAAGTAATAATTAGCTCACCATAAGGTGCTTTTTTAACAGATGAAATTATTGATGAAATAGACTCTTCCCCATTTTCAGTAATTTCTTTGTGCTCTAAACCAAATTCTTTTTCTTTGATAGCCACGGGTGCTGTTACGGTAGACGTGTCAGCTTTTACATTAGCTTGAGCAGGTTGCTCTGGCTGTTTACGAGCTGATTGAGTGAGCGATTTTCCGGCAATGGTGTTGTCATAGCATAGTAAACGATTAAAATCGTTTTCAATAAAACTACAGGCTTGCAACGCTTGTTCATTGATAGGAGTTGCGGCTAAAACCGGTACACTTGCTAAAGCGAGTAAAGAAAGTAAATGCTTATTCATATTATTCCTCAGATTCTTGTTGTGGTTTTGCGGTATAAAATTTCGCTAAAATTAAGCCAAGCTCAAATAACAGCAGCATAGGCAGTGCTAATAGAGTTTGTGATAAAACGTCTGGTGGCGTTAAAAACATCGCCACTACAAATACGCCGACCACTATATAAGGGCGCTTTTCTTTTAGGCTTTGTGTGGTTGTTGCACCGCTCCAACAGAGCAACATAATCGCCACTGGAATTTCAAATGCAATGCCAAAAGCAAAAAATAGCTTAAGAACAAAGCCTAAATAGCTACTGATATCTGGGGCTAGGGTCATCATTTGAGGGCCTGCACTGGTGAAAAACCCTAAAATAATTGGCAGTACTACAAAGTAGCAAAAAGCAATGCCACCATAAAATAAGAAAATACTGGAAGCTAATATTGGCATCAGCATTTTCTTTTCGTGCTGATATAAACCTGGAGCTATAAATCCCCAAATTTGATGTAAAATCCAAGGGGTGGCCGCAAATAAAGCAACAAACAACGTTAGTTTAAAGGGAGCAAAAAATGGCGCAGTGACATCCGTTGCTATCATAGTGGCAGTACTAGGTAAATGAGCGACTAGAGGAGCAGCTACAAACGTATAAATATCGTTTGCAAAGTAAACCAAACCAATAAATATCACTAAAATACTCAATAGCGATTTTATCAACCGGTCACGCAACTCGATTAAATGAGCGACAAATCCTGATTTTACTTCTTCAGTCATTGTTTTCTATACCTGCATTAAGCGCATGAAAAAAGAGAGTGCCATAATTATTTAGAGTCACCTGTTGCTTGGTTATTAGTGGCTTGGCTTTGATTTTTTTTATAGCTGTGAGTAACTGATTGCGCTGCTTGTTGCAGCTCAGAAACAGAGTGTTGTAGGTCAGGGCTTAAATCTTTAAGACCTTGTTGCTCTGCTTTTTTTAGGTTTTCATGTAGCTCGTTTACACGAAGCTCTTCACTCACTTCAGCTTTTACTGAGTTAGCCATTGCTTTGGCTGTTTTAACCCAGCGGCTTACGGTTCTAATAGCAACAGGTAAGCGTTCCGGCCCTAGTACTACCAAGCCGACAATAAATACCACAACAAGCTCCCACATTCCCATGCTAGTTAAACCTTGTCGTTATCTTTAGTTTTGCTAGTTGTACTTGAATCGATTGGTGTTGATTCTGATGATTTTTGGATCTGTTCAGTTTTATCTTCGCTAGCTTGTTTTTCAGCATTTTGGTCATCAGACATAGCTTTTTTAAAGCCTTTAACTGCGCCACCTAAATCACCACCCATACCGCGTAGTTTTTTTGTACCAAATAAAAGTACAATGATTGCAAGTACAATTAATAATTGCCAAATACTAATACCACCAAAACCCATGGTTTTCTCCTGCTTTTAAGCCATAAAATAATAAGGTTAAGTGCTGATTATACGCCCAAAGTGGCAAATAGCACTTAGTTTATGAGCGGCGCCAAGCCGCTATAAAGCCAATAACAGCACAGCTTAAGACAACGCCAGCAGCGATTAAGTTGTGTTGTAAATAAAATAAAGCTGAGACAATCATCGCAGCACTACTAAACAGTCCTAAAACCAATGGTTTATGTGAAACCTTAATTTCAGGTGCGTGAGAGTGTGGTGCTCGCTTTAAATTTTGATAAATTAAATCGGGTAGTTCAGGCATTTTTTCTGCCCAAAACGGTAAGTTTGCATACATTTGCTTTAGCACAGACAGCGGGCCCACTTGTTGTTTAACCCAGTCTTCTAAAAATGGTTTTGCTGTTTTCCACAAGTCCAGTTGTGGGTATAGCTGACGACCTAAGCCCTCAACATACAACAAGGTTTTTTGTAATAATACGAGTTGCGGTTGAACCTGCATATTAAAACGACGTGCGGTATTAAATAAGTTAACCAATACATGACCAAATGATATTTCAGCTAGTGGTTTATTAAAAATAGGCTCGCACACGGTGCGAATAGCAAATTCAAACTCTTCAATGCTGGTATCAGGTGGTACCCAGCCTGAATCAACATGTAGCTGTGCTACTTGGCGGTAGTCGCGGTTAAAAAAGGCAATGAAATTTTCAGCTAAATAGCGTTTATCTTCTTTGTTAAGAGTTCCAACAATACCGCAATCTATACCAATATATTTAGGATTATGCGGGTTTTCGCGGGAGACAAAAATATTACCCGGGTGCATGTCAGCATGAAAAAAACTGTCGCGGAATACTTGAGTAAAAAACACTTCTACTCCGCGTTCTGCTAATAACTTCATGTTGGTGTTTTGTGCCATCAACGCTTCAGTGTCCGAAACCGGAATACCGTAAATACGCTCCATAACCAGTACATTACTGCGGCTATAATCACTATATACTGTTGGAATGTATAGCGATTCTGAACCTTCAAAGTTACGCTTTAATTGAATGCCATTAGCGCCCTCACGCATTAAGTCGAGCTCATCGAGCAATGTTTTTTTATACTCTTTAACCACTTCCACTGGGCGTAATCGCTTGGCTTCGTTAATTAACTTACCGACAACCCTAGCCAATTTTTCCATTAGTGCTAAGTCAGCGTTGATTTGTTGCTCAATATTAGGGCGAATAACTTTAATAACAACATCTTGCGATTCACCTTGAGGATCAACAAGAGTAGCAGTATGCACTTGAGCAATTGAGGCCGATGCCAAAGGTATTTGTGAAAATTCGCTAAATAGCTGGCTAATATCATCTATTTCTAATGCTTTTTCGATGATTCTCTGGGCTAGTTCACCTTCGAACGGTTCTACCTGATCTTGTAAAAAGGCTAATTCCAAGGCGATATCATGAGGCAGTAAATCGCGCCGAGTTGAAAGCATTTGGCCAAACTTTATCCACACAGGGCCAAGTTGTTGTAGTGCTAAACGAAGTCTTAAGCCAGGAGGTTTATCTTTGTGTTGGTTGCGCAACCAAAACAAACTGCCACGAGCAAGTTTAGCAAACCAAGGTACTTTATGTTTGGGTACAAGCTCATCAAGTCCGAAGCTAAGCAGGGTTTTAGTTATGTAATACAGTCGGGCAGTTGACACAAAAAATCCTTAGCGCGTTAAAGGGCTTTAATTAGGGCGTTAATACGTTGCTCAATGGCGGCAACATGGCCTTTTAGTGCTCTATTTTGTTGTTTAAATTGCTCAAGCTCTAATGGGTGAATGGTGATTGCCAGTTCGTCTTGGCACACACTAATAAAAGTATTATCGAGCTGAGACTTTGCTTTTTTACCCTGCTGCTTAAGCGACTGCAAGTGCAAATAAAGCTGTTGTGCAGGCGCGTCGCCAATATGCTTTGCTAGTTGCTCTGGCCAATCAATCTCTACACTTGAAAAGGCTGAACTATAGTGTTGAGCTATATTTAAATCGCCTTGTAAATCAAGCTTATCTTGGCGAATAAGTTGAGTCAGCATGGCTGGGTTTTTCAGTGCTAACAACGTATCTATATTGGCGCTGATCATACAATCAGCGTCAGCATGTTCGAATGCAGTGTAAAGATGTAGCTGCTGATTGGCATAAGTAATGGCTATTTTTTGCTGCCAGTCTCTAACCTCAACTAATAAGCGCTGATGCTCTACCGTTTTTAGTTTATCGAGTAAGCTCGGATCGAGTTTAAGCGCTTGATTTAATACTTGCTCAATAAGCGAAAGTACAAAGCTCGGTAGCATAAAAAAACTGCCTGCAGCCGGTTGTTCTTTACTGTGTTCTTCAAGCGCCATAAATTACTAACCTTAGTATTTAAATCCACGATGCAGGGCAACAATGCCACCAGTTAGATTTTGATAAGTCGCTTGCTCAAACCCTGCTTCCACCATCATCGCTTTAAGGGTTTCTTGATCTGGATGCATACGAATTGACTCTGCTAAGTATTGGTATGATTCACTGTCGTTAGCAACTAGTTTACCCATAGTAGGTAAAATGTTGAAAGAGTAAAAGTCATACGCCTTGCTGAGAAGCTCTTGCTCTGGTTTTGAAAACTCAAGAATGAGTAAACGACCACCTGGCTTTAAAATGCGGTACATAGAGCGCAATGCTTTATTTTGGTCGGTAACATTACGCAAGCCAAAAGCAATCGTAATTAAATCAAAACTATTATCAGGGAAAGGTAAGGCTTCGGCATTCATTTGTACGTAATCAATGTTGCCTACAAGGCCTAAGTTATGCAGCTTTTCGCGGCCTACTTTTAACATTGAAGAGTTTATATCACCTAAAACAACCTGACCGGTTTCGCCAACAAGCTGGCTAAACTTTGCAGTTAAATCGCCAGTACCGCCGGCTAAATCTAATACATGATGACCTTTACGAATACCTGAGCTGGCAATTGTTTGACGTTTCCATAAACGATGAATACCAAAAGACATGAGATCATTCATAACATCGTACTTTGTCGCAACAGAATGAAATACATCAGCAACCATAGAAGCTTTTTCGGTTTCGGCAACAGTTTTATAGCCAAAATGCGTGGTCTTTTCAGGGTTCTCGTTCATGATTAATCTCTATCGTGGTAATAAAGACTAGTGTACTTGATTGTGCACCAAGGGTGCAATTTGAATATGATTTATCAGTTAATTTTATTGTTTGAACAGTGTACTGGGTTATTGAGATGCGCGTGATTTAAACGCCGCGTTTGAGGCACTTTTAACTAGTTGGTTAAAGTCGCCTTGTTGTTGTTCCGTAATCCCTAATGAGAGAGAAATGGGAGGGAGTTTTAGATCGCTTTTTGAACTTATAAAGCGTAGTTTTTCAACTCCAGCTATTACTTTTTCTGCAATCAGCTTAGCAGTTTCTGGCTCAATGTTAGCAAGTAGAACGATAAATTGGTCTTTTGCAGAGCGCCCGGCTAAGCCACTTTGTGAAACATACTTTTGAACTTGCTTAGCTACTTTATTTAAAATCACTTCTCCAATGGCATCACCAAAGTTATTAATAAAATGCTCTAAATTATCAATTTGAATGGCAATTGCTGAAATTGACTTGTCTTGTTTTAGCCATAATTGTGTTTGCTTAGTTAAATAATGGCGTTTGTATAAGCCTGTTTGTGGGTCAATCACATGTTGTTTGCGCAAGGTATTAAGTTGTTTTTTAGTGGCTTCGTGTAGTTTTTTTGCCTGGCTAAGTTCTTGTTTAAATTGTGCTTGTTGTGAGAGAAGTAACTGTGTTTGCTCATTTAACCTTTCTAAAGCGAGGCGGCTGTTAGCAATATTATTTTCATCTAAAGAATGCAAGCAGTCATTAACATGGCCTGCAAAATCGTTAAGTTTTTTTTCTGTTTGCTGTGCATTTCGCGATAGTGAATTGATCACGCCATTGACGTTTTCAATCATTGCTACTTCGGTTTTATGACCCTGATTTAAATATTCAAAATAGAGTTGCTCAATAAATAGCTCATCAATATTTTGATTTGCATCTATGGCATCATCAATAGCATTGTTAAGCGCAAAATGGATTTTACTAATGTATGTATACACAACTTGAAAATTTAAGGGGGTAGGAGGCAAAACATGATGCTCTAAAAACATACATACTTTTGTCATTTTTTCTTGTGCTATAGCCATGGAGTCATGGAACATCATTTGCAATTACCAACCAAATACGCATAAATGCTGATTTATAAAACTCGTCCAATGAGGCAATTTGCTTCCAAGCGCAGATACAATAATCATTATATCTGTGATTTAAAAGTAAAATGAGTCGTAGTTGATTAAAATGACGCTATAAATTCAATAACCGTTGCTTTTTTGAGCAATCACTCTAATTTTATTTATAGTTAAGTATTAACTTAAGTTAATAAAATGACTGCTGGCGTATATTTTTCGCAGTTGGTCGTATATTTATTTGCTATTTATTTAGGCTACGATAGGTTTATCACATCTGTAACGTCACTAAGCTCAATAACTATGAATTTATCTCTTTCAAAAAAAATGCGTCTTTCCTTATTAAGTGTCACCTTAGTGTGCTCATTAAGCGCGTGTCAGCTCACCACAATTAACGCCGATCAGCAATTTACGCAAACGGCCGAAAATATCGTCCAGTACCGCCAAAAGGTAAGTCCGTACAGTAATCCTAAGGGGGTTGATGGCTATTTACTACCTAACTTATCGGCTGACTTTTTAGCCCAGCAGTATCAAAAAAACACGCAGTTATTGGCTGATTTAGATGCAATAGATATGAGCAAGCTGAGTGACGAAAACCAAATTAACTACAGTATTATTCGAGCGCAAGTGCAAAATACTATTGATGAATATGTATTTAACGCGCACTACATGCCTTTAACGTCAGAATATGGCTTTCATTCAAGCTTATCGTTTATTGTTAATAGCTCTGATTATAAAACCGCTCAAGATTATCAAAACTACTTAAAGCGATTACAACAAGTGCCGCGCTTTTTTGAGCAAAACATAGGCTGGATGCGTAAAGGATTAGAAGTTGGTTTAACTCAACCCAAAGCGGTATTAATTGGCTACCAAGACTCTATTACTGCCTACATTGTTGACGATGTAACACAGTCTGAATTTTACAAGCCGTTTTTAAACAATACCGCGGGTTTAAGTGATAGTGAATTTATAGCGTTACAACAACAGGCTAAAGCCATTATCAATGGCCAAGTTATTAAAGCCTATAAAGATTACTTAACTTTTTTTAATACTGAATACTTACCTGGCGCGCGCAGTGATATTGGCATTTCGTCAACTCCTAATGGCGAAGCCTTTTATGCAAATCGTGCTAAGTATTACACCACGACACAAATGACCCCAAAAGAAATCCATGAGCTGGGTTTAGCTGAGGTGGCGCGTATTCGCAGTGAAATGGAAGCGGTCATCAAAGAGGTGGGTTTTAAGGGCACGTTTGCAGAATTTATCCACTTTTTACGTACTGATCCGCAGTTTTACGCCACAACGCCTGAACAATTATTAAAAGAGGCCGCGTACATTGCCAAAAAAATGGATGCACAGTTACCCAAATTATTTCATACCTTACCACGCAAACCCTATGGCGTAGCGCCGGTGCCCGCCAATATTGCACCTAAGTACACTACTGGGCGCTATTCAGGTTCGAGCCGTGATGATCAAGCCGGTTTTTATTGGGTGAACACATACGCTTTAGATAAACGACCACTCTATGCTTTAGAAGCGTTAACGTTGCACGAAGCCGTACCGGGCCATCATTTACAAATATCACTCAATGCAGAGCTTGAAAGCTTACCTAGCTATCGCCGAGATGCCTATTTATCAGCATTTGGTGAAGGCTGGGGGTTATATTCAGAGTACTTAGGGGTTGAGGCTGGCTTTTATCAAGACCCATACAGCAACTTTGGTCGTTTAACCTACGAAATGTGGCGTGCTGCACGTTTAGTGGTTGATACGGGGATGCATATGTATGGCTGGAGTCGAGAGCGTGCAATGAACTTTATGGCTGATAATACGGCACTTTCATTGCATAATGTAAAAACGGAAACCGACCGTTATATTTCGTGGCCAGCACAAGCGCTGTCTTACAAAATTGGTGAGTTAACAATTAAACGTCTGCGCGCAGAGGCTGAGCAAGCATTAGGTCAACAATTTGATATTCGTGAGTTTCATCATCAAATATTGCGCCATGGCTCAGTGCCTTTGTCGGTGCTTGAGCAACAAATACGTTTGTATATACAAGTGGAATTAGCAAAAACAGATAGCTAAAAGCGCATTATTTTGAAACTATAAAAGTGTGGTGTTATTTGATGGCATCACGCTTTTTTAGCATTTAAGGATAAGTAATGAGTCAGTTTATAATGTTCAGTATCGATGTGTTTGCCAGCCTATTTATTGTTGTATTGGGATTGCTGGTTGTATTAATTGCTATTTTTTATATTCGAGATGTTACGCAAACAAAGCATGCTATTAGGCGTAATTATCCCGTGATTGGACGTTTTCGTTATTTCTTTGAGCGCCAAGGTGAGTTTTTTAGACAGTATTTTTTTGCCCTCGATCGTGAAGAAATGCCCTTTAATCGCGCCGAGCGCAGTTGGGTCTACCGCGCGGCTAAAGATGTTGATCACACGGCCGCTTTTGGTTCAACTCAAAGTTTAGAGGCCACAGGCACAGTCATGTTTATGAACTGTGCGTTTCCTACCTTAGATGAAGAAGCCTTAGCGCCGAGCAACGTAACTCTTGGCCCTTACTGTAAATTTCCTTACACCACAAATTCGCTATTTAATATATCGGGCATGAGCTTTGGTGCGTTATCAAGCCCTGCTGTGCGTGCACTATCGAAGGGGGCAAAATTAGCAGGATGTTGGATGAACACGGGAGAAGGCGGCCTTAGCCCATATCACTTAGAAGGAGGTGCCGATATTGTATTTCAAATTGGCACCGCGAAATACGGTGTACGCGACGAGCAGGGAAATTTAAGTACAGAAAAGCTAAAAGCCGTTGCTGCACATCCAGCGGTTAAAATGTTTGAACTGAAAATGAGCCAAGGTGCTAAGCCAGGCAAAGGCGGCATGTTACCTGGACGAAAAGTGAATGCTGAAATTGCCAAAATAAGAGGCATACCCGAAGGGCAGGATTCTATTAGCCCAAATGGGCACCCAGAAATAAAAAATCCAAACGATATTCTAGACATGCTTACCACCATCAGAACTACAACGGGTAAACCGACAGGTTTTAAAGCGGTTATTGGTGAACATACTTGGTTAGAAAGTTTATTTGCCGAGATTAATCATCGTGGCATTGAGTCCGCACCCGACTTTATTACTATTGATAGTGCGGATGGCGGTACCGGCGCAGCACCACAATCTTTATTAGATTCTGTGGGGTTACCGCTTAAAGAAAGCCTTCCTTTAGTTATACAGCTATTAAAGAAACATGGTCTTAGAGAGCGAGTTAAAATTATTGTTTCGGGTAAATTAATTGTGCCTTCCAAAGTCGCATGGGCATTAGCACTAGGAGCCGACTTTGTGGTTTCTGCGCGAGGGCATATGTTTGCACTAGGCTGCATTCAGGCTATGCAATGTAATAAAGATACTTGCCCAACAGGAATTACTACGCATAATGAACGTTTACAACGTGGTTTGAATGTTGAAGATAAAGCGCAGCGGGTTGCAAATTATAATAAATACATCCATTACGGTGCGGGGCTTATTGCACATTCTTGTGGCGTTACCAGTGCTCGCGAATTAAAACGCAAACATGTACGTATAGTACAAGAAAGCGGTCTTTCTGAGCCGCTAGATAAAATGTACGAGCATTACCATTAAATACTTGCTTGTTAATTATTGATGATGAAGTGTATTACTCGCTTGAATGCCGGTGATTTTTAATCGTTCTAATTCGCAGCTAAACAAAAACTCTAGTGCTTCTAGGTGGCGACGCACTTCGGCAATATTTTTGCCAACGGCATATAAGCCATGACCGCGAATTAATACACCAAATTTAATCGGTGAGTGCAAATGGTGATCGCTGACTAATAAGCTTAAACGGTCAATATCTTGGTCGTTATCAAAAATCGGAATGCTTAAGGTTTCTAAATGTGAGGTAAAACCACTGAGCACTTTTTGCATTTCGTAACCGCTTAAATCAAGCTGATGAGCTTGCGTTACTTGTGAAAGCACCGTTGCTGCAACAGATTGAGTATGCAATACACATTGCGCCTCAGGAATTAACTGATACAAACTTAAATGTAATTTCGCTTCGCTTGATAAAGCCTGAGGAGGATTTAAGTTTTGGTGGCCTAACTGTAAAAAATGCTCATGGGTAAGTTGAGCCTTATCGCAGCCATTAGTCGTTATAACAAAGCCATTTTGGGTGCGAGCTGATAAATTTCCACCCGAGGCAGGAACCCAACCTTGTTGGCTGATCCATTTTGCGGCTTCTATAAGGTTTGAAATAGCGGTATGGTTGTCTTGCATATTTTCCTCACAAATAACAATTAAAGTACAGTTTAGACGGCTAAACTTCCGTTTTTAATCATAGCATTGCTCTGTACACAAAACCATCATCAGGAGACTTCGTGTTTGACAGTAAACTCCCCAATTTAGGTATTAGTATATTTAGCCAAATGAGTGGCTTGGCTAATAAGTTTTCGGCAATTAATCTTTCGCAAGGTTTTCCTGAGTTTGATACCCCTGAGTATTTAAAAGCGCAGTTAAGTCAGTACGTAGCCCAAGGAGCTAATCAATACTCGCCTTCCAGCGGTGTACCTAAACTGCAGCAGCAAATTGCAGCATTAGTTCAGCGAAAATACAAAGCGCAAATTGATGGCACAGGCCAAGTAACTGTAACCTCAGGGGCAACCGAAGCATTATTTGTGGCGATTCAAACTATTGTGCGCGAGGGTGATGACGTTATTGTATTTGATCCTGCTTACGACTCATATCAACCAGCCATTGAACTAACTGGCGGCAAGTCAGTGCATGTTGCGCTAGCCGCTCCCGATTACGCTATAAATTGGCAAACAGTAAATCAAGCTATCACAGCAAATACTCGCGCAATTATTATTAATACTCCGCACAACCCCAGTGGCAAAGTGTTAAAACAGCAAGATATCAACGAACTAAAAAAACTAGTGAGTGCTCACAATTTATATGTAATAAGCGATGAGGTTTATGAGCATATAACGTTTGATCAACAGCCACACCTAAGTGCACTACGTGACGAGGAGCTACTGGCAAAAAGCTTTGTTATTTCAAGCTTTGGTAAAACCTTTCATAGCACCGGTTGGAAAATGGGCTACTGTATTGCGCCTACTGATTTATGCGAAGAATTTCGAAAGATTCATCAGTATGTTACTTTTTCAAGCTTTACGCCTGCACAACATGCATTAGCAGATATGTTAGAGCAACATGCTGAACACATTGACCAGTTAAGTGAGTTTTATCAACAAAAGCGTGATGTACTCAGTAATGCTCTACAAGACAGCCGCTTTAGCATTTTACCAAGTGAAGGCACCTACTTTTTACTGCTTGATTACAGTGATGTATCGGATTTAAATGACGTAGAATTTTGTCAGTGGCTGGTAGAGCAAGCAGGCGTGGCAGCCATTCCACTAAGTGTATTTTACCAGCAGCCAAATAACGATAAAGTTATTCGCTTATGTTTTGCTAAAAACGATCAAACCTTAATAGAGGCGGCGCGCATCTTATGTCAACTTTAACTTTTACATTATTGCAAAGCTCGCTGCATTGGCTCGATAAAAAAGCCAATTTAGCTATGTTTGAAAAACAGCTTGCTAATATCACCAATCAACCTGATTTAATTGTATTGCCCGAAACCTTTGCCACTGGATTTGCGGTTAACCTTGATTGTGGCGAACCTGAAAATGGCTCAGTACTGAATTGGCTTAAAACACAAGCTAAAAAACATAATGCAGTGATTGCTGGCTCAGTATTGGTAACCCAAGGAGACAAAAAGGCCAACCGGTTTTATTGGGTACAACCAAGTGGTGAGGTACGTTATTACGATAAGCGCCACTTATTTTGTTTGGGTAACGAGGGCGAATTTGTAGTAGCAGGACAAACCCGTGAAGTGTTTGAAATCAAAGGGTTTAAAATTTTACCGCAAGTTTGCTACGATTTACGTTTTCCGGTGTTTCAGCGCAATAACAATGACTACGACGTAATGATAAATATTGCCAACTGGCCAGCTTCAAGGCGTAATGTGTGGGATACCTTATTAATGGCGCGAGCAATGGAAAACCTATGCTACGTGATTGGCGTAAATCGGGTTGGCGAAGATGGTAATGGTATTGACCACAGCGGTGGAACCGCAGTGTATGACTTTAAAGGTGAGCCACTGATTAAAGCGCATGACGACCAGCAAGCACTATTAACAATCACGTTAAATAAAGCGCCGCTCAATGAGTTTAGAGCTAAATTCCCGGCACATTTAGATGCAGATGCTTTTACATTGGTATAAATTAGCGCCTAGCCAATAAAGTGCTAAAATAGCCGCTGATATTTTTATTGGCGGCTTTATGAATACAACCCTTATTACACCGGTAGTTTTAGCAGGCGGCATTGGTACGCGGCTTTGGCCGCTATCGCGCCAAGCAATGCCAAAGCAGTTTTTATCTTTGCTTGATGATAATAACCAGCAGTCATTATTACAAAGTACCTTATTACGTGTTGCAACTGAGGGCTTTAATCCCGCTATTTTGGTCTGTAATGAACAGCATCGATTTATTGCCGCGGAGCAGGCAGCATTTGCAAAACCCCATGCCATAGTACTTGAGCCAGAAGGTAAAAATACCGCACCAGCCATTGCCCTTGCCGCGCACTATGCCTTAAAAAATAATATCACGGGCCCATTGTTGGTGATGCCTGCCGATCATCATATTGCAGACTTTACCGCACTAACGGCTCAGTTATCTGATGCGATTAAACTTGCTGAGCAAGGTAAATTAGTTACATTTTCAATTACGCCAACAGAGCCACACACAGGTTATGGGTATATAAAACAGGGCGCAGCAATCGAAGGTACCTGTTGCTTTGAAGTTGACCAGTTCAAGGAAAAGCCTGACTTAGCAACTGCATTAACCTATTTAGCTGAGGGCGGTTATAGTTGGAACAGTGGTATGTTCTTATTTACTCCCACTGCTTATTTGCAAGAGCTTGAGCGCTTTGCCCCCAAAATTGCTAAAAGTGTAGCCAGTGCTACTGACTTTAAACAAGACTTAGCGTTTACTAGAGCAAATGCCCATGCACTTGAATCTTGCCCAAGTGACTCAATTGACTACGCTATTTTAGAGCGCAGCAATAATGTAGTGGTAATGCCAGTGGCGTTAAAGTGGAGTGATGTCGGCAGTTTTTCTGCACTGGCTGCGCTTGCAGAAAAGGATTCGCAGGGCAATAGTCAAAATCAGCAACATATTGCACAAAACAGTATTAATAACCTAGTTATTAGTGAGGATGGACACACAATTGCTACTTTAGGTGTGAGTGATTTAGCGATTGTACATACTCATGATGCTACCTTAGTTGCAAAGCAAGATTCGCTTGAAGGCTTACCTTTAATACTTAAGCAATTGGCAATTACGCAAAATGACAAACTGGCGCATCATCAGGTGGTTTACCGCCCTTGGGGAAATTATCGTACACTAGTAGAAAGTATCGGCTTTAAGGTTAAAAAAATTACCGTAAAAAGTGGGGCTAGGCTCTCAACCCAACGTCATCAGCATCGCGCTGAGCATTGGGTGGTCGTATCAGGCACTGCAGATATATGTATTGACCAGCAAAGCTTAACACTGACTCACGACCAATCTTGTTATATTGGTGCAAAACAACTGCACAGCTTAGCGAATAATCAGTCCGAACCCTTAGTTGTTATTGAAGTTCAAACGGGTGCCATTTTAGATGAAAGCGATATAGAGCGATTTGACGATATATACGGTAGGTAAATATTTAAGAGTGTATAGGTACTAATGAGTAAGATAATTTATAAAATAACGCCAGATGTGAATCATTACAGAGTAATTTTTCCTGACAATGAAGCTTTATGTGAACCGGAGTTATGGAAACCTGATACTTCTTCCAAAGAGTCTACGCTGATAAATTTTAGTGCTCATTATAACAATGAAAAAGAGACTCCTTTAGGTGATTTTGCTGCAATTAATTTACAGGGTCTTGCTGTATCTGAGCAAGCTGCAAATGAACTGACAGAAATTTTTGAAGATTCTGGAGAGTTACTCCCCTTTTATGTTGGTGATGATAACTGGTATTTTTATAATGTTACTCGGAAAATAGAAGGTATGTTAGATGTTGAGAAGAGCACTTTTATGCTCCCAACTTTAAATATTGGATTACAAAAAGCTATGTTTAGAAAGGAACACTTACCAAAATCTAGCTGCATATTTAAAATTCCAGAAGACCGATTTGAAGGTACTTATGTTTTTGACTCACGTGAAAATGATAAAGAGGTTGCCTTAAACTTATTTTGTGCATTAAATGCATATGGTTTTACAGGGCTTAAGTTTGAAGAAGTTGCTCGATTTGATTAACGCAAGTTGAGGCTATTGCGGGAAATTATTTTCCAATTACTCTAATTGCCCGCGCACATACCTTAAATAGGCTTCTAAACTGTGTTGCCACAGTGTGCTGGCTTCATTTAACGAGTTATTTAATGGTTTTTTATCTAGTAAGCGTCGCTCAATTTTTTTAAGAGCTAGTCCATAGCTATTAAAGCCAAGTTGCATTGCGGTGCTGGCTTGGCGATGTAATAACTTAATGCATTGCTCGGGATCTTGCTCTAATAAAGCTTGGCAACGGCTCAGTTTATTACGCGCAGATAGGATAAACTCATTATAAATAGAAGATACTTCATCAATACTAAAAGAGCTTGTTAGGGTTTCTGTGGCAGTTTCATCGTATAACGTATCAATCAGCTCGACGGCAATGCTAGCTGTTTGTGTTGACTGTGAATCACTCAATGCTTGGCGTAGTTTTTCTTGCTTTAATGGCTTGCCAACAATGTCTTTAATACCCAGTGCTAAGTATTCTTTGATTTCATCAGGGCTCAAACTGGCGGTAAAGGCCAGCACCGGAGTTCGCTGATTTTTATGCTCCACTCGTTTGAGTGTTTTTAGCACTTGCTGCCCTGTTAAATCGGGTAAGTTCATATCAAGTAACACCACATCAAAGTGGTATTTTTTCATCAACTCAATCGCACTTTTGCCATCTTTAGCGAGCTTAATTTTATGCTCGTCGTCAGCCATAAATTCAACAGCTATTTTTTGGTTTAAATCTAAATCTTCAACAAGTAACACATCAAGTCCGGTTAAATAATCCTTACTTTGATGGCGCTGCTCTACAAGGCTAAGTTCACCTATGGCTAGCGTCATATTAAAGCTAAATACGCTACCCATTCCCAGCTCACTGGTGATTTCTAGTTGGCTATTTATTTTATCGAGAAGGCGACTAGTTATAGCCAGACCGAGCCCCGTTCCGCCTTTTTCCTTACCGGCGCTGCTTTGAATGTAGGGCTCAGTTAAGTAATCAATTTCATCTTTTTCAATACCCGGGCCTGAATCGAGTACACTTACTTTAAGACTATGATCGAGCTGAGTTTCATTAATTAAATCAATCTGCACTTTTACTGTGCCGGTGTCGGTAAATTTAATCGCATTACCAACAAGATTAATAATGATTTGTCTGAGCTTTTGTTGGTCGCAGTAATAGCAGGCTTTATCAGGGATGTTACAGGCAAGCTCAAATTTAAGCTGTTTTTGTTCGGCCAGAGGACTTAACAGCAGGCATAAGTTTTGTAGCCAAGTTTTGAACTCTATATCCTCTTCGTACAAGGCTTCGTCATGCTGATCTAAGCTTGCGTATTCTAGCACTTTATCTACTAGTAAGTTGAGTGACTCTGCTGAGTTAATAATGGCTTCGCAATAAGCTTTATTGCGGCTGTCGCTCGTTTGGTTTAACACCAGTTGTGCGCTGCCTAAAATACCGTTTAATGGGGTGCGTATTTCATGGCTTATAGTGGATAAAAAGAGCCCGCGAATCTCTAAGTCCTTGTGTGCTTTTTCGGTAAGTTTATTAAGCCTTAATTCTCTGCGTTCATTACACAATAGCGCCATACCGGCTGCATAAAACATAGGGGCAATCACGCTGTTCAAAAATAATACTGAGTCAAACCATGGGTTTAATATTGCATCTTGTTGTGCAACGCGATCCATAAAAATAGTTCGAGTGATAAAACTGGCTGCAACCAAGGTTAAAATAATAATGTAAACAATACTGGCATTAGGATAAGGTTTTCGCGCATATTTAAAAAAAACAAATAGTAAAAAAGCGGCCTCTACAATATGTTGAAAGTCAGAAATATAAACCCGTGAGCGCATAGATGGCTGAACAAAAGTGAAGTAAACAAGCAATAAAGCGCTGGCAGCGGTAAATAGGCAAACAAATTTAAAACCACGACCACGATAATTTAAAAACTGACTCAGCGATAAGCAATGCACAATGGACGCTAAAAACATCATGCTATTAGCAAAGGTAATGGCAAGCTTTTCAGGGATTTTACCTATGAGCGCAAAGCCCACAATGGCGGCTAATAGTAGTAAAGGGTAGGAAATATAAAGTAACGTGCCGGGAACATGCTTATTGGTACGCCAAGTTAAAAAATTTAGTAACGTCATCACTGTCATAACAGCGATACTGGCAAAATAAAGCGTAAATGAGTCGAGCATTAAGACCCCAACAGCGATTTTTAAAGAAGATATAAAAACAGGCACCTAAAGTGCCTGTATTGAATTTATTAAAATAAGCCTTAACGGATCTCGTCAGGAATATTTTGTTGTGCCCAAGAGAGTAGTTCAATACGGTTACGACATTTAGTTTTTCTAAATGCACTGTATAAATGAGTTTTAACCGTGTGCGGGCTAATGCTTAACTCTTCAGCAATTTCTTTATTTTTAGAACCATTACTCATTAACGAGATAATTGCTTTTTCACGTTTAGTGAGTTTGATTGGCTCAATATCACCATCGGTTAGCTTGTGTAGTGCGTCTTTATTAAATTGCAGCATGCGGTTAAGCGCATTACACATAATATCACGACGATACCAAAGCTGATCTTCAAGTAGTAAACGAATCCCTTTCATGAGTACATCAGCATTATCGGTGGTGTAAAATACACCGCGAATACCACTGAGTAATGCACGATTAGCAAGCTCTGGGTTTTCATCTAAATTAAACAACACAATATCGCATTTGATACGCAAATTAACGAGTTGTTCTTTTAGCTTAGTCCACGCGTCTTTACTTGATGTTTCAATGAACAATAAGCGAGTACCTACCGGAACATCTAAAATATTTGTACCCGTAGTTACGTCAAGGCCCTGTGTTTTTAACAAAGGCTCTAAAACGTTAATACCAATAGTGTTAATTGGTTCTTCGTCTAACAACAAAAAGGCTGAACTGCTCATGTTTTTTTACTCTTTTATAAAGCTGGCTAATTAATCTTACCACGATCCCTGCACACCTTTTGTATTAGGGAATAACAATTTCACTGGAGAAAAGGTGCGATTTCCAATTATTTAAACATAAAATGTTGCAAATAAGTAATTGTTTTTTTGGTATATAAGAAAAACGCCGTATTTTTAATGTATTTTTTAAGATACAGGATTTAATGGGTGACTAAAGGGCAACTTTTTTAGTGTTTTGATACGGAGGCCAGCCCATTTCTTTTCCCGCCAGCATATGCAAATGAATATGGTAAACGGTTTGTCCACCGTGTCCATTGCAGTTCATCACCACGCGGTAGCCGTCATCGCTAAAATTAAGTTGTTTGGCAAGCTTAGCCGCTACCACATATAGATGACCAACAAGATGTGAGTTTTCCTCAGTGACATCATTAATCGTGGCAATGGCTTGTTTAGGAATAATCAACGCATGAAAGGGTGCTTGAGGGTTAATATCTTTAAATGCAAGTGCTAGGTCGTCTTCGTAAATAATGTCAGCAGGAATTTCACGATTAATAATTTTAGTAAAAATAGTCTCTTGACTCATAATGATGACTCTAATTTGTTCGATTAATATGTATGTCACTAATGACAAATTTTGCCAGCAGTGTCAAACTGAAATCAACTAAAGGAGTAATTATGCGTAAATCAATATTATTAGGCAGTGTAGCGGCGCTCTTGGTGAGTGCATCTGGTTTGGCAGAAAACATTCACTTTCCCGAGGAGTTTGTTCCTTTACAGGTGGGTGAACGAGTCATTGAAAGTTCGATTTTTAGTCGTGTTGATGATGTTGAATTAGCACCGGGTACTTATCAGTTAAAGCTTAAATACACAGATTTATATGATTTAGGCTATGACGATCACGAAGTGATTGAGTCAGAGCCTTTTTGGGTCAATGTAACTGTTGAAGCAGGTAAAGATTACACCTTAGTATTTAATCGTGCTGAAAATGCGGTGGCAGCGAAAGTATTTGCTGAGGCACCGCAAGTAAGCTTAAAAGCAAAAGGCAGTACCTTAGCTGAGCCATTAAATGTGATAGCTGAACGACAACTACAAAGTTCACAGTTTAATCAGCAGGCCTCAGAAACCCCTGCCGGTCCACAAAAACCAAGCCGCCCAATTAAACCGATTGCGCCAATTAATGGTAAGGGCATGCCAAGCGCTGCCAATATGCTCGACTTTTGGTGGCAACAAGCAACGCTCGCTGAAAGGCAGGCTTTTTTAGATAAAGTAACAAAATAATTAAGCATTAAAAAAGGGCCAAGTTGGCCCTTTTTAATTTATTGATAACGCTATTTAAATAATGCGTCAATGGTACCTTGTGCCAGTGGGTGATAACCCGGACGTGCTTTTAAGTATACGCTTTGTGCCCAATCTTTTTTACCATTGGTAATAAGCGCTTTATAAAGCGGCACGATAAGCTTACGACGACCAATACCCGATAAATGCTTATCAAGCGCAGGGTAAATCGGTTGGTAACCATTACCTACTGCTAGCATGTACCATGCAAACGCACGTTCTGCGTTGGTTGATTGGGTTAAGTTAAACTCGCCGTCTAATTCAGTCATTTTTTCAATGCTTAGATCGCGCGGTAAGTTGTTTAAAAAGTGTAGCCACTCATGCACAGTCCAATTTGCAGTGGGTAATTGTGCGGCAGTTGTATCCCCTTTTAACCAGCTCGCTGTTGCAGTATCGACTTTATCGAACGCGTCAGAGGTTGGGTTAGGTGCATCACTTGGTAAACCTGGCTGAAAAATCCACTCGTTTACTTTATCCATGGTCACTACGCCTGGATACTTTTCAATTAAGTTAGCTTTGATGTAAGAAACAAATTGCGCAGTGGTTAGCGATTTAAATGCAAACTCATTAAAATAGGTCTTAACAAAGCCATCAAACTTATCACGGCCGTATTTTTCTTCTAGGTAAATTAAAAATAGCTGACCTTTTGTGTAAGGCACTGAGCTAAACGCATCATCCGGATCGCGGCCATTTAGTTTTAAATTAAGGCGTGTATCTGGGGCATCAATGGTTTTAAGTTGCGCACGCAGGCCAGCTGCATCAAGTGCTTGTTCCATAACAGCACGGTCACGCCCAAATACCTCTTCCATAATGCGGTTTTCAACGTAAGAGGTAAAACCTTCGTTTAACCATAAATCTTCCCATGTAGCGTTCGTCACTAAGTTGCCAGACCAAGAATGTGCAAGTTCATGCGCAATCAGATTAACTAAGCTTTTATCGCCGGCAACAACCGTAGGCGTAATAAATGATAAGCGTGGGTTTTCCATGCCACCAAATGGGAAGCTAGGCGGTAGCATAAGTAAGTCATAGCGACCCCAAGCATAGTCGCCGTACATGGCATTGGTTTTGTCGATCATCGCTTGGGTGTCATTAAATTCAGCAACTGAGGCATCCAAAATAGTCGGTTCAGCAAAAATACCGGTTTGTTTAGACATCGCTTTAAATTCTAAGTTACCAGCACCAATCGCAATTAAGTAAGGCGAAATTGCTTGTGGCATAGTGAAGTGGTAATCACCGTCTTTATAAAGGGCATCTTTATTATCGGCACTCATTACCGCACGCACATCTTCAGGGGTATGAATACGTGCAGAATAAGTCACACGCATTGCAGGGGTGTCTTGCACTGGGATCCAACTACGTGCATGTATCGCTTGCGATTGACTATACATAAACGGGTGCGTTTTACTGGCTGTTTGCTCTGGCGTTAACCACTGTAAGCCAGACGCTTCTGGGCGGCTGTTATAGTAAATACGGACTTTTTCAGCTTGGCTTTTAAATGTAATGGTTAGTTTTGAGCCTTTAACATCGTCGCGATTAGCAAGGTTAAAACTAGCTTTATGCCAATTGCCATTTGCCGTTTGATACATCACTTTATCAATATCAAGATCACGGGTATCAAGTACTAGCTTTTTACTGTTGGCATTTTGCCACTGTAGCGTATGCTCAACAAAACCTTCCAATTGCTTATCAGCAAAGTCGATGTCTAAATCAAGGTTTAAATGCGTGGTGATAACATCATCAAGGTTGGCGTAGGAATTTTGATCAATAGCGCTGGCCATTGCTTGCGAGCACATACCTGCCATAGCGAGGCTTAAAAAAAGAGGTTTGATTTTCATAATTACCTTGAGTACAAATAAAAAAAGTGCAGGTTTTATATCATGATTGCTGCAGTGGGTTGAACAATTTTTACAAGCTGATGCGCAATTTGCGACGATGAGTTAAACTAGAGCGATTAATTACTGCTACCTTTAGAGGGCTTTGTGCCGCACTCATTACAACCCCTACATACATTTGCATTAAGTAGCCAATGCCAAAATTTTGTCGAGATTACCGACTCAGCGCAGCTTAAAAGTCAGTGCTTTAAAGTCCCTTTTTGTTTGTTGGGTGAGGGCAGTAATACTATTTTTTTAAATGACTATGCAGGCACGGTCATTAAAATGGCAACCCAAGGCATTACTATAACTGAGCGCTCGCATGACTTTTTAGTTAGTGTAGCTGCCGGTGAAAATTGGCATCAATTAGTGACTTACTTGCTGGAGCAAGGTATCGCGGGGTTTGAAAACTTAGCTCTCATCCCTGGTACAGTCGGCGCTGCACCAGTACAAAATATTGGTGCCTATGGCGTAGAAATAGCTCAGTTTATTGAAGCTGTTGACTATTTTGATATTGATAGCGGTAGCTTTAAATCTTTAACTAATCAGCAATGTCACTTTGCTTATCGTGAATCGGTATTTAAACACGCGCTAAAAAATAAAGCAGTGATCACCCAAGTGCACTTTAAGTTGTCCAAAATATGGCAGCCAGTACTCAGTTATGGGCCGCTACAACAACTAAAAAACCCGACGCCACAGCAAGTGTGCGCACAAGTGATACAAACGCGTAACAGCAAACTCCCAAATCCCTATAAGCTGGCTAATGCAGGCAGTTTTTTTAAGAACCCTATTATCACCAATAGTGAATTAGCACAGTTAATTACGACATATCCTGAGGTACCTCATTACCCGCATGGTGCCGGTCACCATAAAGTAGCTGCAGGGTGGTTAATAGAGCAAGCGGGATTAAAGGGATATAAAATTGCAGGTATAGAAGTGCATCAACAACAAGCGCTGGTACTAGTTAATCATGGTAATAGTACAGGGGATGATTTAATTAATATGATTGCTCACATTCAGGATATTGTTTTAACACGTTACAACATAAGTTTAGAACACGAAGTGCGGTTAATTGATCAAGACAATGAATGCCATATCTCTTTGGAGCAATCAGTATGAAGGCACCAGATGGAAACAAGCTGGCTATTTTAAATGCACTGAATGAAGGTGGGTTTGTCTCTGGGCAAGCACTAGGCGATGAATTAGGAATAAGTCGCGCGGCGGTAAGTAAGCATATTCAAAGCTTACAGGCTATGGGCTTAGATGTATTTAAAGTTACAGGTAAAGGCTATTGCTTAAATAACCAAGTAGGTTTACTTAATCAGCAAAGCATACAGCAGCACTATGCTGAGTTAGGCGCTAATACCGCGAATATTGAAGTGCAACCACTGATTGATTCAACCAACAGCGAGTTAATGCGCCGTATTCAAGCTAAAGCAGCACTAAAATCGGGTTCCGTGATTGTAGCCGAAATGCAGCAAGCAGGGCGGGGACGTCGAGGCCGAGTATGGCAATCACCCTTTGGTGCAAACTTATACTACAGTTATTTTTGGCGCTTAGACGATGGCTTACAAGCCGCGATGGGCGTATCAATTGCTGTTGGTTTAGCGGTGTATGATGCGATAAAAGCACTTTATGGTATTGAAGTAGAGCTTAAATGGCCAAACGACATTTATATAAACAAACAAAAACTCGCAGGTGTCTTGGTAGAATTAGATGGGCAGCCACAAGGGCCATGTCAGTTGGTAATAGGGATTGGTATTAATTTAAATATGCCACAAAGTGCCAGTCAGTACATTGACCAAGCGTGGACCGATTTAAGTCAGCACACCCAGCAGTTAGATAAAAATCAACTAGTAGCTTCATTAACTTATTGTTTAGAGCAACGCCTAGCGCAATATCGTGAGAATGGCTTACAAACTATGTATCAACAATGGAATGCATTAAATGCATTTGCTGGTCAGCAGGTAGAGCTTAATACCGGGCATCGTAGCTGGTGTGGCATTTGTGAAGGTATAGATGCGCACGGTGGTGTACGTATTCGCCAAGACGGTGAAGTGAAAAGTTATTATGGCGGTGAGATTTCATTAAGAAAGGCGCAAGCATGAGATTACTCATTGATGTAGGTAATACCTCGCTCAAAGCTGTATTGTGGCAAGATGGGCAAATACAGCCATGCGATACTAATAATATTCCATGGCTGCAAATTACGGTTGTTGTTTACGCTTGTGTGGGTCGTAGTGAATTACTCAAGCAGCTATTAGAAAAAGCCCAAGCACAAAATATCGATTGCTTTGAGGCTACGGTTAGTCATGAGCTCGGTACGTTGCATTGCGCGTATCAACAAGTGGGTAATTTGGGTATAGATCGATGGTTGGCGCTCATTAGTGGTTATACGCTTTACCCTAATACGGCCGCAATTGTTGTTGATGCTGGCACGGCAACGACTATAGACGTCCTTAATAATGATGGACAGCACTTAGGTGGTTGGATATTACCAGGGCTTGATTTAATGACTGCCTCACTCACTCAAAATACTCAGCGCGTATTTGATGATGAAAACACGCCATTTGCTAATGAGCTTGGCAAAAACACTCCTAACGGATTAAAAAATGGTGCTTTAGTGGCAACTATTGGCGCAATTGAACAAGCAAAGCTGCATTTAAATACAAAAAATAGCCTTTTAATTTTTGCTGGTGGTTATGGTCAGCTATTACAAGGGTATTTTTCAGACAGTATTTTCGACCCAATGCTAGTGATGAAAGGCTTAAATTACTGGTATGAGTTAGCTAAAAAGAGTTAAAAACAACAAAAAAACCGCTTTTTGCGCGAATAGTGAGCGTTTGAAGCATAAAATCACATTTTTTTTAATTTTTTGGTTGCATCCCAATAAACCTTACTCTAGAATCTCGCCCCGTACTAAAGCAGTGCCGACTTAGCTCAGCTGGTAGAGCAACTGACTTGTAATCAGTAGGTCAACCGTTCGACTCGGTTAGTCGGCACCACT
>JGI24025J20009_10000367_pt1 | contig 35073 bp, 26 predicted proteins | sample Cruoilmetagenom3_FD_20009 | JGI IMG/M metagenome (IMG submission 20009) | reverse complement strand
GGTCGTTGCTGCAACACCTGCATCATTGATGGTTACATCGTTAATGCGACTAATACTCGCAGGGTTTGAGGCACTTGGGCTACTGGCTGTTTGCGGGCTTTCTATATCGTAATCAACCGGCCCATCAAAGGTTATCATGTTGCTGTCGAGGGTGAGCACGTTGGTGGCGATGATGGTGGCGTTGCCTTGGCTATCGAGTTTAATTTCGCCGCCGGCATTATGAATGATTAAATCGCCTTGCCCAGAGCCTGTGATGTTAATTGACTTACTGGTTTGTAAAAACGTTGAGCCATTTGGTACGTTGAGTTTTAAATCACTGTTATTAGTCTTTAGTGACATATCACTTTGCGCGTTTATTTTAACCGCACGCCCAGAGACGAGTGACAGCTCTTGGTCTGCTGTTACGCTGACTTCTTTACCGTTAATGTTTTGATTACCGGCACTTTGGTAATTGATATTGCCGCTGTTGGTTTGCTGCGTTACTGCATTTTTAACGTCGATAAATTGATTGTTTTTGATAACAAACTGTACGTTGTTGTTTTCGGTTTCTAGGCAGAGGTCTTTTCCTGCGTGCAAGTTTATCGTGCCTAGTTGGCTTATCCACTCGATGAATTGGCGGCCAGACTGTTTGGCGTTTAGCTCAAAGTAATGTTCACTGGCAAGGGTTTGTAAAATAACTTTTGGTTCATTGTCGTCATCATCAAATAGTAGTTCGTTGTGGGCAGCGGTTAATAATCGGTTATGCGTTGGATTTGCGGCGGTTACAACACTTGGCTGATCAGCGTTCAGCGCAAAACCCATTATATAAGTGTGATTTGGGTCGTTGTTAATACAGCCAATCAGTACTTCTGAGTCGCCCACTAATGGAAAATGCCAGCCAGTTGCTTGCGGTTGGTTTTGACACGCATACAGGGCAAGCTTTTGTAGCGCAGGGCTTGATTGCGTAATTGGCCGGGCTGTTTTATCAAAATCAACGCGAGCTCTGTATTGTCCGTTGTCATCTATAAATGCATTGCCGGTCAGTGATTCTACTTTCGCAGGAAATGTCATTGGCTTAGCTTGATGAGGTATTGGCAGCGGTTTAAATGGCGTTCCTCGCTCAATAAATTGCGCTTTGCAGCTGTATTTTGAGAGCCCTTGATGACTACTTTCATCACTTGGTTGTTCGCTGTCGTGCTCAACTGCAATACACAGCAAGTCACCACTGCTACCAATGCCGGTGTTATCACTTAACGAAATCGAACAACCGGCAAATAAATCACATACGTTACCGGTTAAGCTAATAATTTTATTTAAACTTGCCAGTGCATTACTAAAATTTTGTGCTTGGACGCTGGCTTGAGACTGTGAGAGAGCACATGGCTCAAAAAATGATTGGCTGTTACTGGCCACATTTACAAATTGCCCATAGGCTGCACTGTTTGCAGTATTGTTATAAATAGACTCAGTAAGTTGAGCATGCATAAAGCCAACAAATTGCTCTCTGTGTTGGTTATTCATTCCTGCGCTACTGGTAACTTCTAAAATGCCGCGCTCAAGGTAGGGACTATTTAAATTACTGTCGCTTATCACCAGTATTTCAGCACTGTCTTTACTCTCAAACCAGTAAAATAAGCCATGCAGCGAGAGTAAACGATGAAAAAACTGCCAGTTAGTTTCCATCGCTTGTACACATTGCGCCATATTAACAAAGGGTTGTGTGACTCTGAAATCTACTTGGCCTTGAGAGTATCCAGCTTGTAATGCTAGGTATTGTAAAATATCTTTTAAATTTACACTGATAAATACCTTGCTATCTGAGGTGCTATTTAGCGTACTTAATCGATCTTTAATGACGATATGATAACGGCGCTTTTTGTTGAATAACCCAAGATCAGTGCTTTGTGTTATTAGGCCTGTTTGGTGGCGATAGTAATTATCTTTGTTTACAAATGTTATTAATGCTGATTGTAGCAATAAATCGTTTAAAGGCTCAGCAGTGAGGGTGTCGAAGATCAGGTCAAACTCAAAACTATGGTTTAAGCGTTCAGTTCCCTTTACCTGAATTACGTTCATTGTTTTATTATTAATATCTAACAATAATCGTGAGTTAGACATATCCTTGTCCTTTAATTTACAATTTTTTATTTATAAAGGCTAAAGATACATATTTATGACTTAACAATCAATAAAATATTTGCAACTGAGTACCTCGAATAAAGTGAATAAATTAGTCCTAAAATAAACCCATCATAAAGAATGGGATGTAGGGGATTTGATTAAATAATTAAGGTTTGAGGTGTGGCATAGTTGACACTTTCATCACTATGTTTGTATCATATGGCAATTACAAGGAAGGTTTTACGCAGACGTGAGTACACCCAATATTCACTCTTTTTTATCAAGGATGAAGTTATGACTAAAAAAGATTTTATAAATCAAGTTGATAGCCTTTACACATTGGCTTGGTCTTTGACCTGTAACATCTCTTCCTTACTTGACCAAACTGGTATACCCGCTCATCGTGTTTTCTCAGAAGCGTCCTTAGAGCAGTTTTTCTTTTTTGTAAATAATCCCCCCAAAAATGATGGTAAAATTATACTAATTAATGAAGATATTGCTGGATATGTTCAAGAGTTAATCATATTAAATTCAAAGTTAATCTCATCTATTGATCATGTGGTTGTTAAGTCCTTAGCTGTTGAAAATCAAGAATCAAAAAATATTGGTTTTCTTTCTAGAATTTTAAACCATACAAAATGGTCAGATTGTGCATCAGTTCGATTCAACAGGGTTATTTGTCCTGTTTATGAAGAACTCCTTTGTAGAAATTAAATAATCAATTCAAAATATCTAATGAGGTATTAAATGCGTTTTGCAATAAATAAAGTAATTTTAGCTGTGTTATTTGTGTCGCTTACTGCGTGTATGAGCACTAATGTTGAGTTAGATATTAAAGCAACAGACAACCTTAATTTAAATCAATTTGATGAAGCACTGCCAGTGGTTCTTAGAGTATATCAGTTGTCTGATATACAGAGTTTTAAGACAGCAACATTTGAAGAGCTTTGGAAATCTGATAAATCAGTTTTAGCAAATTCATTGATTACTCTAGAAGAGCGTACTATTAACCCAGCAGAAAAAACAACGGTTGTTTTTGAGCAAGCTGAAAGTGCAAAATTTGTAGCAATTGTAGCTCTATTTAGAGATCGTCAAGGAGATAAGTGGAAAACGTTTTACCAGTTAAGTGATGGCCCAGTAAAGCTATCTACAGCTTTGAATGTTCTAGTGACCAATAATGAAGTGCAATTACCTGATGTGGATGAGGCACTGTAATGAGTATTAACGCCCCTGTAAAACCAGTCTGGGCTGAAGGTGTATTATTGGCACAACAGCACTTTCAGTTGTTTGATGAGTACCATGAGCAAAACCAGATTGTAAGGCAAAACCTTATTTCCCCATTGATTTTTGGTATTGAGCACCTTTCAATTGATGAATCAGCTTTATCTCGAGGGCTGTTAAAGATTACGAGCTTTAAATTATTACTTGAGAATGGTCGATTGCTTGATTTTGATCGTCAAAAACATGATGAGTTAAAGTTTGAGTTAGATCCGAACCTCGACGAAGTAATTATCTACATTGCGATTGCTGGCAATAAAGTGGTCAGCAATATTGAAGGCTATGCAACAACAGGCCAGCTAAGTGCTTACAAAGCTGACTATGTTGAATTAAGTGATGATCATGATGCAGCCCGTAACCGTGAAGTACTAATCGCTCATCCTAAATTTATTTTATTAACAGACACAGATGTAAAAACTTATTTTGACACAATAGCATGTTTAAAAATTAATCGTGCTGAGGATGGGAATTTTGTTGTAAACAAACATTTTGTACCCCCATTATTAAATATTGGTGCGTCGGTTTATTTAACTGAGCTATTAAATCGTACCGCTAATTTAGTAAACGCTAAAGTCAATGTACTACTGAGTCGCAGGAAGAACTTTGGTTCAGTGACCGATTTTGGTCCAAACGAAATGAATAGCTTTTTATTACTTAATGCTATGGCGCCGTCAGCAAAACGGTTGGATCATTTAAAAAGTTTGTCGTTAGTTCACCCTGAGCGTTTGTATTGTGAGTTAGTTGATTTGATTAGCTCGGTATCAATGTTCGAACACAGTGATTTAGTAAACCAAGTTCCTCCATATCAACATAAGCAACTTAGCCATGTATTCGGCAAGTTAGATGAGTTGTTAACCAAACTCCTCGAAGGGGTTGTGCCTAAGAAAATGGCGGGCCTTAAGCTTGAAAAAGTATCCAATGCAATTTACCAAGTGGCTACTATTGACTCTACTATTTTTGATAATAACGATTTTTACTTAGCTGTTTATTTTGAGTCCGAAGATACCAAGTGGATTGAAACGTTTAGCGATCAAGTTAAAGTTGGTTCTACTGAAAAACTCGATATTATGATTTCATCAGCCCTTGCGGGCGTGCAGTTAACTCACTGTCAGCGACCGCCGAATAAATTGGCGATTAAAAGTGGCTATGAATATTTTCGTTTAGAATCACATGGCTATATATGGCAGCAAATTATGGAAGAACAGTCGTTGAGCTTATTTATTCCATTTGGTTTGCAAGCTGCGCAAATCGAAATAGTTACTGTAGCGCGCAATTAAACTAGGTAAAATGATGCAACAACAATCGCAACAACAAGATTTAATCGCTTGTATATCACCAGTAATAAATGCACTTTCACCTTTAAAGCTAAGGCAATCAACTGAACTTGAGTTGAATGATTTTCGTGAACAGTTATTAAACAGCTTTGATGAATTTGAAAGAAACTGTTATTCAGAGCAGGTTACAACCAGTGTAATGCAAGAAGTAAAGTTTGCACTTACAGCAATGTGTGATGAGTTTGTAATGAGTTCAGGTGCGCATTTCCGCATGGACTGGATGTCACGACCATTGCAGCTAGAGTTTTTTGGTAATAACCGTGCAGGCGAAGAGTTTTTTGAGCGTTTATCAGCGCTACGTAATGGCGGTGAAAGTAAATTTGCAGCATTAGAAGTTTACTATATTTGCTTGCAATTGGGTTTTGAAGGTATTTATAAGGTTAAAGGAATTGAACAGCTAAAAGCTTTGATTGTTGATGTGCGTGCTCAAATTGAAGATGTAAAAGGTACGGCTAATGCACAACTGTCTGACAATGGTGTACCTTCGGAAGGGTTTGCTATGAAAGTGGGTCGGAATGTTCCATATTGGGTTATTTTGTCTATCTGTTTAGGTGCAATAGCTTCATTGTTCGCAGGATTTCATTTTGTAATTAATAAGCAAGCTACACAAAGTACGCAGACCATTAATAACCAAATAGAAGTACTTACTCAACTAAATAAAAATAACGAGACACGATAAGGTAATATAATGCAAGGAAGAGTTAACAAAAGTGGCCTAGTGCATTTTCTACTGGGTTTAGTGTCATCTCGTGCCACGGGACAGTTAATCGGCTTAATTGCAGTGCTGAGCATTGTTTGGTTCGCTGGTCGTATGGTGGGTTTGGATACTACCGACAAAAAGTTAATTGCTATGGGCGCAGTAACTGCGGTATTTCTTGTGTTTATCTTTATCCGTTGGTTATGGACTAAACGCTCGGGTGATAAACTTGTTTCTGAACTTGCTAATCATAATGCAGGCTCAAGTGCTGAACTTGATGAAATAAAAGAGAAAATGCAAGAGGCGCTTGGCTCTCTTAAAGCATCGCATTTGGGAGCTGGTTATAGAGGCAACACGGCTTTATATGCTCTTCCTTGGTATATGATTATTGGCCCATCAGCTACAGGAAAAAGTACTTTATTTGCAAATTCAGGTCTGCACTTTCCATATTCAAACTCAAACGAACTGCATATTCAAGGTTTTGGTGGCACTCGCAACTGTGATTGGTGGTTTTCTGATCAAGCAATATTAATTGACACTGCTGGACGTTATACAACAGAGCAATCAGAAAACAAAGAGTGGTTATCATTTTTAAACTTACTAAAAAAGTACCGCCCAAAGCTACCTATTAATGGAGTGATGGTCGCAATTAGTGTTTCAGATGTTTTAACATCTGATAGTGAAGAAATTCGCCAACATGTCAAACTCGTTCGTGAGCGTATTGAAGAACTGATCACACAACTAGGTGTTATCTTTCCTGTTTATATCACTTTTACAAAAACTGATCTAATCAGTGGTTTTGAACCTTTTTTTAATGACTTGTCGGAAAAAGAACGTGAACAAGTCTGGGGGGCCTACTTACTTGATATTAGTGAAGATCAAAAATCTGACCCGGCTGAAATGTTTGAGCTCAGAATGGAAGAGTTGTACGAGCGTTTATGTCAGCAACGCTTGAGTAAAGTGGCGCGTGAGCGTAATGAGCATCGTAAACAGTTGATACTTGATTTTCCAAACCAGTTTAAATCTGCTTCTACTAAATTAACTGAATTTGTTAATCTGTTATTTAAAGCCAACCCGTATCAAGAAGTACCTTGGTTTGCTGGTGTATATTTCACTTCAGGTACCCAGGAAGGCACGCCCATTGAGCGCATAACAAATGGAGTAAGAGATCAATTTGGCGCGGTAGTGGTTGAGCAAAAACAAGAAACAATTACTCAAAGCTATTTTATTAATCGGGTTTTTAATGATGTTGTCTTCAAACTGCAAGATTTGACTCGCGGCAATCGTAAAAAACGCTTAGTAGGTCGTTGGTTAAAAGGCTTAACTGTAACAACGGGCTTGGCTTCAATAGCGGCGATCACAGCACTATTAATTACTTCGTACACAAGTAATAAGATACTGCTTAATCAGGGAGAAAACCGTGTTAAAGCAATAGTTGAAGTTAATGTCAATAAAGCTAAGCCAGAGCAAAAACTAGCAGCTACACTTTCATTATTTGAGCATTATCAAGAGCTTGCAAGCTATGAGGATAATTTACCATGGTATTTTATTTTCGGAATATATGAAGGTGACGAAACAACCCAAAGTGTTGAAAATGTACTGTTCAATCAATTAAACCAACTGATCACATCACCTGCAGAAAATTATGTTTTGGCTCAATTAAAGCAGTATGAAAGCCAATGGAGTTTGGATGAACCAGAATCACGTGTGGGCACTCGTCAACTTTACTATGATGCTCTTAAATTACATTTAATGCTGAGCACTCACCCTGAACATAAAAACGATGCATTTGCTAAGCAGCAATTACTTAGCTTTATAAGTAACCACTTTAATATTGATTTAACAACACAACAGGACACACCAATTTATAGCCAGTTAACTAACTTGTTAGATCTTTATTTAGCTAATTTAGGTACTGACTTGGAGCACCCAGGAAATATTGACTTCTGGCAAGCAAATGAAACCGCTATTTTTGCAGCTCGAGGAAATTTAGATACTCAACCAGAAGCAGCTCCATTGTACAGGCAGGTGATCACGAGTTTTGATCAGCGTAAAAAAGCATTACAGTTAAATCAGTTTATGTCTGCTAATAACCGCGATGTTTTGCAAAGCTCATATGCTATTCCTTACGTTTACACTAGTTCTGGCTGGCAGGAATACGTTTACCCTGAAATAAAACGTATTTCACGGTTGGTATTTTCTGGTGATTGGGTAATGGGTACCAGTAATGAAGATGGCCAAAATGCTGTTGATGAAGCGCAAGCTGAGACTCTAGCTAACGCAATGCGAGCCTACTACTTCAAGGATTATGCGAATACTTGGTTCGAATTTTTAAACAGTATTCGAATTCCTCCCTTTAAAGACTTGAACGAAGCAAGTATTGATTTTGCAAGGCTTTCATCGAATGACGGACCGTTAATAGATTTAATGGCCTTAGTTAACGACAATATAATGATCGCTGACCAACCATCCACAATAACAGCAAGTGACGAAAAAATAGCTACTTTAGTTGCTGGCGCTACAGACGCTTCAGGTAATAAAATTGCAAAAGAAAAATTAGCTAAACAAGTAGCTAATAGCCCAGACTTTTCAAAAATAAGTACTGTTCGAGCGCCGGAGCTCGAGTCTAGATTTGCCGATTTGCGTCGTTTTACACAAAATGATGAAAATAAACGTAGTTCTGATTATGTTGGTCAGTATATTAGCTCATTGAGTAGTATTCACTCAGATATAAAGGCTATGGCAGCAAGTAATGAAGCTGATGGTCAGGCAATGATTTTTGTTCAAGATTTACTCTCAGGAAATAATCAGGCTAATGCGTTGCAGTCATCATGGATAATTATTGAAAGTCAAACCCGTGCATTGGATCCACAAACGAAAGAGACTTTAGATAGTCTATTTAAGGCACCATTAAAAGCAGGTATTTCTACAATTATGGCTAAAGCAAGGAGCCAATTAAATGAAGAGTGGGAAAACCAAGTTTATACTATGTATAACAATAGTATTGCTGGAAAATATCCATTTAATCTAAATGGTCCTGATGCAGCAATTGCAGATGTATCTGAATTTTTAAATAGTCAGTCGGGTATTTTATGGAGCTTTACCAATACTCAGCTCAAACCATTTATGAAAGTTCGTCGAGGTGCTTGGGAAGAAAAACAATGGAATGGTATTGGCATTGGTTTTAGCAAACAGTTACTCGATGGATTAACAAAAGCGAATAAAGTAACACGTTCTTTATTTACTAGTGGATCTGATACTGCTGGGTTTAATTTTCAGATGATGCCAGTTCCTCAAAGAGGGATTCGTGAAACATATTTAGGCTTTTCTGAACAAAGTTACCGTTACCGAAATGAACCGGAAGAGTGGCGAAGATTTTCTTGGCCCGGCAGAGGCGCTGCAGAAAAAGCAATACTTTATGGTTTAGACAATAAAGGTAATCGAATTACTATAGAGCAAGAGGGACCTTGGGCGTTACTCAAAGTGCTTAATAACGCGAACGTGAAATGGATTAAAGGTACTGAATTTTTAGCTACATGGGATCTAAGAGATGAATCAAAGCAACAATTAACAGTTCAATTTTCTTTAAAGTCAGGTCGCAATAGTGGTATTTTTTCGAAGTACATGTTGACCTCATTTGCGTTGCCTAATTCGTTGTTTTCTGCCGATGAGCAATACGCGCAGTCGAACAAAAACTCGGTACAATAAGGGGCTGTTATGTTTGGTTTATTCTCTAAAAAGAAATCTCCATTATTAGTAAAGCAGTTCTCTTATGGTTATATGGGAAAAACACCTGTTCGCCCAGATTTTGTGAAGCTAAATATTTCATCTCGTGAATCAGTGGCCTTTGATCATTGGTTACAAGAGGGCTTTGCTAACTTAAATCGAGGTCGAAAAACAAATGACGTTGCAGTTCATAACGGGGTCACATCACTTTTCTTTATATCAGGCAACAGTGAAGAGAGTAGCCTGCTTGGTATTTTGCAACCAAGTAAAGACAGTAGTGGTCGGTTTTATCCTTTCAGTTCTTTTATACACAGTGGGCTAGATACCTATAAACGCCATCCAGCATTTTTATTTTTGTATGCAAGTCATGTTATAGAACATTTAATTGGTGTTAACGATCGTATTAAAGAGGCTCAATCAATTGATGCGATGGCTGATCAGGCTCATGCTTACGATAAAGTTGCAGATGCATTAAAGCAGCAGCCTAATCTAAACCAAGAACTAGATAAACTTCGCATGATACCGATGAGCGTATTTTGGCAACATTTAAAAATGGATGATGTTCATCAGCGTGCAATATTAATTGAAGAATTATCAACAGTGCTTAAGTCAGTTGCAAACAGAGGCTGCCTACGAAGCCAATTTGGCATTCGACTACCTATGCCCCAGTTTAGCCATGATAGTTCTTTAGTAGCAGGTTTTTGGTTACACTTAGTTGCTTCAATGGTAGCAGATCACAACTGGCAACCTTGGTTTTTTTATCAGCTTGGATGCGAAGATCATGCACCAAGTTTAACTGTTTTTTGTCGACCTGTACCTGCATCATATTTTAGCTCTGTTTGGCTAAATAACGATAAATCAGTACAAGTTATTGATTTAACAAACCTAGCATTGGATAAAGTACCAAGCGACTATAGCCTAAACTTTGCCGATATGGATAATGTTAGTGTATATGATGCACTAAGACGATGGTGTAAAGCATGAGTTTAAATCAACCACATACCCATAACAGCTGGCAACTATGGCTAGACGAACTTGCTGCACCGTTAAAAGGCTTGCCGTGTGGTGAAGATCTAAAATATGAAGAGGCATTTAAAAGTCTTAAAGCATCTTCATCGGGTGTCGGTGAAGTTGATTTTAAAGTAATGTTTGTTCAAGCAACTGACCTATTACAGAATAAAAGTAAAGATTTACGTATTGTTAGTTATTTGTGCCTAGCTGCAACCAGTGAGTTTGGGGTGCAGGGGTTAATAAGTTCAATTAATTTATTTAACAAGCTATTGGCTGATTTTACTAACGACGTCCATCCGATTAAGGATCGGATGCGCAATGCTGTAAATACATGGTTTCTGCAGCAACAAGAGCGTTTAAAAGGCATTTCGCAAAGCCATTCTGCAACTGCAGAACAATGGGTAGAGTTGAATACGGCATTAACTAATTATAATCAATACTCCGTACCATTATTAGATAGTGAATCAGGTCCTTTATCTACCTTAAATGAGTGGGCTTGTGAACAAATGAAGCGCAACCCAGTTGCAGAATCAGTTGTTCAACCAATTGTTACTAAAGATGAAAAAAAGCAACAATCGCCAGAAGAAACAACTGCAATTAATACGTCTGCCTCAGATGAAGTTTCGCCTACTCAGATGGCAAGTATAAATGTTGCTGATATTAGCAGTGATACAGCTTATTTATCAGCTATTCGTGAATTACTTAATTTTGATAAAGAGCAAAGCAATATAGAGCGTGTGATTAAACTATCACGAGCTGCGCGTTGGTCTGGTTTGAAGATGCCAGCTAATGAAAATGGAAAAACACGATTGCCAGCGCCAAGAGCCGCGGCATTTGCGCCTATTGAAAATGCGCTCACAACCGAACAGCCCGAGCAGGCATTAATGCTTGCTGAAGGTTTGTTTATGGAAGGAGCCATGCAGTTTAATCTCAATTTACAAGTATTAGTATTAAGTGCATTAAAGCAATTAAACAAAGCTAAGTTAAGTCATTGGCTTGAGCAGCAACTGATTAATTTAACGAGTCAATTTCCTCTTTTAACTCAGTTACAGTATGACGATGGTACATGGCTATGTAGTCCCGCAAATAAAGAGACATTACTTGAAATTGCTAATGCGCAAACGCCTGAAAGAGAAGGCTCACAAACTAACATATTCGATGAACAATATGGCTTATTGGCAGATGAAGTATTGCAAGGGCAACTTAGTACTGCACTAAGTAAGGTTGAGCTATTAAGTACACCTACAGGGTTTGACCAAGCACAAAGCCAACTATTAAAAGCAAAGTTGCTACTCAAAGCAGAGCACCACGAGCATGCTTTGGCAATTTTGACCGAATTACTTGAACAAATTGAAACTTTTCAATTAGCGAAGTGGCAACAACACTTTTGCATGGAAGTATGGCGTTTTGCCAAGCAATGCTATGCCAATTTGTCTTCGACAGAAAGTGATGAAATGAGTTTAGCTGCTAAGCAAATTAGTCAGCGAATGATGGTAACTAATCCAGCACAAGCAATAGCTTGGATTTAGTAATAAAAGCCTGACTAATGGGTCGAGGTTTAATTGGAATTGATACAAACTGCAAAGGAAGAAACATGACAGATACATTTCAAAAAGAGATCCCAAGAGCACGGATCAATATCTCTTTAGAGCTTGATACAGATGGTGCATCGCAAAAAAGTGAATTACCACTAAAAATGCTGGTAATTGGCGATTACTCTAATGGTTTAAATACTCAAGACCTTGCTGAGCGTGAGCGTGTAACAATAAATAAAAATAATATTGAGCAAGTGCTAAAAGATATGGCACCAAAGGCAAACTTTCAGGTTGCCAATAAAATCAAAGGTGATGGCGAGATTAACGTGAATTTGCAGTTTGATTCGTTTAAATCGTTTGATCCAGAGTCAGTTGCATCACAAGTACCTGAATTAAATAAGATGATGGCAATGCGTAATTTATTACGTGACCTAAAATCGAATCTTCTGGATAACTCATCATTACGTAAAGAATTAGAACGAGTTTTACAAAATCAGCCTGAGTTAGATGAGTTAAAAGCTAAGCTGGATGAAATTGCACCGCTTGCTTCTGAAGACGAAAAACAGCCAGTTACTGAATAAGGACGTTATTATGTCAATGCAAGAACAATTAAATGTTGCAGCTCATAAAGTTGAGCAAGAGTCAGTATCAACCTATGAAAGCCTGTGTGGTTTAGTCGACATTTCTCCTGTGGCTAGTGAAATTAAACTTGATACTTTTCGAGACGCTAGCAATCTAGCAGAAACACGAGCAAATGAACGTTTAACTGCGGCGATCAATGTGTTTTTAGATATGGCGGGTAGTAGTGGCCAGGAAGTTACGCGCATAGATAAATTATTACTTGATGATTATATTGCGAAAGTAGACACTATTATTTCACAGCAGTTGGATCAGATATTACATAATCCAAACTTTCAAAAAATGGAATCTGCTTGGCGATCACTGCGTTATTTAATTAACCGAACACCTAATAACGCGAATATTAAAATTGAAATGTTAGACGTTGATAAAGAAACATTACGTGATGATTTCGAAGAAGCGCCAGACACGACACAGTCAGCTTTGTATAAACATGTTTATACATCAGATTACGACACTCCGGGTGGTGAGCCAGTGTCGACCATGGTATCAAATTTTGAGTTTGATTGTTCTGCGCCCGACATTTCATTATTGCAAGAAATATCCCGTGTGTCTGCAGCCGCACACTGCCCATTTATGGGTAGCGTCGGTCCTAAGTTTTTCTTAAAAGATTCTCTCGAAGAAGTATCTAAAATACAAGATTTAGGCTCTTATATGGAGCGAGCTGAATTTTTACGTTGGAAAAATTTCCGAGAATCTGAGGATTCACGATACATTGGCCTTGCGTTCCCACGTTTCTTATTACGTTTACCCTATGGTGAGAATAATCCATTACGTAACTTTAATTACCAGGAAGACGTTAATAGTGAGCACCATGAACGTTATTTGTGGGGCAACGCAACATTTGCTTTTGCTTCTAATATTATTCGCAGTTTCCATGATAATGGTTGGGCAGTAAATATCCGAGGCCCTCAGTCCGGAGGTAAGGTTGAGAATTTACCCCTTCATTCATTTGAAGCTGGTAAAGGCTCAGAAACTAAGATCCCGACAGAGGTATTAATATCAGAAACAAAAGAGTTAGAATTTGCTAATCAAGGTTTCATCCCTTTAAGCTATTATAAAAATTCAGATTTTGCCTGTTTTTTCTCTGCAAATAGCACTCAAAAACCGCAGATATTTGAGACAGATAATGCAACGGCAAATGCACGCATAAACTCACGTTTACCGTATATATTTTTAGTTTCACGAATTGCTCACTACTTAAAAGTAATTCAACGCGAAAACATTGGTTCTAGCAAACCTCGCCATGAATTAGAGCAGCAGTTAAATGATTGGTTGGGTGCATTAGTAACTAAAATGAATAATCCTGATGAGTCGTTGATTGCAACACATCCATTAAAAGATGCTAAAGTTACTGTTGCGGAAATTCCGGGTAACCCAGGTTATTATCGTGTAAGTACATTTATTGTTCCACACTTTCAAGTAGAAGGAATTGACGTACGTTTAGCGCTTGTTGGGCAAATGCCAGGTGAAAAATAAATTTCTAAGCTGCGGATGGAACGCATTTAACGCAGGCTTTTAAAGTGTAAATACGTCAATTTGGTGAGTAGCTGGTTGGTGTAAAAATATCATTTATGGAAAAGATTGCCCCAAGTTGGTTGCATCCAACTTGGGACATGTTCCCCAGTGGCATGAAGCAGAGGGCTTTTTGGGGGGCATAAACATGGTTGTTTATGCCAATGCCAACTAACAGGAAATACTTCATTCTAAAAGGAGAATAATGAAATGGCAATTCCAGCGTATATGTGGTTAAAGGATGACCAAGGTAATGACATCAAAGGTTCTGTAACTGTTGCAGAGCGTGAAGGTTCAATCGAGATCCTACACTTTGATCATGAACTTCGCATTCCTACAGATAACGACACGGGTGAACTTACAGGTACACGTAAGCATGAACCGTTTGTAATTACTAAAGCGGTAGATGCAGCTACACCGTATCTGTATAAAGCGTGCTCGAACGGTCAAACACTTAAGCAACTAGAGCTTAAATGGTACCGTATTGATGACACAGGGACTGAACGTGAATATTTCTGCCACAAGTTGGAAGATGTAAAAATTACGTCAATCTCACCAACAATGCACAACGTAAAAGACTTAGACAAGGAGCGTTACCCGCATCTTGAAACAGTATGTTTACGTTACAAACGCATTACTTGGACATACCTTGATGGCAACATCGAGTTCTCTGACTCATGGACTGAAGGTCGTTAAGTTGGATAATTTAAAGGATATGCGCAAGCATATCCTTTTATTTGAGGTAAGTTCATGGCTTTATTCGATTTTTTAACTCAACCTGTCATTCGTAATGGTCATCAGGGCTTTCAGACTGATGAGAAGAATAGTGTTTGTAATCACCTTAATGAGCTTCTTAATGCACGCCGAGGTGTATTAAAACACTTAACCGATTATGGTCTGCCTGATGTTGAAGATATTTACGAAGGTTTGCCTTATTCACAGCATACATTGGCGTTTGAGGTTAAAAAATTGATTGAAAAGTATGAGCCAAGAGTTCGCTACGCTAATGTTATTCCAATGGACATACGTGAAGAAAATTGCGTAATTCGATTGGATATTCAAGCGTTTCTGACAAATGGCCAATGTATTAAGCTCAATACTCGATTTGAATCGGGTGGTAAGGCTGACGTTATGCGTCATAGTAAAAATGATTAATATTTTAATAAAAAGGATATTTTAATGCAGCAGTATTTTGATGCGCAAATGCGTTTATTAACGCAAGCCGGCAAGCAGTTTGCACAGCATTATCCTGAGCATGCAGGCATGTTAAATATTGATGCCTTAAAAGACCGCGACCCTCATATCGAAAGATTACTTGAGGGGATGGCGTATTTGACTGCGCATACGCAGAAAAGATTAGATGAATCAGTACCTGAAGTATCAGAGCAGGTATTACGCCAACTATGCCCAATTCTACTCAGTTATTATCCTTCAACTACAGTAGTCAAGTTTAGTCCCAAGTTAGCAATGCAAAAGTCTCATAACATTGAAAAGGGACTTAAATTAAAGACTGATAATTCCGCTGTTGATCATAAAAATATTACTTTTACGACCACACATGATCTAACGGTAGCTCCCTTTGATGTTGAGCATGTACGTTATCAAGAGTCACATTTAGGTGCAGAGCTACGCATTGGCTTGCGGTTTGTTTGCCAAGGTGAACGTAAAAATTATGATTTATCAAATTTGCAGTTTTATTTAAGAGGTGACACCCCTCTATGCAGCTCTTTATTTAAGCTATTACAAACAGCCGAGAAGCATGCTGAGCTCGATTTTGGTCCCGCTCATTTTGAACACAATAAAAAGCTTAAAGTTAAAGGCTGCAGTGCCACTTACTTAAATATAAATGGGGCCTTTTTACCAAATGCAGAGCAAAGTCATCCCGGCTATGCACTATTGTTAGATTATTTTAACGCTAAAGATCGTTTTCATTTTTTAACTTTTAATGGGTTAAAAGATGTAGAGTTTGCCGATAACATTGATCGTTTTGAAATCGTTTTTCGTGGTTCAAGTAAATTACCACCCGGACATCAATTATCTCGTGAAAATTTATTAATAAACTGTGTACCTGCAATTAACTTGTTTACACAAGCAGCAGAGCCAATAAGAATAGAGCCAAATCGCACTGATTATATGATAACCGCAGATCAAAATCGTACAGACCATATATTCAGCTACACAGTTGATTCGGTAAAAGGCAGAAACTCGTTAAGTGGTAAGACCTATAATTACACACCTCGGTATCAAAGTGTGTTTGAAGATGAAAAAAAGTTATTTACTGTATTAACGAAAGATGTCGGTGCTGCTGCGCCAACTCACTATTTACAGTTACCATTTAACCTTAACGACGAGAAAGAAACACTTTCAGTTGATTTAACCGTTTTTAATGCTGGTTGGCCTAGGCAGCTATTACAAGAAGGTGATTTAAATATAGGTGGGCGTGATATGCCAAGCATTGCCGAAGTTGAAAATGTGATTAGGCCAACAAACTATTTATCTTGCCCGCAACAGCCAAAACATTGGCAATTAATTAGCTTATTAAATGTCAAGTTTTCTCAAATAACTCAAGTAACTGAACTTAAACGGTTACTCGTATTATTTGATTGGTCACAAAAAGCCGAAAACCGTATGCGTATTGAAAGCATTCAAAAAATTACAGCGACTCCCATCAGTCAAATAAAGCGTGGTATTTTTATCAAGGGTGTTGATGTACTGATTGACATTGATGAAAGTAAATTTGTGTGTGATGCCGATCTTTATCATTTTTGTAATATGTTGCATCAATTCTTTTTAATGTACGCGCCAATTAATGAAAGTGTACAGACTCGGGTTAATGCTATTCCTAGCTTTAAAACGTGGTGCTGGGATATTGAGCCAGGTAAGAGCTATCAATTATGAGTATACATGAGCCAATAATTAAACAACCAGTTTGGAGTAAACTACCGAAACCGATTGAGCAATTAATTGCTCAGCCTTGGAAGTTTAATTTATTCAAAGCCATGAGCTTAATTGAAAAACATTGGGCAACACCACAAGAAATTGAAAAAGGCATTAGTGAAAGGGTAATGTTTAAGCCTTACAAAGAGCTTGGTTTTCCAGCTACAGATGTACGCGCCTGTAGTTTAGACAATCAAGGGCGTGGGCGGCTTAGTTTATCAACATCATTTTTGGGCCTATACGGTGTAGATGCGCCAATGCCGCATTACTTGCTAGAGCAAGCTGCAAGAGATGATGAAAGTGGTGATCGAGTCAGGCTATTTTTAGATATGTTTAATCATATTTTATATTGCCAATTATTTCAGGCTTGGAAGAAGTCACAAATTAACGTATCAGGGCGTGGTGCTGAGCAATTCGACCACCTCGTAGAGTCTATTTTATCAAATAGCACAGAGCAAAAAGTACAATGTGGTATTGCTAGTTTAAAGCAAACGAGTGCAGCGGGTTTGACCCAATTACTTAAACACACACTAAATATAAGAGACTTGCGCGTTGACGATACCCGTGCCAACTGGCAACCAATCGACTCCCCAAGCACCTTTGGTCATGATACTCAAATGGTGTTAGGTGGCTCTGCGGTATTAGGTAGTAAAGTATTAGTTAGTGGTAGCATTTTAACAATTGATATTGGGCCTGTAGATAGTGAAACTGCGATTAGTTTAAACCCGCAGCATGAGCAAGGTAAAATGATGGCAGCCTTATTAAGCACCCATTTACCGAATAATGTGCAGTGGCTATGCCAAATAAAAGTAGCTAACGAGGCGGTAGATCAACAAGCTATTGGTATTTCGACGTTAACACTTGGACACAATAGTTATTTAGGTAGCGCTGCAGCAAATGTAACTGTTAATAGCTACACCCACTTTCAATATCAACATTAGTAAAAACCAGATTTAAGGATAAAACAATGGATGCAAAAGGCATTAAACAACTTATCGATAAGCTAAATGGTCATACTGCGACCGCGCTTGAGTCGGCCGCAGGTTTTGCCAGTAGCCGTAGTCATTTTGAAGTGTTGCCTGAACATTTACTAATAAAGTTAATGGAAGAAGGTAGCAATGGTGATTTAGAACAAATATTTCATTTTTTTAATATTAATCAAGATGCTGTATGGCATGAATTACTCGACTTTTTGAACCGCCAGCCTGCGGGCAACCAAAGTAAACCTGTATTTTCTCGTCGTCTATATGAGTGGTTAGAACGTGCATGGTTAAGTGCTAATGTGCAGCATAAAAGTGATTGGATTAATGGTGCGGCATTGGTTGATTCATTAATGGAATTACTACCTTATAGTCCCGTTCTTCAATTACCTGCGCTATTAGAAAAAATCGATTCACGTTTTTTAGCTGAAAACCTTGATAAGATTTGTCAAAATTCAAGTGAGCGCTTAAACCCACAGGCAAAAACAGCGCAACAAGCGCAAAATAGTAGCCAAAGTGAAGGTAGTGCGCTTGATGAGTATTGTGAAGATTTAACCGAAAAAGCGAAGCAAGGCAAAATAGATCCTGTACTTGGGCGTAACGACGAGATTCGCATGATGGTCGATGTGTTATGCCGTCGCCGTAAAAATAACCCGATTTTAGTCGGTGATCCGGGAGTGGGTAAAACCGCTGTAGTAGAAGGTTTTGCACAACGTATTATTGATGGTCAGGTACCCGATGAATTAAAAGGTGTTCGACTACTAGTTTTAGACATGGGCCTACTGCAGGCAGGTGCTGGAGTTAAAGGTGAATTTGAGCGTCGCCTAAAAACAGTTATTGATGAAGTTAAAAACTCAACCACACCAATAATTATGTTTATTGATGAAGCACACACCTTAATTGGTGCGGGTGGCGATGCAGGTATGAGTGATGCTGCTAACTTATTAAAACCAGCATTAGCTCGAGGTGAATTACGTACAGTTGCAGCGACTACATGGAACGAATATAAAAAGTACTTTGAACGTGATGCTGCATTAGAGCGTCGTTTTCAACTTATAAAAGTAGACGAACCAACTGAGCAAGCAGCGCAATTGATGCTTGCCGGTTTAAAAGAAAAATATCAGCAACATCATAATATTCAGATTACCGATGATGCCATCGAAGCTGCAGTTGTATTGTCGGCTCGTTATATAACAGGCCGCCAATTGCCAGATAAAGCGATTGATGTACTTGATACAGCAGCAGCGCGAGTCAGAATGTCATTTGCAACTGACCCTGCGGCAATTGAATCTGAGAGAGAGCATATTAATTATTTGCAAACTCGCATAGCTAGTATCGCTAGTGAAAGTGAGCAGGGCTTATCGGTTGATATGGATAAGTTATTGTACTTACAGCAAGAACTGAATACTGCACAAGAAAAACTTGCTGCTTTAACGAATGCCCGAGAGTCGCAAATAGCCACTTTAAGTCAGATACACGAATTTAAGCAAGCAACCAGTACACGCGAACAAGACAGTGCCGCATTACTTAGTTTGCGTCAAACTTTAAAAGAGCAAAATAGTCAAGACAATGGCTTATTTAGTGAAGTTGATGCCGATGCAGTAGCACAGATAATTTCCCAATGGACCGGTGTTCCCGTTGGTGCCATGGTTAAAGACCAAATTAGTAATTTAATTAATTTAGAAGCTGAAATAGGCCAACAGGTAATTGGTCAACAAGCGGGTATGGCTAAAATTGCGCAAGCATTAAGAGTAAGTAAAGCGGGGATCAGTAATGAGCAAGGACCATTAGGGGTATTTCTGCTTGCTGGGCCTTCCGGAGTTGGTAAAACTGAAACAGCACGTTGTTTAGCCAAGCAATTGTTTGGTGGCGAGAAGTTCTTAACCACGATCAATATGAGTGAATATCAAGAATCACATACAGTATCGCAGCTTAAAGGATCGCCTCCAGGCTATGTCGGTTATGGTGAAGGTGGCGTATTAACGGAAGCTGTAAGACAGCGTCCTTACTCAGTGATCTTGCTTGATGAAGTAGAAAAAGCACATAAAGACGTAATGAACATGTTTTATCAAGTGTTTGAGCGTGGCAGTATGCGCGATGGCGAAGGTCGAGAAATCGACTTTAAAAATACTGTTATTATAATGACCTCTAATTTAGGGGCCGCAGAGTTAATTGAAGCCTGCACACCCCCAACGGTTATTGACTTAAACTCCCAAGGTGATGAAGAACAGTCACAGCAAAGCGAACAAGATGCTGAGATAAACAAAGCGTTAAACCCAACTGACACACCTATAAATGAGGATGGAACACCCTGGAAAGTACCGTCAATCGGTGCTCTTACTGATTTGATTAAGCCGCAATTATTAGAGTTTTTTGCACCTGCTTTGCTCGCACGTATGCAAGTTGTTCCCTATTTAGCGCTTGATCAAGACGCACTTCAATCAATAGTTAGTTTAAAACTCGAAGCGATTGCAAACCGTTTGGCGAGTAACCATAAAATGCAATTGCGTGTTGACGCAAGTGTATTAAGTAAGTTAACTCAGCAGTGTCAGTTATCAGACAGTGGTGCGCGTATGGTAAATGCCGTGATAGAGCGACAAATTTTACCTGGTATAGCTAAATCTATTTTAGAGTATATGGCACAAGAAGATATGCCTGATATTTTAACATTAACGGTTGATGAGCAAAACGAAATCACCGCCATATTTGCTGATAACGCCTAACTTGATGGGTACAAAAAGGATAGAAAATGGGACTCATGGACATCATTAATGATCATAAAGCAAATGCTAGTCATTTTAGTATAAGTGTACAAGGCTTGCCTGATGGAATAATTCAGGTAACTGACTTCACATCAATTAACGATAGTTTATGTGAAGACTATGAATTTAATATTCAAGTTTTGAGTCAGGAGCATTTAGCTGCGCCAGCATTATTAGGTAAAGATGTCAGTTTGAGTTTGGTGTGGTCGATGACTGATCGTACTATATCTGGCCTACTGAGTCGTTTTGTAGCGCATGGAAAAAGTCATCAAGGTTACCATTACACATTAGTGTTGAGTTCTTATTTAACTCTTCTCAAGCATCAACATTCTAATCGTGTGTTTACGGCTATGGACCCTGCAGCCATTATTAAAAGTGTGTTTAGCAAAGCGGGCTTTCCTATGCAAAAGTTTAGCATGCAAGCCAGTGGTTCAAGTCTCGATATGACTGTGCAATACAATGAAACAGATTATGAGTTTGTTACACGTTTAATGCGCAAACATGGGTTTGTTTATAGTTTTGTTGAGCAAACAGGTGCAGACTGCATTTTTAAAGTATGTAATAGCAGCAAAGATATTGCTGCTCTGTTTGATGAAGTGGATTTGAGTTATGTTCCGCCGTCAGGGCAAGTGCGTACTAGCGAAACAATTTTTGCTATTAGCCGTCAAGCACAACTTCAGCCACAAAGTATTGCTTTAAATGATTATAACTATCGTGAGCCCGGTAATTTGCAGGTGTCGGCGCAAAATAGTTCATCTCAGCCTGGCTTTGGTGAAGACAGTCACTATGGTAATAACTATGCAAAGTCAAGTGAGGGAAACACACTAGCCACCACACGCCAGCAGGCATTTGACTGTCAACGTGAACAATTAATTATAGATACAGATTGCAGAGCCCTCAGGCCTGGAATGTTTTTGACTATTTACGACCACGATAATCATAATGGTCAATATTTAGTTGTACGTGTTGATCATAAAGGTAGCCAGCAAGCCGGTGTGGAGTATGGTGCTAATGTAAAAGGTTTAACTTATAAAAACCAAGCGTATCTGATCCCATCGGAACAACAGTTTAAAGCACAGTTACTCCCAGAAAGACGAGTATTTGCAACTTTTAACGCACTAGTAGAACAAGAAATCGATGATGATGGAAACTACATTGTAAAATTGCCATTTAATCAAGATGGTGAAGGCCAACAAAGCCGTCCAACACGATTAATGCAACCTTATGGTGGCAGTGGTCACGGTATGCACTTTCCGCTAACACAAGGCACTGAAGTACTAGTTTGTGGTGAAAATGGTGATTTAGACAGGCCCATTATTTTAGGAGCGTTATACAACCAAAATGCACCTAACCCAGTGACCAGTCAAAACCCAACCGAGAATAAGCTCGTTACTAAAGCGGGCCATAGTTTAATAATGGATGACAAAAAAGGCGAAGAAAAAATTAGCCTTGCTAATAAAGCTAATAAAAATCAGTTGATACTTGATGCCACTAATGGTGCCCATCATGCAACTTTAAAGTCGGTCGATGGCGATGTAAAAATATCGGCAAAAGAGAATCTACAATTTGTTGCTGAAAATGATGCTACTTTTACAGTGGCCAATGACTTTACCACCCGAGTTGAAAATAATCTGCAAATTCAAACTCGTGAAGGCGATATTACCGTAAATTCTGCGGCAGACTTAACTCTTAAAGCAGCTGCAAATACCCGAATTGAAGCAACAGACTCGAGTTTAGAGCTAAAAGCATCTCAAGAGTTAAAAATGCAAGCGCAGCAAGATCTGAGTGTTTACTCGGTTGAGGGTAACTTAGAGCTACAAGCGCCTAATGGCGATATCGATATCAGTAGCGGCGCTAACATTACAATTAAAGGCGATGGCCAAGGCTCAATTCAACTAAGCCAAGGTGGTGCCAGCATTGAGATTGATGCAGGAGGTAACTTAACGATAGATGCCACCACAATCACTTTATCTGCAAGTAATATTGCCGTCAAAGGCAGTGCAATTAGCAATAACTAAGGAATAGCGATGAGTGCACAGATCCAAAGTATTTTTAAACACGATCAACACCTTGCAACCGTTAGCTGTATTGATAGTTTTGGCCGTATTAAGGCGATTGTGATTAACGATATCGAACATCCAATAATTGCGCAATGCGCCCATGTTAGCAAAGCAGAGGTTGGCGCTAATGTATTACTATGTCATACAGCTCAAGGCTTTATTGTAACCGCATTATTAGCGCATCCAGATCAAGCACCCGCTGCACAAATTAATAATGTCCAAGGTCACATTGTAATTGAAGCTCAGCAGAGTATTAGCCTGCAAACGGCTAAAGGCAGTATTGAAGTATTTGCTGATGGCTCTATAGTATTAGAAGGTCACGACATAACAGCTAACAGCGAACAAGATCTCATTTTGGCTGGTTGGCCAATTAGGCTTAATTAACCTTATGTTTGCTCAAGTCACTAAAATTAAACAGCATCAACAGGGCTTATCCACACTATTAAAACATAAGCAAAAGTTGCAATTGCAAGGTGCGTATCCGCTTGCACGTTTACATGTAATTGAAAGCCAATTACTTAATCATTTATATGTATTAAGTGATTTAAAAAATGATGCACCAAAAGATTACTTTGCAGGTAAAAATCTAGCACAGGTGAGTCATTTAACACGTGAAGAATTTATTAAGCTAGCACTTGAAAACCCGCAATACAGTGACATTTATACCCTAGTGTTACAAAAGCTAAACTTTGTAAATTTATCAAATACCGCAGATACATTTTTTACATTAAAAGCAAGCGACCAACTAAGTCACTATAGCATATTGAAAAGTTTGCCTAGTCAGTGGCAGCTTGAGGATAATAAATCTCTTCGTAACAGCATAATAAGCAACAAAGAAGTGCTTGATGAAAGTGCAACGACCATTCTTTTTTCACAGTCCATGAGCGAAAGTGAGCAAAGCAATGCAATGTCACATACTAATTTTAATATAGCTTATCCAGCGCTTGTAAATGCGTACTGCAACAATGTAGTTGATTTATCAGACATACTATTTAAGGTATTTGCAAAAACAGACGATGAGAGTCATAAAGCAAAGTTGCTAGCATTGGCAGGGTTAATAAATGATCCTCGGTGGGATGAGTCGTGTTTACTGTTTTGTACAGCAAACCCAGATCAATGCCAATATGTGCTTACTCACTTTGTTTATAAGCGAGCCCTTCCATTATTTATTAAGTTAATGGGTCAAGGTGTGACGCAAAAACCAGCCTACGCCGCATGGTTAGCTATCACCGCAAGAGAACTTGCTAAAGCCGATAAAATAGCATTAATTGAGCCTTCAGCCAGTCAAAAAGTGCACAGCGGCATAAATCTAGATGATGCCGAACACGCAAGGCAAGCTTTTGCTTTAGTCTCTGGTGAGCAACTACTAAACGGTATAAGTTTTACCTCAAAAAATGCAAAACAAAAACTTAAAAGCCTTGCAGGTACAGTTGTACAACGCGTATTAGCACCACAGTTTGAGCAGCAAAAAGCGTGTGCTTTATACCATGTATTACTAAGCGCTGAGCAATGGCAAACTTATATTAAGGAAAGTTTAAGTGCTGAATAACTTTTCACCTTGGCAGGCTAGCGTTTTTGATGGTTGGCTAAGTGATCGAACAAAAGCCAAAGTTGTACTTGTTAAACAAAATTTTGAGTTCGACGAGCAGGGCAATGTTACACCAGATAACCCAGGTCCAGAAGTTGTGCTTGCAGATGATTATCATGGTGATCCCAAATGCACATCGCTCAGTGAGGTTAATGAACAAGTTGCATTTAAGCAAGGGTTTGAAGTATACGGCGATTTTACTGCTTACCCACCTAAAGCAAAACAAGCACGCGTTATCGAAGTAGAGCTTGGCCTTTATGATCAAACTCAAATATTATTTAAAAAGCGTTTGCGTGTAACGGGCGCACGTTTTTGGAAACGATCATTATTAGGCCCAGTAGCGACCGATCCACAAATAATAGAGCCAACGCCAATTAGCTATATTAATGCCTATGGTGGTAAAGACTTAAATGACGAAACGAACTACTTCCTCGAAAATCCATTGGGGCGTGGTTTTAAATTAAAAAATAAACAAGCACTAGGCCAGCAGTTACCATCAGTTGAATATGCACATGAATTACTTAGAAAACCCAGCCATACAACATCGGTAGCTAGCTTTTCAGCAATACCTTTGCATTGGTCACCGCGAGTAGAGCTTATGCCAGAGATTGATCAAAAAGCACTTATGGCAGGTAACTATCCTTTTAAAGCAATGCTAGATAAACACTTTAATAATACAGCTCCTATAGATCAACGCGTAGATAACGATTTTACATCAGGCTGGGCTTTTTCATTGTCGGGACTGTATCCACTTCAAGAGTACGGCCAACAACAACGCGTTTTGTTACCATTTGATGTACCCATTGTTCAAGTCGTTAATACATTAAGTAGAAGTACGATGACGATGCGCTGCGACACGCTGGTAATTGATTCAGATGCGCAAAGTTTTTCTTTGTTGTGGCGAGGGCATATTGAGGCAAACCAAATGGGTGCAAACAGCCAGATAGTGGTAGCAAACAATGAGGTGCCTTATGACATTTGATATACTGTGCCACATAAATGCAACGGGTAGTAAAACAAGCAGCTTGTATACGGCGGTTGCAAATCAAATGCTGTTTTCTAAACCAAGCAAAGCACTTATTCGTTGCGATATAAGCTTAGATGCCCCCTATATCATGGTAGAAATAGAAGAATTAGCACAGCTTGACAGGCAAACAAAATGCTTACTATTACTAAGTCAGCTTCTCGAAAATATTGATATTACAAACCTAAGAAAAACATCGCGTATAAGTCAAATTGTGTTTGTTTTACCACAGGATGAGTTAAACAACCCAGTAATTAGTGACGATACCCTCAAGGAGCTTTTAGCTGAGGCGCTTTCGCAGCAAACCCCAGATTTTATACAAACTACAACTATCGATTTTGAAAATATACTACCCGATACGTTGGTTATTGCTGTCGATTCGTGTGTTAGTTATCAATATGTTAGCACTCAAGCAAAAAATAACGCAGTACAAGTGCTCAACGGCCCACCCGGTATTATAAATGGTGAAGGGGGGTGTGCACTGCTTATTCATTTACACGGGGCTTTAATCGCGCAACTGTACAGTGGCGAACTAAGTGAGCAACTCAGTCAAAGCCAAGCAAAAATAACCGACACTTATTTATTTGCAGGCAAACAGTCGTTATTATGGCAAAAGAAATGGTTTGCCAGTTCACAAGCACTGTATACCCCAGAAGACGAGCTAATAGAGCTAGCCGACTTAAATAATACGGTTGGCTACCAAGGTGTGGCCAATAATTTAACTGGGCTCGTGCTTTCAAATAGTTATTTAGATAACCCATTAAACGAAGGGTTAAATCATGTATTTTTATTATTAAATTCACCCAATGAACACGTAATAAAAATTTCAAGGAGTGAAAAATCATGACATACATTAACGCCGCAGCAGGTAAGCAAACCAGCAGTGTGCAATATGATATTGATGCGCTGAGCGCAGATGTACGCACCGGTGGATCCGTCACATGGCGCCATAATAACTCAACATTGTTAGGGCTAAACAACAGCGCCCGCAGTCATGGTGCATTAGGTAAAGCCAATGGCATTGCTATTTTTGAAGATAAAGCCAGTGGCGACGCCGCCTTTTTAGCAGAAATAGCCAGGCCAAAATACCGCGAAAAAACCCTCGGTGAAATGGTAAATATTTTTATATCCGATTATATTATCCCGCCACCACAATGGGATGATGAAAAAAGTGAACCTGTTTTGCCGTGGAACGAACCGCAAACGAATATGGATGTAAATAAACCTATCACTAACGCGCAAGCGTTTTTAGATTTAGTGTCAAGCCACTTAGGGTGGGAGGCTGGCAGTCAGCAACAACTGATTAAAGATACTCAGTCAGAAGCCCCAATCGTAGCCACTGTGTCAGGGCAAAATGTGCTTATAAATGGGTGTACTGCCGTCCATAAAGACAGTGGCGGAAAACTCAGTACCGTTGATGTGTGTAAAACCACTGTAGGAAATAGCGTCATTCCGATTGCTTATGCAAATATGGCAAAAGCGAGTGATGTAGCAAGTGTTGCCAGTTCAGTGAAGATTAACGGAAATGGCGCAGCCAATATAAAAAGTAATTTTTCAAAAAGTAAAGGTGATAAACCCGGCGATAAAAAAGGCGTGAGTAGCGGCACCAATGACGGCAAAGCCGAATTTATAATGGGCTCGTTTAATGTATTAATTGAAGGCAAACCCGCGGTACGCCAAGGCGACCCGATGATCTCTAATTCAAAAAACACCCCGCCTGCGCCACTGATGCAACCGGGCGGCCCCGCACCAGGAGGGTTGAGTGTGCAAGTGAGGGATAGTTTGGGTGATGCTGGTACAACGCACGGAGCAAGTGTTTTAATTAAAGGGGTTGATAGTAACGATGCATCGCTTGGTGCAATAAAAGCGACGCAAGGTGCGAGCGAGCAAAAAGTGCCAATTGCAGATAAGCAAAATATCAGTGGCAAAAACGCGTCAATTAATTTTACAGCAGGTGCTTAATATGGGATTAATTAAATTAGATTCAGAGATAAAGGGTGAATGTGGAAGTTCATATATACCGTTCGGCTATGCTGACTCTCATACTTTAGATAATCCGCCAAGTGATGACAATAAAGCGCAATTTATTTCGGTAAAACCAACCGTTTTTACCGAAGCGTCCCTTGATAAAAGCAAAGCTAAACCTGCGCAATTTCAAGTGTTAGGAGAAGATGAGCGACCTGTTAGTAACTTAAATGGCTTTTACTATGTATTCGTTAATGGTTACTTATGGCGTGAAATAGCAGCTGTTGACAATGGTTGTTTATCTGAAGTTGATTTAGCAACTGAATTTGGCAAAAACGAGCGTTCATATACTGGTTTAGTCACCCAAACAATCTTGCTACCTAAGAAAACAAATGGTTTAAATTGCGAGGCTGGCTCACTCTCCGAACCCAAAGTACAGGTTGCTTTTTCCATTGCACAATGGTCATGGCAGTATATTGTGAGCCTCGGCGGACTATACAAAGATGATCCACGGCAAAAAAGTGCTAACGCCACTGCACCTACACATGTTGAAGACCAAGGATTAGCTGATTCATTACGCAACGCTCGCTGTCAACAAATTGATTTAGCAGTAGCGGAGCGTGAAGGCCAAATTACAATACATGATCCAGGTGGCATAGCGCTTTCTCTGTTAAATAAGTGTCAGATGATTTTTTTACAGTTACAGTTTGAGAATAAAAAGCTGACAGATAAAAAACACTATGATTCAGGTGTTCTTGCATATCAAGCAATGCTAAATGATGATTTACATGAAAAAGTGATGCGCGATCATTATATATTCCCGCATCGAACTTCGATGACTCCTATAAAAACTAAAAAAGAGGGATATTCAGACTTAAGTTCTGGTGCAAAATTTTTACGTAGTGGAGCAAAACATCTAGATAAAGATTATTTAGAAAGCTACCTTTCAAATGACAAGTTAGAAAAGCTCCTAAAAGAGTTGCCTGTTGCACAAAAAGAGTTTGTTGATTTTTTACAAGACTTAAATAACGACTCTCCTTTAACGTCTAAGCAAAGTGATTATATTGGTTTAGCCCCAGTAATGAATGATTGGGTAGCTCTTGAAAATGTAGATTACTTATTTGGCTTCAATTTTATTACTAATGTATTAAATATACTGAGTATCGACGATGTTTCAACTGGTGTATTCAGGCCTTGGAAAGAAAAGTTACCTGCTGAAAACGAGCGTAAAAAGAATATAAATAAAGCCACAAGTGCAATAGAAAGCTTTTTAAAAGCAACGTTTGAGCAAAGTAATTGGCTATCTGAATGTTTTATGATCCCAGAAGGTCACTTCGATATAAATCAGCCGGGGAGTGTTGTATTAAACACCTTGCCGGAAGAAAAAAATAACGGCGAAGCTAAATTTAGATTTGAAGAGTTTAAGCTAATTCATAAAAAGTTAATCGAAGAAAAACAAGAGCAAGACAGCTTATTAGCTAATAAAGGTTTAAAAGAGTTTTTTGGTAAAGCTAAAGATGCGGTGGGCTATTTAACTGCCGCATGGGGGCGAGTTGCGAGTCAATATCAAAATGGCGTTTTAAAACCGCATACTGTAAAAATTAGAAATTTGATGGTCTCTTATAACAAAGCGCTTGGAATTAGTGACTTTGCAGATATACATGTTAAACAAGCTGGTGCTGTATTAGGTGATAACCCATCAGTAATTGGCATTACGAACTATAAGCGTACGCAAAAAAACAGGCAGCAAAGGCGTGCAATGCTACGTGAAAGCGTGAAAAATCCGCCACCAAATGCAGTAACTATTTACGATAGTAAAGAAAATGTAATCGCAGCTGAAGACCCTAAAGCATTTGGCAGCAACAAAGGTTATTTTAACCCTAAAAACTGGACAGATTATCATGATCTAATTGGTCGTTATGATTCAATAGATGGTGATCTCGTCGTTGTTCCTAAAACACACAGATATGCGCTGTATTACGATAACCCAGACTTTAAACTAGGGGCTGTAGATACTGTTAAGCTCAAAGGTGTGAGAGTTTTAGAGCACAACTTGCCAATGGTGATGTTAGCGTTTGAAATGTTTAATGCCAACGAGATGATTAAAAAATTTAAGGCAGGGGACAAGTTTGATGTAAAGTTCGCCTTAGATTCAATAAATCTCGTGTATAGTCTTGCGACATTATCAGTAGAAGTTGCATCATTTCGCATAAGTCGATTATCCAACTTTGTTGGAGGTACAATACTTATAGCTAATAAAGCAATTGCTGTCTCTAAAGCTCTAGGTGCGCTTGGGTTGTTTATTTCATTAGTTGTAACAACTTATGATGTGTATAAATCTGTAATAAAAAATGATATGGATGCTGCTTTTTTCCATGCATTGAGTGGCGCTGTCGCTATAGCTGGTTTTATATATCTTGGTGCGGCATTGCTCACTACACCTTTAGGGTGGGCAATAATCGCAGTAGGCTTGATCATTGCAATTATTGCTATATTAGTCACCGATAATGAATTAGAAACGTGGACTAAAAATGGCCCATTTGCAAAAGACGCAGATGACCGCTGTACTGGCAGTTACAAAAAATGGCAAACACAACCAAAAGAATGTTACGCCGCATTAGTAGGCACATTGATGAGTCCAAATGTTACATTAGGGGTTAAAAAGCTAACTGGTTCCCATTGCCAGTTAACCATTGATGTAGACACACCAAACTTTGCTTTAGGTCAATCGGAACTTCTCGTTCAGGTATATCAAATTGAAGATGAAGGAGTTTTACATTTTGAGCAGGAATTCCGTTACGGTCATAAAAATTGGCAAATAATCCAAAAAGAAAACACTGAATCAGGAGCTATAACCGGGTTTAAATATACTATTCCGATATTATCAATGTGGCCGAAACATTTTGAAGTTGATTGGAAAGTAAAAGTGCAGTACCGCCTAGATAAAAATGTGACCTTGCCCTATGTGGATATCGATGAGCGTAATGACTGGGATAAAGGTGAACAACCAGATAAAGCATGGATAATTAAGGAAATAGTATATGCTTGAGCAATATGCTGACACAGCTTACAGAGGTAAGCAAGATGCAAAATTTAGAGATGAAATAGCGACTGATGAGCGTGACTCTATGTATTGTCGTTACCAAAGTAAGCAGGCAATATACCCAAGAGGTAAAGTGTTTGGACATTGCTTTGATAGTTTTCAAGATTCAGCTTATAAATATAACTTATCAGGGAAAGCTGAATATTATAGAAAAGTTTTAGGAAATGATGATTTTACTCTTAATTTGCCTACAAAAGGGAGTAATATAACGGATTCATTGGTCTTTTTTTGGATAATAGCACATTTAGGTATTTTATTTTTTTTATTTACTCTACCGTTTTTTTTCACTTTATTTGGTCGTATTGAACTAGCGCTTGAATCTTTTTTATTTGTTTTTATATTTTGGAGTGGATCTAAATTATTTAATCTAACTATTTGGAAAGCAATCCGGATTAGAGTGTCCTCAGGGGTTTTATTTCATCGTAAAGATGGTTCTGTAACCATATCTAATGAACAAAGTAGCACACAAGATAAATTGCTTTTTGAAGAGTTTAATGCTCACTATTGTGTGGAAAATAATCCTGGAAGCGGCTTTCCTTACAGAGGCATTACTTTATTACATTATCAGAGAGATTTTTCTTATGATAGGACTGGAGCAAACTTAATAAGCAGTGGATTTATTCATTGGGAATTATTACAAAACTTCATGGATGTAACTGAACCCTTAGCAGATATCCCACAATTTGAATATTACCGTGAGTTTGATAAAACAACCGCTGAGTTTGATAAAGCGAATGGCCGCCCTAAGTATTTTTGGTATCGGGTCGATAAGCATTTCAAGAAGAGAGTTAATGAGGAAAAACTATTACTCATTAATGAATTTAATGATGAAGAACAGCTCAATAACTTATTGACGGGTAAACCTATCAGAAAGCTAACACCGCCGGATATATTTAAGTTCCCGTGGAAATATGCAGATGATATAAAAGCTGAAAGCGAGATAAAGTTTGGTAAAACACTGTGGCAAAAGTTCACTTCATTTTTGATGATTGATTTATAGCTAAGCAAAGAAATAAATAGGATTTAGCTCAAGCAGTAAATAGCTGCTTGAGTGGGCAAAAGGATATTCATGTCAATTTCATATAAATTTGCAAAACTAAATGCAAAAATGATAGAAAATTCGCAGAACTTTAAACACTATATTTCCTCTAAAATGTATGAGTATAGTTCACCTAAAGGATTGATGATTGTCAGATTTTTATTGGAGAAAGAAGATAATAAAAAAGTGAAACCACAAAACTTAGATAACGAAGGCCGCTATTTAGGTTTTCATAATGCGGGGGATTGGACGCTAGGGATTACATTGGGTTCAATATTGCTGGGGACTGTATTAACTTTTTTGTCTACTATATCTCTGTTGGTGTGGGTATATGAATCATTTTATTACCCAGAGGTTGCGACTTTCCCTATTTTTTTTGTGTGCCTTTCTTTGGGTTTTAATCTTTTCTTCTTAAACTTTAGACCTATTTTAGCGCGTCATATTCTGCCTAAACGCGAGGTATATTTTGACCGCCAAAACCAAACAGTAAGCTTTTCGTGGTCAGTAAACAATGCAGAAAAAAATGAGCATGGCCATTCAACATTTCCGTTCACGGATATAGAAGCGTTTTATTCTAAAGCCAACCATTCACAGGGCCATGGTGTAACCCATGCGATGTATATTGCCCATAAAGATTACGAAAACCACCGTGGTGCATTTAGCGAAATACGTGTAAAAGACAACCCACAAAACCCAAACTATTGCAAATACACATGGGAGCGCGTTGTGCGCTTTATGGATTTAACCAAACCACTTGTTGACTCACCTGAAATAGAGCCATTTCGTCACCTTGACCCAGTAACACATGAGTTTGATAAGCAAAATAACCGCCCTGAAAAGTACTGGCGTTTAATGAGCTACAAGCAGATGGAGCAAATAGAAGAAGAACTTGATGATGATATTTACCGCTTTAATTTTGATGGCGCCATCACCAACCCAAAACGCTGGGCAAATAAAGAAATCACCAAACCATGGGAAAAGTGGCCAATAGATGAAAGCCTAAACCAACCAGACAACACCCCGTATTGGAAACGACTGATGAAAACCCTTGCAAGGCAAATTATTGCGGGTTTTTAAACGCGATGGCTCTTTAAAAATCTGAAAAGGAATTCAAACCTAGGCGGTATATGCTGCCTAGGTTTATCGTCACATGGCGACACAATGACCCCACTTTCTCAGATCCAAACCAATATTTTAAATATATCCAAAGCGTATTGTTTTCGCCTAAAGTGACTATTAATGAACCCAGCTTCTTTCAATCCACATCATATTATACAGTAAAAGTTGAATTACCAATGTTTATAGTGGGTAAATCTGAGTTGCTTTTAGATGTAAAATACTCATGGCGGCATCCAACAACGTTGAATGTTTATAAAAAAGCAACTTACAACGAAAGTCTAACTTTACCGATAGATTTTGATGCGTTTGAAAAGCCAATTGAAAATGCCTCACCTGATTTAGCAATCGCATAAGGAGCCTGATGCAAAAAAAAAATTACCTTGGTGTTGGAATAATGCCAAAGAAAACGAAGTTTAATCGTTTTTTTGAATATCGTAGTATAAAAAATATATATCACGAATTTAAAGGCCTGTGCTTTTTATATGATTGGCTTGATACGAACAAGTTATATGAAAATCAGCGCGAAAAATACAAGCTTGTCCCTTGTGGTAATAACCCTATAAAAGCCATATTATTCGGTCCAATGGCCATTGGAGCTGTATTAAGCTTAATTACATTAATTAGTATTTTATCACTTCCATTTTATGATGAAGGTGAAAATTTTCAGTGGTGGATACCACTTGTTACCTTTTGCTGGAACTTATTCTTCTTAAATTTACTACCAATAACTGCTAGGTATATACCTGATAGGGTGATGTATCTTGATAGGCAAAACCAAACGGTCGGGTTTACTTTTGATATACCAGGTTGTGAACAACGAGACGACTTAGGTAACTGTTGCTTTAAATGGGAAGAGATTGTTTGCAGGCTAACCTCGAAAATGGGCGCGCCGGGTGTGATGAATTACTTTCCAGAAATTAGTCATATAGACCAAGAGAAGTACCCTAAAACAACTGTTACCGGTTCAGTTGTAGAGCTTTCAGCTAACCCTGTCCATTGTTATTTATTATGGGAGTGTTATGTGCGCTTTATGGATTTAAGTAAGCCATTGCCCGATGTGCCGGTATATGAGCAACACCGATATTTAGATCCAATTACAGCAGAGTTTGATAAAAATAATAATCGTCCTTCAGACTTTTGGGTAGACTTCTCAATTGAACAGCAAATTGAAATTAGGGACGAAATTTTAGAAGGTGCTTTTCCATTTGATTGGCTAAAAGGTAAAGCCAATGACGAAATAACGAAACCTTGGCAGCATTGGAAGGCAGAGCCTGATCGCATAGAACAATTAACGTGGAAATATAAAATAAAGCGTTTACTGGTTCAACTTTTTATCGGCTTTCCGTGAAACGGCTTAAGTTTCAAATTCAATGATACGTTAACAATCAGAAAAGGAATTCAAACTGAGGCACTTTAAAGTGCCAAGGTTGATTAAACAATAAGGATATTAAATGCAAAATAATGACTACCTAGCCGTTGATGTCATGCCTAAAAAAACGCGATTTAATTGTTTTTTTTACCCTGAGAGATTAAATAGCCTCAAGGACAAATTCAAAGGCTTATGCTATTTATATAATTTACCTGCAAGAAAACGACAAGAAATTCAAAAATATCCTGAACGATATAAAATAGAAATGTGCGGGAATAGCCCTGCGAGAGCTTTACTTTTTGGTCCTATGGCTATTGGTGGTGTTTTGAGCTTTGTTACTTTTATAAGCATTTTATCTCTACCTATTTACGAAGAGGGGGAAAAATTTCAATGGTGGATCCCAATGTTTAGCTTTTCTTGGAACCTGTTTTTTCTTAACTTATTACCACTAACAGAGAGTTACCTCCCTAAAAAGCAAATATATTTTGACAGAAAAAAACAGTTAGTCGGCTTTACCTATGAGATACCTGGTTGTGAAGAGCGTGATGAGCTGGGTAATTGTTGTTTTAAATGGGCTGATATTGTGTGCCACCTTGATATTGTGGCAACACGCCCGGGTGTAATGGGGTTTGTGCCTTTTATTAGTCATATTGATGAGGATAAATACCCCGAGACTAAAATAGCAGTTCAAGTGCCTGATAACTCAAATAACCCGATGAACTGCTATTTATATTGGGAACGTGTAGTGCGGTTTATGGATAACAACCAACCACTGCCTGATGTGCCTGAGTATGAAAATTGCCGCCACCTTGATGAACTCACCGCTGAATTTGATAAGCAAAATGACAGACCCAATAATTTTTGGAGCGATTTTTCGCTTGCTCAACAAGTCGAAATTTGGCAGAAATTCAATAAAGAGGCTGCTCATTTTAATTGGCTTAGAGCTACACCGAACGAAGAAATAACCAAACCTTGGCTGCATTTTAAAGGTGAGCCAGAACGTATCGAAAAACTGACATGGAAATATAAAGCAAAGCGTTTAGCACTGCAGTTGTTTATGGGAATACCTTAATAGATGATTTTATATATAGCATACAACTAGGACTGTGATAAAAATTAAAAGTGGAATTCAAACCTAGGCGGTATATGCTGCCTAGGTTTATCGCAATGTTGATTGCTAAGGAATAAACTAGACACCCACCCTAATTTTTGCTGTTTGGCGAACTAAGTACTAGGATTTGTTTAATGCAAAAAAAAAGCAGGGTGTCTTATGGCAATCGCAAGAAAGCGTC
>JGI24025J20009_10000366_pt1 | contig 35117 bp, 30 predicted proteins | sample Cruoilmetagenom3_FD_20009 | JGI IMG/M metagenome (IMG submission 20009) | reverse complement strand
GGGGGTGCGAACTGACTGTGGTGTGCCCACTTTGCGACCCAATCAGATCGGTCGCAATGATGGTGGTCACGCGACGTGCCAATCATACCTCCGGGCGACAAACCATACATAGTTCAACCGTTCCGCTTTCGGGGGAAATAGCCGTCGCCTGCAACGATGCCCGCCCCGGATCGGTGCATTTCACCACTGTTAAATATCTCAACGGAATGGCGCAGATAGGTGTTTCAGAATCATATTTAGCTGCGACGAACGCGATTTCTGCCAAGAATAGTTGGAAACGGGCAGCAGAAACGCCTATCTTAAGGTTCGCTTTGCCGATCCAGGGACCCCGTACACATGAATTTTTTGCCCCGCGATCTTGACCAGACCCCAGACCGTGATGATGCCACGGCTGCTTTGGATGTGCTGCGCGCCTGGGCGCAAAGCGCCACCCCTACCGAAATAGCAGAGCTGGACCCGGCGATTGCCCGCCTGCTGCCGGATGCTCTGCTGTCAAACTATCCGGACCTGTCGCGCCAGTATGATCCGGGTTTTATCGCCGATTCCGCCTATCGCGCCACCTTGCCCGACCTGCAAAACGGCCCCTCCAGCCTGATCTGCGGCGCGCGTCAGCACATTCAGCATGTGGGCATATCCAATTTCCGCCTGCCCGTGCGCTATCACACCCGTGACGGCGATGACCTGACGCTGGAAACCTCGGTGACCGGCACGGTCAGTCTGGACGCTGACAAAAAGGGCATCAACATGTCCCGAATCATGCGCAGCTTTTACAAGCACGCCGATCGCACCTTTAGCTTTGAGGTGATCGAAGCGGCGCTGGACGATTATATCTCGGACCTAGACAGCATAGATGCCCGTATCCAGATGCGGTTTTCGTTTCCCGTGCGGATAGACAGCTTGCGGTCGGGCCTGCCGGGCTATCAATATTACGATATCGCGTTGGAACTGGTGGAACGGGATGGTCGGCGGCAAAAATACATGCATCTGGACTATGTCTATTCCTCCACCTGCCCCTGCTCACTGGAACTCAGCGAACATGCAAGGGCCACGCGCGGGCAGCTGGCGACACCGCATTCGCAACGATCCGTGGCGCGGGTGTCGGTGCAGATCGACTGTGACGCCAATTGTCTGTGGTTCGAGGATCTGATCAAGGCCTGCCGCCGCGCGGTGCCGACCGAGACACAAGTGATGGTCAAGCGCGAGGATGAACAGGCCTTTGCCGAGCTAAACGCCGCCAACCCGATCTTTGTCGAGGATGCCGCACGCCTGTTTTGCGCTGAGTTACAGGGCGACCATCGGATCGGCGATTTCCGGGTGATCGCCAGCCATCAGGAAAGCCTGCACAGTCATGATGCTGTCAGCGTTCTGGTCGAAGGCGACACCTTTGCTGCGCAAAGCCTTGATCCAAAGCTGTTTGGCAGCTTGTTTCACGTCGGCTGATCCGCTTGGCGCACAATTTTTCGGTAGAGTTCCGCTAGGTCAGATGCGCGTTTTGAATGCGGTTGTTTCGGGAAGTGTGGCAGAGGTTGCAGAAATCCCTGCCAAAGCGGCCAAACCGGCCCCTGCGGCCAGGCCAAANGCGCGCACCCATCGTGCGGCTCTTGCCCGGCCCAAAAAAGCGGTTTCCGAGAAAACCGCAGCTGCAGACTCAGTTGCTACAAAACCTGCGGCAGGGCGCCCTCGGACCCCGCGTCGACCCCGCCGACAATGCCCGGCAAACAGGGCACGTCCAGGGCCTGATTGGATTTCCGTTAATCGCTGACGCTTGACAGTCGCACCGCCGCGCGCCAACGCTGCCGCCCATGTTGGATATGCGCCCTGTTGGATATGTGATCGGCCTGCTGGTGGCGATTCTTGGCGCTACGATGGCATTGCCATTACTGGCTGATCTGATTGATGGACGCGACCAGTGGCCGGTTTTTCTGGAAAGCGGTGTGATCACCGTGCTGACCGGCGGCCTGATCTCGCTTAGTTGCTCGAACGGGGTCAAGCAGGGTCTGACCATTCAGCAGACATTTCTGCTGACCACCGGGGTGTGGCTGGCCCTGCCGGTTTTTGGCGCGTTGCCTTTCATGTTGGGCGCGACCGAGCTGCGCTTTGTTGATGCGTTTTTTGAATCGATGTCGGGGCTGACCACCACCGGATCGACCGTATTGTCAGGGCTGGACGGGTTGCCGAAAGGATTGTTGTTGTGGCGCGGCGTGCTGCAATGGCTGGGGGGGATCGGCATCATCGTTGTGGCGATGGTGTTTCTGCCCGAATTGCGGGTCGGGGGGATGCAGATCTTTCGGTCGGAAGGGTTTGAGACGATGGGCAAAATCCTGCCCCGCGCCACAGAAATTGCCAGCCGGATTTCGGTGATTTACCTGGCGCTGACAGTGGCTTGTGCGATCTGTTACCTGTGGCTGGGGATGGGGTCTTTTGATGCCTTGGTTCATGCGCTGACCACCGTTTCGACGGGTGGGTTTTCCAACTATGATGCCTCGTTTGGGACGTTTTCCGGCCCGATGGAATATGCCGCGTCAGTTTTCATGATTCTGGCAGCATTGCCATTTGTGCGCTACGTGCAGCTGATTAACGGCAATACCAACGCTTTGTGGCGGGATTCGCAGGTGCGGGCNTTTCTGGGCACCATTGCCTGTCTGGTCCTGATCACCTGGTTTGANNTGCAGCGCATTTTCCCGCACCATTGGGAACAGTCGTTTCGCGAGGCGNTGTTCAATATTACGTCGATCATCAGCGGAACCGGCTATGCCAGCGTCGATTACATGAGCTGGGAATCGTTTATGATTACCCTGTTCTTTTTCATCGGCCTGATTGGCGGCTGCGCCGGATCAACCGCCTGTTCGGTTAAAATATTCCGCTATCAGCTGCTGTTTTCGTCTATCCGCGTGCAAATGCAGCGCATTCGCAGCCCGCACGGCATTTTTGTGCCGCGCTACGACGGTCGCCCGGTCGGGCCGGATGTGCTTGGCTCGGTGATGTCGTTCTTTGTGTTCTTTGTCGTCACCCTGGGTATGATCACATGGGGTCTTAGCTTGACGGGCCTTGATTTCATCACTTCGGTGTCTGGGGCAGCGACGGCCCTGGCCAATATCGGGCCAGGTCTGGGCGACAGGATTGGACCGTCCGGCAATTTCGCCGGGCTGAACGATACCGCGAAATGGGTGTTGACCATCGCCATGCTGATCGGACGGCTGGAGCTGATGGTGGTTTATGCCATTCTGACTGTTAATTTTTGGAGAGCGTGAATGAAACGACCCTTGGGTGCACAAATTTCCCATATGCTGAAAGATCGCGGAGTGGATGTAATCTTTGGCATCCCTGGCGTGCATAACCAAGAGATGTATCGTGGTATCGAAGAGGCCGGGATCACCCACGTTCTGGCGCGCCACGAACAGGGGGCCGGATTTATGGCCGATGGCTATGCGCGTGCCACGGGGACGCCAGGGGTGGCCTATGTGATCACCGGGCCGGGGGTGTGCAACATCATGACGCCGATGGGACAGGCCTATTCGGATTCCGTGCCGATGCTGGTCATCTCGTCCTGTCTGGACGAGGTGGCGGATGCCAAGGGCCAGCTGCACCAGATGAAAGACCAGGAAGGCGCGGCGGGCTGTGTATGCGACTGGTCCCACACAGGGAAAACACCCACGGCGACCTATGCGCTGATCGAGCGCGCGTTCGAGGAATTCACGGTTGCCCGCCCACGTCCCAAACATGTTCAGGTGCCGATTGCGATGCTTGAGGGCGCGGCAGATCCGGCCCCGCCGCCAAACATGCCTGCGGTGCGGGCAAAGGCGGACAGCGTCGATATCGCGCCCGTGCTGTCGCTGCTGGCCATTGCCCGACGACCGCTGTTCATCCTTGGCGGTGGCGCGCAAAGCCCGCTGTGGCGCGAGGTACTTGGGTCATTGGGGGCGGCCTGTCTGACCACCTATGCCGGGCGCGGGTTGGCCGGGGCGGGGTATGACCTGAATTTCGGTGCCGGGCTGGCAAAGTCGGGCAGTGCCGAGGTGATCGCATCCGCCGATCTGGTGATCGCGGTCGGGACCGAACTGGGCGAGGTCGATCTGTGGCGCCAGGATCTGGGCCATGCGGCGCCGCTGGTGCGGGTTGACATTGACCCGGCCTGTTTGGCGGACGGGCATCGCGCGACGATCAAGCTGTTGGCAGACGCGCAAAGTTTTGCCGCGACGCTGTGGCGGGCCTGCGAGGGGGGCAGTCCCGCAACCGGCTGGTCGCCGGAAGAAGCGACCGCCGCCCGGGCCCGGTGGCGGGCCGAAACCGCTGCCCAACGCCCCGGTATCGCAACCGTTTGTGACGCCCTTAGCGCGGCAATTCCGGGCGATACCATGGTCTATTCCGATATGACCCAGTTTGCCTATGTTGCCAAAGAAATCTGGGAGATGAACCGCCCCGGCCACTGGCATCACCCGTTTGGCTTTGGCACGCTGGGTTATGCCCTGCCTGCGGCGATTGGCGGGGCGGTGGCGCGTAGGGCAAGCCATTCGCCGACCATGGCAATTGCTGGTGATTATGGCTTTCAATACACCCTGCAGGAATTGGGGGTGGCGGTGGAACTGGGCCTGCCGTTGGTGATTGTTCTGTGGGACAATGGCAAGCTGAAAGAGATCGAAGACAGCATGACCCGCGCCCAGATCGCCCCCAACGCGGTGGTCGCGCGCAACCCGGATTTCTGCAAGCTGGCTGAGGCCTATGGCGCAGCGGCGGTGGCCCCGCAGACCCTGGAAGACATGCAACGGGCCGTGCGCGCCGCCTTTAAGGCCGATGGGCCAACGCTGGTTTATCTAACGCCGGACGTGGCCGCGTAGGGGGCATGCCCAACACGCTCTAGTCCCAGCAGCTGACCAATACGGTCATGCCGGTGGCGATGCGTGTCAGATCGTTAGGCGCCAATGCGCCGGTTTCGGCGCTGCTGCTGGCGCTGGACCCGGCCCCGTCCAGCAACGAGCGAATAGCAGCCGCGTCAGCGGCAAAGCTGACATCACCCGGCAGTTTCTGGCTGCTGCTGGCCGCGGGCAGCAGCATGCCGACCACTCCGCCACCGGTATCAAACACCGGCCCGCCGACATCGCCGGGAAGGGCCGCCAGCGCCAGCCGGGTCAGCTCGGCCTCGCCATTCAGGCCTTTGACATCGGCCAGCTTGCCGAATGTCAGCGTTGGCGCGCCCAGAACGCCTTCGTAGGAATAGCCTGATACTGCCACGTCCGACTGCAGGCGCAGATCGGTTTCGCGCAGCTGCGCCACTGACATCGGCGCCAGTGCATTGGCCGGGCGCAGCAGCGCCACGCCCAATGCGGTATCAACCGTCACCAGTTCGGCGATGTCGTCATGGTTCAGGGTGATGCGGGTGCAGCCCTGCACCGCCTCGGCGGCGGTAATGACCATGCCTTTGCTATCAATAAAGAAACCAGAGCGTGACAGCCGGGGTTTGCGGATATTCAACCCTGATATCAGGTCAATGCTTTGTTCCGCATCCGCCCCGGCAGCCGGGTCCAGAACCGCGTCAAGCCGGGTGAAACTGGTTTGCATTTCCGACAATACCCGCGTGCGGCGGTCTTCGTCGCCCTGGGGCCAGATCAGGGTAAAGCCTTTGACCTGCCCGCCTTCCAGCCGCGCCTGGGTGAAAGATACGATGCCATTGCCGCGCCCTTCCAGCGTGAAACTGTCCTTGCCGCGTTCGCGCGGGCCTTCCAGCGGCACGATTTCCAACGTCTGCATGATGTCATAGAGGCCAAACAACGTTGCCTGATCGCCCGGCTGGCTGATCAGCAGCACCCGGATGCCCAGATCGCCGGTGGCGTCGTAATGGGCAAAGGGCGGCTCATAGCGGGCAAAGCCCACAGCACCAACCGGCATCTGCATCTCGATCCCGGCCTGCGGGTCATGCACCCGTGCCATGCCGACGCTGATCAGCGGCGCGTTATACTGATCCATCAGCACCTGACGCTGACGGGTGGTCAGAATGCCAGTGTCTTCAAACCCGTTCGAGATTTGCCAGTCGCGCATCGACCCGCGTGTGCCGGGGCCAAACGCACCGTCGATGGCCGCATTGTAAAATCCGCTGGCGCGCAGCGCGATCTGCAGGTCTTTGCGTTCATCCGCGCTCAGCGCCCGCTCGCTTTGCCGCGCCTGGGCGCGGGTTTCGTCGGGCAATTCCGCCTGCGGTGCCGGTTGGCTGGCGGCGGTACTGTCCGGTGTTGCGGGGGTGCCCAACAGTGGCGCCGTTACCACACCGCGGTTCAGCACATTGGCGCCTACCGGCCAGAATTGCTGGCCCAGCGACGCAGAGAGCGAAATGAAACTGTCTGCCGGGATTTGCTGATTTGCGCGATAGACCTGCAACACGCGTTCCGCATCGTCACGCGTATAGGGCCCAAGCATCACGCCGTACCAGTTGCCGCCCAGCGAAAACCCGTTCACATCGGCCAGAACACCCGTATAAATCTGCGCGCGCTGTTGCGCCACACGAAGGCTTGGATGGGCTTCGACCTGAACCCAGACAGCGTCTTGCGCCCAGACGGCGCGCCCCACAAAGACAAAAACCAAAACTAATGACGTAAACAAACTTCTCATAACGGGTCCAGAGCCTTCATACTTTACTGATTTGGAGCAGATTAATCAGGTATCGCAAGCAAATGCTATGCCCTTTTGGTAGCTTTTGGTAGCTATTGGAGCGGTGGCGTTGACGCTGCCCGGTGCCGGGCATAGGAAAGGCGCGCGTTTGCTGACCAAAGGCCGGTATCGGACAGGCCTTTGGGGCAGGGGCGGACATTACAGGCAGGGGGTCACGCATGACGGATCGAATGGCGACGGATCAAACGGGCGCACCGCGTTCCTTTCAGGAGATTATCCTGCGGCTTCAGGCCTATTGGGCCTCGCAGGGCTGCGCGATCCTGCAACCCTATGACATGGAGGTGGGGGCCGGCACGTTCCACCCGGCCACCACGCTGCGTTCGCTTGGGCCCAAGCCATGGGCCGCGGCCTATGTGCAGCCGTCGCGACGTCCTACGGATGGGCGCTATGGCGAGAACCCCAATCGCTTGCAGCATTATTACCAGTTTCAGGTGCTGATCAAACCCAGCCCGCCGAATTTGCAAGCGCTCTATCTGGGCAGCCTTCAGGCCATCGGCATCGACATGGACCTGCACGACATCCGCTTTGTCGAAGATGACTGGGAAAGCCCCACGCTGGGCGCTTGGGGTTTGGGATGGGAGGTTTGGTGCGACGGTATGGAGGTCAGCCAGTTCACCTATTTCCAGCAGGTCGGCGGGCATGATTGCAGCCCGGTCTCGGGTGAGTTGACATATGGGCTGGAACGGCTGGCGATGTATGTGCTGGGCATCGATCACGTGATGGACATGCCTTATAATGACCCGCAAACGCCGATCCCGCTGACTTATGGCGATGTCTTTAAGCAGACGGAAGAGGAATACGCCCGCTGGAATTTCGACGTGGCCGACACCGATGTGTTGCTGCGCCACTTTGAAGAGGCCGAGACCGAATGCGCCGCGATCCTAAGCCACGCGGCCGAGGACCCCAAAACCAGCAAGCGGATTGTCATGGCGCATCCCGCCTATGACCAATGCATCAAGGCCAGCCATATCTTTAACCTGCTGGACGCACGCGGGGTTATTTCGGTCACCGAACGGCAGGCCTATATCGGGCGGGTCAGGGCGCTGGCCAAACAATGCGCGGATGCCTTTGTGCAAACCCCGGCGGGCGGTAGGGCGGCTTGATGGTCTCCCAGGGCTGCCAACGCCCAATTGCGTCAGGCCAACCCCGGCAACAGGGTTTTCAGCCCGTCGGTTATCATGCCAATGGCGATGGCGGCCAGGATCATGCCCATCAGGCGGCTCATGATCACGCGGGCGGTGCCCGACAGGTGGCGCGCCAGAACCGGGGCAAAGTAAAATACCAGCCCCAACAGCCCGACCAACCCGACAAACACCACGCCAAAAGCAATTTTGTCCGGCAGGGTTTCGGCGCGATGGGCAAAGATGATCAATGTGGTAATGGTGCCGGGGCCGACAATGATCGGAAAGGTCAGCGGATAAAAGGCCACGGTTCGGGCGCCGGATAGCTGTCCTTTTCCGCGCCCGTCCCGTGATGCGAGCTGCTTTCCTTGCCGTTCAGCATGTTCAGGGCAATCAGCAGAACCACCAGCCCCCCCGCGACCCGGAAATCATCCACGCTGATCCCGAACAAGGTCAGCAATTGCGAACCCGCCACCGCAAATCCGGCCCCCAGCACAAGACTGTACAGCGCGGTTTTAACAGCAATCTGGCGCTGCACTGTAACCGGCGCGCCGTCGGTGACGCTCAGGAATACCGGCAGGTTGGTGACCGGGTTCATGATCGCGAACAACGCCCCGAAAAAGGTGATGGCAAAGCTGGTGTCCAAGGGTGTGATTCCTTTGTTCGGGGTGGTAGGCCGCTGGTGGTATGTTTGGCCGTCATTGAAAGCGATGCAACGGCTATCGCTCGAAGGGTACTGAAATGATCGGAAAACTGATAGCGGTACTCATCGTTGGTCTTATGATCGTAGCCGGGGGCGCGCTGTATTACCTTCAGGTTTATGCTTATTACGACACGGTGCCAGCCACCGGGGCGAATGATGTTCAGATGATCGGGCAGGTGTCCGGCGTGCCGGAACCGGTGGCCCACGGCGATTTTCAGGCAATTGATTCAGAAAGCTCACCCATCCGCTATCGCGCCTGTTTCACCACGCCGCTGACACTGGACGAGGCGCGCGCGCGTTATGTGGCGGCGCCAAACATCGCGCCGCGCAACGCACCAGTGTGGTTTGACTGCTTTGACGCCGCTGCTCTTGGGGCCGGACTGGATGCCGGAGCGGCGGTTAGCTTTGTGGGGATCAAGAATATCCATTACGGTGTGGACCGGATTGTGGCGATCACCGATGATGGGCGCGGCTTTATCTGGCACGAGCTGAACGATTGCGGCGAAAAGGCCTATGATGGTACAGTCGTGGGCGAAACCTGTCCGCCAAGACCCGCCGGGGACTGATCGCTTTGCATTGGAAGCCGGGATTTGTTGCTGCAACGCCGGGTTTCTGATCGGGGCGNGATACCAACGGGCCTTGCATTCATCCTGTTGCCCCTTGTATCCGCCTTCCCTGTCAATATCGCTACGGCTATCGTTATTCAGACGATAGNGAATTTCTAAGGATCTGCCATGCCCGACCTGTTGATCGAACTGCTGTCCGAAGAGATCCCGGCCCGGATGCAAACCCGCGCCGCCGAGGATCTGAAAAAGCGTATGACCGATGGATTGGTCGAGGCAGGATTGACCTATGCCGGGGCGGTCGGGCTGTCCACGCCCCGCCGCCTTACCTTGGCCATCGAAGGCCTGCTGGGGGCCTCGCCCACCCTGCGCGAGGAACGCAAAGGCCCGCGTGTCGACGCGCCCGACAAAGCAATTGACGGCTTTTTGCGCGGTGCCGGGCTGACCCGCGACCAGCTGGAAGAGCGTGATACCCCCAAAGGCCGGGTGTTCTTTGCCACAATAGAAAAACCCGGACGCCCGGCAGGCGAGATTGTCGCCGGGGTGCTGGAAGAGGTCATTCGCAACTTCCCCTGGCCCAAATCCATGCGCTGGGGCGACGGCAGCTTGCGCTGGGTCCGTCCGCTGCAATCTATCCTGTGCATTCTCAGCGACGACACGGGCGCACAGGTGGTGCCGGTAACGGTGGATGGCTATACCGCAAGCGATACAACCGAAGGTCACCGTTTCATGGCGCCGGGCCGGTTTTCTGTCACGTCTTTTGCAGATTACGAGACCAAGCTAAAGCGCGCCTATGTCATTCTGTCACCGGCCGAACGCGCGGCGCATATTCAGGCGGATGCCGCGAATATGGCCTTTGCGGCGGGGCTGGAACTGGTCAAAGACAAGGCCCTGTTGGACGAGGTCGCCGGGCTGGTGGAATGGCCGGTGGTCTTGATGGGGAAAATTGGCGCGCAGTTTCTGGATCTGCCGCCCGAGGTGCTGCAAACCTCGATGCGCGAACATCAAAAGTTCTTTTCGCTGCGCGATAGCAAAACCGCGCAGATCACCCGGTTTATCACCGTCGCCAACCGCGAAACCGCCGATCAGGGCGCGACCATTCTGGCGGGCAACCAAAAGGTGCTGTCGGCCCGGTTGGCGGATGCCAAGTTTTTCTGGGAAAATGACCTGCGCATTGCCAAATCCGATATCAGCGCCTGGGTGGAGTCGCTTGAAGTTGTGACCTTTCACAACAAGCTGGGCAGCCAGGGCGACCGCATCCGGCGGATCGCGGCGCTTGCAGGTGAACTGGCCCCGGCGGTGGGGGCAGATGCGGCGCGCGCGCGTGATGCGGCAGGGTTGGCCAAGGCTGATCTCAGCTCGGAAATGGTCTATGAATTCCCGGAACTTCAGGGGCTGATGGGGCGCTATTACATCGAGGCCTCGGGGCAGGACGCCGAGATTGCGGCGGTGGCCGAGGATCATTATTCGCCGCTGGGTCCGTCAGATGATGTGCCCACCGCGCCGCTGTCGGTGGCCGTGGCGCTGGCCGACAAGCTGGACACACTGACCGGCTTTTGGGCGATTGACGAAAAACCCACCGGATCAAAAGACCCGTTTGCCTTGCGCCGGGCGGCGCTGGGGGTGATTCGGCTGATCCTGACCAACGATCTGCGCCTGCCGCTGGACCGGTATTTCGACAGTCAGTTGCTGAAACACAAGATGCACCAGCATGGTGGCGCGGATGCACGGGAAATGGCGGCCTTGCAGGACGTTCTCGAAGAAATTGCCGATCACGGGGTGTTTGGCGCGGCCTTCCTCACGGTGATGGATAAACTGGCTGGCGGCGGCGATGATGGCGGGCCGGACACCTCGGACGGGTCCTTGCTGCGTAACATTGGCGGTCTGGTGCCAGACCTGTCGACTGATCTGCTGGTGTTTTTCCATGACCGGTTAAAAGTGTTCCTGCGCGACGAGGGCATTCGTCATGACATCATCGACGCCTGCATCGCGATGCCGGGCAGCGATGATTTGAACCTGCTGGTCAAGCGCGCGCGTGCCCTGGCGCAGGTGCTGGGCACGCCGGATGGTGAAAACCTGGTGCAGGGGTTCAAGCGGGCGCATAACATCCTGACCCAGGCACAAGAGAATGACGGGGTAGAGTATTCCTATGGCGCGGACGCAAAATTCGCCGAGTCCGAGGCGGAAAAGGCCCTGTTCACCGCGCTGGAAACGGCAGAGCCGCAGATTTCCACTGCCCTGAAGGCCGAAGATTTTTCGGCGGCAATGGCGGAAATGGCGGCATTGCGGGGGCCAATCGACGGGTTTTTCGAAGCGGTTCAGGTGAACGCCGACAATGAAACGTTGCGCCGAAACCGGCTGAACCTGTTACACCAGATCTGTCAGGTTTGCGGACAAGTGGCGGAGCTGGGTCGGATCGAATCGTAGGATGCGCATCATGCGCGCCCTACGGGGCCTCTTGCGTGTGTAGCTTACCAGCTTATGATGCTGCACCATAGCAATAGGTGCTGCAGTGCAGAATAATCCCAATACCACATTGATCACCCCCGACGCGCCGGTGGCCGCGACCACCCATGGGGGGCGCGCGAAATGCCTGCAACGTCTGGTGCGGCTGGACCTGCCGGTGCCGTGCACCGTTGCTTTGTCTTTTGATGCGGTCCATCGTCTGTCTGGTGGTGAGATCCCTGATCTGGACGCGATACTGAACGAATTTGAACCCACAGCCCTGTTATGCGTACGCCCGTCCTCCGAAGACCCGGACTGGGGCGGACCGGGGGCGGTTCTGAACATCGGCATGAACGATGCCCGGTTCGTGGACCTTTGTGACCAATTGGGCCCCGATGCGGCCAGTGCGCTGTATCTGCGGTTTGTGCAGTCTTATGCCATCCATGTCGCCCGGCTTGACCCTGACATGTTCGATGACGTGGCCGGTGATGGCCCGCAGGGGTTGTCCGACACGCTGCATGCCTATGAAGACGAAACCGACGAGCAGTTTCCGCAGGACCGGGCCGAGCAATTGGCAAATGTGCTGGTCTCTATGGCCCGCGCCTGGGACGGCACCACCGCGCGCTTGTTGCGTCAAGCCAAGGGCGCCCCGGCGGATGCCGGGCTGGGGCTTGTGGTGCAAGAGATGATACCAGGGCTGGGGCAGGGCGAGTGCGGATCCGGCGTGTTGCAGTTGGTCAACACCACAACCGGTCAGCCACAGATCACCGGGCGCTACCTAAGCCAAAGCCAGGGGCGCGATGCGCTGGGGGCCGGGGCCGAGGCGCTGTATCTGGAAAAAGACAAGCGCGGCACCGCGCTAGAGGATGTGGCCGCCGAGGCCTTTGCCGCGCTGAAAACCCACGCAGCCCTGATGCGGGAAAGGCTGCGCGAGGAAATGCAGGTCGAGTTTGTGATCGAAAACGGCCATGTGCATCTGCTGGACGGCGTGCGGGTGCCACGCAGTTCGCGCGCGTCCGTGCGCATTGCGGTGCGGTTGGCGCAGGACGGGATCATCACCCCGCAAGAGGCGGTGATGCGCATTGATCCGCATTCCCTGAACGAATTGCTGCACCGCCAGGTCGACCCGATGGCGGATCGTGACATTCTGGCCATTGGTATCGCCGCCAGCCCCGGCGCGGCGACCGGCCAGATCGTGTTCACTGCCGCCGAGGCGCAAGCCAGCGCCGCGCGCCGCGAGCCTTGCGTTTTGGTGCGCCGCGAAACCTCGCCCGAAGACATCCGGGGCATGCACGCAGCCGTGGCCGTGCTGACAGAACGCGGCGGCATGACCAGCCATGCGGCGGTGATTGGCCGGGGGTTGGGCCTGCCTTGTATTGTTGGCGCGTCGGACATGCGGTTTATCACCCGCAAGGGGCAGCTTATTGCCCCGGATGGCCGGGTGCTGAAGACTGGTGACATCATTACCATAGATGGGTCTTCCGGGCAGATACTGGCCGGTCAACCGGCGATGCTTGAGGCGGCGCTGGACGATGCCTTCCAAACGCTGATGGGCTGGGCCGACGCCGAGCGCGATATCGGCATCCGCGCCAATGCCGACACCCCGGCAGACGCCCAGACGGCACGCAATTTCAACGCACAGGGCATTGGCCTGTGCCGGACGGAACATATGTTCTTTGACCCCGGTCGGTTGATCGTGATGCGTGAAATGATCTTTGCCCAGACCAGTTCCGGTCGCGCCGCTGTACTGGAACGCTTGTTGCCGATGCAACGCGATGACTTTACCCAGCTGTTCCGCATCATGGAGGGCCAGCCGGTTTGTATTCGGCTGTTCGATCCGCCCCTGCACGAATTCCTGCCCGCCACCCGATCCGGCCAGCGCGAACTGGCCGAGGCCCTGAATCTGCCGGTATCGGACGTGACCCGCCGGGTCGAGGAAATGGGCGAATACAACCCCATGCTGGGCATGCGCGGTGTGCGGCTGGGCATAACCGTGCCCGAAATCTATGACATGCAGGCCCGCGCCATTTTCGAGGCCACGCTAGAGGCCAGCCAGGAAGGTGCCCCGGTGGTTCCCGAGGTCATGATCCCGCTGGTATCGGCACGCCGCGAGGTCGAGCTGGTCAAGGCGCGGATTGATGCGGTGGCGACCGCCGTGCGATCTGAACGCGGGCAGGATTTTGACTATCGTCTTGGCGTGATGGTTGAAACCCCGCGCGCTGCGTTGCGCGCCGCCGAGATCGCGCCCTATACGTCGTTCCTTAGCTTTGGCACCAACGACCTGACCCAGATGACCTATGGGCTGTCGCGCGACGATGCGGGGCGGTTCATGTCGACCTATGTGCAGCAGGGCGTATTCCCCGAAGATCCGTTTCACGTTCTGGATACCGAAGGTGTGGGTGAGTTGCTGAAGTTAGGCGCCGAACGCGGTCGGATGGCGCATCCTGGCGTCACCCTGTCGATCTGCGGAGAGCATGGCGGCAACCCCGAATCAATCGCCTTTTGCCGGGATGCAGGATTCGACTATGTGTCCTGTTCTCCCTTCCGTGTGCCGGTGGCACGCCTGGCTGCGGCGCAGTTAGCGGTAAACCACAAGATCAGCAGTTAAAAAACTGCCCAATATCAATATATTGTGGTTCGTGCCTGTTCTCGCTTGGTCACTTCGTACCGGAAGGGGCTGAAATTAGGGCACAAAATCGCCCCGGGATGCATAAAAATTGATCTTTTCACAACATTAGGGTAATCGGTTCTGTGGGCTTGCCTAGGCAGGCACCGGCGCAGGTGGCGCAGGGTGGGGATGTTATGAAACGTTTTTTAGTCGTGTTAGCGGCCCTTTCGGCCATTTTGTTACCGTTATCCGTGAGTGCTGAAAGCAACCGCGATGATGGTATCAGAAGCGAAAGAGGCACCAATAAGGATATTTCCTGGAAATATGTCAGTACACTGCTGTCTGACATCAAGGGAAAGAACAAAAGACCGGCCAAGCTGGTTGAGGTCAGCTTTAGCCAAAACTGGCTGGATGCCCAGCCTGCGGCCAAAGGTGACGAAGAATGGCGCTGCCTGTCCGAGGCGCTGTATTTTGAGGCGCGCGGCGAGACGGTCAAAGGTCAGTTTGCGGTGGCCGAAGTCATCCTGAACCGGGTCAAAAGCACCCAGTATCCGGGCACGGTATGTGCGGTGGTCAAACAGGGCACAGGGCGCAAGTACCAGTGTCAGTTCACCTATACCTGCGATGGCTACAAGGATGTGGTTGCGGAACACAAAGCCTATGAACGGGTGTCCAAAGTGGCGCGGGTGGCGATTGACGGCACGGCAAACCCGCTGACCGATGGGGCTACGCATTATCATAATCTGACGGTACGCCCGGCTTGGGCGCGAACCTTTAAGAAGACCGCTCAGATTGGTGTGCACCTTTTTTATCGCCACAATTACCGCACCGCGCAAAGCGAATAGGGTGACCTGACGCATAACGGCCTGGTCTGCGGTTTTGGTCCGGTCCGGCTGACCACGTGTCGGCAGTCAGGATTGCGAAAGGCAAGGCCAACCTGATCCGGTGAATGCCGGGTTGTTTCCTGCCATTTGGGCTGAGATCAAAAAGCTGTCGCATCCAGGTTGGCCAGCTCTGTGGGCGGGGGCATGTCGCGCGGTTATGCCCGGTCACATTTCGTTCGATTCGTTCGCAAAACGCTGTAGAAGGGCGCGCATGGGCGATCCTGCACGCATGGCGGGGCTTACAGTGGCCGCTACGCGTGACCCGGCACATAAGGAATACGATATGAGCTCCGAAATCCGTCTTGCGTTTGCGCACCCCTCGGAACGGTCGGCTGCCACGGCCCCGGGGGGGGTGCTGGACCGTATTTCGCTGCGCGACCACGTGGTCGAGGTTGAAATCGGCGCGTTTCAGGCTGAACGCGGCACCACCCAGCGCGTCTGTTTCAACGTGGTGGTCGAGGTGCAGCCGCTGACCGGGCCGATAGACGATGATGTGGATCGCATCCTGTCCTATGACCGGGTAACCGAGGCGATTGCCCATGAACTGGCCGACGAACGCCTGAACCTGCTGGAAACTCTGGCCGAACGCGTGGCGGAACGGATTTTGGCGGAACCGCAGGCGGTGCGGGCTTTTGTGCGTATTGAAAAGCTGGATCTGGGCCCTGGTGCGCTGGGGGTCGAGATCGTGCGCGCCCGGGATGGCGTGACCCACGAGGCACAGGACGAAGATCGCCCGCATCCGCGCCTGATGTATCTGTCCAACGATGCGATAGCCTCGGATCATCTGGGTGGCTGGATTGATCAGCTGGCGGCGCGCGACCGTCCGTTGATCCTGTGCGTGGGCGAACCGGAACAGGCCGCCCCGCAGACCGGCCACGTGATGACCCAGCGGCGTATTGATCTGCTGGCTATCGAACAGAATGCCTGGGTTCTGGCCGCGCGGGATCAACGCTGTGTAGTGGTCGATACCCGGACCGAGCTGGACTGGGCGATGAAGCGCGGCAAGATCAGCGTCTGGGCACCGTCCAAAATTGTGCTGGATGCGGTTGATGGCCCCCAAACCCATCCGCTGAATCCGGTGTCGCTGGCCGCGTGGTTCGCCGCGACCTTTGAAGCCGGAGAGATGATTGTGATCGGTGCCAGCCTGCCGGACGGGGCCGATGTGCCGCTGCGTGCGGTCCCGGTGTCGCAGGCCACTCTGTGAGCTACTACCGCCCGCTGATCCGTCACGGCGAGACCCGCCCGGATGGTGCGCATGCGCTGGCGGGAACAGATATGTGGTTTTCCAGGGTCGAGGTTCTGGGCCGCGATCATCCGCCCGCCCTTATGCCCGCCGCAGACCTGCCGGGGCCGGTGCTGGCCCGCCTGACGGCGCCACGCGCCGCGATTGCCGGGCTGGATATGGGGCAGCCGCACCTGATGGGCATCCTGAATGTCACCCCCGACAGTTTTTCCGACGGTGGCCAGCATAATGCCCCTGATGGCGCGCGCGCGGCGGCGCTGGCGATGGTGGCCGCAGGGGCGGCGATAATCGACATCGGCGGGGAATCCACCCGCCCCGGCGCGGTTTTTGTACCCGAAGATCAGGAAATCGCCCGCACGAGCCCGGTGATTGCCGCGCTGCGCCGGGACAGCGACGTGCCGATTTCAATTGATACCCGCAAAGCGCAAGTGGCGCAGGCCGCGCTGGGGGCTGGGGCAAGTCTGGTAAATGACGTGTCGGGGTTCACCTTTGATGCAGCCCTTGCACCGCTTTGTGCGGATCACGGCGTGCCGGTTTGCGTGATGCATGCGCAGGGCGATCCGGCCACAATGCAGAACGACCCGGTTTACGGCAATGTGTTGCTGGATGTGTATGATTACCTGGCAGAGCGGGTGGCCNCGCTGGAAAGCNTCGGTATCGACCGCAGCCGGATCGTGGTGGATCCGGGCATCGGCTTTGGGAAGACGCAGGCGCATAATCTGACGCTGCTGCGAAACATTGCGCTGTTTCACGGGCTGGGCTGTGCCGTTCTGCTGGGGGCCTCGCGTAAGCGGTTCATCGGCACCATCGGTGGACAGCCGCAGGCAGANGCCCGCGCGCCGGGGTCCATCGCGGTGGGGCTTGCGGCCCTGACCCAAGGTGTGCAAATTCTGCGGGTACATGATGTGGNCGAAACGGCCCAGGCGNTGCGGTTGTGGCGNGCAGTCAGGCAGGGGGGCGAGTGATGCGAAAGNTGTTTGGAACCGACGGGGTGCGTGGACGGGCGAATGTTCATCCGATGACCGCCGAAATGGCGCTGCGCATTGGTGCCGCCGTGGGGCGCTATTTCCGCCGTGATGCCGCCGGTGTCCACCGGGTGATCATCGGCAAGGACACCCGCCTGTCGGGATATATGTTTGAAAACGCGCTGACGGCAGGTCTGACCTCGACCGGTATGAATGTGCTGCTGATGGGGCCGGTGCCAACCCCGGCTGTGGGGCTGATGACCCGGTCGATGCGCGCTGATCTGGGGGTGATGATCTCGGCCAGTCACAATCCGGCTGAAGATAACGGGATCAAGTTTTTTGGCCCCGACGGATTCAAACTGTCAGACCAAGCCGAGGCCGAGATTGAGGCGCTGATTGACGGCGGGGTGGCGCTGGCCCCAGCGGATCAGATCGGCAGTGCCAAACGGGTTGACGACGCCCGGTTCCGCTATGGCGAGCGGGTCAAATCATCGTTGCCACGCGATCTGCGGCTGGACGGGCTGAAGGTGGTGGTGGATTGTGCCAATGGTGCCGCCTGGCGCGCAGCTCCGGAAATCCTGTGGGAACTGGGGGCAGATGTGGTGCCGGTGGGCACGTCGCCAAACGGGTTGAACATCAACCAGGATTGCGGATCGACGAAACCGCAGGTGGCTGCCGAGACGGTTGTCGCGCACGGGGCCGATGTGGGGATTTGTCTGGATGGCGATGCCGACCGGGTGATGATGATTGACGAACAGGGTACGGTCGGCGACGGTGATCAGCTGATGGCGCTGCTGGCCAGCCGCTGGGCAGCTGAGGGGCGGCTGTCAGGTAATGCGCTGGTGGCCACGGTGATGTCCAATCTGGGGTTGGAGCGGTTCCTGGTCAGTAAAGGCCTACGGCTGGAACGGACCGCTGTTGGCGACCGCTATGTGGTGGAACGCATGCGCGAAGGCGGGTTTAATCTGGGAGGGGAGCAATCGGGTCACATCGTGATGACCGATTACGCCACCACCGGCGACGGGTTGATGGCGGGCCTGCATTTTCTGGCTGAAATGGTGCGCACCGGTCATCCAGCCAGCGTTCTGTCCCGTCAATTTGATCCGGTGCCGCAATTGCTGAAGAACGTGCGCTACACCAAGGGGCAGGCACCGCTGGAGATGGGCGCCGTGCAATCGGCCATCGCCGCTGCGGAATCAGTGCTGGACGGCAAGGGGCGGCTGTTGATCCGCAAATCCGGAACAGAGCCGCTGATCCGGGTGATGGCCGAGGCCGAGGATTCGGACTTGCTGCACCAAGCCGTAGACAGTGTGGTGAGCGCCATTGCGAGCGCTGTTTTAGATTAGGCCGGTGTGTCTAGGATTGGGGCAGGCCGTCCTGTTCGGCCGCTCATCAAGCCCTTGCGGGCTTTCTTCGCAGGTGGATGCGCGGCGGGTTAGCAGCCACTGGCGCCGGTGCATAGCTGGTCCTTGACCATCGGCCCAACTTTGCCAAAATCCATCTGGCCGGTGTATTTGCCTTTTAGTTCGGCCATCACCTTGCCCATATCGCGAATCGACGCGGCGCTGGTGGTTTCGACCGCTTGCCGGATGGCGGCGGTCACCTCGTCACCAGCCAGTTGACGCGGCAGGAATTCTTCGATCACCGTGATCTCTTCACGTTCGCGCTCGGCCAGATCCAGTCGGCTGCCTTCTTCATAGGCGCGTGCGCTTTCCTGGCGTTGCTTGGTCATTTTGCCAAGGATTGCCAGGATTTCATCATCGCCGACGCTGCTGTCTTTGCCTTCACCGCGCCCGGCGATTTCTTTGTCTTTGATCGCCGCATTGATCAGGCGCAGGGTCGACAGCCTTAGGGCGGCCTTTTCCTTCATCGCCCGTTTCAGGGCCTCGTTAATGCGTGCACGCATGTCCATTGTCACTGTCCATCCCCATGGATACTGAAAGACCCCAGATTACCGAAGGAACCGCCATGGCACAACCGGGTGTAATATTGTCTAAGTTATTGAAAACAAAGAATCTAGGAAAATACCGCCGGGGTTGACCCGAACACATGGGCGTCTTAGGTATCCCTGAATTCACCCACTGGAGAGTCGTATCATGGCCCACACAGCCCCGCCAAAGCCCACCGCATGCTTGGCATTGGCCGATGGCACGGTGTTTTACGGCACCGGGTTTGGCGCCACCGGGCAGGCCGTGGCTGAGCTGTGTTTCAATACGGCGATGACCGGCTATCAGGAAATCATGACAGATCCGTCTTATGCGGGACAGATCGTGACCTTTACCTTTCCCCATATCGGCAATGTCGGGGTTAACCCGGACGATGACGAAACCGCTGATCCGGTGGCGGCGGGCATGGTGGTAAAGTGGGACCCGACCGCGCCCAGCAACTGGCGTAGTACCGGGGCGCTGAAAACCTGGTTGGAACGCCGGGGCCGGATTGCCATTGGCGGCATTGATACGCGGCGACTGACCCGGGCGATCCGCCAACAGGGCGCGCCGCATGCGGCGTTGGCGCATGATCCGGACGGAAATTTTGATCTTGAATCGCTGGTCAAGGCGGCGCGCGACTTTGCCGGGCTAGAGGGCATGGATCTGGCGCGCGAAGTGACCTGCGCGCAATCCTATCACTGGGATGAAATGCGCTGGGCCTGGCCCAAAGGGTATTCCCGCCAGTCTGCCCCGCTGTACAAGGTGGTGGCGATTGATTATGGCGCCAAACGCAATATTCTGCGCTGTCTGGCTAGTGCGGGCTGTGATGTCACGGTTCTGCCAGCAACCGCGACAGTGGCAGAGGTTTTGGCGCATGACCCTGACGGCGTGTTTCTGTCGAATGGCCCCGGTGATCCGGCGGCCACAGGCATCTACGCGGTGCCGATGATTCGCGAGATTCTGGAAGACACCGATCTGCCGGTCTTTGGCATTTGCCTGGGGCATCAGATGCTGGCGCTGGCGCTGGGGGGCAACACGGTCAAGATGAACCACGGCCATCACGGTGCCAACCACCCGGTGCGCGACATGGAAACCGGCAAGGTTGAAATCACGTCGATGAACCACGGCTTTGCGGTGGATGCCCAGACTNTGCCCGATGGTGTGNTGGAAACCCACCGGTCGCTGTTTGACGGATCAAACTGTGGCATCCGCATGGTNGACCGCCCAGTTTGGTCGGTCCAGCACCACCCCGAGGCCAGCCCAGGCCCGCAAGACAGCTTTTACCTGTTNGAACGCTTCGCTGCGGCTATGGCNGGACGCAAAGCAACNGCNTCNGGNTAAACCCTAGTCAGCTTTTCTGGCTTGGGTTAATCATTGATTAACCTCAACATCGCTACTTTGATCCGACACATAAGATGTATCGGACGTCACGGATGAGCGATCAAAACCTGCGCCTGCTCGCGCCGCGACTGGCCTCACCAACAGAGCGACCCCAACAGCCCCTGGGGCGGTATCTGGTAGAAAACGGGGTGATTACCAACGACCATCTGGTGCAGGCCTTGCAGATGCAGCTGCGATTGGGCGCGCCAATTGGCGAAATTTTGGTGGCTGAAGGCTGGGCTGGCAGCGATGACATATCCGCCGCCTTGGCGCAGCAGCATGACGTGGCTCAGGTTGATCTGCAACAACAACCAATAGAGTCACATCTTGCCGCGTTAAAACCCAGCACCTTCTGGTTGCACCACCGGGTGATTCCGTGGATCCGGCTGGGGCGCACTGTTCTTGTCGCAACGGCCCGCCCCGATTTGTTTGACCAGATGCGCGCAGATTGGGGCAAAGACTGCCCCGAAATGCTGCCGGTTCTGGCCAGCGAAATCCAGATCACAGAGGCTATTGCCAATCGTTTTGTCCTGCCTCTGGCGGTAGCCGCCGGATGCCGTGTGGCCCCCGAATTCAGTTGCCGCAACTGGCAGCCACGCAGTGCCGTGCTGACGCTAGCGGTCTTTCTGGCGATCCCGGGCATTGCGCTGATCGCACCAATGTGGGGCCTGATGGCGCTGGTTTTCGTGTCGATTGGAACACTGGGCCTGTTTTTCATGCTCAAGCTGGCCGGAACCGTGGCGCATTTGCTGGGCCATAGCTCTTTGATTGTTCCTCAGCCCATTGCCCCACCCCATTCTCCTGCGGCGCTGGAGGACAATATACTGCGCCTGCCAAAAGTGTCGGTTCTGGTGCCGCTTTTCCGTGAAACTGAAATTGCAGGCGCCCTGATCCAGCGGTTGCGCCACCTGAGCTATCCCAAGGCGCTGCTGGAGGTGATCCTGGTGCTGGAAGAACAGGATGCGCTGACCCGCGAAACCATTGCCAAGACTGACCTGCCAGCCTGGATGCGGGTGATCGAAGTGCCCGCGCATGACGGCCTGACAACCAAGCCACGCGCGATGAATTATGCGCTGAACTTTTGCCGGGGCGAGATTATCGGCGTCTGGGATGCCGAAGATGCCCCGGCCAGTGACCAGATCGAACAGGTGGTCTCGCGCTTTGCACAGGCCGAGGACGATGTGGTCTGCCTGCAAGGCATACTGGATTACTACAACCCGCGCAGCAACTGGCTGTCGCGCTGTTTCACCATCGAATATTCCAGCTGGTTTCGGGTTGTTCTGCCGGGGATCGCGCGGCTGGGGCTGGTGGTGCCTCTGGGGGGCACCACGTTGTTTTTCAAGCGGGACAAATTGGAAGAGCTGGGCGGCTGGGACGCCTATAACGTGACCGAAGATGCCGATCTGGGCGTGCGTCTGTGCCGTGCCGGGTACCGGACGGAAATGATCGACACTGTAACCTTTGAAGAGGCTAATTTTCGCGCCTGGCCCTGGGTGCGACAGCGGTCGCGCTGGCTAAAGGGGTTTATGGTCACTTATCTGGTGCATATGCGCCGCCCGGCCCGGTTGTGGTCTGATCTAGGGGGCTGGCGTTTCTGGGGGTTTCAGGCTTTTTTTCTGGGCACATTGGGGCAGTTCCTGCTGGCCCCGGTTTTGTGGTCGTTCTGGCTCATTCCGTTGGGGTTTGAGCACCCGGTGACGTCCGTGATTCCGTTGCCGGTGGCCTACGGGTTTTTCGCGCTGCTGGGGCTGACCGAATTGCTGGGGATGTGTGTTGGTTTGATTGCCGTGTCCCGCGCCAACCGGCGGTTTCTGTCAATCTGGGTGCCGACGATGGTGCTGTATTTTCCGCTGGGCGCGGTGGCCGCCTATAAAGCGCTNTATGAATTGCTGCTACGACCGTTCTTTTGGGACAAGACGCAGCATGGTCACGCGGTTGAAGAAGGGCCTTAGAATACCNGCGTAANCTGCCTAACTTTTACGTTCGCGCGCGCCGGCATCCTGTTTGAGGCGCGTCATGAAAGCGATCGAAATGTGATCCTTCAGCGCCTTCTCTGCCGCGTCTTCGTTGCGTGTTTCGATTGCCGCCACGATGCCGCTATGTTCATTCTGGGCGATTTCTCCGCGCCCATGCACCGCCAGCGACGTGGTGGCCATCAGCGCCATGGTGCGGTGCACCAGATCAAGCTGCTGCACCAGATAGCGGTTATGCGAGGCCAAGTGAATCTGCTGGTGAAACCGCCGGTTCGCCCGGGCCAGTGCCAGCGGATCATCCACCAGCGCGTCATCGGATGACACCATGTCACGCAACACGGCGATCTCTTCGGTGGTTGCATGCCGTGCCGCCAGCCGTGCCGCCAGCCCCTCCAACTCGCGCCGCACCACGTACAGTTCGGACATCTGGTTATGATCCAGCGAGGCGACAATCAGCGAGCGACCATCGCGTTCCAGCAAGGATTGGGTTTCCAGCCGCTGCAACGCTTCGCGGATCGGGGTGCGTGACACGCCAAAACGATCCGCCAGATCACTTTCGACCAGCCGGTCACCGGGTTTGTAAACCCCCACATCTATCGCCTCGAGGATCAGCTGATAGGCGTCGGTTTGGGGTTGTCTGGTCTGGCTCATGCGATGTATTCAGCTTTTGTTGTTTAGCCCTGTTTACAGGGCGGGCCGGACGGCGATCAACCCTGACGTTGAAATGGCGCGTGCACTGGCCTAGACCGGACACATGGTTAGGGATGCATTTTCTCATATTTCGCACTGGGTGTTCGACCTGGACAATACGCTGTACCCGCCGAAGGCGCGGCTGTTTGACCAGATAGAGGTGCGGATGACGCAATATGTGATGGACGCGCTGGGCGTTGCCCGCCCCAAGGCGGACCAGCTGCGCAAGCAATACTGGGCGCAATACGGCACCACGCTGGCCGGGCTGATGCGCGAACATGACGTCGATCCGGCGCCGTACCTGACGGATGTGCACGATATCTCGCTGGAGCATCTGGAGGTGGACGCGGACCTGCGCAGCCATATCACCGATCTGCCGGGCCGCTGCATCGTCTATACCAACGGATCAGCCCCATATGCCGAGCGGGTCCTGGCGGCGCGTGGGCTGGATGGGGTGTTTGATGCGATCTATGGCGTGGAACATGCCGAGTTCCGCCCCAAACCCGAACGTGCCGCGTTCGAGGCGGTGTTTACGCTGGACGGCGTGGTGCCCGACCGTGCCGCAATGTTCGAGGATGATCCGCGTAATCTGGCAGCACCCCATGATATGGGCATGCGCACCGTTCATGTGTCCCCGGACCCGCATCAGGCGGACCATATCCATCACCACACGGACGACCTGACCGGATTTCTGCGCCGCCTCACCTGACGGGACAGGATGTCGCTTGGTTTTGGGACAATATGGCGCGTAGGGTTCGCGCGACGGAGGGCAGGCAAATGGCAACAAGCTGCGACATTCTGATATCGGGCGGTGGCATTGCCGGGCTGACGGCGGCGGCGGCCTTTGGCGTTGCCGGGTTCGATGTGATCTGCGTTGATCCCGCGCCGCCAGTGACCGAACGTGATGCGGACGGGTCCGACCTGCGCACTACCGCGTTCCTGCAACCGGCGCAGACGCTGCTGGAGACCTGCGGATTATGGGCGCGGCTGGCCCCGCATGCCGCCCCCTTGCAGATCATGCGGATCGTGGACGCGGGTGGCGATATGCCGGAACCGCGCGTGGTGCGGGAATTCAACGCCGCTGACATATCTGACCAACCTTTTGGCTGGAACCTGCCCAACTGGCTGCTGCGCCGCGAGATGGTGGCGCGGCTGGGCGATCTGGACAATGTTGACTTTCGCCCCGGCACCGCCACCACAACGCTGTTCACCCGCACTGCCGGGGCACGGGTGGGGCTTAGCGATGGCACGCGGGTTTCGGCGCGGCTGGTGCTGGCGGCGGACGGGCGCGGATCGCCGATGCGCTCGGCGGCCGGGATCGGGGTGCATACCACGCGCTATGGGCAAAAGGCGCTGGCCTTTGCGGTGACCCACCCGGTGCCCCATGCCAATGTGTCGACCGAAATCCACCGCAGCGGCGGGCCGTTCACCCTGGTGCCGCTGCCNGATTATCAGGGCAAGCCNTCTTCGGCCGTTGTCTGGATGGAGCGCGGNCCAAAGGCGCAGGACCTGCTGGCGCTGGACCCGGCAGAGTTTGAGGCGGCAATGACCACGCGCTCCTGCGGGCTGTTCGGCCCGCTTAGCCTGGCGTCACGCCGCACCATCTGGCCGATCATCAGCCAGTCAGCCGACCGGCTGGCGGGCGAACGGCTGGCACTGATGGCCGAGGCGGCGCATGTGGTGCCACCGATCGGTGCGCAGGGGCTGAACATGTCGCTGGGGGATCTGCGCTGTCTTCTGGATCTNGCCACAGCCCGGCCAGACGGGCTGGGTGACGCCCAGATGCTGGATGCCTACCACAAGGCCCGGTTCAACGAGGTCAAGCTGCGGGTCAAGGGCATAGACTTGCTGAACCGCGCCTCGATGGTTCAGGCCAGGCCCTTGCGCGATATGCGCGCCGCCGGGCTGAACGCGCTGTATTCGCTGGCGCCGGTGCGGCGGATGCTGATGCAGATGGGGCTGGGCGTGCGCTGACCTTGTTCGCGGTCTAAACCGCGCTGAGACGACCCTATGTTGGCCAAAGGATTCGGCGGCCCCGCCCTGCTTTGGGGCGCGGCCCTATGCACGTCACCCGGCCCGACCGATCACAGAACCTGATCAAGCACGCGCTTTAGCCGCGCCAGCGTGGCGTCCACATCATACAGCTTGTCCAACCCAAACAGCCCCAGCCGAAAGGTGCTGAACCCGTCCGGTTCATCACATTGCAGCGGCACACCGGCGGCAATCTGCATCCCCAGCGCCGCAAATTTGCTGCCGTTCTGCACCTCCGCATCATCCGTATAGCTAACCACAACCCCCGGCGCACCGAACCCATCAGCGGCCACAGACACAACGCCCTTGTCTTTCAGCATTGCCCGCACACCATTGCCCAACGCCCATTGGGCATCGCGCAACCGGTCCAGCCCGTAATCCACGGTTTCCGCCATCGTATCGCGGAACACCCGCAACGCATCCGTCGGCAAGGTTGCGTGATACGCATGCCCGCCGCCTTCATAAGCGGCCATGATCTGCCGCCATTTCTTCAGATCTATGGCGTAGCTGTCACTATCAGTCTGCTCCAAAACCGCCTCGGCGCGCTCCGACAGCATCACCAGCCCGGCGCAGGGCGACGCGCTCCAGCCCTTTTGCGGTGCGCTGATCAGAACGTCGACGCCAGTGGCCTGCATATCCACCCAGATACAACCCGATGCGATGCAATCCAGCACCATCAGCGCGCCAACCTCATGCGCCGCAGCTGCCATGGCGGTGATATAGTCATCCGGCAGGATCACCCCGGCGGCGGTTTCCACATGCGGTGCAAACACCACATCCGGCTTTTGCGTGCGAATGGCGGCCACCACATCGTCAATCGGGGCCGGCGCAAACGGGGCCGGGCTGGCATTGCCGGTCTGGCGCGCCTTCATCACCGATGTCTCACTGGTCAACCCACCGGTTTCGATGATCTGGCTCCAACGATAGGAAAACCAGCCATTGCGCACCACCAGAACCTTTTTGCCGCGCGCAAACTGCCTTGCCACGGCCTCCATCGCATAGGTGCCGCCACCGGGGATCAGCGCGACGGCATTGGCGTTGTACACCTGCTTCAGCATCTCAGAGATGTCGCGCATCACTTGCTGGAAACTGGCGGACATATGGTTAAGCGAGCGGTCGGTGAACACGACCGAGAATTCTTCCAGACCTTCGGGGTCAACGCTGTGGGGCAGGGCGGGCATGAAAAGACTCCATCTGATTTCGTTGGTTCAGACCTACCCGCTGGCGGTGGGTTTGGCAAAGCCTGCAACCGGACCGGGCAGGTGTCCCAAGTCAAAAGCGCAGCTGTCGCAGTTACCCCCCGCCTATCGGCCCCGGGCGGCGCTCTTCGCTCAGCAACACATTGGCCTCGACTTCGCCCGCACCGGGCAAGGTCATGATTCGCCGTCGCAACACCCGTTCGAAATCCGGCAAATCGCGCGCCACCACCCGCAGGCGGAAATCATACAGCCCCAGAACGTGTTCGACGGTCTGTACCTCGGGGATGGCGCTGACGGCGCGTTCAAAATCCGCCAGACTGGCCTGCGCCTTGCGGGCCAGCTTGATGCCCAGAAATACCGTCACCCCAAACCCCAGCGCCGCCTGATCCAGCCGCAACCGCCGCCCGGCAATCACACCGCTATCTTCCAGCCGCCGAATCCGCCGCCAGGTGGCGGGCTGCGATAACCCAAACCGTCGCCCCAACGCGCCGGCGCTTTGGGTGGCATCCTGGGCCAATGCGTGCAGCAACCGCCGATCAGTTGCATCCAGATCAAGCGGACCCGTGTTCATATCGGCAATGCCTCGTCGGTTTTGACGCGTGCGATATGCATAAGCGCCTCAATATCGGCGATATGCGGCAAGGTCAGAATGCGACTGCGATAAAGCTGTTGATAATGCGCCATATCCCGCGCGATCACTGACAGGCGCAGATCGACCCGGCCCAGAAACGTCTGGATTTCCAACACTTCGGGCACCTCGCGCGCGGCGGCCATAAGCTCGTCAAACGCCCNCGGCTGCGTCTTGTCCAGCGTGATGCGCAGGCTGACCTCAACCGCATAGCCCAACGTNGCCCAGTCGATCACCGCTTCCTGNCCCAGAATCACCCCCGCCGCCTGCATTTTCTCCAGCCGCCGCCAACAGGTCGCCGCCGTTACCCCACTGCGCGCCGCCAGCTCCGACGTCCCAAGACCGGGATCCGCCTGAAAGTGTCGCAGAATACGCCGATCCGTATCATCAAGCATGATTTCCCCGCAAAGCCGGATTTTTAGGAATGATTCTTTTTCTTGTTTATAAATACTCAAAATAACTGCAACCACAATCCGCGCAACCTTGATTAGAAAGACACGTAGGATCACCAACAAAAGGAACGCCACCATGCGCGTCTATTATGATCGCGATTGCGATATTAACCTGATCAAAGACACCAAAGTTGCCATTCTGGGTTATGGCAGCCAAGGCCATGCCCACGCGTTGAACCTGCGCGACTCGGGTGCCAAGAACCTTGTTGTCGCCCTGCGCGAAGGCAGTGCATCCGCCGCCAAAGCCGAAGGCGAAGGCCTGAAGGTCATGGGCATCGCCGAGGCCGCCGCCTGGGCCGACCTGATCATGTTCACAATGCCCGATGAATTGCAGGCCGAAACCTATAAGAAATACGTGCATGACAACATCCGCGACGGCGCAGCGATTGCCTTTGCTCATGGGTTGAACATCCATTTCGGCCTGATCGAGGCAAAGCCCGGCGTTGACGTGATCATGATGGCCCCCAAAGGCCCCGGCCACACGGTGCGCGGCGAATATACCAAAGGCGGCGGCGTGCCTTGTCTGGTGGCCGTAGACAATGACGCCTCTGGCAAAGCGCTGGAACTGGGCTTGTCCTATTGTTCGGCCATCGGTGGTGGCCGGTCCGGCATTATCGAAACCAACTTCCGCGAAGAATGCGAAACTGATTTGTTTGGCGAACAGGCGGTTCTGTGTGGCGGTCTGGTCGAACTGATCCGCATGGGGTTCGAGACACTGGTCGAGGCCGGATACGCGCCTGAAATGGCCTATTTCGAATGCCTGCACGAAGTGAAGCTGATCGTTGATCTGATCTATGAGGGCGGCATCGCCAACATGAACTATTCGATCTCCAACACAGCGGAATACGGCGAATATGCCAGCGGTCCGCGCATCCTGCCCTATGACGAAACCAAGGCGCGGATGAAGGCGGTTCTTAGCGATATCCAGAACGGCAAATTTGTGCGTGACTTCATGCTGGAAAATGCTGTGGGTCAGCCGCATTTCAAAGCGACACGTCGTTTGAATGACGAGCATCAGATCGAACAGATCGGCGAGAAACTGCGCGGCATGATGCCGTGGATTTCCGCCGGCAAGATGGTCGACAAAGAAAAGAACTGAAGCAGGTAAGGTGCGCTGAAAGCACACCCTACGGCGTTGCGCCCCCGGTGTTTAGCCGGGGTCGTGTCGTTTGAGCCAGGCGAATTTGGCCTGTTTAACTGACCTTAATTGGAAAACACGCCAACCATGACACAAGCGCCTGACATAACGTCCAAAAGCTGGATCATGGTGATCGCCCTGGGGCTGACCTGGGGGGGCACGTTTCTGGTGATCGAGCTGGCTTTGCAGGGGATCACCCCGTTCTGGCTGGCGGCGTCGCGGATCGGATTTGGCGGCGCGCTGACTGTGGCGGTCTGGCTGGGCCGGGGTGGGCGGTTGTTTGAGGCGCGCCCCACAAGCGGGCAGTGGGTTAATCTGGGGATTATCGGCCTGCTTAGTTCGACGGTGCCGTTCATGTTGCTGTCCTGGGGGCAGCAATATGTGACCTCGGGGTTTGCGGGCGTGTCGATGGCCAGCGTGGCGCTGATTGTGTTGCCGATGGCGCATTTCATGGTGCCCGGAGAGCGGATGACCTGGCGGCGCTTTTCCGGGTTCGGTATCGGTTTTGCCGGGGTTGTCATTCTGATCGGCGGGCAGGCGTTTGAAAGCACCGGGGCTGCGTTGGAAATGCCGGGGCGGATTGCCTGTCTCGGCGCGGCGGGGTGTTATGCCGTCAGTGCGATTTTGATGCGCCGTTTGCCTGCGGTCGATCCGGTGGGCTTGTCTGCGGTGTTGTTGATGATCGGGGCAGTCTGCGTGGTGCCTGTGGCCTGGGCGGTTGAAGGCCCGCCAGCGCTGCCGGATACCCGCACGTTATGGTATGTGGCGTTTCTGGGGCTCGTGCCGACTGCGGCGGCCAATCTGTTGCGGGTCACGGTTGTGCGCTCGGCTGGGCCGGTTTTCCTGAGCCTGGTGAATTACCAGGTGCCGATATGGTCGGTTCTGCTCGGCGCGCTGATTCTGGGCGAGGCGCTGCCACCCTCGCTGATCTGGGCAATGGCGCTGATCCTGGCCGGAGTAGGCCTAAGCCAATATGGCGCGTTACGACGGTTGTTTGTGCCCGGCGCGCGTTAGTTCCTTAGCGCACGCACCAACTCATCATAAAGCGCCTTGCGTTCATCCTCGGAGAGGAACGCGCCTATCTCTACCTCGCGGCCTGACCCTTTGAGGGTCACATAATACGGCACCGGGCCGCCTTGCTGGTGCATTTCGGGCCGGGCCCAGTAGCGGTTGCAATCCCATTCCTGAACGTCGCCGCGCGGGTTGCGGCGGATCAGGTGGGCGCGCTGGTCTGTCAGGGTCAGAACCTCGGATATCTGGGCATTGCGGCGGGATCGGTCCAAGGCCAGCCAGACGCCGCCCACGGCCAGCATCAGGAATGGCAGCAGGCCCCATAACACTACCGATCCCAGTAGCGGAATCAGCGGTAGCAGGATCATCACAAAAGTGGCCAGGATGAACCCGGCATAGCCGCGCGGTTGCAGCGACTGATGTGGCCACAGGTGCAGCTCTGTTGTCTGCGCGGGGTCGGTTTTGGTCCAGCTATAGGGCATATCGGGTATCATATAAGGCTAGGATTTGGCGCTTGCTAGTCGAACCCGAAAATGTCGCATTTCGTGCAATTGTCCGCGGGGGAGTGGATTGCTGGCCCAGGGGCAGGTCGCGCCCGGGTCAAAGGTGCTGTTTGCCTATCAAAAGGCGCTGGGAACGTCCTGATCCCGAACGCCGGTACAAGAGAAAAAGCCACAAAAAAAGCCCCGGCGAAAACCGGGGCTTTTTGGTGTTGGGTATTTGCAGCGGGATCAGTGCGAGTGGCCCTTATCCCAGTCTTCCTGCTTTGGCAGCTGCTCGAACGTGTGCTCGGGCGGCGGGCAGGGCAGGGTCCATTCCAGCGTATCTGCATATTCGTTCCACGGGTTATTCGCGGTCACTTTTGCCCCACGTGTCAGCGTGTAAAAGATAACGCCAATGAAGAACAGGAACGACGCAAAGGACAGGAACGCGCCCACGCTTGACCAGTAGTTCCAGTAGGAAAACGCCTCGGGATAGTCGATATAGCGGCGCGGCATGCCCTGACGGCCCAGAAAGTGTTGTGGGAAGAAAGTCAGGTTTGCGCCGATGAACATCGCCCAAAAGTGCAGGTGACCGGCCCATTCGGGATACATCCGCCCGGACATCTTCGGCAGGTAGAAATAGATCCCGGCAAAGATGGCAAACACGGCGCCCAGGCTCATCACATAGTGGAAATGCGCCACAACATAGTAAGTGTCGTGGTAATAGCGGTCCACGGCTGCCTGGCTAAGGACAACGCCGGTGACCCCACCGATGGTAAACAGAACCAGAAAGCCCAGGGCGAACACCATCGGCGTCTTGAATTCGATCGAGCCGCGCCACATGGTGGCAATCCAGCTGAANATCTTGATGCCTGTTGGCACCGCGATAACCATGGTTGCCAGCATGAAATAGGACTGCTGGTTCAGGCTCATGCCTACGGTGTACATGTGGTGCGCCCACACGACAAAACCCAGGCCACCAATGGCGATCAGCGCCCAGACCATCGGCAGATAGCCAAAGACAGGCTTGCGGCTGAAGGTGGCGATGACGTGGCTGATGATGCCAAATCCGGGCAGGATCACGATGTACACTTCCGGGTGGCCAAAGAACCACAGGATGTGCTGATACAAGATCGGATCGCCGCCACCGGCCGGATCAAAGAAGGTAAAGCCGAAATTGCGATCCATCAGCAGCATGGTGATGGCACCGGCCAGAACCGGCAGGGACAGCAGAATCAGCCAGGCCGTGACAAAGATTGACCAGGCAAACAGCGGCACCTTGAACAGGGTCATGCCGGGGGCACGCATGTTCAGGAAGGTGGTGATCATGTTGATCGCGCCCAGGATCGAGCTGGCACCAGACAGGTGCACCGCAAAGATCGCAAGATCCATCGACAGCCCGCCTTCGTTGGTCGAAAGCGGCGGGTACAGCACCCAGCCAACACCCGATCCCAGCTGGTCATTGCCGCCGGGGCTGAGCATTGACGCAACACCCAGCGAAGCCCCGGCGATGAACAGCCAGAAGGACAGGTTATTCATCCGCGGGAACGCCATGTCTGGCGCGCCAATCTGCAACGGCATGAAATAGTTGCCAAATCCGCCGAACAGTGCCGGAATGACCACAAAGAACATCATCAGAACGCCGTGATAAGTGATCATCACGTTCCACAAATGGCCGTTGGGGGTACATTCAGCTGTTGCATCGGCAAACAGACGCGCGCCTTCCAGGCACATGTGCTGAACGCCCGGCTCCATCAGTTCGATGCGCATGAACACGGTAAACAAAACCGAGACGAAACCAATGGCCGCCGAAGCGAACAGGTACAGTATCCCGATATCTTTGTGATTGGTGGACATAAACCAGCGGGTAAAAAAGCCGCGCTGATCGTCGTGCTCGTGACCATGAATGGCTGCGTCTGCCATTTGGCACCTCCTGTTGCATATGAGCGCGCACCGGTTTTCCCTGTGCGCATGATTGCAGCAAGTTTTAAAGTGGCCGAGACACCGCTTCAATGGCCGAATTTGATATAGATCAAGAAAAATTGCCGCGCCCCCTTGCGATGGCGTCCTTGCCACGCCCATCGGCCTCTGGGCAAAGGCGGCGCAATAGCCGGGGGAACGGTGCCATCCAGTTTTTCCAGCAGGTGAAATGCAGGCCAAGGGTACAGTGGGCCTGGCATAGCGTAGGTTGCGATGGGGTGCCGTGGTTATCCTGCGCCACAATTGCTTGGCTTTGGCGGACCCCTCAACGCCTCATACCCGCGAGGGTTGCGGATCTGTGCTTGACGCGCTGGGTGGCGACCCGCAAAAACAAAGGCAAATGGGCAACGTAGGGGCTGATCAGATGAGCTATGATTCCAACAATATTTTTGCCAAGATTCTACGGGGCGAAATCCCGGCGATCCGGGTATACGAAGACGACGACAGCCTGGCGTTCATGGACATCATGCCGCGCGCCGATGGCCATGTGCTGGTGATCCCTAAAACCCCCTGCCGCAACATTCTGGACGCCCGTCCAGAACAGATAGCAGCGGTGATGAAGACGGTACAAAAAATCAGCCATGCCGCGATGCAGGCGTTTGGGGCACCCGGTATAACCCTGCAACAATTCAACGAGGCCGAAGGCGGGCAAGAGGTGTTCCACTTGCATGTCCACGTCCTGCCGCGCCATCAGAACCTGCGCCTGCGCCCTCCGGGCACCATGGCCGATATGGACGTGCTGAATGCCCACGCGGACAAATTGCGCGCCGCGTTAGATACGCTCTAAGCGCCCGTAGGGTGCGCATTCTGCGCTCCGCCCCCTGGGTGCCATTTCGCGAAGGGCCAAACGCAGGCATTCCCTGGCCCAAGCGGCCAGAAAGACTGAATTGAGCGCCGGAACCACGGCCAGGACGATTCGCATGCCTCATGATCATCATCACCCCCATATAGACCCCGATGCGGGCGACGCCCGGGTGGCCTGGGCGGTGGCGGTCAATCTGGCGCTGACGCTGGCGCAGGTGGTGGGCGGCATCTTGTCAGGGTCGCTGGCGCTGATTGCTGACGCCCTACATAATTTCTCGGACGCCATCGCGCTGATCATCGCCTTTTTCGCCCGCAAAATCGCCCGCCGCCCGGCGGATGCCCGGATGAGCTTTGGCTATGGCCGGGCCGAGGTGGTGGCCGCACTGGTCAATTACACCACGCTGGTGGTGCTGGCGCTTTACCTGATTTACGAAGGCATTATGCGGTTTCTCGACCCCGCCCCGATTAATGGCTGGTTGGTGGTCTGGATCGCCATCCTTGCGCTGGTGGTCGATCTGGTCACCGCCGCGCTGACCTACACAATGAGCAAGGACAGCATGAACATCCGCGCGGCGTTCCTGCACAACCTAGCCGATGCGTTGGGCTCTGTCGCAGTGATCGTCGCGGGCACATTAGTGATCCTTTATGGCTGGGTCTGGGTTGATCCGGTGGTGACNCTGATAATTGCGGGCTACATCCTGTGGCATGTCCAGGCCGAAATCGGCGGCGTGATCCGCGTGCTGATGCTGGGCAGCCCGCCACANTTGCAGGTGGAAACGGTGGCCCGCGCCATCGAAGATATCGACGAGGTGCAGGGGGTGCATCACATTCACCTGTGGGCGATGCAGGAACATGCCGCCGCTTTGGACGCGCATCTGGTGATTGCGCCGGGGGCCTGGGGCCATGCGGACCAGATCAAACAATCAGTCAAGGCGCGGCTTAACGCTGATTTCGGCATTCTTCACAGTACGCTGGAACTGGAATGTTCGATCCATGCCTGCCATGGCGCCGCGCGGATCGGTGACTGATTGGCAACGCGGTTTTGTGGCTGCCTGCACTCCCTTACGGGGCGGCCCGATCAGACTGTCCCGTTCACAAGGCCGGGTCATGACCCAATTGGGTCAAATCGGTGGTGTTCGCCCCGTTCCCCATGCATTGCATGTCAAACAACTGCCGTCGCAGTTACGATCAGGTGGTGGAGGCGATCCCTGAAACCGTGATCCGGCCCGGCGAATGCTGGTCACCCCCTTTGGCCTGTCGCTGATCGGGGTCGAGATCCTGTGCAGTCTGTTGGCTTGGCTTCGCGACCGGGCGGGGCGGCAAGGGCGGTTAATTTGCTGGCAACACGCGCCCGCGTGTTATCCTGGCGAAGGGGGTGCGTCGCCAAACACCTGTTCGAACGTCCGGCGCAGGGCCACATCGACATCATCCATGCTGACTGGCAGACCCAGATCAATCAGGCTGGTCACCCCGTGCTCGGCAATTCCACAGGGCACAATACCGGTGAAATGGTCCAGATCGGGTTCGACATTGATCGACAGCCCGTGAAAGCTGACCCATTTGCGCAGGCGGATGCCGATGGCGGCGATCTTGTCTTCGGGGGGCACCCCGGCGGCGGTCAGGGGCTTGTCCTTGCGCACGACCCAACACCAACGCGGCCTTCGCGGATATGGCCGGTGACGTTGAACTCGGCCAGTGCGGCGATCACCCAATGTTCCAGTTGCTGCACAAACCGGCGCACATCATGGCCGCGCTTGCCGACATCCAGCATTACGTAAACCACCCGCTGACCGGGGCCGTGATAGGTATATTGCCCGCCGCGTTTGGTCTGATGCACCGGGAACCGGTCCGGATCGGTCAGGTCCTTTGACTTGGCGCTGGTGCCTGCGGTGTAAAGCGGCGGGTGTTCCACCAGCCAGATCGCCTCGTCCGCCGTGCCTGCGGCTATGGCGGCGGCGCGGGTCTCCATCATCTGTTCGGCCTCAGCGTAGCTGGTCAGCCCGTCCGATGTGATCCATTCAACCATTGCCGCTCTCCGTTGTTGTGCGCATCGCATCGCCTGGGCGTATTCCGGCAAATGTGCCGAACGGCCCCGACAGACCCAGTAACAGCGCCACAGCCACCTGCACGGCCAGCGTGGGTCAGATGGGCTTGTATTTCACGAAGCGCAGAGGACGAAGGCGGGGCGGTCACGAAGTAGTCCTTTGGGTTCACGCAAGTCAGGTTGCC
>JGI24025J20009_10000365_pt1 | contig 35145 bp, 31 predicted proteins | sample Cruoilmetagenom3_FD_20009 | JGI IMG/M metagenome (IMG submission 20009) | reverse complement strand
GGATTCAAATCTATCAAATCCTCAAATGTCACATCTGGAAAGGTAAGAATATTCATACCGGTCCTGCGCGTACCATCCTGGTTGATGCGAATACCGGTTTCCGCAATTTGCTTCGGTGTGTAAGAGCCGGACTCCAATAATTCTCGTCCCTGATCCAGCCGCTCCATCTTATCCTCAAAAACTTCAGCTCGCCGATCTTCGACGCAACCAAGGGACAGCCCTAGCGGCGTTAACCGTTGGTCGGCATTATCAGCGCGCAACGACAGCCGGAATTCCGCACGCGACGTGAACATGCGGTAGGGTTCTGTGACCCCACGCGTTGTCAAATCGTCTAGCAAAACTCCAATATAGCTATTTGCCCGACTAAATTGCGCAGGATCACGCCCCTGCACCGCCAACGCAGCATTCAGTCCGGCGGTAAGCCCTTGCGCTGCAGCCTCTTCATAGCCCGTGGTTCCATTGATCTGCCCTGCCAGATACAAACCCGGCACATCTTTGACCTCCAATTGCATTGTAAGAACGCGGGGGTCCACATAATCATATTCTATCGCGTATCCTGGTTGCAGAATAACTGCATTTTCCAACCCGGAAATGGACCGAACATAGTCCTGCTGCACCTCTACTGGCAGAGACGTTGAAATTCCGTTAGGGTAAATCGTGTGGCCAGAAACCGTTTCAGGCTCCAAAAACACCTGATGTGACGGCTTATCGGAAAAGCGCACAATCTTATCTTCGATAGAGGGGCAATATCTGGGGCCAACGCCATCAATATGCCCACCATACATCGCGGACCGATCCAGATTATTTTGAATAATCTCATGCGTTCTTGCATTGGTATGAGTGATTCCGCAAGAAACTTGCCGCGATTCTACCGATTTGGATAGAAACGAAAATAGTGTTGGCTTGTCGTCACCTGGCTGCATTTCCAAGCCAGACCAGTCAATACTGCGCCCCTCCAACCGTGGCGGCGTTCCTGTTTTTAAGCGCCCAAGCGGCAGGCCAAATGTGTCGATCCGCTTTGCCAACCTAATTGAGGGCTTATCCCCCATCCGTCCTCCGGGTCTGGCAACATCTCCGATATGAATGATTCCACGCAAAAAAGTGCCTGTTGTCAAAATGACAGCCTGCGCCCGGACTTCACTACCGTCACCCAGCAATACGCCACACACAGTGTCTTTTCGCATCAGAAAATCGACCGCTTCGCCCTCGATAATCTCCAAGCCTTGCCGTGATTGAATCTCAGCCAGCATCGCGGCGCGATATAATTGGCGATCAGCTTGGGCTCGCGGGCCCTGCACTGCCGGGCCTTTCCGGCGATTTAGCAACCGAAATTGAATCCCTGCGCGATCCGCGACCCGGCCCATAACACCGTCAAGCGCATCAATTTCGCGCACCAGATGTCCTTTCCCCAACCCGCCGATGGCTGGGTTGCAAGACATGACGCCAATGCCGTCTCGATTCAACGTCACCAAAGCGGTGCGCACACCCATACGCGCCGCAGCATGCGCGGCCTCGGTTCCGGCATGGCCGCCACCGACAACCACAACATCAAACTCGGATTGTTTCACGTGAAACATTTCCTATTTACCCAGACAGAAGCTGGCAAAGATTTCATCCAACAAGCTTTCAACATCAACACGCCCCACCAAGGATTCCAGCGCGTGAATCGCGCGCCGTAATTCTTCAGCAACTATATCATAATGATCCGGACCGGTTTTCAAAATAGCCTGTGCCCGTTCAAGGCCGTTTTTTGCTCGCTCCATCGCGGATTTATGCCGTTCGCGTGTCGCAATTCCTGCACTCGCGGCCCGCTGCGACAAGACTTGGGAAATCTGGCGCACCAAATAATCAAGACCCTCGCCAGTCGCCCCTGAAACCGCACCCGTCTTATCAGACCGCAGATCGCTTTTTGGCAGAACACGAATGTCACCCGATCGGAAATCAACATCCAGAACATCACCCCCTTCCGCCAAAAACACCCGCAGATCAGCGGTATCCGCCCTTTGCTTGGCCAGTGCTATGCCGATACCTTCGATCTGGTCATCGGTTTCGCGCAGCCCGGCAGTATCCAGCATGGTCACAGGCAGCCCCGCCAAGTCCATCCGAACCTCGATCACATCCCGGGTTGTCCCAGCATATTCCGAAGTAATCGCTGCTGCCCGCCCCGCCAGAGCATTCAGCAAGGTAGATTTTCCGACATTCGGTGCGCCGATAATGGCTACTTCGAACCCTGTGCGGATTCGTTCAGAAATCACAACGCCGATCATTTCCTGTTCCAGATCCATCTGAACACCTGACAGTAATTCCGCCACTTCGGGCGTAACATCAACAGGCACGTCTTCATCGGCGAAATCTATCGTAGCCTCAATCAACGAGGCGGCGCGGATCAAGTCCCGGCGCCACCTTTCAGCCATTTCGCCCAACTTTCCGCCCAACAGGTTTTGCGCTTGCCGCCGCTGCGCCTCGGTCTCGGCGTCGATCAGATCGGCCAGACCTTCGACCTGGGCGAGATCCATTTTGCCATTATCCATAGCGCGGCGCGTAAATTCGCCCGGCTCTGCCAGACGCAATCCATCAATTAACGCCAATGCCCCCAGAACCGAAACCACCCCAGCGATACTGCCATGCACCTGCAATTCAGCCACATCTTCGCCAGTAAAACTCGCCGGTGCTTGAAAAGTCAGAACCAGCGCCTGATCCAGCTGAGCCCCGGTCTTATCCCGCAATGTGCATAAACGCATTCCGCGCGCCGGAACATCAGAACCGCATAGCTCTGATGCTGCTCTGTGTGACAAAGGCCCCGATACACGAATCACTGCAACACCGGCCTTACCCTGGGCGCTGGCCAATGCAAAAATAGTGTCCATTTGCCGACCTCGTCAGATCAGAGCACAGTCAGATAGTCATCAATCAGGTGTTCATCGAATCAAAGAAATCATCATTGGATTTGGTCTGTTTCAACTTGGAAAGCAGAAATTCTATTGCGTCTGTTGTGCCCATAGGATTCAGAATTCGCCGCAGAACAAAGGTTTTTTGCAGGTTCACCTTATCGACCAACAGTTCCTCTTTCCGGGTACCGGATTTCAAAATATCGATCGCCGGGTAAACCCGCTTGTCCGAAATTTTGCGATCCAATACAATTTCCGAATTACCGGTGCCTTTGAATTCTTCAAAGATAACCTCATCCATCCGGCTGCCGGTGTCGATCAACGCGGTAGCGATGATTGTCAGTGACCCGCCCTCTTCGATATTCCGGGCTGCACCAAAAAACCGCTTAGGCCGTTGCAACGCATTCGCATCCACGCCACCGGTCAAAACTTTACCCGATGACGGCACCACAGTGTTAAAGGCCCTACCAAGTCTTGTGATTGAGTCCAACAAGATCACAACATCTCGTTTATGTTCCACCAGACGTTTGGCTTTTTCGATCACCATTTCACTAACTGCAACATGGCGCGTGGCCGGTTCGTCAAAGGTGGAGGAAACAACCTCGCCTTTCACAGACCGTTGCATGTCGGTGACTTCTTCAGGACGTTCATCAATCAGCAAAACAATCAGGTAGCATTCCGGATGGTTCCGTTCGATGGAATGGGCGATGTTTTGTAGAATGACCGTTTTACCAGTCCGTGGCGGCGCCACGATCAGACAGCGCTGACCTTTACCAATTGGGGACACCAGATCAATCACCCGGCAGGTACGATCTTTGCCTGTCGGGTCGTCAATTTCCATTTTAAACCGCTCATCCGGGTAGAGCGGCGTCAGGTTATCAAAGGCAATCTTGTGCCGGGCCTTTTCCGGATCTTCAAAGTTAATCTTGGTGACAGTGGTCAACGCAAAATAACGCTCTTGCTCATCCGGCGACTTGATCGCCCCTTCGATGGTATCCCCTGTGCGCAGGGAATATTGCCGAATCATATCAGGCGACACATAGATATCGTCAGGCCCAGACAGATAGTTTGCCTCGGGAGAGCGCAAAAACCCGAACCCGTCCTGCAAAACCTCTAGCACGCCGTCACCGGCAATAGCCCATCCCTCATCCGCGCGTTCGCGCAGGATTTGGAACATCATTTCTCCCTTACGCATGGTCGAGGCATTTTCAATCTCTAGCTCTTCTGCCATCGCCAACAGGTCTTTGGGGCTATTGGCCTTGAGATCAAAAAGATTAAGGGATTCAGTTGTCATGATGTTACGACCTTTGGGTAGCCCAATCTTGGGCCAACGCTATCTGAAAATAGGAAAGTACTTTACCCGGACGGATAAGTTGGCCGCTTACTTAGTCAAGCCAGCGCGCAAAGTCAAACCGTTGTCAGAACTTTAGGATAACCGACAGTACAATAAACACCATGAGTAATGTCGGAACTTCGTTCATCATGCGAAACTGACGCCCTGTCAGGCGGTTCTGCCCATTCACAAAGTCCTTGCGCCTTTGGCCAAGCCATAAATGAAACCCGGTCATCGCCAGAACTGACAAAGCCTTGGTCCAGGGCCAGATCCAGGACCAGTCGACCATCCCCGGCGTAAAGACCAGCATCAAGCCACAGATCCAGGACACGATCATTGCCGGGGCCATTATAACCTTTAGCAGCTTCATCTCCATCTTCTCGAAGATCGCCGCTGTTTTCGGGTCAGTCCCCGCCTCTTCGACGTGATAGACGAAAAGACGCGGCAAATAGAACAGACCAGCCATCCACGAGATGACAGCCATGATATGGATCGCCTTGGTCCATGGGTACAAGTGACTCAGAAGGTCAGTCATCATTTTCTCTGTGCTTGGAAGGGTCTTCTTAATAAATATATATATAAGAAGAAAGGATGATGGTTTTGTAGCGTCATCAAAATCCGTGGATTATTCAGTTCTCCCGGGTATATCCCCAGGGGCGGATGGTTCGGGAAACCTATGCATGATGACTGAGGATAACAACAAAAACAAAGTAATTATAGATAGTTAAGTGGAAAATGATTTCTAACAGTCAGGGGATAAACTTTGGATAATCCCTGCTAGATCAACTTATCGCCACCTTGGCACTTATCCTTGTCCACCTGGGATAATATTTGCATAATTGGCTGAGATCCGTGGCTTTTCCCCAAGGGTTGCATCATCTTGGCAAAACCATAAAACCGTGCCCACAGCATTGTGATTGCGTCCACTGGGTTTTCCACATGGTTATACCGCTTATTCTGGCCTCAGGCTCCGACATCCGCGCGCAGATGCTGCACAATGCGCGAGTTGATTTTGACATATTGGTGCCTCGGGTTGATGAACTGGCGATGAAAAACGCGCTGTTGGCCGAACACGCCCCACCGCGCGATATTGCCGATGCATTGGCTGAAATGAAAGCGCGACGGATCAGTGAAAAACAGCCCGACGCACTGGTGATCGGTTGCGATCAGGTGCTGGATTTCAAAGGATCGCTGTTGTCCAAGCCACAATCGCCTGATCAGGCGCTGGAACAGTTAACTAATATGCGCGGCAAACGGCATAAGTTGTTGTCGGCTGCGGTGATCTGTCAGGCGGGCCAGCCGGTTTGGCGGCATGTCGGGCAGGTTCGCCTGACGATGCGCGATGCGTCTGATGCCTATCTTGCAGCCTATGTTGCGCGGAACTGGGATAGTATCCGCCATGCGGTTGGTGCCTATAAGCTGGAAGAAGAAGGGGTGCGGTTGTTTAGCACCATTGACGGGGACTATTTTAACGTTTTGGGTATGCCCTTGTTGGAGTTGCTCAATTTTTTGACGTTAAGGGGGGTGATCGACCAATGACACATACGCGGATTCCGCTGGCGGGGGTTATCGGCTCCCCTGTGGCTCATTCCAGATCGCCCAGGGTGCATCGGCACTGGCTGAATACATATGGCATCGCCGGGTTCTATATTCCAATGGACGTGGCGCAGAATGATTTGGAACAGGTTATCCGAACCCTGCCGAAAATGGGGTTTGTGGGTGTGAACATCACCATTCCCTATAAGGAAACCGTTTTGGCGATTGCCGACAAAATTACTGATCGCGCGACGCTGATCGGGGCAGCGAATACGCTGATTTTCAGCAAAGACGGAAAAATTCACGCCGATAATACAGACGGTTACGGGTTTTTTGAAAACTTACGCAATGGCGCACCCGATTGGGACCCAAAAGCGGCGCCAGCGGTTGTTCTGGGCGCAGGTGGCGCCGCTAGGGCGGTGGTTGCATCCCTGATAGGTGCCGGCGTGCCCGAGGTTTTGCTGACAAATCGCACCCGTGTGCGGGCGGAAAAACTGAAAGAAGACTTCGGCCAGCGGGTGCGGGTGGTTGATTGGGTGCAGGCCGGGAATATCATGGAAGAGGTCGGCCTGGTGGTAAACACCACCTCGCTTGGTATGGTGGGTAAACCTGAAATGCGGGTGCCGTTGGATGGATTGGAAAAAGGTACGGTTGTCACCGATCTGGTATACACGCCGCTGAAAACCCATCTGTTGCAAGTGGCCGAGCAGGCAGGATGCATCACTGTCGATGGGTTGGGCATGTTACTGCATCAGGCGGTACCGGGATTTGAACGCTGGTTTGGCGTACGACCCGAAGTTGATAAAGCCACCCGGGCGGCGGCCCTGAGATGAGCTTTTGTCTGGGTCTGACCGGCTCTATCGGGATGGGAAAAAGTACCACGGCGCAGATGTTCGTCGACCAGGGTTGCGCGCTGTGGGATGCGGACGCGGCAGTGCACCGGTTGTACGAACCCGGTGGGGCTGCTGTGGGCCCAATCGGGGCGCTGTTCCCCGAGGCTGTCAAAGACGGGATGGTCCGCCGTGATGTTTTGCGGCGGATTATTGGCGACAAACCCGATGCATTTAAGCAGATCGAAAGCATCGTTCACCCGCTTGTCGGCCAGGGCCGGGCGCAGTTTCTGCAGCAGGCCGCAGCGGATATTCTGGTTTTCGACAATCCAATCTTGTTTGAAACCGGTGGCGATGCGGCAATGGATGCGGTTGCAGTTGTCTCTGTTTCAGCGGAACTCCAGGAAAAAAGAGTGCTGGAACGTGGCACAATGACCCATGATCAGTTCCAGCAAATTAGAGCAAAGCAAATGCCCGATGCCGAAAAATGCGCCCGCGCGGACTTTGTTATCGTGACAGACTCGCTGGATCATGCACGCCAACAGGTGCAGGATATTGTAGCGCAAATCAGAACAAGGATTGCAAATGCGTGAGATTGTTCTTGATACAGAAACAACCGGATTTCACCCGGAAACCGGAGACCGCATCGTTGAAATTGGCGCGGTAGAGCTGTTTAACCACGTCGCCACCGGCAGTACCTATCATCAATATATTAATCCGAAACGCGACATGCCCGAGGACGCGTTCAAAGTGCACGGGCTAAGTACGGATTTTCTGCGGCAAAAACCGGTGTTTGCCGATATTGCACAGGCGTTTCTGGATTACGTTGGCGATGCGAAACTGGTGATCCACAATGCTTCGTTCGACATGAAGTTCCTGAATGCAGAGCTTGGCTGGCTAAAGCTGCCGCTGTTGCCGTGGGAACAAGCTATTGATACGCTGGCCATCGCGCGAAAACGCTTTCCCGGTTCTCCGGCGTCTTTGGATGCTTTATGTCGCCGCTTTGGAATCGACAATTCGTCGCGCACCTTGCACGGCGCATTGCTTGATTCAGAAATCCTGGCCGAGGTTTATCTGGAACTGATTGGCGGTCGGCAGCCTGATTTTGGCCTGTCGGCCAACGGATCGGTTGGCGAAACGTCGTCGGCAGACACTTGGCGCGCGTTTGCGCGCCCCTCGCCCTTGCCCGGTCGGATAACGGACGCTGAAAAACAAGCGCATGACTCGTTTGTCGAAACCTTGGGCGATGATCCGGTGTGGAAACGCGCCTGACCGGGGTCAGACGCGCCGAATTTGTCTATGCGTCGGCCTTTTGTCCCGCCTTAGCCGCCTGCTGACGCTCCATCTCGCCACGATAAATCTGGATAAAGTCGATATTGTCCAGATTCAGTGGCGGATAACCACCATCGCGGGTGATGTCGCTGACAATGCGGCGCAGGAACGGGAACAGCATCCGCGGGCATTCGATCAGCAGGAACGGATGTAGCTGATCTTCGGGAACACCATCAATGTAGAAGATGCCAGCGTATTCAATCTCCATGACAAACAGCATATCGCCGCTTTCCTTGGTCTTGGATTCGATGATCAGCTTGATAACCACCTCAAACTGGTGATCTGTCGGGCGCTTTTTGGCGTCCAGGCTGACCTGAACGTTCACGTCGGGCTGAACCTCGCCCGCAGCGCCTTTTTGCGCCATCACGTTTTCGAACGACAAATCACGAATGAACTGGCCAAGAACCTTCATTTGTACTTGGGGGGCTTGTTGGGTCTGTGTGCCACTGGCTGCGCCGTTTTCCGACATGGGCCTGTCTCCTGCAAAATCAAAATCGCGCTTGCTTACCAGCTTGGCGGGGGCTTCTCAATGGCGCTTGGGGCCATCTACCCAGCCTGACGGCTTTCCGGGTTGGGATTTTGGCCGAACCTCTTCAAATTCGCCCTCAATGATGTTGCCGGGGCCATCGCCACGCGGCACCGGGCCGCGCCCAAAACCAGACTGCGACGGGCCGGGACCCATCTGAAATTGCGCAACCGTGACTCGCGCCCGAAGATAGCGGAAAACCGCCATCCGAACCGGCGGCGTCAACAGGGCAAACCCCACCGCATCTGTGAAAAAACCCGGCGTCAGCAACAAAGCGCCGGCAACCAGGATCATCGCGCCATGCGCTAGCGGTTCGGTCGGATCGTTCAGATTCGAGAACGATGATCGCAGCTGACCCATCGCCATGCGACCTTGTGTGCGCACCAGCCAGGTGCCCAAAATCGCCGTCAGCACGACGATTCCCAAGGTCGGCCACATGCCAATTGCACCGCCAACCTGTATGAACAGGGCGATTTCGATGACCGGCACCAATAGGAAGGCCAGAAACAGAAACATTGCAGGTATCCTTTCCCTTGCGTTGGACGGTGGACTTGGCCCCGTCCGTCACCTACATAAGTGTCGGAGGCGCAGCTTACAAAGACCTTCGTCAGAAACGAGGACCAAATGAATTCACCCCTTATCCAGTTATTGGTTCTGGCAGGCATTGCCGTATTTCTGATTCTGCGGCTGAAAAACGTCTTGGGCACGCGCGAAGGGTTTGAAAAACCGCCACTTCCACCGCAAACGGCCAANAAAAGCCGTCCGGATTTTGAGGTGATCGAAGGNGGGCCGGATCGCGACATNATCGACCATGTTGATGAAGAAAGCGAACAAGCCCGGGAATTGGCNGCGATGAAGCGGATNGAGCCTTCGTTTTCGGTTTCTGAATTTGTTCAGGGCGCGCGTGGCGCCTATGAAATGATCGTGATGGGNTTNGAGCGCGGCAATCTAAGCGAAATTCAGCCGTTTCTGGCNGAAGATGTGTTCGATACTTTTGTCGACGTTGTTGCAGATCGCGAAGACCAGGGCCTGAAGATTGAGGCGGAATTTNTCGGCGTGCGCGAGGTCAGCATTCACGGGGTGAAATTCGACAAAGACACCAACATGGCGGAAATCACCATGCGCTTTGTCGGAGAGCTGACATCGGTTGTGTACGACAAGGGCGGCGACATTGTCGAAGGCAGCCCGGACGCCGTCAAGCGCCAGAAAGATACCTGGACATTTGCCCGGACTATGGGCGCGGATGATCCGAACTGGCTGCTTGTCGCAACGGGCGCATGATTGCGGCGCTTCGGTCGGTTTTGCTGGCGGGGACACTGATGGCCACCACAGCGGCCGGGTCTGGGGCCGAAACCAACCATGAAATCCTGTCATTCGGTGATCTTGATGGCTGGGCAGAAGATGACCACGCCGCCGCCTTGTCGGTTTTTCTGAACACCTGCATGGATCTGGACGAACCGGACTGGCAAAGCCTGTGCGCCCTGGCCCAGGCGCAAGCCCCNGAAAATGCGCGCGCTTTCTTTGAGCTACTGTTNCGTCCGGTTGTGACTCGTGATGGNCAGGATGCCTTGTTCACCGGATATTTCGAACCCGAACTTAACGGTGCACGTCATCCCGGCGGGCCCTACCGTTATCCCGTCTACAAAATACCCTCCGAGGCGCGATCTTCCTCACAATGGCTACCTCGGCGCGAAATTCTGACCAGCGGCGTGATGGCCAATCGCGGACTGGAAATCGCCTGGGTCGATGACCCGGTCGAGCTGTTCTTTCTGCAAATACAGGGCTCTGGCCGTATCCGGTTGGAAAATGGCCAATCCTTGCGGGTGGGTTATGCCGGGGCCAATGGCCATCCTTACCGGTCAATAGGTGTCGAGTTGGTGCGGCGTGGCATCTATAACGCGCATCAGGTCAGCGCCGAGGTGATCAAGAACTGGGTGCGGCGTAACCCCGATGCAGGTCGCGAGCTGTTGTTTCACAACCCATCCTATGTGTTTTTCCGCGAGGTCAGCCATGTCGCCAGTGCCGATGGGCCTTTGGGCGCGATGAATCGGTCAGTTACTGCCCTGCGCAGTATTGCCGTGGATCCGGCGTTTACCCCGCTGGGAGTGCCTGTCTGGCTGGAAAAGGATGGCGCAGGTAAAATGCGTCGCCTGATGATTGCGCAGGATACCGGATCGGCAATCAAAGGCGCGCAGCGTGCCGATATCTTCTTTGGCACCGGTGATGTTGCTGGCCAGGCTGCCGGCCGGTTGCGTGATCCGGGGCGAATGGTGGTTTTGCTGCCGATTCAGCGCGCCTATGCCCTGTTGCCGGATGGTATTTGATGGTCCGCCGTCGCCTGACCCCGGAAGAGATTGACCTGTGGCATCGCGTTGTGGATCGGGCCGAGCGCTTGCACCCGGACCAAAAGGCACAGCCCCTCCCCCTGCCAAAGCCCAAGCCGACGCGGCAAATCACGCCTCGGATCGACGCGCTTGAGATCGGTCAAAAGGCCAAATCAAAACCGATGCGGCATGACCTGAAACCATCGCTGCATGATCATCTGACGTCCGCGCCGGTTCAGATGGACCAAAAAGCTTTTGGCCGGATGAAACGCGGCAAACTGGTGCCCGAGGCGCGGATTGACCTGCATGGCATGACGCTGGATCGTGCGCACCCGGCTTTGACCAGGTTCATCCTGTCGGCGCAAGCCTCGGGCAATCGGCTGGTTCTGGTGATCACCGGCAAGGGCAAGGCCGCCGATGGCTACGGCCCGATGCCGGTGCGCCATGGCATTCTGAAACATCAGGTGCCGCAATGGCTGGCCATGCCACCGCTGGCGCAGGCGGTTTTGCAGGTCAGCCCGGCGCATATTAAACACGGCGGTGGGGGCGCGTTTTACGTCTATCTGCGGCGTGGGCGGTAGCGCGGGTGGCTATGGAAACAGGTCTTTGCGGGCGCGGCTGATGCCGACATACATCGTCGCCGTGGCGAACAGAAAATACCCAGCGATCCAGACAAATTGCTGCTCCAGCCCAATCCCCAGATCAATCAGCGCCCCGGTAATGCCCGGCCCGATGGCCGACCCCAGAACCATTACCGCAGCCGCCATCGCCTTGATCGCGCCAATATGNGCTGTGCCATAAAATTCGGCCCAAAATGCGTTGGGTAGGGTCGAATTCGCCCCGGTCGTCAACGCTAGAAACAGAAAACCAACCAAGGCCCCAACCGGACCCGTTGCCGCTGAAAACGCCAGAAATGCCACCACCAATGGCAGTTGAAAAAACGGCATCAGGCGCGCGGTGCCAAGACGGTCCAGCGCCCAGCCAGAGCCGATCATCGTAGCAATGCCCATGATGGTATAGACCGGGAAAAACGCCACCAGTTCCACATGCGCCCAACCTTTGATCTCGGCAAAATGCACCTGATGGAAAAAGAACGCGGTGCTAAAGGACGATGGCCCCAGTAATGCCGGAACCATGAACCAGAACAGCGGGTGAAACAGCGCCTCGCGCCTGGTCCAACTGCGCCCGTTCATCCCGGCGCTGGCCGACCCTTGCGCCATGCTTTGCGGCGTGCGTTCCTGACGTAACAGCAGCATTAGAATCGGCACGCCGACCAGGCATACAACCGCCCCCGTGACCCACAAAAACCGCCAGTTGAACCAGCCCATCAGGGCGACAAACAACACCGGCATAACCGCCTCACCCAGTGCGAACCCTAGCGTCGCAATCGACAAAGCCCGCCCACGGGTTGCGGTAAACCAGCGGGCCATGGCCACTACGGCGATGTGGCTGGACATGCCCTGGCCAAAAAACCGCAGCAGAAAAATCGAGATCGGCAAGACCCAGATAGCGGATGAGACAGACATCACGATGCAGGCACCCGCCAGACCAACCAGAATCACCGGCCCCAGGACACGCACCCGAAACACATCTGTCAACGCCCCGGCCCAAATCATCACCCCGGCGGACACGGCTGTGCCCAGGGAATAGATACCGCCCCATGCACCATGGCTCAGCCCAAACTCGGCCCGGATTTCCCCGGCAAAGATTGAGATAAAGAAGGTCTGCCCAAAGCCTGACAAAAAGGTCAGCAACCCACCAGCCGCCAACCAGCGTGCATTGCGCGATAGATAGTCCAGTAACGCCGGGGTTGTGCCCGGTTGATCAGTGCCGTTGGGACCGTCGGTCAATTCGGGCCTTCTTCGGCGGGTAAAAGCGTGATTTTTGTTGCACCCTGACGATAAGACAGTTCATCCGGCAGCAGGCTTTCCAGCGTCAGCCGTTCCGTGCCAAAGGTTTTACTCATGGTTTGCGCCTCATTCAACATGGCCAGAAAGGTGGGCGAGGTTGCGGCGACAAAATGCGACGATCCGGCCTCGTTAGAAAAAGCCGTAGTGTCGATGACATTAATCGGAAGGTCGGCAATTTTGTCAGTGCTGCTAATATTACCCAACCTCTTGCGATTTGACGTCCCGCGCAAACGAGCAGACAAGTTCAAAATCTTGTCGCGTTTAGATACAAACACCACAAAGGGCTGCGGAACCTTTGACAGTCTTTTGATTTGACTGCGAAAAACCTCTATATCCAGATCCGGTGAGATCAACATGACACCCCCGATATTCCTGCTGATCCACCCCGGACTGCGCAGTTCTGTCTGACGTAGGACTTCCATTGCCAGCAGGCCTCCCATGGAATGGGCCACCAGAATGATCCGGCTGGCACCGGTTAATCGAAGCTCTAACAGCAATTGTTCTAAACCGTCGCGGGCAAACAACAGGCTATCATTGTCATAAGCATATCCCAGCGCCTTTCCCCGGCTTGGCCAGGAATAGATCATCATGGTTCCGGGCAGATTGATGTCATGCGCCAGTTGCGCGGCACGAAACGCGGTTTCAGCCTGGGTCGCGTTATAGCCGTGGATAAAAACCGTCACTTCGCGTTGGCCGCTTGGCAGGCTGGCCAGGGTTTGATCCACCCTTGTGCGAAAGGCGCTTTTTGATTCGATTTCCTGCTGCACCGCCATGGTGAATTGGGTGCGCGGATCCGGGCGCGCATAGGCAAATTCCAACTCGCCCGGCGTGTGCGACGGTGGAATAGATACTGTCATTTCCAATAGCCTCAGCTTTTCGGAACGTTCATATCCATAACTGCCATCCGGATTTTTTGCCCGTGTGGTGGCCGCAAACAGGGTAAAGGGTGATCCCACCTGCAACGCACCAGGAACAGTGGGCGTATAGCTGCGATCTGTGCAGGCCGTCAGGGCCAACACTGCTATCACAAGAAAAGCAAAAAACCGCATAAACGCCCCGTAACCCGAATAGCGTCAAACTATCGGGGCGACTTGTGAATAGCTAGAGAACATAGCGGCTGAGATCAGCCGATTTGGTCAGTTCACCCAGATTGGCATCAACAAATTCCGCATCCACGACAATTGCCTCGCCCGCCCGGTCCGGTGCGGTAAACGACAATTCTTCGAACGCCCGTTCTATCACCGTATAAAGCCGACGTGCCCCGATATTTTCCACGGCCTGATTCACGTCTGCCGCAATTTTCGCCAGCGCCGCAATGCCGTCTTCGGTAAAGGACACGGCCACCTGTTCAGTGCCCATCAGGGCGGTGTATTGCAGGGTCAGCGCATTATCAGTTTCGGTCAGGATGCGCACAAAATCATGTTCGGTCAGCGCGCGCAGCTCTACCCGGATCGGCAAGCGCCCCTGAAGTTCAGGCAACAGATCGGATGGTTTGGCGATATGGAATGCCCCTGAGGCGATGAACAGGATATGGTCGGTCTTCACGGGCCCATGTTTGGTGCTGACGGTGGTGCCTTCGATCAGTGGCAGTAAATCGCGCTGAACCCCTTCGCGGCTTACATCAGCACCACGCGCGTCAGAGCGCGCGCAAACCTTGTCGATTTCATCCAGAAATACGATGCCGTTCTGTTCCACGGATTCCAGCGCCGCGCGGGTGACCGTTTCATCGTCCAGTAGTTTGTCAGCCTCTTCACCGATCAGGAGGTCATAACTTTCGGCCACAGTCATCTTGCGCCGTACAGTGCGCCCGCCAAGGGCCTTGCCGAACATATCGCCAAGATTCATCATTCCCATATTGGAACCGGGCTGACCCGGGATTTCAAAACTCGACATCGGATTAGAGGTGTCGGCCAAATCCAGTTCGATCACCGTGTCGTCCATCTCGCCGGTTTTCAGCTTTTTGCGGAACATGTCGCGGGTGCCTTTGCGGGCATCCTCGCCGGCGATGGCGGAAATCACCCGTTCCTCGGCCGCCTTCTGGGCATTTGCCTTAACCTCATCGCGCATAAACTTGCGTGTTTGGGCAATGGCGCTGTCCACCAGATCGCGGACAATCTGTTCTACATCGCGCCCGACATAGCCCACTTCGGTGAATTTGGTGGCTTCGACCTTGATAAACGGCGCGCGGGCCAGCTTGGCCAGACGGCGGCTGATTTCGGTTTTACCAACGCCGGTGGGGCCGATCATCAGGATATTCTTCGGGTATACCTCGTCCCGCAAATTATCCGCCAATTGTTTGCGCCGCCAGCGGTTGCGTAGGGCAACGGCCACCGCCCGTTTGGCGTCATTCTGCCCGATAATGAAGCGGTCAAGCTCGGATACGATTTCGCGCGGGGTTAGGTCTGTCATAGTCGATCCTTTCGGGTACAAAAATTCTTTTAAAGAATTTTGCTAAGAATTTTTTTGAAAATTCTTATTTAGAGATGGCTTCAATCGTCAGGTTGCCATTTGTGTAGACGCAGATATCCGCGGCAATCGCCATCGCGGCGCGCGCCACCTCCTCGGCGGTGCGGTCGCTGTCCATCATGCCGCGTGCTGCGGCCAGCGCGTAATTGCCGCCCGACCCAATCGCGGTCACATCATGTTCGGGCTCCAGAACGTCCCCCGCCCCGGTGATCACAAAGATATCCGCGCCATCCGACACGATCAGCATCGCCTCTAGCTTTTGCAGGTATTTGTCGGTGCGCCAATCTTTGGCCAGCTCGACACTGGCTCGGGCCAATTGCCCCGGTGTTGCCTCCAGCTTGGTTTCCAGACGCTCCAACAGGGTAAACGCATCCGCCGTTGACCCGGCAAATCCCGCCACCACATCAAACCCACCGGGCGACAGACGCCGCACCTTGCGCGCCGTGCCCTTGATCACGGTCTGCCCCAAAGACACCTGACCATCGCCTGCAATCACCACTTGNCCATTCTTTTTAACGCCAATGATGGTTGTGCCNTGCCAGCCGGGGAATTCACCTTTGNTCATGCCGATCTCCTGTTCATCCTCGCCTATATGGAGCGGGACAGGTGNNGGCACAAGAGCCGCCTCTTGTCCTCGTCTTGCCACACCATTAGCGTGCCACCATGACCCAGCCGCGCATATTACGATTTTATTTGCACGATGAATTGCATCAGCTCGCATCCAATGGGCAGCATAATTTTATCAATAAAATGGCCTCGGTCGTGCAACAGGCGGGGTATCGGGTTGAATACCGGCGCGACAGCCCATCAGAACACGCGAAATCCGCGCGGCGACCCGGCTTTGCCATCTTTCTGATGGACAACCCGACGAACGAACGCGGCCTGACCATCCGCAAAGCCTATCACTATCCATTCTGGTCGATCGAGCGCAGCCCTAAACGTTGGGAATGGCCCGTTGCCCTTGCAAAATTTCCCTCTGGGGACGTGCCCCGGCAAGAGGCTGACAAATTTTTCAGGTTCTGGCAGCGGCGGTTATTCAATAATGCCCCAGCCAAGGCCACGCGGGATGGTTTGGTTTATGTTCCGTTGCAGGGGGGCTTGCTGGATCACCGGTCTTTTCAGGTCTGCGCGCCGATCGATATGCTGCGCGCGGTTCTGGAGCACGACACAACCCGCCAAGTCATCGCGACGTTGCACCCAAGCGAATACTATTCGTCAGAAGAACTTGCCGCTTTGGGCCAAATTGAACAAGATCAGCCCCGCCTAAGCGTGCAAACCGGAAGGATGGGGGCGCTGTTGAAGACCTGTGATTATATCGTGACGCAGAATTCGGGTGTGGCCCTGAACGGGTTTCTGTTTGGCAAACCGTCCGTGCTGTTCGGGCGNGTCGACTTTCACCACATCGCCGCCAACGTCTGCGATCTGGGGGTGGACAAGGCGATGCAGCAGGGGCCGGACCTGACGCCGGATTATGCCGGTTATNTGCATTGGTTCTGGCAGATCATGTCGATCAATGCTGGACGCGATACCGCCCAGGATCAGATCGCCGCCGCCCTAAAGCGGGGCGGCTGGCCTTTGTAAACAAGTGCTGAAAAAACAAAGGGCGCCCCAATGGGACGCCCGTTATCGCGTATTCTGGCAGATCGATCAGATCGAATCGTTAATCCAACTTTGCAGCGCTGCCTTGGGTCGGGCACCCGCCAAGTTCGACACTACCTGACCATCCTTAAAGATGAACAGCGCCGGGATACCCCGCACGCCCATGGCGGCGGCGGTATTGGGGTTGCTGTCGACATCTACTTTGGCAACCTTGATCTTGCCTTCGTATTCGGCAGACAGTTCTTCCAGCGCCGGGCCGATCTGTTTACAGGGGCCGCACCATTCAGCCCAGAAATCCACCACAACGGGGATATCGGAATTCTTCACTTCTGCGTCGAACGTGGCATCCGTAACGGCAACGGTGGACATGGTCTGGCTCCTGACTGTCATGCGTTTGGAGTTTGAATCTAAGAATGGTAGCCGGTGCCGTCAAGGCGCGGTGACCGTAACAGCGCATCTGTCACAAGATCGTGCGAAAGAGGCATCAGTTTCGCCGTCCGGGTCCACAAGATTGCCGTTTCAATCCGCTTGTCCGGGTAAATTCCGGCCAGCGCCTGCTCATAAGCCCCCATTTGCCGCAACAATCCTTCGGGGCAGGCCTTGGCGGTGTCTGGTACGGTGGCATTGGACTTGAAATCAATCGCCAGAACACTGTCAGGCGACACGATCAACCGGTCGATAATTCCATGAATGCGTGTGTTGCCTAGGGGCGCTGTCAGGGGCACCTCTGACAGCGCGTGCGTTGAAAAAGCCTTGGAAAGTTCCGGGTTTAATAAAACGCCCCGCGCTTCGGACAGCAGAAAGCCCCGCTCTTGTTCCGGAGTGTCCGCCAGAATGCGCCTTGTGGCAACGGCCCAATCAGCTTGCTTCACCTCTGGCAGGTGTTCCAGCAGCAAGTGAATGCGTAGGCCGCGCAGTTTCGCCGCCTCTTCATCCAGCCCCAGATCGCCCGGCAATGCCTTTGCGCCGCCCAGATCAGACGGGCTGAGCGTTGGCTGTGCCATCTCGGGTATGTCCGCCGGATGGGAAAACAAGCCAGGCATTGGCACAACATGCCCAATTGGTTTCGGTGTTGTCGCCAATGTTGGCGCGTCCCAATCCCCATGATCCAGACGCTGGATGTTCTGGTCGCAAGCCATCAGCGTGTCGGCATTTTCACCGCCCATAACCTGGCTGACCATTTGGTACCAACTGTCACCTTCTTTGTCCAAATCCCCCGCTGCAGCCACGATTAACCACTTTTCCGCACGGGTTAGAGCCACATATAATAGCCTTAACCGTTCGTTCATCTGCTTCGCCTGGGCCTCGTCGCGGGCGGAAATTAACGCGTCCGGCATCGTGTCGGCATTGGTCCGCCACAGCGGAATACCGTCAGCCATCATGATTTCGCCGGGCATGGGGGCGCGGCGCGGGCCGGTATCGGGAAGGATGACAATGGGTGATTCCAGCCCCTTCGCGCCATGCACGGTCATTACCCGCACCATGTTTCCGGCGCTGCCCATCTGGCGTTTGATTTCCAGATCGTCAGTTTCCATCCATACCAGAAACCCGGTTAGGCTGGGAATTTCCGAACGCTCATAGGCCAATGCCTGTGACAGCAGCGCATCAATCCCGTCTTCGGCTTCGGGGCCTAGACGCCCCAACAGTTTGCGGCGGCCATCGTGGCGGGTCAGGATGCGCTCGATCAAATCATACGGGCGCAGGAAATCTGCCTTGTCTCGCAGATCGCTCAACATCGCTAACGTTTCGGGAAACTCGGCCTCACGGCTGCGCAAAGCCTGCCACAAATAGGGACCATCCCGGCGATGGGCCAGGTCAAACAGCGCCTGTTCCCCCCAGCCGAACAACGGTGATTTCAGCACAATTGCCAAGGATAGACTATCCTCGGGGGTTGCCAGGAATGACAACAATGCCGCTAGATCCTTGACTGCCAGCTCGGCCCCAACCTTTAGCCTGTCTGCCCCGGCAATAGGCAATTTGGCGGCCTTGCAGGCGCGGATGATCTCGGCAAACAGGTCTGATCGCCGCTGCACCAGGATCAGAAAATCCCCGGCGCGCACTGGTCGCTTGTTGATGGTGCCATTCGGGCCGTCGATGGGAATCGTCTGTTCTTCGTCAATCATCTGCTTGATCGACCGGGCAATCCGGTTGGCCAGAATCACGTTGTGATGTTGTGCGCCGGTCCGGTCCACCGGGTCTGTCCAGTCGCGGTCATCACTGTCATCGACCTTTTCGACCACGGGCCACAGATCGACGCGGCCCGGCAGGTCGGATTTGAACGCCCGGTGTTGCGCATCAATGTGAAACCCGGCCTCGGCGCGTCCCGCGAACACCAGATCGACCAGCCGCAGAATAATTTCGGACGAGCGGAACGAATATTCCAGCGTCAGATCCTGAAGGCTGTCGCCAAACCCTTGTAACCGAGCGCCGAATTCGGTCTGCATCCGGTCAAACGCCTGCGGGTCGGCGCCCTGAAAGGAATAGATCGACTGTTTCTTGTCCCCAACCACAAATATCGTGCGCTTTACGTCCGCGCGCGCGCCCATGCCGCTGGTGAATTCCTGCGCCAGCTTTTCGATAACGTCCCATTGCGCCGGGCTGGTGTCTTGCGCCTCGTCCACCAGAATATGGTCAATCCCGCCGTCCAACCGGTATAATACCCAGGCTGCGACCGACGGGTCGTTTAGCAATTGACGTGCCTTCAGGATCAAATCGTCAAAATCCAGCCAGCCACGCTGCTGTTTGCGACGTTCATATTCTGGCAGAAAGGCAGCGGCAAAGTTGTGCAGAATTCGGGTTTTTCGCGCCGCTGCCAGCCCTAGCCGCTGACTGCGGGCGGTCTCGACCCGCATCATCAGCGGCTCGACTTTGTTCATCAGATCGCCATGTAATTCGCGAATGGCTTTGCTCGGAAAAGACCCTAACTTGACGGAAAATGGCTGTTTCGCGCCAGCACCTGTTAGGAAAACCTTTTCCAGAACTGCCAAATCAGACAAGCCCGGCGTGCCGATCCGCGACAGGGCCTTACCCGCCTTCTGGTCCATCACTCCTCCGGTCGCCAACGCCGTGCGCAGATTCTGCAATACATCGGCCTCGTCCCCCAGAAACACTGATTTCAGCAACGTTGCCTCGTCAAGCCCGGCGGGCAAGCCAAAGACCGCCAGCAGATCATCCCAACTGCGCGGCGGGTCAAACGCATGCCGCTTTTGCGTAATGGCGCTGGTTAAAGTCTTAAAGCTGGTATCGGTGATAAACCGCGCCAGGTCATCAATCAGCCCGGCTTGCGGCCCGTCGGCAAAATCCTCGGTTATCTCGGCGTGCAACAGGGCGGCAGCGCGGTCTTCCATCTCGGAAAATTGCGGGCTGACCCGCGCCTCAAGCGGGAAGCGCCGCAAAAGCGAGGCGCAAAAGGCGTGGATCGTCTGAATTTTCAGCCCACCCGGTGTTTCCAAAGCCCTTGCAAACAAGGTGCGCGCCTGACGCAATTGGGCCGGGTCGTCACAGTCGTCCGCCCCGAGATCTCGCAATTCGGTTGCCAGCTTGTCGTCCGGCAGCATCGCCCATTTGCCCAAGCGTTGAAACAGCCGGTTCTGCATTTCGCTGGCGGCAGCCTTGGTATAAGTCAGGCACAGGATGTGCTGCGGCTGCACCCCGCTTAGCAACAGACGCGCCACCCGATCAGTCAGAACGCGGGTTTTGCCAGATCCGGCATTTGCCGCCAGCCAGGTTGACGCATCTGGCCGCGCTGCCTGAACCTGCCGTTCTGTGGCGTCATTGTGCATAGTCATGTCAGTTCCTCGGGCGAGGGATTGGTGGTGCGATCCCATTCGCCAAACCGGGCCAATTGGTCGAAATCGCCAATATCAGTGTCTTTGTGCAGCATCCGGCGCGCGGTAAACCCCTGATCTGGTTCCAGATAGGCGGCGATCAGAATGTGCAGATCGGCCCAGACCTTGGCGGGGGGTTCATTGGCCAACGGGGCGGGTACATTCTTGATGCTACCCCCCAAACCAATAAACACTGCTGTGGCCACCTCGGCCGGGTCAATGCCTTTGAAGCCGCCTTGTTCGGCCATCGCGGCCTCAATCAAAAGCTGTTTGTCGAACCGTGCCTGTTGCGGGGCGGATGGCGGGACGCCAGTTTTATAGTCGTAGATCAGCAAACGGCCCTGATCGTCGCGGTCTATCCGGTCAGCGCGGGCGGTCAGGGTAAAATTTAGCGGCGTCAGTGGGGAATATGCCTGTGCCTCGAATGCAATTGGCTGGGCGGTGACGCGGCGTGCCTGTTCATCTGCCAGAAACGCGTCGGCGATCCGTTCGATCCGGGCAAGCCACAAACGTTGGGCGGTTGGCCATGGCACAAGCTGTGCCAGTTTCTGACGGGACAGGGCCAGAAATCTGTCACGGGTCAGAATACCGGGGTCGTCCAGGCTGAATTTCACCAAATCTTCCAAAATATCGTGGATCGCGATGCCACGCAGCAGGGCGTCGGGTTCCTGCACCAGCGGATCAAGCGGGCGCAGGCGTAGGACGTGTTTGGCATAAATCGCATACGGATCGCGGATCAGCCGTTTGATTTCGGTCACGGACAGCTGTTTTGGCCGCGCGGCCCCTGGTGGGCGCGGCGATGGGCGCGGCGCGGGGGGGCAGCGCGGGGCCGCGTCAATTGCCCGCGCCCAATCCAGCCAGGTTGCCCCGCGCGCGCGCATATCGGTCAGAACTTGCCGCCCACCCTGTTCGGGCAGCCCATCCAATAGGCCCGTTACCCGGTTTAACCAGCGCGAGGCCACCGTATCAGCATCATCGGATCGGGCAGACCGGGTCAGCCAGACCTCGGGCGCGGCAACGGCCTGTTGAAAATCATGGGCAGACAGGCCGATCCGCCGTTCGGGCAGTAACAGCCCGGCATCATGGCGCATCTTGCGGTTCAGCCATGGGTCAGGGCGGGCAGCCTCGGGCCAGCTGCCCTCGTTCAGACCGCCCAAAATCAGCAGGTCAGCCCCCTGAACCCGGGCCTCGAGCGTGCCCCAGATCATGATTGAGGCATGCGGCGCGTCCCTGTCACGCACCTCTTCGTCCGACAGCAACGCGCCCAGCAGATCGGCAAATTCGCGAGCGGACATGTCGCCGCCATGGCTGGCCTCGGACGCCAGCAGGGTGATAACAGACAGTGCCTTTTGCCCGGCGTTGCGATCCCAAAGCGTGCCACTGCCTGNGGCTTGATTCCCGGCTGCGATCTTCTCGGCAAGGCGCATTAATTGTGTTACCCATGTGGACAGTGGTAGGTCACTACTGACCCATTGGTCACAGAAATTTCCGGTTAACCACGCCATCCAATCACCCGAAGGTGGCGTTGTTTTGCGCGCGCAATAGGCCGCAAAACTGGCGGCATCCGGAAAGGGTGGGCCGTTGCGGCGCAGGTCCAGTTCCATCTCGCGGGTGTGCAAAAGATGCTCGCCGCGCCCTGGCCCGTCATGGCACAGCGGGTGTTTCAGCAAGGCTAACAGCATCTCAGCCGTTAGCCGCCGGGTAAACAAACCGGCCACATGGCGCAGAAACCGCCCCGGCGGCGACAGATGCAACGGGGTGCCGGCGCTGTCATCGGGCAGAATGTTCCAGCGGTCCAGCGTGGCGGTGACCTGGCGGGTCAGCATCCGGTCCGGGGTGATCAGCGCCGCCGTCTGCCCGGTTTCCGCCGCCTGCCGTAGGCGCAGCGCAATGGCCAGTGCCTCGGCGCGTGGCGATGGTGCCTCTATCAGGGTCATATCGGCGGTGGCTTGGGCCAGATCGGTCAGATCTGGCCCCTCGGTCATCCAGGCATCAGTGACCGGAGCAGGCCGCAGAGCCAGTGAAATCAGGCGATTGCGGGCAGGCGCGGGGGGCGAAACATTGGCCCATGGGGTGATGTTTTCCGGGGTCAGATCCAGCAATTGCATCAGTTTACGAAAGCGGTATTGGGGGTGATCCTCTGAAACAATCGCGTCATCCAGGCTGTCCCAAACCCCGGCTGGCTGGTCAAAATCATACCCCGGCAGCACCACCGCGCCTTGCGGAAGGCGGGCAATTGCCTGCATCAACATCAGCGTTGTGCCGCGCGACCCGGTTGATCCGGCCAGAATAATCGGATGATCTGGCGGCGTGGTCTGCCAGCGAGAGATCAGGTTTTCAACAACCCGGCGCTGGCGGGNCTCTGTGTCCATTTCCCCTGANTCAGACCCGATAAACTGGTCTGCAATNCCAAAAAACGCCTGTGCCCGCGCCCAATGGCCCGACATGTCCTGAACATCCAATCCGCGAATGGTGTCGGGCGTTACCCCTTCACCCTGCATCTCTTCCATCAGGGCGGCCAGACTGTCCGCAAGATCATAAAGCGAGGCGCGCGCCGCCAGATCGGGTTGCTGATCCAGCAGCCGCCCGATCAGCTGTGCCAGTTCCAACCGGCGGCGCAGTGGCGGCACCGGGGGCGGCAGGCTGCCCATGTCCCAACTTTCGCCCAGATCGGTTACCAGCGACAGGCGTGGTAACAATCGCGGCGGGCCTGCATCGTACAGGTCGCGGATTCGCCGGGCCATGCGGCGCGTGTTCACTGCCAGATGCACACGGGCCAAAGCCTCGGGTGGGGTCGTGCCAAGGCGGGTGTCCAGACCAGCCAGCAGTGCGCGGGGAAAATCGACGCCCGGAGGAAGGGCAAAGACCCGGGGGGTTGGGCTGGGGTCAAACATCGGGATCGACCAGCACGGATTCGGTCAACAGGATCTCGGCCAACTGAATGCCGTCGGGATGGCCAACATCGCACCAGCGCCCGGGATAGGGGATTGCGAACAGCCGACCCTGCGCCAACATTCTGTCCCACAGCAGGTTCAGGGAAAAGGCGCGGTCGGAAATATCCGCCAACCCGTCCGTTTTCACAATCTGCGCCCCACCATATACCATCCCTGGCCCCCGTTGAATCTGACCGCCCGGATCGACGGTAAAATCCCCGCTGCCGGAATACCCCACCGTCTGGCTTACCGGCACACATACCAGCAATGCATCCATGCGCGACGGATCCCAGGCCGTGCGCAACATTTGCAGCGGATTTGGCCCGGCCCAGATTGCATCCGGGTTCAACGTATAGACCGGCTCAGGGCCCAGCAATGGCAGCGCGGCTTTCAGCCCACCGCCGGTTTCCAGAATATCCGGTTCAAGGGTGGTCACAACGGAGCCGTGTGGTTTCAGGTGATCGGCCAGCATATCCGCCATATAGTGCAAATTCACCACGATCTGCCGGGGCTCCACCGCCTTGGCCAACGTCAAAGCATGGTCGATCAGAGGCGTTCCCATGACCCTAATAAGGGGTTTTGGTCGGTCTTTGGTCAACGCACCCATCCGGGTGCCGAACCCGGCGGCAAACAACATCAGGGCGGTTGGATGGTCAGTCATATCGGCATCAGCTTTTGTAGATTGGTGTTGGTGGGCGCGGGCAGTGTCCGGATCAGCATATTCTCCACAGGGGCCAGTGCCGGGTGGTCAAGGTCACGCAGCAGATGCGCCCAGACGCGGGGGATCAGCCGACTATATGCAGGTTTGCCGCGTGTCACCACCAGTCGGGCAAACACGCCGATAATACGCAGATTGCGCTGGAGGCCCAGCACAGCATAGGCGGTTCGAAACGCGTGATCATCCGTTCCAGTTTGGTCGATGTAATGCGCAATCATCTTCTGTTCGACTACGGCCGGAACATCGCGGCGCGCATCCTGCAACAACGACACCAGATCATAGGCGGGATGGGCCAGCATCGCGTCCTGAAAATCCAGCAGACCAACCCGCGCCAAACCTTCTCTGTCCGGCAGCCATAACAGGTTTTCAGCGTGGTAATCGCGCAGCATCATCACCAATGGGCCTTGAATCGTCTGGTGCAGAATGTCCTGAAATCGGGCTTGAAACAGGGCGGATACTTCTGTCTGGGGCAAGCCGGTAAGCCTCCCCAGATAGGTGTCAAACAACAGGCTGGCCTGCTGAGCCATCAAAGGCGGGTCATAGGCGACCAGATCAGGGCAAGGGGTGTGACGCAGGGAAATAAGGATATCCGTCGCGGCGGTGTAAAGCGGAAGCTCCAGGTTGGGGGAAGACGGGATAGCGCGGGCAAAAAGATCATCACCCAGATCTTCCAGTATCAAAAACCCAAGCACCTCATCCTGCGCGTAAATCTCTGGTGCGCTCAGGCCCAGGCTGCGCAAATGGGTCGCGATGCGCACAAACGGGCGGATATTTTCGCCGCTGTCAGGGGGCGCGTCCATCAGAACTGCAGTTTTGCCGGATTGCGGGTCTTTCAGCCGCTCATATTTGCGGTTGGACGCATCCCCGGCCAGATTGGTACGTTGTGCATTCCCCCAGACGGTGCGCGACAAAAAATCTGCTGTCAGGGCGGTCCGATCAGGCATCATGGCGTATTCTGTCCAAAACGGGGCCCCACCTGTCCGAGGTCCATTCGAATGTGGCCAACCGGATATTTTCATCGTCTGGATCGGGAGAAAATACCAGTTTCAGCGCGGTTTTTGGCGTTAGGGCCCCCAGAGTTTCGGGCCATTCGACCAGACAAATGGCGTGATGAAAAGCCTCTGTCAGGCCAAGTTCTTCGATTTCGGCGGGGGATGTCACGCGGTATAAATCTGTATGCCAAACATCGCCCGCGCGTGTGTCATAAGTCTGCACTAGCGTGAATGTGGGCGATGGGACGTCTTCGGGGATATCCATTAGCGATTGGATCAGGCTGCGAGCAAAATGAGTTTTGCCGGCCCCCACTGGCCCGTCGAGCAAAATGGTGTCGCCGGCCACAAGCTGTGCACCGATAAGCGCCGCAAGGCGGGCCGTGTGATCCGGCGATTTCAGGGTAATCGAAAATGGTGGTTGGGTCATGCCCGCACAATGGCTTTGCCTTGGCTGGGCTGCAAGTGGGTTCAGCCGGTTGTGTTGTGCTCCAACACCAGCAAATCCTGGTTTTTGTCAGATTGCGGTGTATCCGATGCAGAGTTGGCAAAGCTGACCATCGTGGCACCATTCTGGATCGGATAAACGTTGCAAATCAATTTCCGGCCTGCCTTCAACCGAATGTGCGACCACCAGTCTGCACGGTTTTCCCGCGTTGCTACAAAGTCCCTGATTTCACCCAGAACCGGCGTAGCCTGACAGCGATCTTGCCAGCTACGGGTCGCGTCCAGCACCGACATCTGGGCAAAGCTGCTATCCGGGTCAACATCCCAAAGGTTGCGATAGGCCGTGTTGGAAAAGATAAGCCCGCCGCTTTCGGAAAACACTGTAATCGCGTCTTCCAGCTTGTCCAGTATCGCCTGTCCCATTTCCAGATCGGCCCGGAACCGCCGCGTCAGGGTAATTTCGGCAGTGATGTCTTCGAATAAAAAGGCCACGGCCCCATCGGGATGCGGGCGGCCACTGACCGAATAGACCGACCCAGATGGTAGCGACCAGGTTTCCTGATACCGCCCATCTGCCGCCGCCGCGACCAGATCCGCCATCTGGTTACGCCAGCTGCCGTAATTCTTAGGTTCGGGCATCATACGCTGATCGCGCAGCCGGTCGAAAAAGGATAACAGGTTGGGCCGGGCGCTAAGAAAATCGGCGGGCAGAGCGGTTAGATCAATCAGCGCAGGGTTAAACAGCGCCAGTTGTCGGTTACGATCAAAAATCGCCAGTCCGATAGAGAGCTGCGCAAATGTTTTGGCCAGTGTTTGGACGAAATTGCGCTGTGCAATTTCTGCATCGACCACCGCATTAATATCAACCGCATAAAACAGATGCCCCTTGTCGAGAGTCACGACCGAGACGTCATACCAAAGTTTTTTGGTGCTGCCTGTCACGGCAACACTGGACCGGGTTTTTTTACCGTGGGGGGCTTTTTCAGAGGACAGGGAAAACAACGATGGGGTCGTATCCGGAAATTCACCCAACGCCTTTTGGCACAGCGTCCGATAGGCCGCGTTGCACCAGCTGACCGTGCCATCCGTATCCTCATGCCAAACCGGGTAGGGCGCCTGACCCATCGCATTTTGCAACATCTCTGTCTCTTGCGAGACGGCTGCCACAGCACTGTCGCCACTGGATTGGCCCCGCAGATGAACCCGGGTTATGCCGTCAATCCATTCACATAAAACGTTGCTGTTGTCCGTCGCTTTACCTGCTGGAACGACAAGGCAGCCCTGATTCTGAATTTCTTCCTGGGAATGTGGAAATTTGGGGAATCGTTCGGACAATTCATCGCGCAGAACAGTCCAGTCAGTGTCTGGTTCGTCATCCTTGACCAATGTCCAGGCACCGGTCGAGGCACCGATCAGCTGCTGGCCATCAAACAGGAACACCGAATCGCGGGGATCGTCCCCCAGCAGCCCGCTTGCGGCCCCGACAAGTCTGCGCTGGGGTGTCAATGCATACACCGCGATAGTCGCGACAAACGCACAGATCAGCGTCAGAATACCCCAGTCTACGATTGTCACACTTTGCATTCTGCAATCCGGCCTTGCCTGTTTTCCCGCAATCTTTGCGGCAAGAGGTTAACGTCAGATTAACCGTTAGCAATTTCACCGGGAGATTCAGATTTCAATTGGGCGATTGACACCCATCGGCACAGCATTCTCGCCAAGCTGCGCGTCAATTGTGGCGCGCGGCCAGATGACCTCAACGATGGCACCGCGCCGGTCACTTTGGGTGCGATTGTCGGCAGAAGGGCTCTGGGCTGATCCGTTGGCAAAGCTAAGGCTGGCGCCGGAGCGTTCCAGTAGGGTTTTTGCGATGAACAGACCCAGCCCCATACCTTCGTATTCCGGGCGGGCCTTGCGTTCTGATTCGGTGCGCCGCCGCCGCACAAACGGATCCCCAATCCGCCCGATCAGATGCGGCGGGTACCCGCGCCCATCGTCCAGAATGCGGATTGAAATGGTGTCTTGGGTCCACATCGCCTCGACCCAGACATTGGCGCGCGAAAAATCAACAGCATTTTGGATCAGGTTGCGCAGCCCATGAATAATCTCGGGCTGGCGCAGGATCGACGGTTGTTGCAGGCTGCCACCGACGCCGGGGCCTTCTTCAAAATGAATGGTTTTGCCCCGGTGCATATGCGGCTCGGCCGCTTCGTGGATCACGGTGCTTATCGGGGCTTGCCGCAGGTGCAGATCATCCTTACCGGCACGCCCCATGTCGCGCAGAATATCGCGGCAGCGATCCGCCTGTTGTCGGATCAGTGCGGCGTCTTCTCGCAAGTCAGGGCGGTCATCCAGTTCCTCCATCAATTCGGCACTGGCCAGCTTGATAGTAGCCAGCGGTGTCCCCAATTCATGCGCGGCGGCAGCCACAACGCCACCCAGATCGGTTAGTTTCTGTTCGCGTGACAGCGCCATATTGGTGGCAGCCAACGCATCCGACATTGACAGCATTTCGGAACTGATCCGCTGCGAATACGTGCCGATAAACACGGTGGCGATAATCAGTGCGGCCCAGTTTCCAAATACAAACACATCCGGAATCCGCAGGATAAACCCCTGTTCGGTACGCAGGGGAAAGTGAAACGCGGCCAGTAGGGTCACAAGAACAATTGCGGTGACGCCCACAATCATCGTGGACCGCAGGCCCATAATATTGGCCGCAATCACCACAGGCCCCAACAGCAACAACGCAAACGGGTTGTGCAGCCCGCCTGTCAGATACAACAAAAACGCCAGTTGCAGCAAGTCAAACAGCACCATCAGAAAGTTTTCAAACTCTGACAGGCGTTTGTTTTCCGGGAACACAAAGATCGCGATCAGGTTGCCGATCACCGACGCGCCAACCGCCAGATAACATAACCCCAGTTCCAGTTGCAGATGATACATCCGCTGGGCGACAGTAATTGCTGTGACCTGGCCAATAATCGCGACCCACCGCAGCAGGATCAGCGTGCGTAATCGGATCCAACTGCCGCGCTCCTGCCCCTGAAGCAGGCTGATACCTGAATCGAACATGTGATCCCCAACTGTGTTGCAACGGCTGCGTAACTTGATAAGTGTCCGCGCGGAAACGTTCAACAACTCTCAGATACCGGAGTGCATGTTCCATGACACGCCTGATTTCCCTTGCCGCCGCCGCCGTTCTTGTCGCCCTGATTGGCGGCCTGTGGCTGTCCACCTTGTTCACCAGACCCGATGACCAGTTCGCGGATTGCGGATCTGGTGTCGTTGCCGGCGGCACGTCGCAGATTGGTGGGCCGTTCGAACTGGTCAATTCCAAGGGTGAAACCGTTACAGACAAGGATGTGTTGACTGGCCCGTCGCTGATCTATTTCGGCTATACGTTCTGCCCGGATGTCTGCCCGCTGGACAATGCCCGCAACGCCGAGGCGATCGATATCCTGGAATCGAGGGGCCGTATGGTCACCCCGGTGTTCATCTCGATTGACCCGGCTCGCGATACGCCAGAATTGGTGGGCGATTTTGCCTTTAACCTGCATGAACGGATGATCGGCCTAACCGGATCACCGGAACAGGTAAAAGCCGCAAGTCAGGCCTATAAGACCTATTACAAGGCGCACGAGGAAGAGGACGAATTTTATCTGGTGGATCATTCGACCTTTAGCTACCTGGTGCTGCCGGATCACGGGTTTGTCGGCTATTTCAACCGCAACGACACCCCGGAACAGATGGCCGACAGGGTAATGTGTTATCTGGACAACGCGTAGGTGCGACCCTTTGTTTGACCTTTGACTTGGCGCTGTTAATACTGCACCCGCAGCAGACAGAACAAAATGTCGCAAAGGAGAGAGCATGGCCGAGCCTGACCCGCAAGAGATCGGACCGGACAAGTCATTATTACTTGTTGATGATGATGAGCCGTTTTTGCGACGGTTGGCAAAAGCCATGGAAAAACGCGGGTTCGAAGTTGAAACCGCAGGCTCAGTTGCGGCAGGCCGGGCTATCGCCACGGCGCGCGCCCCCGCCTATGCGGTGGTCGATCTTCGGCTAGAAGATGGCAACGGGCTGGACGTGGTCGAAGTGCTGCGCGAAAAGCGGCCCGACAGCCGGGTTGTGGTTCTGACCGGCTATGGTGCGATTGCCACCGCCGTGGCCGCCGTCAAGATCGGGGCGACAGATTATCTGTCGAAACCCGCCGATGCCACCGATGTTACCAATGCGCTGCTGGCCAATCCCGATGAACTGCCGCCCCCGCCCGAAAACCCGATGAGTGCAGACCGCGTGCGCTGGGAGCATATTCAGCGGGTGTACGAACTGTGCGATCGTAACGTCAGCGAAACTGCCCGCCGTCTGAACATGCACCGGCGGACGTTGCAACGTATTCTGGCCAAGCGCAGCCCAAGATAGGCGTACACAAAAACATGTCTGACGACGCATTCGACCCGACCTTGCAACCGTCGCCCGATGGCGGCTGGTCTGAAACGCTGACGACCCTGGAAAACGCTACGGTCGTCCCGCCGGTCGAAAGTGGGTTTGTGCAGGCAGCGGGGTTGCTGGGCGCGGATGGGGCCTATTGCCACCAGGGCGCGTTGTGGCGCAAATACCGCCCCCTGACCACCGCACCGCAAGCGCCTGCGGAAATTGGGGAACAGATCCCGGGCCGTTGGTTGTGGGGTGGGGTTTTATGGGCGCATTTCGGGCATTTTCTGGTGGAAAGCACCGCCCGGCTGTGGGCGGTTGATCAACTGGACAAGCCGGTTGATGGCATCCTGTTCATCCCCAAACGGCCCAAAGTGGGCGACAGCGTGCGCGGGTTTCAAAAGGATTTTATCCATCTGATGGCGCCCGACATGCCCATCCGAGTGGCCGCCGAACCGGTCCACGTTCAGGAACTTGTGGTGCCTGGGCAAGGGTTTGGCCTGGGCAAGATTACCTCCGGCACGCAAAAATTCAGGGATGCCGTGCATAATCGGTTTGCCCGCGATATCGAACCGAACGGCCCCGAGAAAATCTATATCTCGCGCTCGGGCTTGGGTCTGGGCAAAGGCGGATTGTTGGGCGAAGAACGGCTGGAACAGTTACTAGAGGCCGAAGGGTATCAGATATTTCACCCACAAAAGCATGACATCGCCACCCAGATCGCGCGCTATAAGGCGGCCAAACAGGTGGTGGCCGCGGACGGATCGGCGCTGCATCTGTTTGCGATGGTTGGTCGTCCCGATCAGCAGGTAGCGATGATCCTGCGGCGCAAATCCGGGGCCCATAACCTGTTATCAGACAATGTCGCCCATTTCTGCGGTCGTGCGCCGCTGGTGATTGGTGCCTTGCGGACCGAATGGGTCAAAGCGGGCAAGCAACGGTCCAACCGTCAAAGCTTTGGCGAGCTAAACCTGCTGGCAATTGGTCAGGCGCTGGGCGAGGCGGGGTTTGTCAAAAAGGGCGCGACCTGGCCGGATTTGAACCAACAGGAACGCGAGCAGATTTTTACCGACAAGGGCCTGACCGGAAACGACGAATTTGTTGAATCGCCGGAATATGTGCGTAAACGCGTGCGTGCGATCCGCGAGGCCCGCCGCGCTGCCCGGGCGGACGTTTAAGACATTTGCGCAATCAACAAGGCGTGACGGGCCGTAAAGGCGGCGCGTACCTCGACCGGGGGGCGCAGGGTAATGTCCAGATCCGCCAGAACGGCGGCGTCGGGCTTGCCAAAGAACTTGTCCGCCTCGGGCTTTGAAAACCCGGCAATGCGGGTGGCTTCCATCCANGCGCTGATCTGGTCGGCCTTTTTTATCTGGCGCTTGATCGCGNCCGGGATGCGGGCGGGCAGGCCGAACCGGATGTGAATGGCGGTGGTCAGGCGGTCATCCAATTCGCCATAACCNGGNCCAACTGACGCCTTTACCGGCGAAATCATGTCGCCAATCACATATTCCGGGGCGTCGTGCAGCAAAGCCGCCAATCGCCATTTGATCGGGGCGCTGGGCACGATACGGGCAAACAGCGTTTCCACCAGCAGCGAATGTTCGGCCACTGAATAGGCAAAATCACCCATCGTCTGCCCATTCCAGCGCGCGACAAAGGCCAGCCCGTGGGCGATATCCTCGATCTCGATATCCACCGGGGTTGGGTCCAAAAGATCCAACCTGCGTCCCGATAGCATCCGCTGCCAGGCGCGGTTTTGTTTCGTTGCCATCTGCATTCTTTCACCTGATCCTACCGGATGGTTCTGCCTTATGGTGCCGGTGTTTTCCAGAAGTTTCCCGTGGCCTTGAGTCGGGTTCACGATTGCGCACGCCAAGTTGTAGGCATGTTCATGGCGGCTTGTGCGGAAAGTTCCTATGTTATTAAGACATTTCACAATCCCGGGTGCCTGCATCCGACAGGACCAGGCGCCCCAAAACTTTAGGAGGTTCCTATGTTCAAACGTCTCATCTCATCCGCGCTTATCTTTGGTGCCGCCGCTTTGGCCCCACCCGTTCTGGCGCAATCCGCAACCTGTTTTCCCCGCGATTCCCTGATTCAGAGCCTGATAACCAACCATGGCGAACATTTGACTGGTGGAGGGCTACCCAACTGGTCAAGTTGTGGAGCTCTGATCAAACCGGAAGTTTTGCGGTGTTTGTGACCCGCGCCGACGGCATTGCCTGTATCGTGGCCACCGGCCAGAACTGGCACAATTCCACTTATCGCGACCCAGAAGGCGTGGCTGGATAGGCCATCACCGCCCCGAACTTACAGCCGGGGCCGAATGCCCATCCTGTGGTCAGGTCAGTTAAGAACAGAAAACTCGATCCGGCGGTTCTTGGCCTTGTTGGCATGTGAATCGTTTGCCACCAGCGGCTGTGCCTCGCCATAGCCGACAATCTTCATCCGATTAGCGGCGATGCCCTTGTTCTGAAGGTACTTTCCCACCGACCCCGCACGCTTTTCGCTTAGCCGTTGGTTGGTAGCGGTGCTGCCGTCAGAATCCGTATGCCCACCGATTTCAATTGCCATATCCGGGCACCGGTTGGCGATGTCATAGAGGTTATCCGGCAAGGGTGTGCTTTTGGCATCCAGCCGGGCACTGCCAGCAGAGAAATAGATATTCCCGGTGCGCGACAGGATCTCAAACCGGCCAACACAGGCCTCGCGGTCCAGTGTTCCCTTGGTTTCCAGGGCCGCTGATCCCGGTGCCACCGGGCTGGCCAACAGCGACGCATCCGGCGGTGTACCGGGGCGGGAGCGGTCAAACACAAAATCAAAGCTGACGATGCCCAACGGAGCGATGGTGACACCCGCCGCCTCTTGCAGTTTTTCGCGCCCGCCTTCCAGGTTGAATTCCGTCAGGGTAAGGGCAATTGGCGTGGTGGCCGATACCGTCACCCGATCATTGCTGATCAGCGCCAGCGCTACCTCGGCCGTTTTATTTACCGTCACACCATGCAGCGACAACGTGTAATCCAGATCGACCAGCTTGCGCCGTGTTGCATGCAGATCGGTCAACACCGATGGGTCCAGCTGTGCGGTGATTGTCGCCTCGGGGTGCAGGAACGTTTCAAAGAACAGGAACCGCATCCGCACGTTGCGCAGATCAACATTTGTGTCCACCGAATCCAGCAAAACCCGTATCTGTGCCTTGCCGTCTTCGGTGATCAGGCCGCTGAGCGTGGCAAAAGAATTGGTTTCCGCAAGATCGCCCTTTTTGACCGACATGTACCGCAACGCAGATGATTCAGAATCCAATGTCCAGCCGTTTTCGAAGGGATCAGCGCTTTGGGCGTTGGCGGTGATGGCTGCAAAGGCGAAACAAATTCCAAGGCAGATAGCGGCGACATGATGGCGGATCAAAAAAGGCCTCATGGGAATCCCTTGTTGGTAAGATCAGGCGACAAATAGGATATCTTGCATTCAGGGTGTTGTTTTTAACGGACAGTACCAGCAAACTTGCATTGATGAACAAGAAAAGCGATGGTTTTGCAGAATTTTGCCCCATTTACGTCGACTTAGGGTAGTCAGATCAGGTTGATGCTGCTTGCGTGCTTCTCTCTTGTTAGCGTCAGGTCATAAATACAAGAATGTCCCTTGCCCGTAATTTTTCGCGCCTTGCTGATGATTTTTACGTTTTTTGGCAGCTCTCTGTCAGCCGAAGAGCGGCTGGCGCTGGTTATCGGTAACTCGACCTATGGAACGGTGTCGCCGCTGGATAACCCGGCGCGTGATGCAAAGCTGATTGGCCGCTCGCTTGAAAACCTGGGGTTTGTGGTCACGATACTGATCGACAGCAACCAGATCGAAATGAAGCGCGGCATCGCCCAGTTTGGGCGGGAATTGCGCAAGGCCGGAACCGATGCAACCGGGTTGTTCTATTACGCCGGGCACGGGGTGCAGTCATATGGTACGAATTACCTGTTGCCGGTGGACACCGCGCTAAACGACGCCGCAGATCTGGATCTGGTGGCGATCGAGGCGCAGTCAGTCCTGCGGCAGATGTTTTCGGCCCGCAACAAAACCAATATCATGATCCTGGATGCTTGCCGGAACAACCCGTTCAGCGACATTCCCGAATTCAACGACAATGGCCTGGCCGAGATGCAAGCGCCAACCGGCACCTTCCTGGCCTATGCCACAGCCCCCGGCGGTGTCGCGCTGGATGGGTTGGACGGTAACAGCCCCTTTACCCAGGCCGTTGCCCGCCAGATGTCCACGCCGGGCCAGCCCATAGAACAGATGTTCAAACAGGTGCGCGTCGAAGTGCTTGAAAAATCCAGTGGGCGGCAAACACCGTGGGATGCATCGTCGCTGACCAGCGATTTCATGTTCGCCGAAGCCACAGTGTTAAGCGCCGCCGAACTTGAGGCCCAGCAATTGTGGAATTCGGTGCAGGCTTCGCAGGATCCGGTACAAATTATGTTGTTCCTGCGCGGCTATCCAGACAGTGCCCACAGCGCGGAAGCCCGGCAACTGCTGGCCACTGTGATAGAAAAGGAATTGGCAGGCGACGCCCCGGCCAAACCCAAATCCGTGGCCCAAGGCCCGTCTGACGCTGAACAAAAAATGTTCGAAGCGGCCCAGGCCGACCCCGGCATTCCCGCCTACGAGGCCTATCTGCAACGCTTTCCGACCGGCGTGTTTGCCGAATTCGCCCAGCAAGAGCTGGCAGCCCTGAAAAAGAAAGCCAGTACAGACCCTGATGGCAACGGTGCCCCGGCCCCAGCCGTGGCAGCGACTGAATCCGCCAAGCCCGCCCCGCAGACATCAAGTGACACGATCACGTTCACGCAGGCGCTGATATCTGAGGTGCCAGAGGTCGCGGGCAAGTCGATTGCCGAACTGATCACCTCGTCGCCACTTTTCCCGCCGATCGAAGGGTTGCCCGAGGAATATTGGAAAGAACAGACCTGCAGCAATTGTCATGAATGGACCGCAGAACGCCTGTGCGAACAGGCCAGCGTTTACCTGACCCTGGACATGCAGCGTTCGCTAA
>JGI24025J20009_10000364_pt1 | contig 35203 bp, 41 predicted proteins | sample Cruoilmetagenom3_FD_20009 | JGI IMG/M metagenome (IMG submission 20009) | reverse complement strand
GACGAAGCAATCTGTAACGGATGGCCACGCTTTCAGCTCGCAATGACAAGAAAAGGAGATGGAAGACAAGATGCTGAAGTTAGATGATAAAGGTTTGATTCCAGCTATTATTCAGGATGCCAGGAATGGCGAAGTCCTAATGCTGGGCTATATGAATAAGGAGTCGCTTAAGCGGACTGTATCTAGTGGAGATGTCTGGTTCTATAGCCGCAGTCGGCGGGAATTGTGGCACAAGGGCGAAACGTCAGGCAATTTCATCAGGGTGAAGTCCATCATTAAGGATTGCGATGGCGACACTATTCTTGTTCAGGCTGAGCCCACAGGCCCAGTATGTCATCTAGGCAACCGGACCTGTTTTCTCAAGAATGACGCGGATTACAGACTGCTAGAAGAGCAAGATTTAGCCTAGCTTTCTTGTTGTTCAGAGTTATCAGCCTTTATGACTTCACTTAGTGCTGATATGGCGGTTTCTAACTGGCCATCGTCGGGCTCCCTGGTAGTCATAGATTGCAGCATCAGCCCTGGAGCCAGCAGAATTTGAGCCAAGATACTTTTGCTGTGTCCAGCTGCGAATCTAGTGACTTCGTAGCCAAGGGCAGCGATAAGTGGCAGGAGTACTATACGGGATAGGATGCTCAACCACAGAGATGGGCGACCGAGCAAGGCAAAGACCAGGATAGCAATGATTAGAACGGCAAAAATGAAGCTAGTACCACAGCGAGCATGAGCAGTAGAGTAACTCTTGATTGCTTCCACCTCCAAAGGGCTTCCATTTTCATAGGCATTGACCACCTTGTGCTCCGCCCCATGATAGGCGAAAACCTTCTTGATGTCAGGAAGCAGGCCTATTATCTTAAGGTAAGCAATAAAAACGCCAACGCGTATGAAGCCCTCAATTAGGTTGCTAACGAAATCAGAGGTAATATAGAGGTCAAAGCACCGTGTGGCCAGAAGGGGGCCAACGAAGAAGAGGGCTACAGCAAAAGCAATGCTAGCAGCTACGACTCCCCACAAAGCTGCNGNNGGTATTTCTTGCTCTTCTTCGGCTGACGCGATTTGGGCCGAGCGAATCAAGGCTTGAACACCTAGAACCAGAGTTTCAATAAGAACAATGACTCCTCTGGCTAAGGGCAGCTCTCTGAGGCGACCCTTGTATATGTCAGCCAGGGGTCGCTTTATTACCTGTAGCTTTCCATCAGGGCGCCGCACACATATAGCCACATTTCCCTTGCCTCGCATCATCACCCCCTCGATGACTGCCTGCCCACCATGATAGAAAGGTTTTGCCGTCTGCTTCAACGTAAAACTAATGAGGAATGGCTTTAACACGGGCCATTCCTCAACCTCCGTGCTGCGTCNTGTGACTCAATGCTTCATTCTGTAGCGTTTCTTAAACCGCTCCACTCTTCCCATGGTGTCAACTATTCTTTGTTGGCCGGTATAGAAAGGATGGCATTTGCTACATACTTCTACTCGTAACTCCGGTTTGGTTGAACCCACAGTGAAAGAATTGCCGCAAAGACAGGTTACCTTAGCATTATCATAGTATTTGGGGTGAATTTTGGTTTTCATTGGTAAACGCTGGCTTTCTTCTTATACTTATTTGCTGGTTCATATTTGACATAGCCGTCTGTCATTGCAAAAAGAGTATGATCCCGGCCCAAGCCTACATTGCTGCCCGGGATAATGCGAGTCCCACGCTGCCGGACCAGAATATTCCCGGCCCGAACCTGCTCCCCTCCATACTTCTTCACTCCCAGACGTTTTGATTGGCTGTCACGCCCACTTCTTATACTGCCACCGCCTTTTTTGTGTGCCATCTTTACACTCCTGGTTGAACGATTTCATTTATGCATAATCTAGTATGAATCGGCCGAGACCCCGTTTTTCTACGGTAGCGAACCTTAGGCTTATATCTAAATACCACAATTCTCTTTCCCTTGGATTCTCCCATAGAGGTCGCTATCACCTTGGCCCCCCTAATAGTGGGGTTACCTATAACCGTATGCCCATTGTCGCTAATGAACAATACCTCGCTGAGCTCAACCGCCTCGCCTTCAGCCACATTGACGCGATCAACTTCTATGATCTGCTTGGGAGCGACCTTGTACTGCTTACCACCTGTCTTAACAATCGCGTAAATTTCGTCACCTCGCCTTTGCCAGGCATCGTCCCGGCCACAACCCGCTGTCTCGGACACTCACCCCCGCCCCTTTCACTTCGCTCACTGCTTCGGCTGAGCGTATCACCTCCCAGTCGTAGCCAAGCTCAATTTTATCAGGCGAAATCGCTAAGTGTCAAATTCAGCACTGCGCCCGCAACCACTCCAACACCGCACCCATTGCCGTTTCATCGCTGCGTAGCCTGTGTTTNGCCCCCGGGATTATGAATAGCTCCTTGGGCTCCTTGGGCTCTTTAGCCTTTTCGTACAGTTGCTCCACCGCTGAAGACCAAGGTCACAAAGCCAGCACGGCAAAATCTTTCTGCCAGCGCAGCATAGCCTCTATCGCTAGGGTCATAGGGAGTGGCCGGAATCCCATGGCACAGGCACACAGCAGGATACACTTCCTTTGCCGGTGGGACATAGACTTCGCCACCAAGCTCGAGTCCGTCGCTTTTTAAGCAGATCTCTCGAACTTCCATCTTGGATTAACCATAATAACGGACTCGCCGTCTTCTCCTAAAAACATAGCCAGCTATGAGACCAACGAGAAAACCACCAAGGTGGGCCTGCCAAGCTATTCCACGGACAAAGAAGGAAATCACCAGAAAAAATGTCATGGCTGCCCAAAGTGGCACGGGAACCGGGATAGGAAAGACAAGGACTGGCAATCTTGGTGCCATTGTTGCCAGGGCGCCACCGGCGGCGAAGATAGCTCCTGAAGCTCCTACACCAGGTATGTTTTCAGGTCCTAACACGATATAGAGAATATTCCCTACTATGCCCCCAATGAAATATACCTTTGTGAAATTTCCTTCTCCAACCAGTCTGATTAGAAAGCTTCCCAGGAAGTATAGGCTTATCATGTTGAAAAAGATGTGGGTGAAGCCTCCGTGGACAAAGAGGTTGGTTATTATGGTCCAGGGCCGGTGCAGAAAAAGTGCCGGCGTCAGCCCGAGTAGGAAGATGACGTCTGGTCTTATTAAGGTAACTATGAAAACTAATATATTTGTAGCCATTAGCAACCAAATGGCATTCAGGCTAGAGCTGCTGTAGCTTCTCATCGAGTCAATTGTAGTTCAACGCTGTGCAGCGATTCAACTGGTCATATGGGCCACTTCGTGTACAACCTATGCCCACCAGTAGGCAAGAAGGATCCCCAGTATTGCCCCAAGTATAACCTGAAGTCGGGTATGCCCCACCAGTTGCTGCAAGAATTGCTCAAACTCAAGTTGTGTTTTGGGAAAGTTGACCAGCAAGTGGTTTAGAATGACAGATTGCTTATCCACTGTCTGGCGCACGCCGGCAGCATCGTACATTACAATAGCGGCTAGAATGACGCCGAAGGCAAAGATACTCGAATCTAGCCCATATACAATGCCCACTGTGGTCGCGAGGGCGCAGACGAGAGATGAATGAGCGCTAGGCATTCCTCCGGGACTAAGCAGATAGCGCGGGTTGAAACGCTTTTCCCTTAGCGCTTGAATGATTGTCTTTAGCGCCTGAGCGACAACCCAGGCAGCAATAGGAATGACCAGTATCTTATTGGCTATTATCTGGTTGAGCACGCTCACGTTTCGTCTATTGTTTCCTCGTTAGGCCTCCCGAGCACGACAGCTAATGTTATCCATCTTTTAGACTCGTTTCAAGTTGCCCTGCATCCCAAAATGTTGGGACTACATGGCAGCACTGCGGCTGCGTCCCGTTTCTAGCTTTGCTTATGCCAATGGATATTGACAAACGTAGGCGTTGATGTAATCATATTGTCTAATTCGGGCATAGAGCACCAATGTATGTCCCATAACAGCCAATCCAAGAGGTTGGGATTCACCGAATGTTGGATAAAGCCAAAAACAAAGATGCCGTCGCTTATGAAGAATTGAGCGTCGGGTATGAGTTCCCTGCGACCAGCTACGAATTGAGCTCGTCCCTCGTTACTAAGTATCTGGAGGCGGTGGACAACTCGGGCAACAATTTTGTTCCTCCTCTGGCTGTGGCAGCGCGTGCTATGACCGCTATGACTCAGTCGCTGTCTTTGCCACCTGGCACAATACATGCTTCCCAAGATTTTGAGTTCTTCAAACTGGTGCCTATTGGTTCTGTGGTGAGTTGCCAGGCCAAAGTGGTTCGGAACTTAGCTCGAGGCCAGATGCGCATGCTAGTATTGGAACTAAACGTTTTTGACCAGAAGGAACAGAAGGTGCAATCTGGAAAGGCAACGATAATATTACCGGCTTAGACAAAGTGCTGGCAGAAATCTATCAAGGAAAAACTCTCACTCCAGTGGTAAAGCATATCACTCAGGAGAAGATTAACCTCTATGCTGAGGCTTCTGGGGACTTTAACCCTATTCATGTAGACGAGTCTTTCGCCGCTGAAACGCCTTTAGGGGGTACTATTGCCCACGGCATGCTTATTTTAGCCTACGTGTCCGAGATGATGGAGCAAGCTTTTGGCCAGAGCTGGGCTCGTAGTGGCAAACTTTCTGTGCGCTTTAGGATGCCAGCGCGCCCCGGAGATACCGTGACTGCTACTGGGAATATTGCCTCTGTTAGGGAAGAGGGCGACATATCATATGTCAATTGTAGGCTGGAGTGTCATAATCAAAAAGACGAGGTAATAGTTACCGGCGAGGGAAGCACTGAGCTTGCGCATAGCCAGGGAGGAACCCGTGGTTCAAGGTAATAGAAAGGTGAGGATAGCCGTTGATGCCATGGGCGGCGACTATGCCCCCGGCGAGATAATAAGAGGGGCAGTTCTGGCCGCCCAGAAAGACAATGTGGAGATCATTCTAGTAGGCCCTATCAACATATTGAAAAGGGAGTTGGCTAACTGTGATTGTGCTAACTTGCCCATTCGCTGTGTTGAAGCTACTGATGTTATCAAGGAAGGTGAGCCACCCGCTTCGGCAGTTCGCCGCCGGCCCAACTGTTCCATAGTAGTGGCCACAAAAATGGTTAAGTCTGGCGAGGCCGATGCCTTGATTAGCGCTGGCTCCTCAGGGGCAACGGCGGTTAGCGCTGTCCAGTATTTGGGCATGATTGAAGGGATGGAGCGCCCGGCGATCGGTGGCACCTTGGGTAGCTTTGCTCCCAATATAGTAATGATGGATCTTGGGGCCAATGTTGATTGCAAGGCGCATCAGCTTTTATCTTTTGCTGTTGCTGGTTCTGTTTTTGCCAGGAAGTTTCTCAATATTCCTAATCCTACAGTAGCTTTGTTGAGCACGGGCGTTGAGGAAGGTAAGGGAAATGAGTTGGTTCGTGAGGGTTATCCACTTCTTAAGAACAGTGGCTTGAATTTTATTGGCAATGTAGAGGGCAGCGATATCTTGAGTGGGAAGGCCAACGTCATCGTCTGTGATGGATTTGCCGGTAACGTGCTGCTTAAGTTTTATGAAAGCTTGGGACAATATGCATTGAATTACGTAAGACGGAAGTTAAAAAGATACCCACCATTGAGAAGTGTGGCTGGTTTATTGTTTGATAAGTTATTCCCAGTAACTGAGTTATCCTACGAGGGAGAGGAGCAAGGCAGTGGTATTTTATGGGGAGTTGATGGCGTTGTTAGAATAGCGCATGGAGCTTGCCGGGCCCCGCACATAGTTCACGGCATAGCAAGTGCCAGGAAAGCGGTAGAGGCCGATATCGTTGGTAGCTTGAAGCAAGAACTAGAGAAATTCAAAGAGCAAACAAAATTGTAGAGGAGGTACAAATGTCTGTCGAAGAACAAATAAAGGATATCGTGGCCAAGATTGTTCATGTGGACAAGAGCATTATCACCAGGGAGGGCACTTTCAAGGACCTGAAGGCGGATTCTCTGGACATAGTACAGGCAATGGTAGCGGTGGAAGACGCCTTCGATATTGAGATCCCCGATGAAGAAGCTGAGAAATTTCAGAACTTCGGTGATTTTGTTGCCTACGTGGAAAGCCATGCAGCGAAAAAGGAGGGTGCTTAGCTATGTCGCTTGAAGGTAAATTGGCTCTAGTGACTGGCGCTGGACGTGGTATCGGGCGAGCCATCGCTCTGAAGCTGGCTTCACAAGGCAGTGATATTATTGTTAATTTCTTCCGCCGCCGCGAGGCCGCTGAGAAAACAGCCAAAGATATCGAAGCCTTGGGGGTGAAAGTTGAGGTTATTAAGGCTAATGTGGGAGACCCGGCAAAGATAGATGAAATGTTTGACATAATCACCAACAAGTTCGGTCATCTGGATATCCTTATCAATAATGCTGCCTCCGGTGTAGGTCGCTCTGTAACGGACCTGGATGTCAAAGCTTGGAATTGGACCATGGACATTAATGTCAGGGCTTTCTTGCTGTGCGCCCAACGGGCAGCCAAGTTGATGGAGGGAAGGGGTGGCAAGATGGTCAGCATCTCCAGCTTAGGTTCTTTCCTGGTGTGGCCCACCTATGCTGCCGTGGGGGTGTCTAAAGCTGCTCTCGAAGCTTTAACTCGTTATCTAGCAATAGAACTGGCTCCTAAGGGGATTTGCGTTAATGCTGTGGCTGCCTCGGCGGTAGAGACAGAGGCGCTGAAGTTCTATATTAAAGAGGGGTACATGAAGGATACCCGTCAAAGCACGCCGGCGGGAAGGATGATAGTCCCTGAGGATGTAGCTAACGTCGTTGCTTTTCTCTGTGGCGAAGATGCTTTCATGATAAGAGGGCAGGTAATCATCGTTGACGGAGGCACATCAGTAGCCCCTTTTGTTCCGCCAAAGCAAGGTCAGTAATAGTCGCCGGAAACAATGGCTAAGGAGGCAAATAAGTGGATATACCACGGGTTGTAGTTACTGGTATGGGCACTGTTAACCCTCTAGGTTTGAATGTGGACGAGTTCTGGCAGGGATTGGTGGCTGGAAAGTCAGGAATTGGCTCTATCACCCGTTTTGACGCCAGCAAGTTCTACGTGAAGGTAGATGCTGAAGTCAAAGACTTCGATGCTACGAAATACATGGACCTAAAGGCAGTAGACCGTAATCCGCGGGCAGTGCATTTTGCCGTCGCGGCAGCTAAAGAAGCAATAGCATCAGCCGAATTAGATATGAGTAAGGAATGCCCTGAGCGAGTAGGCGTCACCGCTGGGTGTATGGTAGAGACCAGTTATATCGTCAAACAAAACGACCTGCTGGAAAAACGGGGCCCTAGAAGGGTTGAGCCTCTGTTTGTCGCCAAATCGTCACCAAGTGCAGCATCAATGCAGATAGGGATGTTCCTCGGAGCCAAGGGCCCCAACACCAGTGTAAACACCCTTTGTGCCACTGGAACTGATGCTATTGGGACAGCCATGAATTTCATTCGTTTGGGTTATGCCGATGTGATGATAGCCGGTGGTGCTGATTCCAGCCTGTCGCCTGTTGGCATGGCTGGCCTGGACATTGTAGGAGCTCTGACTCGGGAACCGGACCCGGCCAAGGCTTGTCGGCCCTTTGACCTCAATCGCAGTGGCTTTGTTTATGCCGAAGGAGCCGGTATGGTTATTCTGGAAAGCTATCAACATGCCCAGAAGAGGGAGGCATCAATCCTGGCTGAAATTGCGGGTGCTGGGTGGTCTTTCGATGCTTATGACCAAACCGCTCCCGCTCCTGAAGCAGAAGCCTACGCTATGAGCACAGCTCTACAAACTGCCAGGGTGAACCTTGAAGAGGTTGATTATATCAATGCCCACGGCACCAGTACCAGGCTAAATGATCCCAATGAAACGAAGGCCATCAAGATGGTGTTTGGGGAACGTGCTTATGAAATCCCCATAAGCTCTACTAAGTCTATGATTGGACACGCAGTAACGGCTGCTGGGGCAATCGAAGCTGTCGCATGTATTCTAATTATGAATAAGGGTATTATTCACCCCACCATCAATTATGAAACTCCTGACCCTGAGTGCGATTTGGACTATGTTCCCAACGTAGCCAGACCGATGCAAGTAAACGTTTGTTTGAAGAATGGCTTCGGGCTTGGCGGAGAAAACTGCTGTCTGGTACTGAAACGCTTCAGCGGATGAACCTAACTCAGTGTCATTCTGAGCCATAGGCGAAGAATCTCAACGAGGCGAAATGGAATTAACAGACAAGGTATCACTGGTAACTGGTGCCTCCCGAGGCATGGGTAGGGCTATTGCCTTGAAGCTTGCCAGCCTTGGTGCCAAGGTGGCGGTAAACTACGTAGCAATCGAGGCTGACAATAAGGCCGATGCTGACAATGTGGTGGACACCATAACCCACCTGGGCGCAGAAGGCACCGCGCTTGAAGCTGACATTCGGGATAGCGATGCAGTAAAAGCAATGGTACAGGAGGTAATCAATAAGTGGGGCAAAATAGACATCCTGGTCAACAATGCTGGCATCACCAGAGACACACTGCTGATGAGAATGTCCGATGAGGCCTGGGATGACGTAATAGACACAAACTTACGGGGGGCATATCTGTGCACTAAATTCGCTCTGCGTTCTATGATAAGGCAGGGGTGGGGGCGCATTGTCAACATTGCCTCTATTGCTGGAGTGATAGGCAACGCCGGGCAGACTAACTACGCCGCCTCCAAGGGAGGGCTAATCGCCTTTACCAAAAGCATAGCTCGCGAGGTAGGCTCTCGTAACATAACCGCAAATGCGGTGGCACCGGGCTTCATCAAAACCAGGATGACAGAAAAACTATCTGATGAGATAAAAAACTCCATTCTATCAATGACATCGCTGCGTCGCTTTGGGGAGCCTGAAGAGGTGGCCGAGTTAGTAGCTTTTTTGGCTAGCGACAGGGCTAGCTACATTACAGGACAGGTCATCGGCATAGACGGGGGGATGTAACGCAGAAAGGGTATCTCTTGTGGAGAATTGATTCATTCGTCTTCACTGTACCAGCCGAGTCGAAGCGCCTCAGGAGTCCAGTGGACGGTATGTATCAGTGAAACACCGGTAACGTGGATTTCCTGCACTGATACTTGTGACAGCAGCTGCCGCTTCAGCTCCTCTGCTTGTTTCGGCACATTACCATGGCTCACTACAGCATGTAGCCTCCTGTCTCCGTTTCTCTCCTTTACTATCTCAACCACTTTTCTTATTGCTCCAGCCTTGGTTCTAGTTCTGGTCACCGGCGTCGCTATTCCCTTGGTAGAGGCATCCAGCTCAAGTATAGATTTCAACGGGAGCGCAGAATTCGCCCAGGCTTCTGCTTTCCCCACTCTGCCTCCCTTTCGGAGATAGTAAAGTGTATCCAGTATATAAAAGAGGTTCGATCTTGGTATTAAGTCATTGACAACAGCAACTACGTCAGGGAGAATCTTGCCTTGACGGGCAGCCCTCGCTGCTTCCAGAACACAAAGTAGTTGTGCCCCACATTCAGTACGAGAGTCAATCACCTCAATGGTCGTTTGGGGTAGTTCCTCCTTGGCCATGTTCTTGGCCCTTACGGCCTGTTCGTAGCCCATACCGATCCACGAGGTATAGTGAATGTGAAGAATAGCCTCTGCGCGTTGGCTTAGTTCCCGATAGGCCTCCAGGTATTGCGCTGCGGTGGGAGATGAAGTTGTAGGCAAGTTTTTCTTTCGTGATAGGCGGGCGTAGAGTTCATCTTTGTCCACCTCCGTTTCCACATAGCTTGCACCATCCATTATTATGTAGAGAGGTACCACCTTGATACTGAGTTCCTGAGCCATCTCCGGCGGTATCCCAGATATGGTATCAGTCATAATAGCCACTTTGTTCGTCACACGCTCTTTCCTATTAGCCAACAAGCTGCCTCAGTAAGGCGTTGCATAGAATGCGACGTCAATAAGATTTCTACCATTGAACACTGCCACTGTAGCTGATTCGTCGTAGACATAAATCTTATCACACTTGAAGTTCGATTCGAACATATTCTTAAGCTCTTCAGCTTCCTCGGCAGCCCTGGTGTGACCGACTAAAATATGTAGCTTGCCGTTTTTGGCTCTTTCCTCAGCTATCTCCACCATCTTCTCCATTGCTTGCTTTCTGGTTTTCGCTCTAGCTACGGGCTTTGTCACCCCCTCTGAACGGTCATCAATCTCTACAATGGCTCTGAAGCAAAGCTTATGTTCGGCCTCAGCCCATGACTTGGCCTCGAATATTCTCCCCCCTTTATCCAGGTAGAGAAGCGTGTCACGCATGGAAAGAGAGCTCAGCTTTGGTATCACGTCAGTAATGAATCCGACCACCTGAGTCATATCTTTGCCTTCCGCTGCCATTTCTGCCGCTTCCAGAGCTATAAGCCCCGCTCCACTGCCTGCAGTGCGTGAATCAATCAGCTCTATTTTTGTGTTGGGGAGTTTTGCCCGGGCCGTTTCTTGAGCTTGCAAGGCTACTGTGTAGGCCGCGGTAAAAGCTTGGGTCATGGAAATGTGCAAAATGGCCTCGGCGCTTTGGCTCAACCGCTGCCAGGCTTGCAAGCACTCTGCCATGGTAAATGGCGCTGTTGTAGGCAAACTCTCCTTTCTATCTAATAAGGCATAGAGGCTGTCCATATCCACTTCTGGATCCAGGTAATCCTTGCCCTCGATGATGATATGAAAGGGGATAATTGTGATGCCTTTTTCCTTTGCCTGGTCTGCAAACATACAAGCCGAGTTGGTTGTGATAACCACTCTGTTCATCTTACCCTCCTCATTGTTAGTCAATTCACATACAGCAGCAATGCATCGGCCGGCGATGTATTATAGCTGCGGGAGAGATTTTGTCAAGCACGTGTACTCGTTCACGTGATTAGTGACACATTGTCATCCCACTTTGTCGTTGTCATTGCGAGCTGAAGGCGTGGCAATCTCTTGTGATGGCGCCGGTGGGGAGATTGCGCAGCTTGTTCCGAGCGTAAGCGCAGGCATGTTATTGAGCGCCTGATTCCATGCTTGACGCGCCACGACATAGCAGGCTTGGCAACCAACATATCGCCTTGCGACATATTGACAGGCGTAGATGCAGGGACACATAATTCTGGAAACACTTTCTTGGGAGGTGAAGGATGAACATTAAGGAAATGCTGGAGAAGGCAGTCAAAGAGGTCCCGCAGAAAACAGCCATTGTCCTTGAGCCTCAAAGACTTACGTATCAGGAACTGGACGAGGCTTCTAACCGAGTGGCTAACGCACTTACAAAGCTGGGGGTAAAAAAGGGCGACCACATAGGTATCTTGATGTCCTGTACCCCTGAGTGGGTCATTAATTACTTTGGAATCGTTAAAGCCGCTGGCGTAACTGTGATACTCAACGCTATGCTCAAAGCACCTGAATATGACTATCTGCTGCATGACTCTGACTGCAAGATACTGCTGACTGAGAAAAGCTTTACTCAAATGCTAGCTTCGGTTCTGCCCCAGATTCCTTCGCTGGAGCATGTTATCGAAGTTGATGATGAGGCTTATGCTGACATGATAGCCCATAGCTCTTCCATATCACCTGCTGTTGACATAAAAGATAACGATGAGACTGCCATCATCTATACCTCTGGTGTGTTGGGAAAGCAAAAGGGTGTAGTGCATACTCATACTGGAATCATGTCAATTATGCCCATGGTACCAGAGGGTCTGGGGCAAGAGAGGGGAGATATCTGCATAAGTATGATTCCTTTCTTCTACCTTCTGGGGTTGGCGGCTGTCTTGCTCGTTTCCTTTACGAAAGGGTCAACCGTGGTGATTCTGCAGCGTTTCACCCCGAGAAATGCTTTGGAGACTGTACAGCAAGAAAAGGCAACCATGCTCGTTGGTGTCCCGGCTATGTATAATGCCTTGGCAATGTTAGATGAGGAGACCCTCAAGGAATATGACCTCAGTTCGCTGCGGGTGGCGCTTACCGCCGGAGCAAAATCCTCGGCTCATCTGATGAAGACTTTGGAAGATAAGTTCCATTTGACTCTCTGTGAAATATATGGGCTGACTGAGTTCCCTGTTGTTACCATGGGCACTATTCATGACCGTAAACTGGGGACAGCAGGCAAGCCAGCTTGTCAGCTCAGGATATTGGGTGACAGTGGTAAGGAAGTGCCCCAGGGTGAAGCAGGAGAGGCAGTGTGTAAAGCTCCGTGGACAACGAACGGCTATTACAAAATGCCTGACCTCACGGCCCAGATTATTAAGGACGGCTGGTTTCATACCGGTGACTTGGTCAGAATAGATGAGAATGGCTATGTAGAATATATAGAGAAGAGATCGTTTATCATAGTAACCTCTGCTGGAGTTAAGATTCCCCCCACAGAGGTGGAAGACGTGCTCCTAAAGCATGCAACTGTCGCTGAAGCAGCGTATGTCGGTGTTATAGATGAGGATAAAGGGCAAATCCCCACAGCTTTCATAGTGCTTAAGGAAGGACAAAGCGCCACTAAGAAAGAGCTACGCAGTTTTTGCCGTCAAAGTCTGGCTGATTTCAAGCTGCCCCGGAAAATCGAGTTCATAGACAGCATACCCAAGACTGGCTCAGGCAAAATGGATAGGAGGCGACTCAAGGAGACAAAGGTAAGCTACGAAAGGAGACCAAAATTGGCCAAGCAAGATGTTTTTGAACGCTTGAAAAAGCTGATCGTGGAGCTATTGGAGGTTGATGAAGCAAAAGTAGTTCCAGAAGCCTCGTTTGTTGATGACTTCGGTGCTGACAGCTTGGATTTTATAGAGTTGATTACGGCAGTGGAGGAGGCCTTCAAGATTGAGATCCCAGATGAGGACGCTGGGAAAATGCAGACTGTCCAAGATGCAGTTAGTTACATCGAGTCAAAAGCTTAGCCCTTGCCATGCCACCGCACTCCAACTATCCCCAGGGCGACGGCAACTATAGTCGCTGGATCTTGTGTTGCGAACTGCGGCCTGTCTGCGTAGGCGGCTGCTTTGACCTGCAACAGCAGCTGGCAGGCCTTAATCTCCTACGTGACTAGCGCCTTTACCATTGAACAAACATGGGCATGATTACATGGACATAGTTGTCCACGCCCATAGGGCGAATGACTCCAGGACTCGATGGGCTAGTGACCTCCAGAGCAACTTGAGATTGGCGAAGGATGCCTAACACGTCGGAGAGGTACCTTACATTGAAGGCGATTTTGGCCTCTTCTCCATCAACGAGAGCGTCAATTTCGCTGACATTGCTGCCAATCTCTTCAGCCTGAGCAGAAACAGTCACCTTACCTGGAGTGAGTTCAGCACCGGGTGTGATAACCAGACGGACGATACCACTGGCATCGCGAGCAAATATGGAGGATATCTTGGTGACTCGCAGAAATTCGCTGACGTCTACTACTGCTCTTGTGGTATAGCTTTGAGGAATGACTTGGGAGTAATTGGGGAAAGAGCCCTGAATGAGCTGGGAGACTATCTCAGCTTCCTTAAGGCGGAAGAGAACCTGGGTTTTTTGCTGGTTCATAACGATTTCTACCGGCTCCTCTTGTTCTCCAAGGAGGCGATTTAGCTCATTGAGCGTTCTCGCTGGGATGATTACCGCGGTTTTCTCACCGGCAGGAGAGGCAAGAGTCATTTTATGGACAGCTAACCTGAAGCCATCAGCGGCAGCCAGGTTAAGCTCTGGTCCATCAAATTCGGTGTTGATTCCAGTTAACACCGGGCGAGATTCTTCAGTGGCGGCAGCAAATGCAACTGCGGTGATTGCTTCCTTAAGAGCCGTTGCCTCAACACTGGTGGTCATGCCATCGCTTATTTGAGGGATAGGAGGAAAATCCTCGGCATCAATGCCATTGATGTGAGCTTGGAAGCGACCGCTCTTAAGCTCTATAGTGTGGCTGTTTGGGGGCAAGGTGACTTCAATCAAGTCATTAGGTAGGGAATTGACAAAGTCTATGAGCAATCGAGCCGGCACGGTTATGGCTCCTTCTTGTTCCACCTTGCTTCCGATCCAACATGTAGTAGCAATTTCCAGGTTGGTGGCTGCTAGCTTGAGGCGTGACTGCTCAGCAGCCAGAAGGATATTCTGGGTGATAGGCAAAGTTGACCTGACAGCCACAGCTCTGCCGGCTATGCCTAATCCCCGGCTCAGGTTTTCTTGAAGACAAGACAACTTCATAACATACCTCCGACAATCCTAGGTAACTAATACTATACTATCGCTAGTTGTGATAGTCAATGAGCCGTTTCAGTACTTGCCGCGCTCCCTGGCTAGCCCGGGCACGGTGACTGATCTCGTTTTTTGTCTCTGGAGCAAGTTCAGCCATGGTCTTACCCATCTCGGGCAGGTAGAAAATCGGGTCATAGCCAAAGCCGTTCTTCCCTTTAGGCTTAAAGGCAATTATGCCATGACACTCACCAGAGCACAATTCTAGTTCATTCTTTGGTGTGGCTATAGCAATAACACACTTGAAGTGAGCAGCTCGTCTTTGCCATGGGACACCATTGAGTCTGGTGAGAAGAGCTCTAACCCTATCTGTGTCGGTGGCATCTTCGCCAGCGAAGCGAGCTGAGCGAACTCCTGGCTCGCCGTTGAGAACATCCACTTCAAGCCCTGAATCATCGCTAAGGGCGATAAGTTGAGTTAGTTTGGCATAAGCAACGGCTTTCAGTCGAGCATTCTGTTCATAGCTATTCCCCGATTCGATAGCAACCTTGTCTATTCCTTGCTCAGCCAGCGTAACTATTTCATAGCCAAGGTTGCCAAGAAGAAAGCGGTACTCTTTGACTTTGCCCGCGTTGGCGCTGGCCAGGAGCAACTTGGGCATTCTATTTATCAATTGGTTGAAATCTGGATGCCATTTTTTTGCTTACCTCAGGCATGGTGGTATATTCCATTTCATCCAGTGGCAGACGATGCGGCTCAAATGGCCCCGTCCGACGCAGGAAGTCTGCCACAATGAATGCCTGCTGGCGGGCTGTATCGAAAGCTGGGTCATCAAATAGATCACTAGCACCGATGAGCTCGCCATTGGCTAATTGAAAGCCAGCAGCTATCACCCTTGGTGGACCGTCAAAGCGAGTAGCTCTAGCCTCACGGAAGGGAACTGGTATTAGCGGACCGTGATGGGAGCCTCTCATCCAGCCTTTGACCATGTTGGGCGAGCCGAAAGCCTCCAGTATTTCACCTACAGCAGGAAATATGCCTTGCGCCCTGACGATGCACACCGGGTCATCCTTGCCCACATATCTGCCAGCTATAAGGGCTAACCTCTGAGTGGAGGCGGAGGCAGCAATTTCCCCCGTTTCCCTATGGTAGACCGATTTGACAGCGTAACGGCTTGGAGACCCAAGAAAAACAAGCATGTCATAGATTTCCTCAGGAGCAGGAAAATTAATTTTCTTGGCCTCGAGAACGTCGTGGACTTCGAATGTAAACCCCAAATGCAGCCTGGAGGCGATTACCAATCCAATGGTATTAAACGGGTCAGCGAACATCCTGTATAGCGGCAGGTTCCAAGCCCCCGAGGCTGCCTTATCGGCCATAAATATTATTACAGTCTCAGCCTGCCGCTCGGCGAATTGCATCTCAGCCACACCAGGACCAAGCCCTCTTAGAGTGCCAGCAAAAGCGTCAGATAGAAGGTCCTGCCCAGCACCGTGAAGCTTTAGCTTCTTAGCTACCTCGGTACATTCCACAAAAGTATCCCAGGCTAACTTATGGATTTGCTCACTATCTTTACCTCGCTCATGGGTCATTATTAATTGAAGGTCATCTCCGCAGTTTGTAACGTAACAGTCAACAAGATGCCCCCGCGCTTTGGCTTGTTCCAAGCTATCCTTGGCTTTTTGTACTACATCCGGATGGCTGGCGGAATGCCCTACATAGCCACCAATGTCTGCTTTGATAACGCTTAGAGTTATATCCACTATGCCCTCCTTTACCCGATTATGAATACCCTGATAGACCCAAGCCTTCTATCATATGAGCGTTTCACGGATTTTGTCAAATTACCCTGTCAGGCCCACTAGTGAGAAAGTTGACCGGCGACCTTGGAACAAAGATTAACGCCTGAGGTTAAATCTATGCCAATGACTATGGAATGCTTCACTTCGCTCGGGCCGATCCCTTGCCTGTTCTCCTCAATATTTCTCTGGCTGCCGCAACTCCTGAGACTGAAGCCTGGACCAAGCCCCGACTTATCCCAGCCCCGTCGCCAGCAGCGAACATGTTGCCAATCTCGGTTTCCAAGCATTGAGTCAGTTTCAACTGGCTGGAGTAGAACTTCACCTCTGTCCCATACATCAAGGTATAAGGTGAGGCAACACCGGGAACCAATTTATCCATAGCTTGAAGCATCTCGACTACTCCTTTGAGGTAGCGGTAGGGAAGGGCAAAGCTCAGATCACCCGGTGTGGCTACCTTCAAGCTCGGCTCTACCAGACTGTGTTGAATGCGGGCTGGGGTGGAGCGATGGCCATCCATCAAATCTCCTAACCTTTGCACCAGGATCCCACCGCTGAGGATGTTCGCCAGCCTGGCCAGATCCCTCCCATAGCCAATAGGTTCATGGAAAGGCTCGGTGAACGTGGTAGAGACTAGAATAGCGAAATTGGTATTCTTTGTTTTGGGCTCGGCATAACCGATACCATTAACTGTAACTACCGGGTCAGAACCCCCGGTAGATTCCATGATTACCTCGCCCCCGGGACACATACAAAATGTTCTAACTCGGTCATCGAAACTCTTGGAATAGAATTCGAGCTTTGCTTCATATAGTGCTGAAGTTAGCTCTTCCATAACCGCTGATGGCACTTCAATGCGACAACCCACATCCACCGGATTAGAATTCAGGCTAAGTTTGAGCTGTCTGGCTTCCCTGGCTAGCCATTCTGACCCTTCTCTCCCCGGAGCTAAGATCAAGTAGCGACAATCCCATCTTTCACCATCGCTAGTCTCAATAGCCTTGACGACCTCATTCTCAACTATGATGTGGTCAACTGTTGTTCTCAACTTTATATCTATTTTAGGTGATAGGTATTGTTCCATCGCCTGCAATACCCGACGACAGTTCTTTGTCCCCAAGTGGCGTAGTTTCACCGGGATTAGTCTAAGTTCAGCTAGGCTAGCTCTACGTTCTAGTTCGGCTAGCTTTTCTCCCGTTCCATAAACCTTGTGCGGTGCGCCAAAATCGAGATAAGTGCTGTCAACATAGTCAACCAGTATTTTGGCTTGGTCCATGCCAATGAGCTTACTAACTTGCCCACCCACCTCGGTGGACAGAGTCAGCTTGCCATCGCTGAAAGCTCCAGCACCTCCGAACCCGCTTACCAGGTGGCAAGGAGAGCAAGATAGACAACGGGTGCCCTTTTCCTGAATGGGACAAACACGGCCACTAAGTTCCCTCCCCTTATCTAACAGCAGAACCTCAAGCCCGGATTGGCTTAATTCCAGACTGGCGAAAATCCCTGCCGGACCAGCGCCCACTATGACAACATCATAGCTCTTAGCCATTAGTCTGTTTCCCAAACAATAACAAGATTCCTACATACCGGCATACAATCAATGTATTCTATGAGTCTGCTGGCCGTTCGTCAACTCAGTTGCACCGGGTGCGCAGCCTTGCTCTGGTTCTCTCTCTGCGATATACTTGCCCGTATGGGTTCAGCAGGGTAATCGAACCGGAAGTTCAGCTTTGTTGACCATCTCTTAGTTGACATAATGTAATGAGAAGGTTTAGCAGGAGGCGCATTGAAATGTTATCTAAGACAGCGAAGGAGGAAACCCTGGACCGGGTAGCCAGAAAGGCAGGAGACTACGAGGAGCTTTCCGTCAATTGTGCTCAAGGTACGCTGACTGCACTGCAGGAGGAATTCAACCTGGGCGGGGGGAAAGGTGTCGTAAAGGCAGCCACATTCATGCCCGGACTTATGAGCAGAAAAGAGACATGCGGCGCAGTTATCGGAGGACTTATGGCCTTAGGTCTGGCCTACGGCAGAGACAAGCTCTACGACCCAAAATGGAGCACTCCTGAAGCGAACGAAGAGATGTTCAAGGTCAGGAACAAGGTGTGGAGATTCTGTGAGGCTTTTAAGAAGGAATTTGGCAGTACCATGTGTGGTGACATCCGACCTCAAATAATGGGTAGGGACTATGACACTATGGACATGGAAGAGAGACGGAAGTTCCTGGAAGACGGCGGAGCCAAGAAATGCCGCGTGCCACCAGAAAAGGCGGCGCGGATTGCTGCCGAAATATTGCTAGAGGAATAGTTGGGAAACTTCTCCACAGCGTTTTGCTGATTATCCTGGTAGACTAGCAAGGAGGATATCGTTGCTCAAGAGCCATAATTGTGGCCAATTAGGAAGAAAGCATGTTGGACAGAAGGTGACCTTGGCTGGCTGGGTACATCGTCGCCGTGATCACGGCGGCGTGGCTTTCATTGACCTGAGGGATAGCACCGGTATAGTTCAAGTGGTGCTCAATCCAGAAGTATTGCAACAGGCATATCATGTCGCTGGCTTGCTTCGCAATGAATATGTAGTTCAGGTTGTGGGACAAGTTGTCTTGCGACCTGATGGAACTGACAATCCCAAGTTGGCTACTGGAGACATCGAAGTCCTAGCCAAAGAGGCTGTCATCCTCAATCCGTCGGCCACACCCCCGTTTTATATCAACGAAGACATAGAAGTAGAGGAGAGCCTTTGTCTCAAAAACCGCTATTTATACTTAAGAAGGCCCAGGATGAGGGATAACCTGATCTTGCGGCACAAGACAATTAAGTTCATCCGTGATTTCCTTGATGCCAGAGGCTTCATTGAGATAGAGACTCCCATTCTAATCAAGAGCACTCCAGAGGGGGCTCGGGACTATCTTGTGCCCAGTCGGCTGAACCCGGGCAAGTTCTATGCCCTGCCTCAATCTCCACAGCAGCTCAAACAATTGCTTATGGTAGCTGGACTGGAAAAGTATTTCCAAATAGCTAGGTGCTTTCGTGACGAGGATTTGAGAGCTGATCGCCAACCCGAATTCACTCAGCTCGATTTAGAAGTGAGTTTTGTGGAACAGGAGGACATATTGCAGCTTACGGAGGAGCTCGTTACCTCGCTTGTGCAGACCGTCAAGCCTGAAATGAAGCTGTTAAGGCCTTTCCCCCGCTTGTCCTATGAGGAAGTGTTGCGACGGTATGGCACGGATAAGCCAGACCTCAGGTTCGGTCTGGAGCTTAGAGATATCTCTGATATCGCTGGCCAGACTGACTTCGACGTTTTCCGCTCCGCCAGTGATAAGAATGGAACGGTAAAGGGAATACGCGTTCCCGGCTGTGCTCATTACACACGCCACCAACTTGATGAACTAATAAACTTGGCCCGAGGTTGTGGAGCCGAAGGCTTAATCACGATGGCTTTCCCAGGAAAAAGCATAGCGTTGGATAGCGTGAAATCGGTGGCTGCCAGACATTTGACCCAGGTTCAATTGGGCGACATAGCTGCCAGATTCGAAGCCAGGCCTGGCGATTTGCTCCTTATCGTCGCTGACAAGGTGGATGTAGTTGACAAGACGCTTGATGAGCTGCGTCGTGAGATGGCGCAGCGGCTCAATCTGGCCGATGCTAACCTATTAGCTTTCGCTTTCGTGGTTGATTTCCCACTATTGGAGTGGAGTGAGGGGACAGGCCACTGGGAGGTTATGCATCACCCGTTTACTGCTCCTAGACTGGAGGACATGCCGCTGCTTGATACCAAGCCGGGCCAAGTCCATGCCCGCCATTATGACATAGTGTGCAATGGGTGTGAGCTTGGTAGCGGTAGCATCAGAATTCATGATCGCCAGCTTCAGGAGAAGATATTCAAGCTTTTGGGCTACGATGAGGAGCAGTTGGAGTGCCGGTTTGGGCACTTCCTCACAGCCTTGGAATATGGAGCACCGCCCCACGGAGGTATTGCTATCGGCTTAGACCGGCTGGCAATGTTGCTCGCCAGAGAGCGCAGCATTAGAGAGGTTATTGCCTTCCCCAAGAATCAGAATGCGGTTGACCTGATGTTCGATACTCCTTCATATGTTGACCAGGAGCAGCTTGATGAACTGAACCTCAAGCTAAAGCGCGAGATTATTGGTGTATGAATCATGAAATTAACTACTGAGAACATGGAGAATCGCCAGGTGGCACTTGTTATAGAAGTCGAGCCTGGCGAGTTGGAGAAATCACAAAAGGAAGCTTATCAGCGGCTCGTTAACAAGGTTTCTGTACCTGGCTTCCGCAAGGGGAAAGCACCTCGACCCGTTCTGGAGCAGCATGTAGGCAAGGAGACTCTGCGGCAGGAAGCATTAGAGCATCTGATGCCTCAGCTTTACCAACAGGCGGCGAAAGCACAGGGAATTGAACCTATTGCTGAACCGCAGATGGAGATTACTCAAACCGAGCCTGTAGTTTTCAAAGCCATTGTTCCGCTTAAGCCAACCGTCGAGTTAGGCGACTATCACGATATGAAGGTGGAGCCTGAGCCAGTGGAAGTTGGCAATGACGACATTCAGGCGGCTGTAGAACGAATTCGACAGAGGCAAGCAGTTCTATCGCCGGTAGACCGCCCGATCCAATTTGGTGATTCCGTCACTCTCGATATCGAGGCCAGCGCTGACGGCAAGACATTACTCAACCACAAAGGCATAGTATATGATGTGGAGCAGAATTCGGCTGCGCCTCTGCCTGGATTTGCTGAGAATCTGATAGGTGTGGAGAAAAACAAAGAGGAGACTTTCACCCTACACATTCCCAATGACTATGGCGCCAAGGAATTCAGCGGCAAGGAATGCCTTTGCAAAGTTGCTGTTAGCGAGATAAAGGAGAAGAAATTGCCTGAGCTAAGCGATGAACTGGCCCAAAGCGTTGGCTGCGATGATTTGACATCTCTGCGGGAAAAGGTAGCCGCTGATCTAGAGGCTGGGGCTAAAGAGGAAAGCCACCTGAAGCTGAGACAAAAGATCCTCGATGGTATTATTGAGCGAAGCTCAGTGGACTACCCGCTCATTCTGGAACAGCGAGAGATGGCTTACATTCTCCAAGATGAGGCACGGCGCCTTGGCTATGCAAAAGTGGAAGATTACCTTAAGAGCGCTAACAGAACGGCAGAGGAATTCAGCAAAGAATTGCATCCCGTAGCCAGGAAGCGAGTTATTAATACGCTGATCCTGAACAAGGTGGCTGAGACGGAGAAAATTGAAATTACTTCCTCAGAGGTGGATAATAAGATAGAGGAGATGACCAGGAATGTACAGGATAAAGAGAAAATGCGGCAATTCCTTGCTTTGCCCCGGGTCAGGGAGTCAATAGAGCAGAGCTTACGCACTCAAAAGACAGTTGACCGATTGGTGCAAATAGCCACTGGTAACAAGGAGGGATGATGGACGCTATATCTCAGGTAGTAATTCCGACAGTAACTGAAACGGGGGCTCGCGGTGAGCGCGTTTTTGACATATACTCCCTGTTGCTGAGGGAGAGGATCGTTTTCCTGGGCACACCTATCAACGACCAGATAGCCAATCTTATCATTGCTCAGCTTCTCTACCTGGAGAGAGAGGACCCAGAAAAGGACATAAATCTCTATGTCCACTGCCCCGGCGGGGTAATTAGTGCTGGCCTGGCTATCTACGATACTATGCAGCTTCTTCGCTGCCCCGTGTCCACCATCTGTGTTGGCCTGGCGGCTAGCATGGGCACTCTGCTGCTTTGCGCTGGCACTAAAGGCAAACGCTACGCTTTGCCTAACTCAACCATTCACCTTCACCAGGCGGTCGGCGGCGCCCAGGGGCAGGCAGCGGATATCGAGATTGCTGCCCGGGAGATAATGAGGATGCAGGAGAGGATCCGCACTATTATAGCCAAGCATACCGGCCAGTCAATGGAGAAGATTGCTCATGATACCGACAGGGATTTCTATCTCGACCCCGAGCAAGCAAAGGAATATGGCCTGATTGATGAGATACTCACCAAGGCGGAAAAGAAATGAAATTGTTGCCATTGGCCATCCGACTTTTGCTATTTCGGGTTCTTCGTTTCTGGCATTGCGAGGCTACCAATTGTCGTTGCGAGCTCTTTTCCCCTCGCATTCTGAGCCCTTCACTCCTTGTCATTCTGAGGGAGCGAACCGACCGAAGAATCTCAACTCCTGCCACAGGTTGATATTGAAGGAGGTGAGTTAGACAATGGTTACATTGCCGGGTTTGGTGGAGCTAGGTCATGTGGCTAATGCTGCAAGCTTTGGCGGTTTAGGCAAAGGTGGCTTGATCACCATTATCGTTGTTGCCATAGTCCTTGTCCCCACGGTCATCTGGCTGATCAACAACACCAAAGAGCGGGATTGAAGGGTCCTCAGCTATTACCCTAGTTTGGCAGCTTCTTCTCTGACCAAGCGCCGTATCCGCTTATGGATTTCCAGAGCTTGAGCCGTATCCTTGCTTTCAGCCAGCCAGTGAAACCATCCTCTGTCACCCTTGCCACCGATTCTTTCCTTTTCCTTGACTGTCAGTTCCACTGCCCACCTCTTGCCCTTTTCCCAGGCTTCCAGAGTTGGCCATAAGTCATCCAGGCTGGTAGAAGCCAGGCTCATGGTGCAGTAGGGCAGGGCATACTCATTGGCATTGAAAGCAACGGCTAGGCCGCCGACTTTATTCACCGCCCGAAGCATCTTGAAGTCGGTGATGCTGTCCCCCACGGCCACCCATTGTGACAGCGGCTTTCCCACATTGGCTGCAAAATACTCCAGCGCCTCTACCTTGCGCTGTCCCCCCACCGGTTTCACCTTGGTTATGATTTCTCCTGAACTTGTCTTCGGCAGTTCTTGCCAGTAGAACTGATCCAGGAGTCGTTTCATGCCGGCGTCATCGCTAAGGGTGATGAATTCGTCTTCCGCTTGTTTCAGCAGGGCGAAATCATCTTCGCCAAGCACCTGACGAATTTGGTCTAAGGGAAAGGAAGTGCAGGCTACATTTTGATATGCAATTCCCAGCCTTTGCGTGATGGCCAAGGCATATTGCTCATAACTGGTGCTGATGCAAAATATCTGCCATCCCCGAGATTTGAGCTTGCAGATCAATTCATAGGCGCCAGGGGTTAATTTGGCGTCTTGCCCCATAGCGGCGATTTGCCTTTCCTTTACTCCGTGGTAAGCTAGGAAAGGAGCGATGAGAGCCAGAGTATCCCCTGGCTCATAATCCTCTCTGCCCTCCAGGGTTAACAAGTCATCGTAGCGGCTGATGACCTCAAAAATCCTGCCACCATGGGGGAATAACTTCATCAATTCGTAGGCATTGTCCTGAGGGGCTAAAGGGCCTTCGAGGTCAAAGCCGATTAAGTTCGTCTCCGGTCTCATTCCCCTCAGTTGTGAGCTAAGCGATTCTCTGATTGCTAGTTTATGTTTCATCGTTTAGATTGCTTCGGCACTCCGTGCCTCGCAATGACAAGGGAGAGGATGTGCCTGAGCAATGACAAAATAGGAAGTGTCATTGCGAGCGAAGCGAAGCAATCTTACCCTTTACTGCGCCATTCACTTTCTCACTGAGGTCATATCCATTGATTGTTTTTCCCTGCGCATCAATGACTTTGCCGCCCGTTATACTGATCTCGCCCTGGCTCAGAGCTTTGAGTGTCGAGATAATAAGGGGGAATTCCCTGGCAAGTTCATGCTGGCGAATAAGCTGAAACAGCATGTCTTTATCGCCTTCCTGCCAGTATGGGTCGAAAGGCTCGCCCCTGATGGGGAAAGCGCAGTAGGCCACAACTGGCCCTCTATCTAATTCAGGTGTCAGCAGATGAATCATGGCTCCAGTTTTTTGCGCCTTGTTTTCTATCAAATCCCAGATGACCTCTTGCCAGCTTCCCACTGGCCCGCCTGGAATTGCAGGATGCAGGTTAATCATATTATATTCTTGACATAACTCTTCACCGATAATAAGCATATAGCCAGCAAGGACACAGACATCAGAGGCGAACTTTTCAATTCTTTTCCTCACCTCTCTATCGTATCTAAGACGCCAGTCCTCTTCCGCTAAGGGAATATTATTGTGACCCTGGGCCCTTCGCCTTTTGTCATTCTGAGGCAGCAGAGCGACCGAAGAATCTCGTTCAGGGTAAACTCCGCGAAGGGGAAGCAATCTCGATTTGAATTTCCTGTGGGACAAGCAGATAAGAGGCAGGTTATAGCTGCGGACCAGGTCGAAGAACAGGTCAGTTTCCAGAGACTCGCCAGGCTCGCGATTACTGAAGACGAAGCTAATCTTGCCATGGATGTTGCCATTATGGATGTCACCCTGCACAGCCTGCAACAGCTGTCGTGCTGCTTCATCCCTTCCTGTGGAAAACCAGCCGATATTTAGCAAAAGCCTTTCCTCATCTTTGCCCAAGTGCTGGCGAGATGAACTAAGGGGCTAGACCTGCGCCCAAATATCTTACCTTGAGATAAACAACTTAGAAAATCATCCGGGCCACCAAATTCAGGCATCTCCACATAAGCCCGGCCAATTTCCCCCAAGGTGTGGGCATCGCTTCCAGCGCTGGCAACTTTTCCATATTCTAATGCCAAGCTCCGAGCTTTATTGGAGCTGCTGAAAAAGGGAGTGCGAGAGTTGAACACTTCAATAATGTCAACCTGGGATAGGGTCTCTCCTGACAATAGCTTATTGGAATTCTGCAAAAGCCATCGCCCAAACGGATGGGGAATGCCAACCAGCCCACCTTGTTTTCTAATCCGGGCTATTGTTTCCTCTGGGGATAATCCTTTCGGAACTTCTTCAGTAAGAAATAACCCCATCAATTCGCCAAATTGTGTCAAGATTTCCTCGGCAATAATCACTCTGAAAGGAGCTATCTCCTGTAGCTTCAAAGCGCCAGCAATGGTGTTATGGTCGGATATGGCCAGGCAATTTATGCCTGTGTTGAGGCAATGGTCAATTACTGACTCCAAAGGGGTGTAACAATCCATGGAATAGCAAGTGTGAACATGTAGATCGGCTCTTATCAACTAACTCGCCTTCTCCAGATATTCGCTACTGCGCGTATCAACTTTGATGACATCCCCTACGGTGACAAAAAGGGGAACCTGAACGGTAATGCCTGTTTCCAGTTTTGCCGGCTTATTGCCTCCAGTGGCTGTATCACCCTTGAATCCGGGCTCCGTCTCTGTAACCCGCAGCTCTACAGCAACAGGTAGCTCCACGCTTACCACTTCACCTTTGTGTGTTAGAATCTCCAAGTTCAACCCCTCTTTCAGGTAATTTGTGCCGTCTCCTATTTGAGCTGCAGTCAGCGCTGTTTGCTCGTAGCTCTCATTGTCCATGAAGTAATAAAGGTCACCATCGTTATAGAGATACTGAACTGGGTGGTGTTCTAAGAAAGCTGGGGTAAACTTGTCGTTGGCCTGAAAGGAACGCTCGACAACATTGCCGCTGCGAATGTCACGAAGCCGCAGCCTAATCTGGGCTGAGCCCCGCCCCATTTTGATGTGGTGATACTCGGTGATGTGGTATATTTTGTCATCTAGCTCTATGGCGGTTCCCTTTTTCAATTCTCCAGCATCGATCACGTAATAACCTCCATGGCTTTTTCTGATTGAGTAAGGGCCTTCGGTTTGCCTTTTTCCAAGACAACCATATCTTCAATTCTAACACCCCCAAGTCCAGGAAGGTAAATTCCAGGCTCGATGGTAAAAACCATGCCATCGGCAAGCAAATCAGAGGAGTTCTGAGCAAGCCTTGGGGACTCATGCACCTCTAGCCCAACGCCGTGCCCCAAACCGTGCCCAAAAGCTTCACCATATCCCGCTCTCTCAATAATACTCCGAGCTAGCTGGTCTGCCTGGTTAGCAGTCATGCCTGATCTAATTTCCTCTGTGGCTGTGAGCTGGGCTTCCAAAACAACACGATAAATTTCCGATAGAGTTCTGTCGGGCTCACCTAGACAGAGAGTGCGGCTAAAATCGCTGCAATAGCCACCAATCCTGGCCCCCATATCAATGAGCACTGGCTCATTTTGGCTAATTTTCCTTTCTGTGGGCTTAGCATGAGGCAAGGCTGAATTGGGACCCGAGGCTACTATAACATCAAAAGGTATCTCATCGCTTCCGCTCTGGCGCAGGCACTTTTCTATCTCCCAAGCTGCCTCTTTTTCTGTTACCCCGGGATGAATCATCAATTTAGCCCGTTCAAAAGCCGTATCAGTTAACTCTACTGCCTTCATAATAAGCTCTAGCTCACCTGCTTCCTTGATACAGCGTAGCCCCTCCACCAAGCTAGTGGTCGGAGTGAGTTCCAGGTTTAGCCGTTTGCTTTCTGCTACTTGGCTAAACTGATTATAGCTAGCAAAGGAAATATGATTGGCCTCGAAGCCTAACTTATGCCACCCCGAATTGTAGGCTAACTCGGGAAGCCAATCAGGCAACCCGCCTCTAATCTGGATAATTTCGAAATCTGGCGCCTCTTGTCTCGCTTGCTCTATATAGCGGAAGTCAGTGGCCAAAACGGCTTGCTCATCAGAAATAAGCAGCCAGCCAGATGAACCAGTGAATCCCGAAAGGTAGCGGCAGTTTTCTGGCTGGGAAACCAGAAGAATATCAAATCCCTTTCCGACCGCCACCGGTCGCAGCTTCTGTAATCGCCTTGTTGCCAACTTACTCCTTTTGAGCATTTCTTTGTTTATCCTGCCCCAGTTCAAGTAGGTCTACTTCATATCCACAGGCTAGGCACTTCGCTTTGCCCTTCCCAAAGAGCACCAAGAGCTTGCCACATTGAGGGCAAGGCTGAGGAGTCGGTTTGCGGCTTGTAGCGAATCGGCATTGGGGATAATTGCTACAGCCATAGAATACTCGTTTTTTCTTACTAACCTTTTGTACCAATTCGGCGCCACATTGCGGACATGTAATGCCAATTTTAGCCAGAAAGGGCTTTGTTGTCTTACATTCAGGATAACCACTGCAGGCAAGAAACTTGCCGAAACGTCCCATCTTTATCACCATGGGGCGGCCACAATTAGGGCAGGTTTCGTCAGTTGGTTGGGTCATATCAACCTTATTGATGCTGACCGAAGCTTTGTGCAGCGTGTCCTCGAACGGAGGATAAAAGTTTTCTAAAATCGCTATCCATTGCTGCTTACCACGGGCTATTTCATCCAGTTGTCCCTCCATCTGTGCCGTGAAGTCAAGATCAACAATCTGGGGAAAATGTTCGGTCAAAATACTATTTACTATCGTGCCCAGTTCACTGGGACAGAATTTGCCTTCTGCTTTGTTTACATAATGTCTGTCCTGGATAATAGACAGGATGGAGGCATAAGTGCTGGGACGTCCAATACCCTTTCGTTCCAGTGCTTTTATCAACGTCGCCTCGGTGTAGCGGGGCGGTGGCTGGGTGAAATGTTGCTTGGGGAAAATTCCCCAATAACTTAGTTTGCCACCGACTTCCAGACGGGGTAAGGAAACAAAGCCTTCTTTTTGTTCGTCTTCATCTTTGCCTTCGCTGTAAAGGGTAATAAAGCCGGGGAACCTGAGGGTGGAGCTGGTAGCCTCAAGAAGATAGCCTTGAGATTGGTTAGCTTTCCTGGCAGTGAGATTTTTGCCCTCTATCTGTACATCGGTTGTGTCGTATAAGGCTGGCGACATTTGGCTTGCCACCATGCGCTTCCAGACAAGGCGGTAGAGTTTCAGCTGGTCTCGATTCAGGAAGGGTTCAATTCGTTCTGGGTCACGATAGCTGCTAGTAGGGCGAATTGCTTCGTGAGCTTCCTGTGCCCACTTGGCTCTCTTCACGAAACGGCGTGGTTTTGGCGGCAAGAACTTCTTGCCGTATTTCTCAGCAATGAAATTTCTCGTCTCGGCCACAGCAGATGGAGCAACGTGAGTGGAATCAGTACGCATATAGGTAATAAGTCCCACTGAGCCTTCCTTGTCCACAGCTAAGCCTTCGTAAAGCTGCTGTGCGATAGTCATAGTGCGTTTAGCGGTAAAGCGCAGTTTTCTCCAGGCTTCCTGCTGCAAAGTGCTGGTAATGAAAGGCGGGGCTGGCTGACGAGTTAATTGCTTGGTTGTTATTGACTTGACCACGTATTCAGCTTTTTCTAAATCGGCAGCAATCCTGTCTGCCTTATCCCGGTCGCTGATATCCAGTTTTGTGCCATCGCCTGAGCCAATGAGCTTGGCTCTGAATCTTGCTTCTGGCTCTTCAGATGGCGCCAGTTCAACCTCAATAATCCAGTATTCTTTGCGATTGAAGCTCTGTATCTCTTCCTCGCGGTCAACAATCATCCTTACCGCCACAGACTGAACTCTACCGGCGGAAAGACCTCTTTGCACTTTGCGCCATAGAAGAGGGCTCAACTTGTAGCCAACGAGCCTGTCGAGGATACGCCTGGCTTGTTGGGCATCAACCAGATTCATGTCAATGGAGTGAGGATTCTTGAATGCCTTCTCCACTGCTTCCTTGGTTATCTCGTGAAAAACTACGCGGTGAATAGGCATCTTATCTTGGTCTAACTTGGCTGCTTTAACCAAATGCCAGGAAATAGCTTCTCCCTCGCGGTCAGGGTCAGTAGCTAAATAGACGGATGCAGCCTTGCTGGCTGACTCTCTGATCTCACGAATTATCTTTCGTTTTTGCTGTGGAACAGTGTATTTCGGCGCAAAATTCTTCCTTATGTCTACTCCCAGGCTTTTGGCAGGGAGATCGCGTACGTGTCCCACCGATGCCTTGATGGAGTACTTAGGGCCTAAGATCCTACTCAGTGTTCGCGCCTTAGCCGGAGATTCAACGATAACCAGATTTCTTGACATAACCTACTCCAGCTTAGCCTGATGACGCAGGGTATAATTCATATTACCCACCTGTTTCGCTATCCCTTTCAATTCCAGCATGGCTAATGTGCTGCTCACCTCTGGGATGGTCAAGCCGCTGCGGCGGCAAATCTCATCTATGTGACTCGGCTCAGAAGTCAATTGCCTTAATACCGCAGATTCAACTTCATTGGCAGGGAGGAATTCCTTGATTTCGAGTTGTTCAGGAGCGACTATAGATAAGTTTAACTCTTCGATGATATCAGTATAATTATGAACTAGTTTGGCCCCTTCCTGTATCAGGCGATTGGTTCCCTTACTGGCCGGGGATAGAATACTGCCGGGGATGGCAAAGACCTCCCGATTTTGCTCCACTGCTTGGAAGGCGGTGATCAAGGCTCCGCTTCTTTCTCCAGCCTCTACTACTAACACTCCCAGGCTCAAGCCGCTCATAATCCGATTACGAAGGGGGAAATTCTCAGCCTTAGGCTTAACGCCCAAAGGATATTCACTGACCAAAGCTCCCTGTTCTATTATGGCTTGAGCTAGCTTTGCATTTTCGGCAGGATAAACGATGTCCAGTCCAGAGGCCAATACAGCTATTGTTTTGCCTCCGGCATCTAGAGCAGCCCGATGAGCTAAGGTGTCAATTCCTCTAGCCAATCCACTGACAATAGTAATTTTGCTCCGTGCCAGGTCAGCTACTATCTCTTCAGTTACTTGTCGCCCATATACGGTAGGGCGGCGGGTGCCAACCGCAGCAAGGCAGGGCTCAGCTCCGGACAAAAGATTGCCCCTAACATAAATCACTGGTGGATAATCGTGAATTTCCTTTAATCTGGGAGGATAGTGCGCGTCTTCATAGACAAGCACTCTTATTTTATAGCGCTCCAGCCTCTCCATTTCGGCATCGAGTGAAATTTTGGGCCGTAGTAGCAGCAAATTATCTGTGCTTCGTGGATCAAGACCTGCCTGTCTTAACTTGCCCTCTGGAGCTTCCCAAGCATATTGTAGACTGCCAAAGTGCTCTTTGAGCTGCGAGATCCTTATCCTGCCAATTCCAGGTATTCTGGAGAAGCCTACCCAGTATTTCAGCTCATTAGTGTCTGCCATGTAACTAGTGAATTGTAGCACACGTCTGTTGAGCTCTGCGCAACAGCTTCTTAGCGTTCCTGTTCTCCGGACATGGGAGGCAGGCCAGCAGTACTGTTCCTATCTAGAGACCGTATGTACACTGATTACCGCGCAGTGTAGTCCCTATGCCATACGGAAAATCAACCGTCTGTCATTTCTTGGCGTAGCTGACAGTAAGGGTGACTGAGTGCCACTCGATGTATTGAGTAGTACAGGTACCATTGGTCTTACTCACGAAGCCGGCTCTCATCTGGAAGCGGCCATCGGGGCTGAGTCCTCCCCCAATCCTGCCTACTTCCTCTGTCACATCTATGACTTCTGGTAGTTCCCACATGATAGGTGCTAGCTCCCTTTCCCTGGGGTCGGACACATTATAATCTGGCAGTTGTCCTGGCTCACTATGAATCTGCCACAAATGTAGCCCACGAAGCCCTTGGCTGCCTTTGGCGAACGGACCAGGATCACCAACCACCTTCTTTGTGGTAAAAGTGAGCTGGGCCTCTTTTACATCAGTGCCCTTCAGACTATATAGATCGAAGCTCCAGAAAGCACGATAGCCTTCATTAGCTTTGCTATCTCCAGCTATAGTCCTGGATGTATCTCTATCCCCACCACTGGTCACTGTGCCAGTTTCACTAGCCAATGGCGTGAAAGTTTCCGTTATTACTGATCTCTCTGCGGAAACTGATACGGTGGCTACATCGAGGCCGCCTTTATCATCATCAACAGTAACTGTAATAGTAAACCATCCTTCTCTATCTGGCGCTACCCAGGTAACTGTCTTGCCCACCCCGGTAATTTCGCCGTCACTAGCCTCCCAGCTATAGGTGAGTGTGTCGCCATCTGGGTCGCTGGCTACACAGGTGATAGTCGAGTTACTTTGCGGGAGAACGGTAATTGGGTTGGCAACCAGGCTAGAAATCGCTGGGTCCTGGTTACACACCACGCTCATTGTTACGCTAGCTTGCGTGGTACCACCCTTGCCATCTTTGACGGTAACGGTGATATCTCAGTTTCCATACTGCTCAGGAGCTGCCCAGGAAACCACGTTTCCGGTTCCGTAGAAAGCCCCGCCAGTGCTTGCCCAATCGTAAGTTAAAGCATCACCGTCTGGATCTGATGCATCACATCGAATCTCGATGGTGCTTGAGGGATAAACTTGAGTTTGCGCCGGTGTGAGACTGGAGATTACCGGTGGTTGATTGGCACCTGGCTCTGATGGCGCTGGTGGTGTTTGTGCTGGTGGTGCTCCCTGTTCTGGCGGTGCTTCCTCGCTTCGGCCACAGGCGCTGCCAGCAATTAGCATAACCAGCACGACCACAATTATCCCGAACTTTACTTTGAACTTGTCCATCTTATTCACCCCCCCTGCCGAAATAGTCTGATTACAATTGATTATATATAGTCTATCACGGTTAGTCTATGACTAACGATGGCGTGTATTCAAAAATGTTTAGCATTCTCGAAAGCCCTGCGCCAATATCAAGCCAGCCGGATTACACCAGAGTCATTCCGCTTAAACAGAAGCCTAGACAACTAATGAGGGCACCCATCTCAGGCATCGAAACCTTCCTTAATCTTGAAGGGCATAATCTACAGCAGCTTTGGCGTGTATTATCGTAGTATCAAAAAGAGGAACCGGGTAATCCGCTTGTTTTATCAGCAGAGGCAGTTCTGTACAACCCAGGATGATTCCCTGGGCACCATTATCGCTAAGCCTGTTAATAATCGCCTTAACCTGCTCTCTTGATGAATCTTTAATTTCCCCTAAACACAGTTCCTTGTAAATCACGTTGTGGACTATCTCACGGTCAGGCTCATTTGGAATCACCACATCAATACCGAATTTCTGCTTCAACCGACCCTTATAGAAATCCTGCTCCATGGTAAATTTAGTGCCTAGAAGCCCAATCCTCTTGAGACCCAGCGAGGTAATTTTCTCGGCGGTGGCATCAGCGATATGTAATAGGGGAATGCTTATGTTGGCGGCTACATCATCTGCCATTTTGTGCATGGTATTGGTGCAAATCAGCACAAAATCCCCCCCGCCTCTTTCTACTCTTTTGGCCGCATCTATCATTAAATTTGTTGCCTTATCCCATTCCCCTTTGTGTTGGAGTTGCTCCACTTCCTCAAAATCAACGTTGTACATAACGATCTTTGCCGAGTGAAGCCCTCCTAACTTCTCTTTTACAGCTTCATTTATTATTCGATAATACTCTGCTGTTGACTCCCAGCTCATGCCTCCAATTAGCCCAATTATTTTCATGTTCACTCCATCCTCCTTTTTCTGTGGGCATAGCTATGTGTGAGCTTTATCCTACCGGATTGTTGAACGAGCAGGGGACTATGCAAGCACATTTCCCACAAACATCGGCTAGCCCTAAAGTTGAATACAATCTAGCATTTGATAGGCAAACCTCATAACACTTGTGCCTATCAAACGAATCAACTCTCAGTGCTTCAAACACACAGTTCTTGACGCATTCCTGGCAGCTTCCATTGTATTTGTACAAACAAAATTCCTTATCAGGCCTTTCTGTAGGTTCTATCTTAGCATTTGTGATTAGGCTGCCTAGTCTTCCGCAACAACCCTTTTCAGTAATCAGCATTTGGTGCAGTCCGAAGTTACCTAAACCGGCGATAAAGGCAACGTGCTTATGTGACCAGTCGCTAATTAAGCTTTCTTCATTGAAGTTATGAGTTGGAGGAACAATAACTGACTTAAGATTTATCTTTTCTAATTCCGCTGATAAGCAATTATTTAAAGCGGCAATTAACTCATTAGTTTCAATATAGGCGATGGCCCATTCTTTGGAAGGGTTCCTGGCACCGGCGTTGCTCAGAACAATTTCCTTTTGGAAAGGAATAAAATAGCAAATTACTGTCTCTGCATCTGTCAGCAAATCTGTTGGCAGCTTATGTGTTTCACTGACTGCGGTCTTTAGTTCCAAAAATAGGGGGTCGTCGGCATCTGCAAAGGCAACAAGTGGCTCGTCCCAATTGCTTAATGTTTTGTTTTCGGTTTTGTACACCTCTACAAATTCTTTGATGAAATTCTCGATTTTCTCTCTCATGATATAGCTCTGCGAAGATGATCATAGAATCCATGCTTCTTCTCCAACTTTGGCGGAGAGGGTGGGATTCGAACCCACGGTCGCCAAAGGCGACACGCGCTCTCCAGGCGCGCCTGATAGACCACTCCAGCACCTCTCCAGCTATGCATTGTTTACCCGCTATTTGGCTCCAGCTCCTCTATGATTTTCCTGACCGCTACTTCTAAAGCAGGAATATCTCGCTTCACTGTATCCCAAACAGCATCTATGTCCACACCAAAATAATCATGGATCAGCTTGTCTCTCGTTCCTGCCATCTTCTTGCAGGGTATATCTGGATATTTCTCCTTGAATTCTTGACTTAGCCTCTTAGTCGCCTCTCCTATTATTTCAATCTCTCGTCACACCAGCTTGAACCAGATCATTATCCATAAAATCCCTATATTTTACTTCCTTGGTGTATTCTTCGATTCAATTTATAGCATCCAAAATATGCCTTAAATACACCCGGGCGTCCTTGCTCATTCGTAAATCACCACCATTTCTTTCTTTATTGTGTCAACTAAATAGGGGCTTATGGATTTTTCGGTTAGCAAATCTACCTTTATACCCAACGTTCAGATAGTTCCTGCTCTATCCCTACAATATCAAGAAGAGTTTTCCTTTCCGAAAATTCAACAATAATATCTATATCACTTTCTGGATTTGCTTCACCCCTTGCGTAAGATCCAAAGATACTTATTTTTTTGTTCCATAGCTTGTGAGGATTGAATTTACTTTCTCAAATATTATATTTGTTACGGTTTTGCCTTTGTTCATCTTTCCGCCTTCATTCATCTCAGTGGCGGAGAGGGTGGGATTTGAACCCACGAGGCATTGCTGCCCACCGCTTTTCGAGAGCGGCACCATAAGCCACTCGGTCACCTCTCCTTAAGTACAGTCATTATTATACCATAGAGTATCGCCAGCTATATGCTTTATAAGCCTGCTTCGATTTAGTATGATTCTCTTACCTTGGTCTGGTTCAAATTTGTTCTGTGTCTTGCCATCATCTTATTTGCGGGAACAAAACTAGCTCGCTACGGGGACGTTATTGCTGAGAAGACAGGCATGGGGCGGATATGGATAGGGCTAGTGCTCCTTGCTGCTATCACCTCGATGCCTGAAATGGTCACCGGAGTTAGTTCTGTGGCTCTAGTTGCTTCCCCCGATTTAGCTTTAGGCACCCTTTTCGGAAGTTGCTGTTTCAACCTCTCTATCCTGGCTTTGCTGGATATCCTCCACTCTCGTACCCCGGTCTTGACTGAGGCAAGCCCAAGGCATATGGCATCGGCCGGCTGGGGGATATTGCTGATCGCCATCGCTGCCGGAGGTATAGTCGCTGGTGGGAAATTTCCCTCCTTAGCTCTGGGATGGGTAGGTATTCCCAGTATTATTATTCTTCTAGTGTATTTGGTGGCGATGAGGCAGATGTTTCACCTTGAGCGCAGTCACCAGACGCCCGTACAAGATGCTTCTCTGCAATATGATCAGATGCCGGCGAGAACGGCATACTTCAGGTTTGCTCTGGCAGCCGCAGCGGTTATCGCCGCTGGCATATGGCTATCGTTTATTGGCGATGACATCGCCGAGACCACTGGTTGGGCAGCTAGCTTTGTGGGGAGCCTGTTTCTGGCAATTACGACCTCGGCACCGGAGTTGGTGGTTACTATCAGCGCCCTCCGTCTAGCTGCTATAGATATGGCCGTCGCCGATGTGCTAGGCGCCAATATGCTCGACATCGCTATCATTCTCCCGGTAGACCTCTTCTATGCCAAAGGGCCTGTTCTCTCATCGGTATCCAGCAGTCATCTTGTTACTGCTGCGGTGGTAGTAATAATGAACCTTCTTGTTATTGCCGGCCTCAGGTTGCACCGGGAGCACAAGACCTTCAGGGTTATTAGTTGGTACGCTCCTATTTTGATCGGGCTTTTCGTTGTCACAGCCTACGCCTTGTTTAGTTTAGGCACGGGTACGAGGTAGGCCCCTTCCCCAGTGATTGCGCCTCTCTTGATTTAGCTTCCCTCTGACATGTCTACTATTAGCCTGGTTGATTCTTTCTACCGCTTCCGCCGTCACAGCTTGTTGGAATTGTCGCAGAATGCTAAACTACTGGTCTAGCCCCTGTAGCTCAGAGGATAGAGCGCTGGCCTCCGGAGCCAGGTGC
>JGI24025J20009_10000362_pt1 | contig 35286 bp, 30 predicted proteins | sample Cruoilmetagenom3_FD_20009 | JGI IMG/M metagenome (IMG submission 20009) | reverse complement strand
GAGCTTCAAAAACGCAATTCCTTATATAGTAAGGGTTTTCGCATATAAGGTTATCTCATAGATGGACATTTTTGCCCTTTTACTGTCAAACTTGGGTTAAAAGAAGAACATTGCCATAATAGTTTTTGTTAGACCTTATTAGATGCTGGTCGAGACTCAGATAACTAATTGTACTGGCAATTGAAACTACCACAGTTGCTGCAGCAAAAAGCCCAAAATCAGCCGGGAAAAGTATCCTCGCAAGAACTAATTTCGTAATGAAATTGACTCCCATATTTAGCGATTGGGAGAAATAGGAACTGAAGAATGAAATGGCTATTTTTCTATTTTTCATATCTATCGAATTTCAGGAATCTTGAAAATCAAAATCTTAACTTAACAGAATTACAAGGGATTCGCTCAAATTTGAAGAATAAACTACAACTATTAAACCGTCAAATTCGTGGATCAATGACCTCTTGCTCTAATTTTTCATTGGGAGAGTATCAGATATCTTAAAAGTTTTGTATTGATTGGCGCGATTTTATTTCCTTATCTAATTTATCTACGATTTTAGACCAGACGAAATTTTCTTTACAAAACTTATGTATCTCTCTTGAATATTCAGAAATATCTTTTCCTCTTTTTATTATTTTTTCCAAAATTTCCTTCAGACTTGAAACATCATTAACTTCTATAATTTCTCCTAATTTACCATTATCTGTAATATCTAAAGCTGCGCCAACATTGGTAGATACGATATAATTCCCAAAAAAACCTGCTTCGTTCAATACATTACCAAAACTTTCCCAACTTGAAGTCAAACAAAAAACTTTGCTTCTATTCAACCATTCAAATAGTACATCCCTTTTATAAATAGCTCCCAGAAAAACAATTTTGTTTTGTAATAGTGGATTTCTTTCGAAATAATCTTTGATATATGTCTTAAAACGATTCTCAATTGGTCCAATTAGATATACTTTCCAATCTTTAAAATCTTCTATCTCTTCCAAAGCAGACATAAGCATTTCAGTATTTTTCTGTTTTGAACCTAACCTTCCTATAGTCAAAATGATGTTTTCTTTTTCCTTAAAGGATTTTACTCTGACTTTTGTCCTTTTATCGTCAAAACCGCTAGGTAGTAAAATCAATTTTTCTCTTAGATCAACTCCTTTCCATTCCGGGAAAAGACGACCGTAAATTTCCTTGGTCTCCACACTCAATAAGTTGGCTTTTTTAAATATATATCTTATTTGAAAATTGAGTTTCTTATGATTAAGCTTTGATCTAAGATCTGTAATATCAGGATGATTCAAGCTTCCAAACCTAATGCGATCCAGATCTAATTTTATATAAAAAAAACATTTTGGATTTAATAACTTTAAAAAAAACATATACCAAAAAATTCTCCCATCTAAGAAATATAGCATTAAGCCTCCAATTTTATTGGCGTGCTTAACTAAATAATAAAGCATACCTAACCAGTAAAATCTCTGTGAATCAAAAAATCTATTAATCCTTATAATTTTTATGTTATCACTTTTAAAACGCATTTCTCTGTTTTTAGAATAAGCATAACATACAATTTCTACTTCATATCCATGGTATTCGGAAAGATAATAAGGTATAATTCCAACTTCTTTTATCAAATGGATATTTTCTAATTTTTCAAATACTAAAGTAAGCTTTCTCATCGCCTTAACAAGGCATTTAAAAGTTATCAATTTTATTTTTTCTCTGGGTGATGGCTTCGATTTCCTGAATGTAAGTCTCTATGATACTTTCCCAATTGAATTTTTTAAGAGATCGTTCAGCCATTTTTGTCAGATTTTTCCTATTTTCATAAGCTAACTTTAGGTGATTTGAATATTCCTCAATATTTCCGCAGTTACAGTAGAGACCCGCTTCCTCAACAACCCATTTTATTATGGGACTATCATTAACAACAACTGGTTTCCCGCAAGCTAGGGCTTCAATAGCTGAATTGCCAAAGGGTTCGTCACTAGAAGGCAAAGAAAACACATCACAACTTCTATACCATTTGGGCATTTCATGATAAGGAACTCCCTTTTTCATAAGAAATCTTTTTTCGCCTAAAATCTGTCTTCCCATGGAATGAATTCGAGAAAAAAGAGGTCCATTTCCAATTAAGACGGCAGACCCTCTTTTTAACCGACCAACTGCTCGCAAAAAAGATTCTGGCCTTTTAAATAGATCTAATGCTCCCACAAATAGATAAATTGGCTTTTCCAATCTATCAAGGAGTGAAATGTGCTCCCCATCAGGGCAGAAGATTTTTCGATCTATGCCATTCGGACTAGGACTTTTGTTTCTAAATGGGGATAATCGCCATTCTTATAGCAAATTATATAAGAATCGTATCCAAAGTCTCTATGGAGAATATACGGAATCATACCAACCTCTTTTGTCAAATGTGTATTCTCACATGCTGGGAAAAAAGTTGCAAAGACAATCTTATCTCTTTTTCTGCCGTAAATTTCTTTCGTTCTACTATTTTCTTTCATCTAAACCTTCTCTCTGTAGCGTTAATTAACTTCTTCAAACCGTGGATTATTAGAGGTTTATCTATAAAATACTTCCAACCAAAAATTTCAAATTTATAAACTATACTCGCACCTCCAAAACAATCTTTGAGTCTCTTTTCGTATTCCCTTTTAAATTCATAAATATCCTCTTTTGATGGAGAATATTCAATTTTTTCGTATTTTTTCGCTATTTCATCATTAAATTCAATCCCCTTTTTCCTTAAAAGATCAATGTATATTTTCTCTAAAATCTTTGCAGTCTTTTTTGATTCATATTCTCTCTTTACCTTTTCATAACCAGCCAAGCCCATTTCTCTTGCTTTATTTTTGTTTTTAAGCAAATAACCTATGACTTCAGCATAGTCTTTTGGGGAATTGGCAACAAAACCTGTTATTCCGTTATCTATTAGCTCAACTTGCGCGTTATCTGATAAAGGTGTAGAATTTACAATAACTGGTTTTTGAGCAGCCATTGCTTCAGCAATCGTATATCCAAACGATTCTCCTATTTTTGATGAATGAGCTAAAACATCTACCAAATTATAAAACTTGATTACCTCGTCAGGAGAAAGAGGTTTCAAAAAAACAAGATTTTTTGATATTTCATGCTTTTGAAATCCATCTTTTGTTGATTCCGGTGCACCCACAACAATATACTTTACATTTGGAACCTTTTTTATGAGATATCGCATCATATCAAGGCAAATATCACCCCATTTCCCTATGTCAGGTCTACCAATTCGACCGATTATGGGCTCATCTTGATTAATTCCCAAACTCTCTTTTAATTTTTGTATTTCGGTATCAGATATTTTATTCTTTTCAAAATCATCTAAATTAACAGGATTATAAAGAACCTTGCAAGTTTTAAAAAATTCTTCATTAGATATTCTTGTCCATTTCTGATACCGTAATGCACACATTTTACTTATAAACAAATGATGATCTAATAATATCCCAGATTGACTATTATCAACGAGACCAAATACGTTTGTTTCTATGATTACGGGCACTTTAGCTTTTTTTGCTGCCATTATAACAAAAGGCTCTTCATGTCCTGCTCTATGGATATGAACGATTTGTATGTTTTTTTCTTTCATTAGTTTAATTAATTTCTGTTGATCTTTATCAATGATATAAACCTCGAATCCTTTTTCTCTCAATAACTTTTCCCTTTCTCCACCTTGCATAACTCCACACACATAAACATCGAAGATACTTTTATCCAAATTTTCAGTGAAGATTTGGAGAGCTTTCTCTGTCCCCCCTATTCCTAATCGGTTACATACTTGCAGGACGTTTATTTTATTCATGAACACCTTTCACATTTGGAACTGATATTTCAAGGGTATCTTTCATATCCATTGTTATACCCTTCATTTTTCTACTACGATAAATAATATATTTGTTCTCCAATATTTTAAAAATGGGATTTTATTAAACCATTTATGTTTTGTTTGGATAAACAATAATTTTGTATTTAACCATTTTGTGAGATAATTCTCAATTTCCCTAATTGAGACGACATATACTGTATCGTTATCTTGAGAATAACCCTCATCAAAAATACTTGGGTTATTTATTATGATGGGCGAAAAATATTCTTTGATGGGTAAACAAAGTTGTTTTATAGATTTTTTAAAAATAAATTTAAACTTCTGCAATCTGTTAAGTCTCCCAAGTGATGGAGGTAATGATAATGGAAAATCCCATGCAGGGGATATCGAAATTATTTTCCCAGTTTTTTTACAAACTCTGTACATTTCATCAATTACTTTTTTCGGATTTAAGAAATGTTCTAATGAATATGTCGATAATACAACGTTAAAGAAGTTATCAGCAAACGGTAGCATCTCAGCATCAGAGTGAACTAAATCAAAATTCTCATTTTTATAATCCCTTCCCATCTTTAAAGCTATAGAAGAAATATCTGTTCCAACATAATGTGCAAACTGAGATATATATCTACCATTCTCAGCACTACCACATGCTACATCTAAAACCAAATCGCCAGGATTGATGTACCTTAACATATCCTCTCTTTCACCTTTAAGTACCAGATTCGCATCTCTAGCAAATCTAAAGTATTCTTCATCTTTATCCCAAAATTCAAATAATTTCTTTTTTGTATTAAATGTCATTATCTTCTGTTTCCCCCTGTAAATACCTTTTTAAATAATTCTCTATCCTCGGAATCAAAGCCTTTCAACAGATAAAAACTAAGAAAGTAAAACATAGCGGAAGATGGAACTAATAACAGAAGGCTAACATTTTGGAAAGATATGGTATATGCTCCCATAATAATAGTCGCAGTAGCTACCTTGAAGATTTTTTTTAGAAGAAATTTATTCGAGAGTTGATACCCGCTTCTTACAACATATCCATACAATCCGAAGATACCAACTATGTTTGTTATTACCGTCGCAATGCTCGCACCAACATAACTATATTTAGGTATAAGGAGCAGATTTAGTACTACATTTACCAGCAGGCATATACCTGATACTTTCGCCATTTCGATTTGTTTATCAATTGAGCCAAGCAGATTTCCAAAAACATCTACAAAGATAAAAACACCCGTCCAAATAAGTATTTGTAACGCAATTATAGAAGGAATATATTCTGCCCCATAGATCAAAGATATCAATCTACTCGCCAAAATTGTAGTTCCGAGCCCAATAGGAAGCGCTATCATTAACAGATACCCAAAAGCTCTTTCACTCGAACGTATCAAAGCTTCTTTTGATGATTGATAAAGTCTTGATGTAACTGGAAAAAAAGATCCCAAAAATGGCCCAGAAATAGCAGCAAAAGTAAATACAAGCCGATGAGCCGCACTATACCAACCGACAGCTTCATTCCCCTTCATCATGGACAACATGACCATGTCTATTCGATAGTATAGTGAAAAAAAAAGTATTGTTAAGCCAAATGGTAACGCCTGTTTTATCATCGTTTTCCAAAACCCGAAATTTATTTCTATCTTTGGCAAAACAAACTTCCACACACAAACAACAAAACTATACCCCAGAGCGATTGCACTAACCAAAGAATGCAAAGAAGCAAACCCAATAACACCAAACCCCTGTTTTATTAGAAAGAAAGCACCTGAAAGCAATAAAACACTGTTCAAAATCTGCCCTAAAGATTGATACTCCATTTTTTCATGAGCTCGGAAAATCGAATAGAACATTCCAGTGAAGGCATGAAAGACAACTGATAAGGCGATAAGATAAACAACTTTAATTGTTTGTTCTGGGTAGCCTAAGAGGTTTATGGTTAGGGCAATCAGTCCAAAGGTAATAGCAACTAAGATTACTTTCATCGTGCTGACATTGGCGAGGTATTTTGAGGCTAAGGATTTGTCTCGGGCGACTTCTCTTACAGTTAACGGTTGAAGACCAAGGTCGGTGAAAACACCAAAAATTCCGGTAAAAGCAAGAGCAAAGGAGAGGATGCCGAAGCCTGCCACGCCCAAATAGCGGGCGGTATACATTATGTAGAAAAAACCCAACGAGTAACTTATCAACTGGGCCACAAGTAATGCTGTCGTATTCTTTGCAATTCTCTGAACGGTGTTGTTCATACTAATTCTCTCCAGCAAACCATCTCATCTTATAAACTGCAAATTTAAACATGATTCTATCCTTTTGCTCCCAAAGGTATTTGGTCCCAGATTAACCATCAGCGTGAAAATATGCAAAAATAGCCTGTGCAAAAGCGATTTTACCAAAGTTTTCTGCACCTAAAATCCTTGCCAATAGACTACAACTACAAATCCCAGAACTTCGCGTATTATTTGCGCAGTAGCGAGTGAGAAGAAATTTTTAACAATTCTTTGAGCAGTAGCCAAACCGCTATAACCTAGAGTTAATTCAGGACAAACAACTTCGTAGTTGAAGAATTTCTAAAACCAAATTCTTCTAATATCCTAATGAAAGCTAAGTGAATTGAACGAAACTGCCTCCTCGTATATTCTTTCCAGCTTTTTTATAACTGGCTCCCATTGATATTTTTCCTTAATTAGTTTTCTTGCGTTTCGTCCGAGTCTTTGCCTCAATTGCCCGTTTTCCAAAAGTTCTATAGTCCTCTTGGCGAATATTTCTGGTTCGTTAGCAATGATTATATTCTCCTCAGGTATCACATCTATGCCTTGAGCTCCAAGAGATGTCGCAATCACAGCCTTTCCCATTGCCATAGCATGGAGAGTCTTTATTCTGATCCCTCCCCCCAACCTTATAGGAACGACAACAATTGCCGCTTTCCTTATCAAGGAATCCAAGTCTCTCACATAACCCATAACTGTAATATTAGGATCTGCACGGAGTCCCTCTACTTCAGTCGAAGAGTGTGGGCCGACGATATATAACGAAATATTGGGAATTTTATTTTTTATGATGGGAAAGATTTCCTTACAGAAGTAGATTACAGCATCCAAATTTGGCTTATAATACATGTCTCCAAAAAACATCAATCTATGTGGGATAACTTCATTTGATAGTTTTGAAAATCCTTCTTCGGCAATATCCATTCCAGTAGAAATAGATGTGATGTTAGCTTCCGGAACAAAGGTTTTTAAAAGAATTTTATCTTCTCTCGTAAGCGTAAGAATCTTATCAAATTTTTTAAGAATGCTGGTTTCATATCGCATCCATTTTAACCATTCCATAAAATAAAAAACTCTTTTCAGGGTATTCTTCACAGAACCAAAATATCTATAACGGAGTATCATACTGGCTTCAAGCTCACTTAATACTGAGGGTAAATTGTTTACCGCTGTAATGTATTGTCCCATTTCCGCATATTCAAACTGAACTACATCATAACTGCCTGTTTGCAGCAATTCAATAATCTTTCTTTCCATATGTTTAGAATAGAGGAGGGCAACTTTTAATGGCTTTTTCGAGAAAAAGACTAAGAACAATTTTTTGCACCGACTAAGTAGAACACCTATTTTTGAACGGTGACGGTTACATTTTATTGGAATTGTTTCGACTCTTTGGCAATACATCCTCAAATCCGATACATGCCCCTCATCTTCTGGGATAATAAAGCACAGGAAGGAAATTTCGTGTCGTTTAGCGAGGTGTTTCACGTAATTAAATATGACGCTTCCTCCTCCAGAACCTATTCCTGGATAGGGTAAATGTGGTGAAACAAGCAAGATCTTCATATTACTTCATTTACAAAGAAACATATGCTTTCACCCGCACACCATAGTGTAGCGAGACATTCAGTGAATTCCTGGCACCTGTTGTGTGTTCTTTAAGGATCAAGAATTCTCTCCAGTGCCTTTTTCAATGAAAAGTATATGCTTCGAAACATCTTAACTTAAGTTACTCCAATTTATAAATAGAATATTTTATAAATTACTTTGGTTTCCTCCTCAATTCTGTTCTGTATTCTTCACCAAGATATTCGATAAATCTTGTCCATTGTCTCTTTAAAGCAAAGGGCAGGAAATTCTTTAAAGACTCTAATGGCTTTTTTAGCAAAACTAAAAGCGCTCTATAAATGCCTTGATAGTTTATATGCCCTAACAAATGATTTCTCAAGATGAAATGATTTCGGAACTTTTTACGAATCTTAGCCAACTCTTCTTTAGTGAAGTTAATCTCCATTAGTGGTTTCTCAGTAAGAGAAAAATCCCATAGCTCCATGAAATTCAAATTCTTATCAAGCCATGAATTTTGTTGTGCCATTTGATAGAGTTCTGTCCCCGGAAAAGGAACAGTGAAATAAAAATTAGTCCTGTTAGCTTTAATCTTCTTTGCTACTTTAAAAGTTTGGTTAATATCTTCCAATGTTTCGCCAGGATTACCTAACATAAAGAAAGCCGAACTTCTCAAACCTGCTTTCTTAGCCGTCTTAAAAGCCTTAAAAATCATTTCCTTGGAAGTCCGTCTTTTCATTATCTTTAGCACCTTTTCCGAGCCACTCTCTACACCAAACTCTACAGAGATACATCCAGCATTCTTCATAGCATACAGTAAATCCTCCGAAACTGTATCCACTCTAGCTTGGCATTGCCAAGAAATAGGAATTTTCTTCTCTCTCAGTTGTCTACAGAACTCCATGACCCATCTCGAATTTAGGGTAAACGTGTCGTCTAAAAAGTATAATGCCTCTATGTCGTATTTCTTGATTAAGCCTTCGATCTCGGCGATTACATTACTCACGGAACGGCGACGTAATTTTCTTCCAAAGATCAGATAACTGCTGCAATATATGCAGTGATAGGGACATCCCCTACTAGTCATCATTGTCGTTGAGCGTTGAAAAAACCCCCCTCTCAAGGTTCCTGGCGGAAGTAGATATTCTTTGAAATCAGAAAGAAGGTGTCGACCAAGGAAAGGCAAATCGTCCAAGTTTTGGATTAGATCCCTCGGGTCATTATTCACGACTACACTCCCACTCCGATAGACAATTCCTTTTACCCCATGCAAATCGCCACCGTTCTCTATTCTCTTGCATACTTCCCGCATAGTGAACTCCCCCTCTCCTACTACAGCAAAATCAAGTTCGAGGTCATTAATGGTTTCTACTGGTAATGCCGTTACATGTGCTCCACCAGCGCAGTACAAAGTATCCGGAATATTCTGTTTTAATTTTTTCAACAAATCAGCAGCCGTTGAATAACTGGCTGTCATAATACTCACCCCAACAATTTGCGGGTCAAAGTCTCGAACCATTTGAACGAAGCTCATATCTTTAGGCATAGGATCTATAATTTGAACAGAATGCCCAGCTTCTTCAAGTACAGCTCCTATATACATTACTCCTAATGGAGGAAAATTATTTTTACGACCGCTTTGAGGATATATTAAAGTCACTCTCATTTTAAAAAGCGATTATAAATGAATTCCCAAAGACTTACTGGATTGGTTACACATTCCATAGCATTTTCATCTTATAAAAGGGATTTTTGAATTCGGCCTGAACACAGAATCGAGACAATCTTTAAGAAAATGCTTCCCATTCCAGTTTAGAATTACCACTGATAGTATCACGTCTGCCTCTATTCTAATCCTCCTTCTGCCTTACTTTCAAATGAAATTTCAAGGCAAGTCTCTCCAACGTTGCTTCATTACACTCCATGCTGCGCAGCCCGTGATAAAGGCCTAAGGCTTTGGCAATAACGGCCTTCTGGTTTCTCTTGAAGGACTGGCGAATGAAGCCACCAATGAGAGCCACTGATACAAAGAACAGAAATTTGAACCAGTGATACCACTTACCATGTTTCTTTATGAACAACACAGTAGCACGTCCGAAGAGATATGATCTAGGAACAGTATATCTCCCACCAGTACTCATAGAGCCCTTATGCCACATCTTCGCCTGAGGAACGAATACAACCTTGAATCCTGCTTTCTTGGTTCGTAGGCTCCAATCAATATCATCACCATAAGCGAAATACTCTGGATCGAGTAATCCAACTTTCTGTATCACGCTTTTCTTGACCAACATCCCGCACCCTGAGGCAGAGTTGACCTCCTCCATTTTACTGTAATCTCCAGTATCTCTTCTTTTATATCCACGAAGTCTGCATACTGCGTCTCGAAAATCAATGTGAAGACCAGCAGATTGTATCTTTGTTGGATCATCATAGAAATAGATTAGAGGCCCGGCAATGCCTATCATCCGATCATTCTCAGCAACATTAATCAATTCTTGCAATACCTGAGGATCAACTATTGCATCATTGTTTAGAAGAAATATGTATTCAGCACCTTTTCCTAAAGCATGCCTAATTCCCACGTTATTTCCTTCTCCAACCCCCAAATTTTTGTGATTCTCGATAAGACTAACTTCTGGAAATTCCCTTTTGATTCTCTCCTGAGACCCATCTGTGGATCCATTATCAACAACGATCGTCTCAAAATTTGGATAGTCCATCTCTCGAAGGCTGTTTAAACACTCGACCGTATCCTCTATTCCATTCCAATTGAGAACAACAACTGAAACAAATGGATCTGATGCCTTTCCCCGGGTCGAGATAAATGTATCATTTCTGCAGTTCTTTTTCACATCAAGCGACTGTGTCACCCTGTATCCCTTAGATATCAGAGCGCCTTCTCCAACATGATGAAGGTAAAATTCCTCATAGTCTCTTACCATTCTCTCGACATTGAAATATTCAATAACTCGCTGCCTCCCATTTTCTCCCATGACTTTCCAATTTGCTCTATCTTTCAAAAGTTCAACAATTGCCTCGGCTAATGCTTCCGGATCCCTTGGCGGTACTAAAATTCCCGATTCTCTGTCTTTGACTATTTCTGGGATCCCTCCAATATTGGATGCTATTACAGGCTTACCAACTGCCATTGCCTCCAGCAAGCTTAAGGGAAAACCTTCCACTAACGAAGGCATCACAAAGATATCCATAACGGATAGAACTGACGGTACATCAGCCCTGAAACCTGAAAAAACAACCCATTGGTCGATTCCCAATCTCTTTGAAAGCCTCTCCAATTCATACCGTTGCGGGCCTTCACCGACTATCAAGAATTGCACGCGCTTCTCGACCTTGAGAACTTCGCATGCTGCCCTTAGAAAAAAGGCGAGACCTTTTTGTTTATTAAGGCGCCCTACAACACCAACAATAACTGAGTTATTGTGAAACCCAAATTCTCTTCTGGTAACTTCAGGATTACCACTTCCAGCATATCTACCTATATCTATTCCATTACGAATAACCACGATCTTGTCTGAATCTATACCTTGCTTATCAATGATATGCCTCTTCACTGACTCAGCCACAGCTATAATTTCATTTGCAAAACCCATAGATATTTTGTCCAAAAAAGAATGCAAAAATTTATGCTTCTTTTCTCTGTGCTTCTCTGCGCTGTGAACCGTCGAAAATATGAATGGCACATGACACAATCTTGCCACGAGCCTCCCGTAGAAATCTGCTCTTGGAAGGTGCGTATGGACTATATGAAATCTATTATCCCTTATGAATTTTGACAATGCAAGGATTGCTCCTATATCGAATAGATTTCTCATTCTAAAATTTCTTGTTTCTACGCCTGAAGCCCCAAAGTTTTTGTCCCACACTTTGTGTTCGCAAAGAGAACATACAACGACTTCGAACTTACTCTTATCCAACCTTTCTGCCAAATTCAGCACAACATTGCGGACACCACCGATCCAATACTCAACAAGGTATAAGATCTTTATCTTACCCATAAAAAGCCCACTCCACTGGACTCGAATTGAGTCTTCAACAAAAAGACAAAGCTCTTGTGAGTTGTCATTCTAAATTGAATTCAATTCATCAGCAACTCTTTTTCCGCTTAGAATACTGTGGTCCATATTGAAATATTCCCATTCACCAAATCTTCCACAGGTGTAAATATTATGATCTCTAAGAAAATTGTGGATAATACTAACATTCTTGTGATGTCTATGGTCATATATGATGTATCCATATTTTATATCGAGCACATTTGTTACCAAAATATTGTCATCCTTTTCCAATATCTTTGCATTGATCAAATCCTGAATCACTCGCCCAACAATATTTTTCTTATCCACCTTTTTATATTTGGAATAGGAAATTTCTGTAGAGAGAGAACTCTTACCTGTAGGAGTAGTTTTTGGTGAGAAATTCATCGGAAAACTGATGCGGTGGAATACGAAATCTTCTTCGTGGAAATATACCCAATGTTTATCGGTTATATTTGGCCTATCGATACCCAAATTTACACAGATGATGGAGTTATATTCTAAATCATTGGCTGCTCTCTTAACTCCTTCCGGTACGTCCTCAATTAATTTGACGACCTCCGGCAAGGGCAAAGTAGACACCAATATGTTGTAATCTATGATTTCTCCGTGATTAAACTCCACTTCCCTTCTATCTACGGATATTTTAGTGACCTCCATATTCAAATTTATTTTATCAATGTATGGCAAAAATGAGCGGGGCAATGCCTCTATTCCACCACTTATGGGGTACCAGAATTCTTTATTGAGGCCGCTTCTTAATTTCGATTCATGTAGGGCACCATCCAATATATCCCCAATCTCGGGTTGTGGAATCCTTCTCTCCACCCAGTCATAATTCATTTTATCTGGAGAAACTGTCCAAATTTTATTGGCATAGGGTATCATCAGATAGTCACTTATTCCCTTTCCAAAGGTATGATACATCCACTCCCGATAATTCCCGGGCTTTGGATTCCTTGTGGCTTTGTATTTAGCTTCGAAAAGACTCAATATGCATTCCTTTACTATTTCAACGGGTAATCCATAAAGGTGTGATTGGAAGGGAAATCTCGTATAGCAATCATATTTGCTGTGATATATCCATGCCTCCCTGAGCTTTGAACAAAGGTTTTCTTTTAAAAGACTCTTTATTAATTTTGAAGCGTATGAGTCGGTGGTAAAAAGGATGTGTGGTCCATAATCGAAGATAAAGTCCTCTACTTCCACAGAACGACATAAACCACCAGCTTCTCGATTCTTCTCAAATATCTCGTAGTCTTTTTTAAAATGATACGCAGTACTTAACCCAGAAAGCCCTGCGCCTAAAATTATAATCCTATTTCCCATAATTTTAAACCGTAACAAAACTCTCAATCACTTCAACCATTCTATCCCAGGAGAACTTATCCCTTCCTTTTATGATATTATTCACAAACTCTTCCTTTCTTTGGCTATTCATATTTAGTTCGATAAAAACTATTAACTCTGTTATAAAATTACAGGGCTTCCCAAAATTCTAAGTCCTTATTCAGCAATAACTTACAAAAGCAAAAAATGACGATTCCCTAAACCGATGTAAGTCCTTATATGGCAAGGACTGATGCGGTTGCCTTTTGTCAAAAATCCCGTATTTTGGACTTTTTGTGGCATATTTCAAGGGCATTTTAGGGTAGTTTAGACGGTTGAACTACATTTTCATAATGACGAAATACTGTAATCGATTGTTAGCGGTGGTAAGCCACTGCCTCCCTACCGTCTGGCCAATAATAACCTCAAAGTTTTCTCTGTTCTTCAGACCCATTCACTCATATTTACTTCTGAAGACCAAAAATTCCTTTTCTGCTTAATGTTCGTTCAAAACTTCCTCGCATATCTCCTTTAATCTCTTTCCCACATTTTGCATAGAGTATTCCTCCAATAATTGCATTCTTTTCGTCCTGTTGATCTCAAACCTTCCTTTCAGAATCTGCTTTATCGCATCAAACAATCTATTTTCATCCCCGGGGGGAACCAATAGCCCCACACCATTCGAGAGAACTTCCGGAACACCACCAACAGTTGTACCTATCGAGGGAGTATTACATGCTAGTGCTTCTTGCAAAACGCTCGGCTTCCCCTCAAAATACGATGGGAGAACGAAGATATCAGCCAAGTTATAGTAAAGTGGCAAGTCCTCATAGGGAATCATTCCCATGAAGGATACATGATTATCTAATTCTTTGTCTTTTACTTGAAGACGCAGCCTTTTACCCTCCGGACCATATCCTATAATTAAAGCCGCAATGTTTTGATCAATCTTTATCAAAGACGGTAGAATATTCAGAATATGGTGAACACCTTTTTCCCGAGATAATCTCCCCACGTATAATATGTATCTCTTCAACGGATCATAACCAAGTTTCTTGGCTGCAATTTCTTTGGGAATAATAGAGAAAACATCCAGCATAACCGGATTATTGAAATATATAATCTTTTCCCTTCTTATTTTTGCATATTTCTCAAGAACTTTTATCTCAGCTTTGCTTTGCACGAAGATTTTATCCGAGAGATTGAGAAAGAATCTCTTTGATAGCCGGCGAAGCGGGGGCAGACCCAAAAAAGTATCACCGCTATAAATAGGTATAAAAGGATACTTATTGGTTCTGCAGAATAAAGCCAAAAGATCAAACATATCAATAATTCTGTTTAAATAAAATGGAACTACAAAGATTATATGGAATGTGTCTTTTTTCAGTTCTTTCAGAAGTGTGAAAGTTATCTCTTTGCCATATTTTCCTCCACCTGCATTGATTGGTACTCTTTTAATTTTGTGCCCGTACTTATGAGTGAACTCTCTTACTGTTTTCTCATATTGGGAAAGATAATATACCTCGGATTCTATGCCTTCCATCTGTGCAGCCTTACAATATCGGTGTATTGCATGATCTTGTTTGCATATTATTTCATAGTCCAAGGCGCCTGATTCCTTATATTTATTTCTATATTCTGGATAGAACATTTCAAAGGAATGCAATATAATCCACGCTACTTTCATCTATCCCTTTATCTTTTTCCCGTTAACTTATTACACTCCCCATATATATATGTTCTCCATCCTTTAGGTGGTTTAAATCTTAGATTCAAATTTATCATTTTTTGGGGGATAACTTCGATTTTTGATATGTCGGATGTCCCCAAGGGGTATTTATCGTGCTCAGGCGCCTTTTGGATACTCAAAAGCCTTTTTGGATCAAATCCCATTATCTTCGTAGCAATAACATCGGCTGCAACCATATCAAAACTTCCGATCAGTATTCCGCACTTCTTTGGCATAGCTCCAATAGGACCTTCACCCTCTCCTGCTACGACTCCATCAACAATCGATAGAATTTTTCGCTGCTGAGTGTCCCGTATTACCCCTTGCTCGTCGGCATATAGAATTATCCTGCATATATCCAAAATAGCTCGCCATAAAGTATCATTTCCACTCCAATTGCCATCTCTTATGGGAACTCTTACTGCGCCAGTTTTATGGTCGACTTTAGGAAAGCGGATTATTATACTATTCTTATTTGAAACGGGCACAACGGATAAGAGATGTTCGAATTTTTCGACAAACGAAGGTCTCTTAGGATACTGATCACCTTTTGGCGCAACACCCTCTGTGTAATGAGGCAACCAATTCTTCCGATTTATTAATCCAATCAAATTCTTCATTGCAAGAGTTACCCCTGCTTTCTTATGAGTTTTTAGCTTAGGAACATTAACGATAAAATCCGCTTCCAAAACCGTATTCGGAATACTATATTCGTTTTTTATTTTGTCGTGATGCTTAGTGGGTTCTTTGAAATGGGGCTTATAGAACCGTAGCCTATCAAGTTTCTCGTCATTCAAAAGTGAGTACTCGCTGTCTTTTTTCAGATCAACGATTGTATAGCCACGAGGATCTCCAGTCAAATCAAGCTTTTTGAAAAATCCAATATTTAAAGACCTCTCTCCAATGTTAAGAGAATTGATGAACATTTTCGGAACTACTCTGAAATCCCTTAAATCAATTAATTCAAGCGGATATTCTCTTTCCGTCTTCAAGTAATTAACCATATGAGAAATATTCAAGGCTTCAACCGTTTCTTCAAAATCAGCTGCCTCGATGGGTGAATCGACAATTGAAATTTTTCCCTTTTTCCCTACAGCTTTAAAGGCATAATCTATTAGTGGTCTCAGAATAGACGGATGGGTCGTCACACCATTTAATCGATCTCTATTCAATGCTATGTGGTGGTTCTTGATTGATACAAAATTTGGCTTTATAACAACTTTCCCTTTTTTAGGTACTAAAATTCCAAAAGGATTCCAGTTTTCTGTACCGTAGTTTTTTTTGTCAAGGCCAAGATCTAATAGAACTTTATCCATCTCTGAATAAATCAAACTGGGTGAATCAAATGGAAAATCTTTGATATAATCCAACTGTGGATTATATCTAACCACTACTTTACTCTTCATAATTCCTATTTTTTTGGAAATCTATAGGTAGCTCCGAAATGCAAACTGTATATTTCCCCGTTTTAACCATGGGGATCTGATCGACTATTACAGTTGTTATTTCCATATCTTCACCTAGCCAATCTCTGAATTGGTTCTCAATCAAATGTACGATATTATTGTTGTATTTTCTGCCGGGTATCAGTTTGAATATTATCTCTCCGTATTTTCTTTGGACTATCTGAAATCTTTCGATCTCATTCTCGTAATCTTTCAAAAGATGTAAGAAAAAACTTCCAACCATAAATTTTTTGTTTGTTCCAACGATTACTCCCTGAGTTCTTCCCATAATCTTACCGATACGAGGCAGCCCCCTGCCGCATCTACATTCTCCCTCCAAAACACAAGACAGATCACCTATTCTATACCGGATCAGAGGCATGCTGAAATTATTTAAATCAGTGATCACAACTTCTCCCATCTCTTTGGGTCTAACGGGCTTTTCGTCTTTGAGAATTTCGACGATTAAATTTTCGGCATTAACGTGGTATCCGTTATGATACTCACACTCATGAGCTATGGTGCTAAATTCTCGAGCGCCGTATCTGTCAAAAACTTCCGCATGAAACTGTTCCCTGATTAACTCCCTTACATGATCAGGTAACATCTGAGCCGAAGAGATAATTATAGGCACTTCGATATCAGATATATTATTCGATTTGATAAACCTACTTAACAGATTAAAGGCTTCTGCATACCCATCCATCATCGTTGGTCCGTATTTTCGTATTTTCTCCATGAATTGGAAAAGCCGGTTACGATCCATTTCAAAAACCGGGAGGAATTCTCTTCTCATCAAAAATGAATCCAGCCATTCCATCTTAATCTGTTCCTCTGTCATGCCTATTGTTTGGTGCCATAAACGAATCTGTTTGTCGCCGAATTTATAACCTGTCCAATGCCAATTTCTCAATACTGCAGCATACCTATATTCCAGTTGTGTTCTATCCGCATATACGTGCAGAGGAACTCCCGTTGAACCACTAGTCGCGATCCTAACAACATTATTTGGATTATGATTATCTGAAAGAAAAAAGGAAGTGTCCGATTTTTTCAAGGTTTCTTTGGTAAGAAATGGGATCTTAACAAGATCATTAATATCTCGAATATCCTGGGGCCTAACTCCTACTGCGTCAAAAGACTTTCTGTAGTAAGGCACATGTTCATAGGCATGCCAGATAAGCTTTTGAAGCTTATCGTGTTGAATATCAAGAATTTGTTTTCTAGAAAGCCACTGGCTCTCCTCTAACTTTTCCCAAAGATCGATAGAGTTAGAAGTCATTACCCAATGATGTAGATGAAATGTCTCTCTGTAGAATTCAAGCAAAGTTTTTCTCCAATCCATCTGGGCTCTCCCCGTTACCAAGTTCATCTTATTTAATTTTTCATTGACTTTTCTAAAACACACCGTAATGCCATTTCCAGAGTCAGGTTTTATAACGACTGTATTTTCACCAATAATATTATTAAGTATACAATATATTCTTCGGAGATTTTAAAAATTGGAAAGGCAAGATTGAAGATGTATGGTTCTAGAAACATTCGTTCGTAATCTTATACCCGAGTTTAACAGCAAAAGGGCAAAAATGCCCATTTATAAGATAACCTAATACAGTAAATCTCTTACTATATAATGACTTGCGTTCTTAAGCTCTTTGAAAATAGTCCAAAAACTATTGGTGCAACCTTTTGGGTTCATAAAGTTTTTTTCTCAACAGATCCGTCTTTATAGGTTATAATAGTGGCAATGACAAAATATAAAAAGGAGGGGCGCAACTATGTTCTTGAGAATCGAAAATATTAAAGAGCTAAATTACAATCAACTGTTTGTAATTCAACGATGTCCTTGTCTTTAACACCCATATAACAATCTCAATCTTTCATCTTAATCCCGTTTGAAACTTTGAATAAGGTTGGGGTTAAAACTCTCAATCACTTCAACCATTCTATCCCAGGAGAACTTCTCCCTTTCTTTTATGATATTATTCACAAACTCTTCCTCATTCTTGTTCTCGTAAAAATGGATAATCGCATCTGCCAAAGCCTTTGAATTTTGGGGTGGTACAATAAAGCCTGTTTTACCATCCTCGACAACCTCGGGAATTCCACCGACATTTGTGGTGATAACAGGCTTATTCAATCCAAACGCTATCTGGGCTATTCCACTCTGCGTAGCCGAAATATAAGGTAAGACAACAGTATCAGCCGCCGAGAAGTATAATCCAACCTCCTCATTTGGAATATACCTATCCACGATAGTTATATTTTCACCAATTTTTAAATTTTTAATCTGTTCCAAATATTTTCGCTTATCTTCCCAAAACTCACCCACGACCAATAAATGAACATCTACTTTCTCCAAAACCATGGGCAACGCCCATATCAAATACATTAATCCCTTATATTCCCTGACGAATCCAAAATAAAGTATCATATTACCTGAAACACATAGTTTATTTTGAGCCTCACTTTTTTCTATGTTTCCGAATTTAAAGAAATTATAAGTAGGATGAAAAGTTTTTTTCACCAGAGCATTCGGAACAAGTTGCTTTAAATTGTTGGAATCTTCTACCGAGTGGACGATAAAATAGTCTGCATTTTTAAATGCTAATTTTGTAGGCACTTTTTCTCCTGGTCTTGCCTCATGTTGTTTAACATTATGACATATCATCAATACTTTTGTTCTTGTAAACTTCCTTGTAAGAAATGCAATAATAGCAAACTGAATTGCGAAGAAAAAACTAACCCAGTTGAAGATTAAGAGTTCCGGCCTTAATTTTTTTACTTTATAGAACATCGCTAACCAACTATAAGGATTCATAGAGTCAAATATAGGTTTAGCCTCAACCTTGATTATCACTTTGCTATTGTCTATTTGTGTTCTCCCCGGAAATAGAAATTGCGGATATTGCCTTTTAAAAGAAAAAAAAACTACATCGTGCTTTTTCCTCAAATTCTTAACTAAAAGTGTAGTGTAATGAGCAATCCCTCCCCTAAATGGGTATGTAGGACCAATAACGCAAATCTTCATTTTACGTCTTCCTTGTTTTCACAATCAAGTCTGCCAGGAGACCAAGCATCATAACCAACATTCCAGTCAGAACTATAATCACATCTGACTCTTTTATGCGATGTAATATCCTTGCATCATAAATTGTTCTCACTACTCCACCAATAAATATAACAAGAGCTACGGGAAAGAAGACCTTCAAGGGTTTAAAGTACATAATCGTTCTGAAGATCAAGAGGAAAAATGTAGAGGTATCCTTGATCGGGTGAAAGGTAGATCTTCCCTTTCGTTTGTAGTAATCTATTGGAACATATTTGACATCATAACCGTTACTTAAAAAAGCAATGGTAATAGTACTTACCCACGAATGACCATCTGGAAGAACACCAAAGAATTTCAACGCTATATCTTTTTTAAATGCTCTCAAACCCGAATTTAAGTCGGGTATTCTCTTTCGCGTGATATATTCAGCTAACTTCCTTAATATAAACTTCACAGGTCTCCTTAGCAGTGGAACCGTGCCTGCCTCAATCTTTCTTGCTCCAATAACCATATCGTACTTCGGCAAGAATGCAAGCAATTTTGGAATATCTTGAACCGGATATGTCCCATCACCGTCTGTCATCACAATTATATCACCCTCTGCATTTTCGATACCCGTTTTCCTTGCTTTGCCAACCCCCTTATTTTCAAGATGCTGAATTACTTTTACTTCCTTACTTTTGGCTATCTCTGCAGTGTTGTCAGTAGAACAATCATCGACAACAATTATTTCGTAGTTGTAATCGTTTACATCCATCGTTTTTTTTATCTTATCCAGTACTTTATCTATTGCTTTCTCTTCATTATAAGTGGGAACAACTACAGTAATTATTTTGTTTTTATACATAGTGCCTCCAAAAATTATTTCTCATAAATCGAATCATAGTAGCATACTTAATCTTCCGAGCCGGAAAATAGAACTTAAACTATCAGTATCAAGTTATTGGATTGCTGATAAACCATTTAACCGCTTCACGCAACCCATTTTGGAAACCAACGGCTGGATTATAGCTTAACAGCTTCTTCGCTTTTGTGATATCGGCTTGGGAATGCTTAACATCCCCTGCTCTTGGTTTAGTGTAAATTGTCTGAACATCGCTTTCTAACATTTTATTTAACTCCTCCACTAAGTTATTAATCGCCATTCTTCCACCGCAGGCTATGTTAAAAACTTCACCGGCAATACTTTCTCTGCCGTATCAAGTATATCCAAAGTTCCCCCACATCCTTCAGAAGAGTTCCACATTTCATGAAGTGTGGAACTCATCCCCTGCATTTTCAGTAACGGATTCAAGTCTCAATTTAGTTTGATAATTACCGTCATTCCGGCGGTTCATGAAGCACCCCACTTATATCGAATACCTCCCACATTTTAGCGAGGATTTCCACATTTCATGAAATGTGGAAATCCTCAGCTCTTNATCTCTNTAAGTCTACTTTTTAATATCTCAAAGATAGCCTGATTATATTTGTACCTCGGCACTTCTTTAATAGAGTAAAAGACATTCGAAGANGTGTGTTTGGCAACTACAAAATTNTCNTTCTCCAGGATGCCAAGATTCCGAGAAATGGTATTTATCTTTCGATTAAGCTCAGATGCGATAACACTAACTGATAATTCTCCTCTATCCAGAAGGAGAAGAAGGATTTCAATCCGTGTTTTTCCCGATACGCTTTTGAACAATCTCTGTAAAATATCCATTTTGAATAGTTCCACATTTCATGAAATGTGGAACTCCTCCCTTACATTTGCTGTAATAGAGTCGGATTCTAAATTTCCAATTACAGTCATTAAGTTCGGTTTCGCTTGATTCATAGTTATTGATTTACTGAATCATTGAGTGAACCATTTAACAGTCTTCTGTAATCCGTCTTGGAAATTTACGGATGGATTATACCCCAGCAACTTTCTAGCTTTCCCAATGTCTGCCAGAGAGTGTTTCACCTCTCCCGGTCTTGGCTTGGTGTAGGTTGCTTGAATACTGCTTTCGAGTATTTTATTTAATTCCTCTACCAAGTTATTAACCGTTGTCCTCATGCCGCAGGCTATGTTAAAGACTTTGCCGGCAGTACCTTTCTTATTGGCAGCTAATAGATTCGCCTCTACTACATTCGAAACATATGTAAAGTCCCTCGATTGCTCACCATCTCCGTAAATGGGAGGTGATTTCCCTTCAGCCATAAGTTTAATAAACTTTGGAATAACAGCCGAATACTGTGAAGTTGGGTCTTGCCTCGGTCCAAATACATTGAAATATCGCAGAACTACGGTTTCTAAACCGTAAATTTGAAAAAATACCCGGCAGTATTGTTCTCCTGCCAATTTTGAAACCGCGTAAGGAGAGAGGGGGTTGGGGGTCATATCCTCTCTCTTTGGCAAAATCTCGCTATCCCCATAAATCGATGACGAGGAGGCATAAACTACCCTCTTCACTTTGGCATCCAGGGCGGCATTCAGGACATTCAAAGTGCCACTCACATTTACCTCGTTGGTAGTTACCGGGTCGTTTATAGAACGTGGAACCGAAGGTAGAGCCGCCTGGTGAAGGATGAAATCCACATCATCAACTGCCTCTCTCACGGTATGATAGCTGCGAATATCACCCTCAATGATCTCCAGGTTATCGGTAACCGGTGATCGGTTTGTTGAGTTTGTTTGGTTTGTTTGGTCCCGATAGAGTAGCTGGAGCACTCTACGGGATAAATTTATTTGGTTTGTTTGGTTGGATTTAAAGGCGTTGAGGATGGATTGAATGTTTTCTCGTTTTCCGGTGGAGAAGTTATCCAGAACACGAACCTCCTCTCCCCTTTTCAATAGCTCCTCGACGATGTTTGAGCCGATGAAACCGGCACCACCTGTGACAAGATAAGTAGACATAGGCATTGAGTCTATAATTGAGTCTTAGAGTCCATAGTGTCTTTGTGTCTTTGAGTCAATAGAGGCAAGTCCATGCGTCTTTGAGTCGTTGAGTCATGGAAGATTAGATTCGTTTGGACAACTTACGAAAAATTAAAATAGGAATTGAAAATAGAGACAGCGACCATTTTATCCAAATTGGACATTGCGAATTACGGATTGGACATTTCGGATTTAATAAAAAATGGTTAGGGTCAGGCAGTATCGTTGAGTCCCGATGAGATAGGCGTGCCATCTCACGGGATAAATTGTTTGGTCAATTGCCTATGTTTGTCTATTTGGTTTGTTCAACAGGATCAGTTGCTTCCTTCATCCCAAACTCCATTTCCTAATTATCGATAATAAGACTAATCCATAGCACCAATCTTTCCACATCCAAACTCTATTCTCTTATTATCGATAATAAGATAAACGTAACCCCTCGTGAGTTGAATTTAACACCTTTTCCTTATTAGCGATAATAAGGTTATATTCTCTGCTTAACCAATTCAAGGATCTCTCTGCAGCTCTCGGAGGGCATATTGTTGATAGAATAGTAGACCCAGAGGCTTTGTTGACGATTCTTTAACAACCCAACTCTCTCCAACTGCAAGAGATGCCGGGATGCACTCACATAGGAAATCCCAAGATGTTCGCTTACCCCTGAGACGCTCTTTTCGCCCTCGGTAATAAGCAGTCTTAAGATCTCAAGCCGCCGTTTGTTTGCAACTGCCTTAAACAACCTCACCAACTCAATCGCTTCCATGGTGTTTCTTCCTTTTTATGAAGAAAATAGGGACGAAAATAGGGAAAATAGGGGGAAAATAGAAAATAAGGAAAATAGGGACAGCGACCATTTTATAGAAACATTGCGGATTGCGAATTGCGAATTTAACACCTAAAACCTGAAACATAACGAAAAAACGATAAAGACATTTCGGATTGCGAATTGCGGATTTATCACCCACAAGGGATTACGAAGTCAAAACACTCCACCACGATGTAATAGAACAGCCTGATTACATATGGCTAACGGGGCGAGATGCATTCCACAGGATAAATCTATTTGATTTGTCTTGTTTTATCACTAACTCACCTATTTCGTCGAGAATTTACTTCAGGGAATGGCAATTTCTCTTTCCTCAAGTAGACTCGTAAGAGAACTCATCATAAATTCCCTTGCGTTTAAGATCTCCAGGAGTACAGGCTCTCCATCTTTTGTGAAATGGACGATTATCTGCCCTTCCTCCTCGGCGTAATCTATGGGTCTATCTGATACCTCTATAAGCAAAACATCAACATCCTTACTATATTTAATCTTTCTCATATCTTTCTCTCCTTCCGGGATATAAGGTTATTACTAATATGTGGTCAGTATATTCTTCATAAACGACCCGTAAGACATGGTCATTATTCAATTTCTTTTGGGCAACGAGTCTTCCTTTATACCCGTGGTCAGTTTTGTCTGGATATATAATTGTATTTTCAATAAAATTCCTATCAATTACAATGCTGTGTCTCCTTAGCAGTTCAATCTTAAATAATGCATGTTCACTGAATACTATTTTCTTCATTTTATTTCATTTAGCCCACAGAGGGTACAGCTATTATACATAGGGTCAGTGTGGTGTCATTGAGTCATAGAATGAGCTCCGCCCGTTTAAGTTACAGAAGCGGTAACTTATTTCGGATTTCGAATTGCGTATTGCAGATATCAACAACTATTCCCCACGAAGGACACGACAGAATACACAGACTACAGATAGTAAAGCGTAGAGCGTAAGGCGTTGGACATAGGAAAAGACTGTAAACCACCCCGTAAAGTCGCTTCGCGCCAACGGGGTAGGCGGAAAACACGGATACATTGCGAATTGCGGATTTCGGATTTATCACTCACAAGGGGGTTGGAGTTTAAAGATTGCCTTTTCATAAATCTCTTTTTTTAGTTTCATATTAAACATCTTTAGCCAGAAGTTTAAGACTTTCTCAAACCAAACTCCACGGCGAGGATGCCTCAGCACTTCTTTAATATCCTCTTCCGGATAGATGAGAAAAAGTCTTTTTACATCCTCCCAGGTGGCGTAATTCAAAACCTGTGTAATAATCACCTCTTTATCTTTTTTAATATCTATCTTATCTACATTATAAGACCACAAGGCTCTCTGAAAACCTTCAGGTAACTTTTTCGTTTTACTCATAACAACTTCTTAACCTTGTTTACTTCTCTCAGAATATATGTCTTTACTTTCCCCCAATCTACACTTCTCAAGAATCTGATTTCTTCAATATCGTCATCTGCATCCTTGAAATAAACAAGTCCTTGAAGTCCTACATAAATATTAAACATTGGGTATTTTTCTATAGTAAAATCAATAATCTTTTTCAGACCAAAATATTCCATTAAGAAATAGATGTCTATAAAATCTCTCCTTTTTCCTCTTTGAGAAATCGCTATAATTTTCATCGCGGCAATATCTTCCAACGAAGCAATGTAAACACTTTCTAATCTTTGTAAAGGCTTAAGAAGTGGATAAGGGTATTTAAAGAAACTCATACTTATATTACTAACCTCCAGTCCCAGGGTATTTTCAGCAATATAAAATTCCTGAACTTTCTTAAATCTTATATCAAATTCTTCCCTCAATTTCCGAGCATCAAATTCTTTTTCTGTGTAAAAATCGAAGTCGACTGAAATTCTGTGGCCAAGATATAAAGCGAGCGCTGTGCCACCTGCAAGATAAAACCCGTAATTTTCCAGGAAACTTAATTTCTTTAAAAGGCCTTTTCTCTTCTTGTTTATTATTGATAAATGTATAATTTTCACATTCTCCTTCTGATGATAAGAACCGTTAGTGTCAGGCATTGCGAAAAAACAATTTCGGATTGCAACGGTTATTTCGTAATCTCATTTTACTTCAAATACAGCACGGTGACGACCACGATTACATAGAGAAGTATGTCTATCACCATGGGGCGGTCCTTAATGAATACCAACTCGGGGTTGCCGCCCATATTCTTCGCGTGAACGAGATAAAGATACCGGAAAACACCATAGAGTACAAAGGGAAGTGTAAGGACCATATTTCTCGTCCCGAACTTCGATACGGTCTCCGTCGAAGTGGTGTATAAGGCATACGCCATCACAGTCGATGCCGTAACAACTGATATCATCTGGTCGAGTAGATGTGGGGTGTACTCATATAGAACTTTCCTGTGTCCCGTAGAGTTTTCACCAAGTAGTGCCAACTCGTGTCTCCTCTTACTCATAATGACGAACAGAGCCAGAAACGAGGTACAGAGAATGAGCCAGGAGGATATGGAAACATCTATTACGGCGGCTCCCGCAACTGCCCTCAAAACAAAACCGCAAGAGACGGCAAGGATGTCCAAAATCACAATGTGCTTCAGCCAGAAAGAATAGGCTACAATGATTGAAAAATAGCTCAGGGCTACCAGGCCAAAGTTTCTGTTGAGTAGAAACGCAAGCGGAAGCGCCACAGCAGAAATAAGAATGGCTGAAGCCACAGCCACTGAAACCTTCAGCCTCCCCGATGGCAATGGCCTCCTTGACTTCAGCGGATGGGCTCTGTCCTGCTCGAGGTCCCTGACATCGTTTATGAGATACACCGCTCCGGACAGAAGACAGAAGATACCGAAAGCGAGAATAACCTTCAAGAGAAGATGAAGGTCAAAAAGGTTCTGAGAAAATATGAGTCCCGCAAAGACGAGAAGGTTCTTCGTCCACTGCCTTGGACGCATAGATTCTATCAGCGCACTTATCATCTTGCAATCATACATATCCCGACCGCCAGATCAGGATATATGCATATATCAAAAAAATATTTTTGCAACATTTAATATGCCCTGTTTCCACGGTACCCTGTGTGATATGCCGGACTTATTCGAGAACTTATCCACATTATCAATATACCACTTAAAATTGCGAATCAGTGCGTCCTTGTTTGAATATTTGGGGATAAAACCAAGTATTTTCTCCGCTTTCTCAGTTGATACAAAGGAATCTTTTGAAGCGGTTTCATACACCCACTTATACAATGGCGATAAATGCAGAAATTCCAGGATTTTCAATGCCAGTATGGTAGGTCTCGCCGGGAATGTTTTTATTTTTTTTCCGAAGCCGGCATAATCGAGCACGGACTGATAGTCTTCCCTCATAGTTCTAAATTCTCTTGCGCCTATATTGAATGTATCATTTACAATATCTCTCGGTTTAACTGCACACAGATAACTGGCTTCACAGAGGTCCTCCACATCGAGCAATTGATAGCGGTTTCCCCCGTTCCCGATCGTGGGGAAATTCTTACCGCTCAAAGCCCAGTCATATAACAACACGAAGACCCCGAGTCTCTCGAGTCCTATGAAAGACTTGGGTCTAAGTACTGGAATGCACATTCCCTTTTTGCGGAACTCAAGGCAAACATCTTCCGCCAATATTTTAGCTTCTCCATAATAACCAACCCCGTCGAGTCTATCCTCTTCTTTAATGGGATGGTGATCCGGAATCCCATAAACTGCGGTCGAAGAAATATATATCACCCTCTCGATGCCACTCTTTTGGGCGATCTCCAAAACATTTCTTGTGCCCTCAACATCGGTGGAGAAGATATCCTCCTTTTTATACAGAGGCAACGCCGCCGCGGCGTGGATGACGATATCAATGCCATCCATTGCATTCTCCAAAATATCTCTGTCTCTTATATCCCCCTTTATCACCGCCACAGAATCTTTAACATCATCATAATCAAAGTCTGCAATATCAAATGATGTTACTTCTTCTCCCTTTCTCAATAGATAGCGGAGCACATTGATCCCAAAAAAGCCCGCCCCACCCGTTACAAGATAATGCATAATAGGTTGAAGGAAAAAGGATTTGGTTTGTTTGGTTTATTTGGTTTGTTTGGTTTGAATGACTCTGTCATTCTTAATAGTATATTGTCGAGAACATTTAGGACATTTGGCTTTGTTATTTTTGAATAATAATTTTATCCCACATTCACATATCCAGCCTGCTAGTTTAGCAGGAATGCCAGTAACAATAGCGTAGTCAGGCACATCCTTGGTGACTACTGCACCGGCTCCAATCATAGCACATCGACCGATGGTGATACCGCACACAATTGTCGCATTTGCGCCGATTGAAGCTCCCTCTTTAACCAAAGTCGGAACCCATTTACCGTATTGGGGATACTTTTTCTTTGGATACTTTGCACGGGGGTTAATATCATTGGTAAAAACTGCCGAAGGACCCACGAATACATAATCTTCAAGCGTAACCAAATCCCACACATCGATGTTGCATTCCAGTTTAACACCGTTACCGAGCTTCGCCCTTGAACCTACGAAACAATTGTGCCCTATTACACAATTCTTTCCGATTTGAGCACAGGACTGAACCTGGGAATTATGCCAGACTTTAGTACCTTTGCCAATTTTAGCACTTTCCTCAACGAAGGCAGTAGGATGAACGAAAATGTCTGGTTTTTCTGGTCTTTCTAGTTTATCAAGTTTATTTAGTTGACCAACTGAAACCCTGATGCCATCGTTGTTAATGGAACTCTGGGCGGCGGTGAGGATTTCGAGCACCTGCAAACCCTCGTAACCGTCAGTTATCGGAGTCTCTTGATTTTGAATACAATCGATAAAATGCCGGCATTCAAGTTTTAATGGTTCTACCATTTGGACGGGTACTATTTTGGCTTCAGCCTTACACGCAACGGGGATACGATTCTGCCATTCGACTCTATGGGGGTACAAGAACAGTTTTTCCTCGGTCAGATCATCAAAAACCGCCATCTTTTTGTCGCCAACGACAACAAGTTTCTGTTCCTTGAATGGGTGAAGCCAGGATACAAATATATGACATCTCACACCGCCCGGAAAATCCATAGATGTTAGTGTCACATCAGTAATATCTTTCTGCAAATAATTCCCCCCGGTGGCAGTAATCGCCTCCGGCTGTTCGTCTAACAGAAATAAGATCACCGATATATCGTGCGGGGCAAAACTCCATAAGATATTCTCCTCGGTTCTTATCTTACCCATATTTAGACGATTAGAATAAATATATTGAATTTTGCCGAGTTCGCCGGTATCGATCAATTCTTTAAGTTTATTAACTGCCGGGTGGTAACGCAAAATGTGGCCTACCATCAAAATGAGTTTTGATTTTTCTGCCATGGCAATCAATTCTCTTGCTTCTTCGAGTTTCAGTGCGAGCGGTTTTTCAACATATACATTTTTACCGGCTGAGAGCGCCTCCCTTGCCAATTTATAGTGGGTTTCAGCGGGTGCCGCAATGACTACGCCGTCAATATCACTGTCACCCAAGACAACCTCATATGAACTGGTAAAGTTGATATCCGGATACTTTTCCCTGTGGGCCTTTACGGTCTCTCTCCTTGTATCGCACACTGTCCTTAAGGCATTGAGTTCATAAAAGTTACGGACGAGGTTCTTCCCCCAAGCACCTGCACCTATAACGGCAATGTTAGGGCATTTCGGATTTCGGATTTCGGATTGCGGATTTGACGGCATATTTTAGCTCCTTCCCTCCAAAAGAATTAAAAGCGAAAAGTTCAAAGGAAAAAGTATAAGCTCCGCCCCTTTAAGTTACAGAAAGAGTAACTCGTTGCGGATTGGGCATTGCGAATTTCGGATTTTGGAAAAACAACAATTATCCCAAATTATGCGTTAAGAAACCATCTCAAGATCCGTATGGACAAGGGTAGAAAGTTAGTTAGCTTGTTGGTTTGTAAGAATCTAACAAACTATCCAACTAACAAACTAACTCCTTATATCATCTGTGATTATCCCTGCCTACCGCAGGCAGGCATGGTTAATGCATATTCTGGGATTATTAACCACAGAATAACACGGAATTCAATCATTAATGATAGATCGGGAGGACCGTGGCGCCAGGGCCAAGGATTACCGATACGGAACGGGAAAGGAGTTCCACTGCAACAACGAGATGCCTGTCTCCCCTTATTTCAATCACAGTTCCAACACATCCATCCAGGGGTCCCCCCACTATCTTGATGTAATCTCCCTTGATCACCCCGGGATGGACATTAACCGGCGCCTCGCCCCGTACCATTCTCCTTATTGACTCTATTACATCTTCGGGCACAGATGCCGCATAGTCCTCCCTGTAACCCAGAACCCTGACGACACCCTGACATTTTATCATCTTAAGGTAATTCTCGGGGTTGAGTTCGGTCCTGGCAAAGAGATAGCCCGGAAAAAGGGGTTTATGTATGATTTTCTTCCTGTCTTTCCGCCTGCTCGATGCCTTGACCTTGGGTAGAAATACCTCGAATTCCTTCCGCTCCAATTGCGTTTTAACAAGGTCCTCGTGGCGATACCTCGTCCAGATGGCGAACCAAGATGTTTGGTTTGTTTGGTTCATTTAGTTTATTTGGTTTGTTTAGTCCCGTTGGAGTAGTTTACACACTCCACGGGATAAATTTGTTTGGTTCGTTTAGTCCCGATAGAGTAGCTGGAGCACTCTACCCCGTTGAATAGTTCACACATCCCACGGGGCAAACGGGATAAATTTATTTAGTTTGTTTAGTTTGTTTAGTTAATCATACACAATCGTTGAGTCTTAGGGTCTTAGCGTCATTAATGGGCTGTATTATAAAAAAAAGGTGCGAGACAAGAGCGGTTGATTGGAACCTGAATGCCTAACATTAGGTAACATCTCTCGCACCCAGTGTAATGGTAAAAAAATGTGTTTGTTCTCCGTTATAGACCCCTCTCTCGCTGTGATGTATTATACCATAAAAACAAAATTTTGTCAAGAAAAAATAAAAAAACGGACGCACCTGCCTGCCGGTAGGCAGGGATAATCCCAGATTAACACTGATATACTTAAGGAAAAAATAAATAAAAATCAGTCTCTGTCTTTCCTATACGATCAACTGCAATTCAGACAGTGGAGTTAATCCGTTGCACAGCATCCGTATGGAAAGGATTTTAATAAAAGGCTGACGCCTTAATTCCAAAGGCTTACGCCTTAATTCCAAAGGCTAACTTTAACCACCATTTTGTGTTCTTTATCTTTTTATGCTTGTCTTTTACTATTTCTGTTTAGGTTTTCTATACGCATTCTTATCTCCGACGCAGTGTCTGAATCACAGATACGATCAAGGAAAAATATGGTCCAAACCGCACGGGATCACCAAGAATATCTCACAGTATATGTGAGTTTCTCCGTTCCATCCTTCGGTACATCTACGGCGAATTCAATGGTGTGTGCATCCTTCTTCTCGTATGTATGGCTTGTCTTTATGACCTCCCAGTAGTTGGCAAGATGCTCAACCACCTGTACGGTTACCTTCTCGTCCTTGTGGTTCCTTATGCTGATCTCGTATGTATCTTCCCTCACCCTGTCGGCTATCTTTTTTGTCGCCACCACCTTGCGCTCGGCAACTATATCAAATGCATCTCCTATATACAACCTGACGGTCTCGTCCTTCGGGGTGTGTTTAATCATGTCTTCCCCCGCGAACAGAAGTGAACCATCCCTATCCCTCTTATATATCCTAACCTTGCCCTGAGGAAGCGGAATTCCAAGTCCGTTATCTTTGGAATTCTTAAACTCGAGTTTTACCTGTACCTTGTCGTACCTCGTGCCGTCGTAGGTATAAATCTTCTTCATTCCGGTCTTCGTCGGATTTATGAACCTGATCTGTTTCTCCTCGTTCGAACGAATAGTCGTCGGTTCCTTCAAATCATACAGGTGATACTCAAAGAACCCCCTTTCTTCAAATCTCGGTGGAGCCGCCGCCATTACCTCCATCTCCATCCCCTTTGCGTATCTGGGTCGCGGCTTCTCAACCCTGTGAACTGCCCCCGCAACCACCTTCAATTTTGCATCCTCATAAGTCGCGCCCGTGTGATTTGCAACCGTAACCCACCCCTCGAGTTCCATCTCGCTGTCGTTCTCATTTATAACTCCCACATAGTCGGCATGCCAACCTATTCCAGACGCCAGATAACTGACCTCACATCTCCTTTTCCCCCCTCTTTTAACATCCAGAAGCCAAACGAGAGTAGGCTTGAGTATGAGACCCTCCGGAAGTTCCGGTAATACGATCTTGCCGGGTGGGTCTATCCAGATATCGCCATTCATCTCGAGAATTATTCCACCGCTCGCCGAGAGCAGCGTTGCGGGTTTTCTCTCCCTCTTCTTCTCGTCTATCTCGAGTTCAAAGAATATCTGTTTACCTATATATTTCTCATACAGTTTCTCTCTCGACACGAGGTCATACTCGTAGTTCTGCTCGACCACGGACACACCATCTGCCGTAAAACTAACGGATGTTGGGTCTATTGTGGATGCAACCTCCTCATACCTTAGCTCCCCCCTGCCCTTCTTGAGCGTGAAGTCCCTCGTCTCGTTGACAAGTCCCGTGTTGTCGTTGTATACGGTGATCCTCACCTCTGCTGCCAGATCGCAAGTTAAGAGTGAAGAAAAAAAGACTGAGAGAAGGAGAGACGGCAAGAATTTCTTCATATAACCCCCGTGGTGAAGATAGTAAAAAGTAAGCAGTAATCAGTAAACAGTGAAAGACTAATTGTTAAATCAAATATCAAAATTATCTCTGCACCAGCTCACAGAGTCCGTCCACAGGATCCGTATGGATATGGACAAGCTGGTGCACTCCTGAGAAACCACAAAGGCACTAAGACACAAAGAATAGTTGATCGTTACTCGTTGTTCGTAGTTCGTTATTCGTAATCTACAATCTTGGTTTCTTGGTGTCTTGGTGGTGAGGCCTTTTATTTTTTTGTAAATATAATGTTGCCCGTTTTCTCCCTCGCGAGGATTCTATCACCCCTCTTAAAACTTCCCTTTATCAACTCCCTCGATAGTGGCACCTCGAGCAATGTTCTTATCGTCCTCTTCAGAGGTCTCGCTCCCTCCGTCTCGCTCCATCCCCGCTCTCCTATCAATTTCTTTACCCCATCACCTACCTCAAGCACAAGTTCTTCTTCTTTCAACCTGTCATTCAGATAAGAGAGTTCCACATCCACTATCTTTTTTATCTCTTCCCTCCCGAGGGGCTTGAATATAACGACCTCATCAACCCTGTTCAGGAACTCGGGTCTAAAATATTGATGCAGTGCTTCTCTCACCCTTTTCTCATAATCGGAGTGATGTATAAACTGTGAACCCAGATTTGATGTCATAATCACCATCGTGTTCTTAAAATCAACGGTCCTTCCCTGCCCGTCTGTAAGTCTACCGTCGTCGAGAAGCTGCAGAAGCACATTTGCAACATCGCGATGTGCTTTCTCCACCTCATCAAACAATATCACCGAATATGGCCGTCTCCTTATGGGCTCTGTCAACTGTCCCCCCATCTCATAACCAACATATCCAGGTGGAGCCCCTATGAGTCTCGATACCGTGTGTTTCTCCATATATTCTGACATATCTATCCTTATGAGCGCGTTCTCTTGTGAGAACAGAAACTCCGCAATTGCCTTTGCGAGCAGGGTCTTGCCAACGCCCGTTGGACCGAGGAATATGAACGAGCCTATCGGACGCGAGGGGTCTTTCAACCCCGCCCTCGCTATCCTTATGACATCTGCTACCTTGTTCACCGCCTCTTCCTGATCCACTATCCTCTTGTGCAGAAATTCTTCAATCTTCAGCAGTTTCTCCCTCTCATCTTCCAGCATCCTGTCCAAAGGAATACCGGTTTTCTGCGATATTATCGCTGCTATATCATCCTTATCAACAACCTCGTCTATTCCACGGCTTTTAAGCCATTCCTCCTTTTTTTGCCCGTATTGCTCTGATAATTTCGTCGACTCGTCTCTCAGCTTTGCAGCCGTTTCATAGTCCTGTGCCTCTACGGAGAGTTTTCCCCTCTTATGGAGTTCCTCGAGTTTTTTCTCCATCTCCTTCAACCCGGGGGGAAGGGAGAATATTTGAATTCGCAGTTTGCTGCACGCCTCATCCATAAGGTCGATTGCTTTATCCGGCAAAAACCTGTTGGTTACATACCTGTGAGAAAGACTCACTGCCGCCTTAATGGCATCGTCTGAGATCTTTACACCGTGATGCTGCTCGTATCTCGGGCGGAGTCCACGAAGAATTTTGATGGTATCCTCCAGCGATGGCTCTTTCACATATACGGGGGAGAACCTCCTCGCAAGTGCCTCATCTTTCTCTATATACTTTCTGTATTCTGCAAGTGTTGTGGCACCTATACAGGAGAGTTCGCCCCTTGCAAGGGGTGGCTTCAGCATATTACTCGCATCTATCGCCCCCTCTGCCGCACCCGCCCCCGCAATAAGATGAAGTTCATCTATAAATAGAATGATCTCCCTCTTTGACTTTTTAAGTTCTGATATTACCGCCTTCATCCTGTCCTCAAATTCTCCTCTGAACTTACTCCCCGCAACCAAAGACCCCATATCAAGTTCCAGTATTCTCTTTCCCTTGAGGAGTTCCGGCACATCACTCCTCACTATCTTCTGTGCAAGTCCCTCCACTATGGCTGTCTTGCCAACTCCCGCCTCCCCTATCAAAGCGGGATTATTCTTGGTTCTTCGGCACAGTATCTGTATGCAGAGATTTATCTCCTCGTCCCTTCCTATTACGGGGTCGAATTTTTCTTCTTTCGCAAGTTTTGTTATATCCCTCGATAACCTCTCAAGCACCCTGTAGGTCTCCTCCGCCTCCGGCGCTGTAATCCTTGCATTTCCCCTCACCTCCTGCAGTGCCCGATATATACTCTCCTTTGTAATGCCGGCACCCTTCAGTATATCCCCCGATGCGCCACTGCCTACATCGGCGATGGCGATGAGTATATGTTCACAACCAATATACTCATCCATAAGTCTCCTTGCCTCTTCCCATGCGCTATCCAACACACGGCGAGCCCTGGGAGTTATATACGCCTGAGTAGTTCCTCCCGTCTCGTAATAAACCCTCGGGCGGTTTGCAAGGTCGGTCTCAAGTTTTGATTTGAGAATCTCCGGGTCGAGTCCGAGTTTTCTTATCACCTGCGGCACAACACCCTCCCTCTGGGCAAGTATTCCGTAAAATATGTGTTCCACATCGAGTTCCGGATGTCCGTACTCCCGTAGTTTTGCCTCTGCAACTTCAAGTGCCTCCTGTGCCCTCTCTGTAAATCTATCAAACCTCACAAAACCTCCTAAATCAACGGATTAGTCATTGGTCATTTGTCATTGGTCATTCTCCCTTCCCTCTTCCCTCGCCTTACGCTCTACTCCTTACACCCAACGCCTTCAGTCTGTAGTCTGCGGTCTGTAGTCTATTAGTAATATTATATCACAAAATAGTCAAAAAGTCAAGTCTTTTCATTAGTCATTCGTTTACCCTGTGAAATGCGAACTTGCGAGCTATTTCATCGGGGTCATTAGTCATTTTCTTAATCCTTTATCCTTTATCCTTGTTCTCATTGTATTCCGTGTACTCGGTGGGCTTTTTTCTTCTTGTGCGTTACAAAAAACCTCTTGACATTTAGTAGATTTTGTGGTATAATCAATGCACAGCAGTCCTAATGAAGAAACCACAAAGACAATATCAAATATCAAAAATTAAATATTAAACTGATCCGCGGGATCCGTATGGACAAATCAAAATTTAGACGTTGTCCCAAAGTGTTGTGATGGCATTAAAACCATCTGTATTGGACTTTAAAAAGTTTAATCTCTATAGAATGGTTTATTTCACAGAATCTATCACAAGGTATAATAGTGATTATTGTGTTCATTCGCAATGATACAAGTATAGTCTGTCTTTGCGAATCCGTACGGATGAAGCAATCTCATATCAGTGATTGATATTAAGGAATGGGATTGCTTCGCCTCCCCTTCGCTACCTCTTCGCTTCGCTCGGAGCTTCGGCTCAGGGCTTCGGCTCGCAATGACAGGTGTCCCTTCTTCTGTTATCACAACACTTTGGGATAACGTCTAATAATTAGTTTGAATAATCATGATAATCTGCGTTTATCTGCGTCCTAAAAAATAACACCTTAATCCGTGAAATCCCTGCCTGCGGCAGGCAGGAGTGG
>JGI24025J20009_10000358_pt1 | contig 35443 bp, 29 predicted proteins | sample Cruoilmetagenom3_FD_20009 | JGI IMG/M metagenome (IMG submission 20009) | reverse complement strand
CGGTGACTTACCGCAGCCGGGTGTTTCCAAGCATACGGTCAATTCGACGATCTTCTGGGAAACGGACAATTTCTCGGCGCGCGCCGCGTACAACTGGCGTTCCGAATTCCTCCAGACGCCGCGTGACGTGATCTTCCCGTTCTCGCCGATCTGGGGTGAATCCACCGGCCAGCTCGACGCGTCGATCTTCTACGACATCACCGAAAATGTGAAAATCGGTGTGCAGGGCGTTAACTTGCTCGACGAAGTTACGCAGACCAGCTCAGTGGTTGATTTTGACGGAACGCGGGTCATCCGCTCTGCCTATCGTAACGACCGTCGCTTTACTTTCCTCGCCCGGTTTAGTTTCTGATCAGGCGACGGAGCTCCTTTCGGATAGGGGTTTGAAATTGGACTCCGGCGCGCTCCCAAGCGCCGGGGTCCTTTTGTATTTGAATACGGTTTGTTGGCGTGGATAATGGCTTGCATGGGGATCGAGCAATGAACGCATCGCGGTTAAGCGGGATCGGCACGGCCATATGCGCCACGGCTGCGATGCTGAGCGCATGTGGCGGCGAGGACAATGTATCGAGCGTGCCTGTCGCGAGCGCACCCAGCGCCACGCCATCGCCGACCGGCGGGAGCTGGCAGCTTGTTTGGTCCGACGAATTCGACGGGGCTGCGCTCGATGCCACGCGCTGGAACATGATCACCGATTGTTGGGGCGGAGGCAATCGGGAGCAGCAATGCTACACCGCGCGGCCGGAGAACGTCTCCATTCAGGGCGGCGTCCTTTCCCTCACCGCGCACGAAGAAAGTCATACCGGCGACGCATGGCCCGCGCATATTAAGCCTTTCCAAGCCAACCCGAACGAACAGCGCACCCAGCCATTCACGTCGGGCAAGGTAACCACGGCTGGCAATGCCAGCTGGCTTTATGGCCGCTTTGAAATGCGCGCGCGTCTGCCGCAGGGGCAGGGTACCTGGCCTGCATTCTGGATGCTGCCGGAAGATGAAGACTTCGGCGGCTGGCCGCTTTCGGGCGAGATCGACATTTTCGAAGCCGTCAATCTGGGCGTTGAATGCGACAGCTGCGAACCGGGCGGTGAGCAGTCAGTGCTTGGCACGCTGCATTTTGGCGATGCGCCTCCGGGCAATGTCTATCGTAACCGCGAGGTCGCTTTCCCTGGCGTGCTGGACGGTGAATTCCATACCTATGGCGCGATCTGGGAAGAGGGCCGCTTTGCCTGGACTATCGATGGCGAATCCTTCGGAATGATCGAAGCGTCCGAGTGGTATACGGCTGCCAGCGCTGAGCCCAATGTACCATTCAACCGGCCCTTTCACCTGATCCTGAATTTCGCAGTTGGTGGCAATTGGCCAGAAACCACTTCGCTTGGCGGCGTCTCGACAGACGGCTTCCCCAAGCAGATGGAAGTCGATTGGGTGCGTGTATGGCAATGTGATGCAGACGCCTCTACAGGTCGCGGCTGTACCGGGGGGATGTGAAGTGGCTCGCAGGCGCCAATCCGTAACTATCAAGCATGTCGCAGCGGATGCGGGGGTTTCCTTGCAAACCGTCAGCCGCGTGATCAACAACGAGGCCAACGTCCGGCCCGAAATGAAGCGCCGCGTTCAGGCTTCCATCGATAAGCTGGGTTACGTCCCATCTATCGCGGCACAACGCATGAGCGGATCGCGGTCTTATTTGATCCTCGCTCTCAATGATCGTGAGCGCACGATTGAGGACTGGCGCGCACGCGAAGGGCGCGACTGGGTCGATCAGATGCTGCTTGGCGGCATGCTGAAATGTGCCGAATATGGATATCGCCTGATTTTCGAGCTGGTCGACACGCATAGCGACCATGTGGAACGCGAATTGAACGCGGTAATCGCTGCAGTGCAGCCCGATGGCGTGATCCTGACGCCGCCGCATTCGGACAACAAGCTGATTACCGACTTGCTAGAGGCATCGGGCATTCGCTTCGCGCGCATCGGATCGCGCGCCAATGGCGGCAATATTTCGCTGACCATGGGCGATGACGAGCTGGCCGCGATGGCCACCCGGCACTTGCTGGACAAGGGTCACACGCGCATCGCCTTCATCGCCGGTTCGATGGAATATGCGATCACCCAATGGCGCAAGGATGGCTGGAAGTCGGCCATGCTTGCCGCAGGCCTGCCAACAGAAGGCTTGTGCGGGATCGGTGATTTTTCCTACAAATCGGGCGATGTGGCAACGCGCGCCTTGCTGGCCATGGCCGACCGGCCCACGGCGATTATCGCAGGCAATGATCAGATGGCGATGGCGGCCAATGCTGTCGCGCATGAGCTGGGGATGCGGGTGCCCGGCGACCTATCAATCATCAGTTTCGACAACACGCCTGTTGTCCGCTTCGTGCAGCCGCCACTTACAGCGATAGACCAGCCGGTGGCCGAGACAGTCAGCCAAGCAGTCGAATTGCTCATAAAGGCCAATCGCGGCGAGGATATGCCGCCCATGCCAGTGGTAGTTGAAGGCGGCCTGGTTGAGCGCCAGTCGGTTTCTTCGCCGCCCCGCTCGACCCGTGATGACGGATAGCAGCAGCGCTGCGCCGGTGGGCGAACAGTTGCAATCGCGCCGGTTTCTGTTGCTTTACGCGCTTGCAGTTGCTGGCGGTGCCATTGCCTATGTGCCGTTCCTGACCATCTTACTGCCGGTTCGGGTTGAAGGCATGGCAGACGATCAAAGCGTCGCCTGGCTGGCCTATATTGCTTTTGCCGGAGCCATTGCCGCCAGTTTAGCGAACATTGCTTTTGGCTGGCTGTCCGACATTACACGCAACAGGCGAGGCTGGGTGCTTGCGGGTCTTGTGCTCAGCTCGACCTTGCTCATCGTGCTGGCGAGTGCGCGCAGTCTGCCGATGATCATCGGCTTGCTGGTGGCATGGCAATTGGCCCTGAACATGATGCTCGGCCCGCTTGCCGCATGGGCGGGAGATGTCGTGCCTGATCGCCAGAAGGGCACGCTTGGCGGATTGCTCGCTTTTGCTCCGGCGATGGGCGCTTTGTCGGGTGCCTTCGTGACGATACCCGGGGTGGCCGGAAACGATACGCGCATGGTACTCGTCGCGGGCCTTGTCACCATCTGTGTGCTGCCGGTGCTGGTATTCGGGAAACCGGCACAATTTCCCGCATTGACCGAACCCAATACCGCCCCACGCGAAAAATCGCACCATTCTCGTCGGCTTGTCTCACGCATGTGGGTGGCCCGGCTGCTGGTGCAGATCGCAGAGGCTGCGCTGTTTGCATATCTGTACATCTGGCTGCGTTCAATTTCGCCGCAGATCGGCGACAATGATGCAGCGCAGGTGTTCGGCATCGTGTTGCTTCTTGCCGTGCCGGTGACCATGTGGACCGGGCGCTGGGCGGACAGAAAAGACCGGCCGATCCTGCCATTGGGCGTGGCCGCCGGGGTCAGCTCCGCAGCGCTGCTGGTGATGGCAATTGCCCCTGACATCACCATCGCGCTGATCGGCTATGCGATATTCGGGCTGGCAGCGGGCGTCTTCCTCGCGCTGCACTCTGCCCAGACATTGCGCGTGTTGCCGCGCCCACAGAACCGTGGCCGAGACCTGGGCCTGTTCAACCTTACCAACACCACGCCATCGCTGATTATGCCTGCCTTGACGCTGACGATGGTACCGACATTCGATTTTGCCGGACTGTTCGTCGCACTCGCGGTTCTCGCGGCTATCGCATGCCTGCTGTTGATGACCGGGCGAACTTCCAAATAGGCGCTTGCCTTGCTCCATACGCCGTGTAAAACCCTCCTTTGAGAACGTTCCCAATTCATGAGGAAACTATGCGGGTAGGGGTTACTTTGCGAGCGATCGCAGCGGCGACGGCACTGAGTTTGAGCGTGGCGGCGTGCGATGCGTTGCCATTTGGGGAGCCGGTGACGATTGCCGAATCTGCAGTTTCGTACGCTGATGAGGATGCCTTTATCGCTGATCTGGTCTCGCGCATGTCGCTTGAGCGTAAGATCGGCCAGCTGATTCAGCCACAAATCAATTCCTTCACGCCCGAAGATATGGAGCGCTATCGCTTCGGCAGCTATCTCAATGGCGGCAATGGCGGCCCTTATGGCGATGAATTTGCCGAAGCCTCCGAATGGCTGCGCTATGCCGACGAGATGTACGAAGCCTCGATTGAGCCTCTCGATGAGGGCGAGCCGATTATCCCGACGATGTGGGGCACCGATGCTGTGCACGGACACACCAACGTGGTCGGCGCCACGATTTTCCCGCACAATATCGCGCTGGGCGCGGCGGGTGATCCCGATCTGGTCCGCCGCATCGGTGCAGCGACAGCAACNGAGATCGAAGTTACCGGTATAGATTGGAATTTCTCGCCCACAGTGGCGGTCGCGCAGGATGATCGCTGGGGCCGCACTTACGAAAGCTATTCCGAAGATCCCGAAATNGTTGCCGAAATGGGCGCGGCGCTGGTCGAAGGCCTGCAAGGCACACCCGGCGAAGAGGGCTATCTTGGNACCGGCCGCGTTATCGCGACGGCCAAGCACTTCTTTGGCGATGGCGGCACGGACAATGGCGTNGATCAGGGCGAAGTCACTGGTGACATGGACGAGCTGCTCGCGCTGCACGGCAGGCCCTATCCCGCTGTAATCGACGCGGGTGTGGAATCGGTCATGGCCAGCTTCAATTCGATCAATGGCCGGAAGATGCACGGCAATCGCGATCTGCTCACCGACGTGCTGCGCGGTGAGATGGGGTTTGACGGCCTCGTTGTTGGGGACTGGAACGGCCACGGACAAGTCGCCGGATGCGAAGTGACCGATTGCCCGCAATCGCTGATGGCTGGGCTCGATATCTTCATGGTACCTGACGATTGGCAGGGCTTAACGGAAACGCTGATCGCGCAAGTCGAAGACGGAACGATCCCGATGGCGCGTGTGGACGAAGCGGTGACGCGGGTGCTGCGTGTCAAATACCGCGCTGGCCTGCTTGCCCCTGAACCACTCCTGCCATCCGAACGCGGCGTCGCCGGGCAGTTCGAGCTGCTGGGATCAGCCGAGCACCGCGCTTTGGCGCGCGAGGCCGTGGCGCGCTCACAGGTAATCCTCAAGAATGATGGCCTGCTGCCGCTGACGGCAGGGGCGAATGTCCTTGTGGCGGGCAGCGCAGCCGATGACATCGGGCAGGCATCAGGCGGCTGGACCATCGAATGGCAAGGCGGCCTTGAAGGCGTGATGGGTGCAGATGCTGGCGTTGCAGATGCGCTCTTCCCCAATGCCGAATCCATCTGGGACGGGCTGAACGCGGCCGTCACTGCTAATGGTGGAAGCGCGACGCTGTCTGCAGATGGCAGCTTTACCACGCGCCCCGATGTGGCTGTCGTGGTGTTTGGCGAAAAGCCTTATGCCGAATTTGCCGGCGACCAGCGCGATCTCGCCTTCCGCGATGAGGAAGGCCTAGAATTGCTCCGTGCATTTGCAGAGCAGGACATCCCGACCGTGGCCGTATTCCTTTCGGGTCGTCCGATGTGGATGAACCGCGAACTGAACGCAGCCGATGCCTTCGTCGCATCATGGCTGCCCGGCGGCGAGGGCGGCGGCATTGCCGATATCCTGACCGGCGCGCGCGAGGCAACCGGACGCCTGTCCTTCTCCTGGCCCGCGACATGCGAGGGTGAGCCGCTCAATGGCCCGCATGGCGCTCTGTTCGCGGTCGGCTATGGCCGCGCGCTGACAGACACCGCTCCGCTCGCCGCGCTTAGTGAGGATTGCGCACCGCTGACGGACGGTCCTGCGAATGACTGGTTTGCGGCTGGACGTTTGGCCGACAGCGCATCGGCCAGTTCTATGGATGCGCCGTTGCCGAACCTGATTGGCCGCGTCGCAACCCTTGTGGCGCGCGGGATCGATCGCAATGCGCAGGAAGATGCACGAGAGCTCGCCTTCACCGCTGGCGGTACGCTGATGCTGGAAGGCGAAAGTGATGCCAATGCCTATCGCATTGAATATGCGCTCGATAACCGTCCGAGCGGTGCCGTTTCGCTGACCAGCGGGACGAGCACTTTCGACATCACGCAGGGTCTCTCGATTGCCGAGGGCAAGGGCTATCGAGAGATGGTTCTGACAGCCTCGTGCCTGCCCGATCTGGGCAACACACTGGAGATCGATACGGTTGACCCGCTGACCATCCGCATCGCGTCGATTTCGCGCGTCGATGTGGCCGAGGGTACGGAGTGTTCGTTCTGATCCGCAGGGATTGATTGTCGCGGAGCCGCTGGGACAAGCGGCCCGTTTGAAGGGAGTATAGAATATGGCCCTAGCGCCTGACGTTTCGAGCAGCACGGACCCAATGCCGGTGACCGATGATTCGCCCCCGGTGGATGCGCCCGGCCTGCAATATTTCGTGATGGGACTGTTCTTCATCTTCGGCGGGATCACTTCGCTCAACGATGTGATTATCCCCAAGCTGAAAGAACTGTTCACGCTCAGCTACACCGAAGCGATGCTGGTGCAGTTCTGCTTTTTCGCGGCCTACGCCATCATCGGTATTCCCGGTGCCAAGTTGGTCAAGAAAATCGGCTACATGCGCGGCGCAGTGGCCGGGCTTTGCACCATGATGTTGGGCTGTTTGCTGTTCATCCCGGCGAGCCAGACGGCGACCTATGGAATCTTCCTCTTCGCGCTCTTCATTCTGGCGAGCGGCGTGGTGATTGTGCAAGTTGTGGCGAATCCGCTCATCAGTCTGCTTGGCCCACCCAAGACCGCTCACAGTCGCCTGACTTTCGCACAGGCGTTCAATTCCTTCGGTACTTGGATTTTTCCGCTAGTTGGCGCGGGCCTCATTCTGGGCAGCCTTGCCAATGTCAGCGCGGACGAATTGTCTGGCGCCGAACTGGCCAGTTACCGTCAAGCCGAAAGCGAGGTTATTTGGACGACCTATATGGGCCTTGCGATTGCCATCGGCATCGTTGCAGCAGTCGTCTGGATATTCCGCAACCGGCTCAAAGGTGAAAAGCATGAGGAGACAAGCATAGCAGATGGGCTTGTGCTTCTTAAGCGCCCGCGCTTTGGCTACGGCGCGGCGTGCATATTCCTCTATGTCGGCGCAGAAGTCGCGATCGGTTCGGTCATTATCAACTACCTCTCGACCGAGCGTGTGCTCGGCCAACCCGAGGAACAGATTGCCACGATGATCGGATTCTACTGGGGTGGCGCGATGATTGGACGTTTCATTGGCTCGTACTTCCTCCGTATCTTCAGCCCGGGCAAGATCCTCGCGTTCAACGCGATTGGAGCAATCACGCTGATCATCATCTCCGCCAATACAGGCGGCGAGGTTGCGGCCTATTCGCTGCTGGCAGTGGGCCTGATGAACTCGATCATGTTCCCGACCATCTTCTCACTCGCCTGCGAAAAGCTCGGCCCGCGTGCGGCTGATGGTTCGGGTATCATCAATGTCGCCATCTGCGGCGGTGCAATTGTCCCACTTCTTTACGGCGTGGTGGCTGATGCGACCGGCGGCAATCTGGCAATCGCCATGATTATTCCAGTCATCTGCTACGCTATCATTGCAGGCTTCGGCGTGTTTGCCCGGCGACCAGCGCAAGACGCGCCCTGATCGAACTCTACCAAGACGCAAAAAGGGCGGGAGGTCACTCAGACTTCCCGCCCTTTTTCTTGCCCCCGAAGTGGCTCTAGTCTGCGCGCGCGAGCGTTCCTCCGTTCGCGCTGCCAAGGTTCATCAGCACCTGCTGGTGCGGCATTCCGTCACCGCCGCGATCGACGATGATGTGCTGCCAGCCCGGCGTTTGCATATCGCGGAAATCCTCAGCATCGGTGACGAGAGGCTCTTCCAGCACCATGCGGTAAAACTCGCGGCGCATGAATTCGGACATTTCGCCCGCTTCGACTGCGCGATCGCCGTTCAAATCAGCTCCGCCTTCCAGCGCCTGCCGGAAGACATGGCTGATATAGCCGCCCGATTTCTCGCCGCTCGCGACAAGGCTCAGCGTATCTTCGTCCGAGCTGAAAATGCCCATGCGGTCCACCCGCTGGTCGATCACATTGTCGAAGCCGCCGGCAAAGCAGGCATCAATCACCAGCAGCGTGCGCACGTCGATGCCTTCGAACATTTGCGCCAGCTCATAGTCGAATAGTGGCGCGTCGAAGAGTTCGATGGTTTCGGCGCTACCATCCGCTTCGGTCGTCATGTTCTCGACCTTCTCGCCATGGCCGGAGAAGAACACCAGCAACAGATCGTCCTCGCCCATTGCATTGTTCAGATCGTTCAATGCGCGGCGGAAATTGGCGCGTGTTGCATCACGGTTGAGCAGGGTGACGCTTTGGGGCGCGAGCATACCGGCTTCGCGCAGCGCAGCGGTCACTCGCTCGGCATCTTCATCGGTGCGATTGAGCGTATTGATGCGCTGGTAATCGGCCACGCCAACAGACAGCGCAAAAACGCGTGCATTGCCGCTGGGCGGGCGCACAGTGCGCACATTGGCATCAGCTTCACGCAAGCTCAGTGAATAGCCGCCCGTCTCACCGGGAGAAAAACTGCTCGCGGCAACGTGATAGGTGCCGGTTTCGGGCAGGGTGATGGACAGCCGGCTGTCGGTCCCATCGCTGGCGCGGAAATCGTCATTCGCTTCCTCGCGCCCATTGGGCAGGAAAATGGCGAGCGTGGTGTCGATTTCGCTCGAACCGAGGTCAAAAGTCACCCGCTGGCCAGCACGTCCGGCAAAGGCGTAATAATCAACGAAGCCGCCATCGAACGCGCGGTCATCGCTCTGCGTCAGCATCCCATTGGCGGTCTCTCCCAGCGCAACGGCGCGTGCGCCGCCGGGCGCGGGGTTTGTCGGGTCCATCGTGGCGAGGCTGAAGCCGCCGCCACCTTCATCGGCATAGGCCGATACGATCAGGCGATAGGTTCCATCGGCAGGCAGCACCGCATCGATCAAGCTATCGAGCGATTGTCCGCCGGGAGCATCATCATTCTCGGTTTCGAAACCATCGGGGCCTGTCATGCGCAGTACCGTGTCGAAACGCGCGGAGTTGAGCGACACGCGAACACGTTGCCCTGCGCGGCCTTCCATCACGTAAGTTGCACTATTGTCGGAGAGGAAGCCGTCGACCCGTTCGCCCAGCGAAATCGAGCCGCCGCTATTGCTAGGTTTACCCTGCTGCTTGTCTGCCTCAGTAAGGATTGTGTCCTTGTTCGCGGCGCTCTCGCCCGCGAACATTTCCTGCGCCCCGACAGGCGCGAGGATGACAATCGCGCCAAGTGCGGCGGCGGTCAGCAATCCAGCCTTCTTCATAATTTCCCCCTGATCAAATACAATTTCTGTTCATCCTTGCCATAGAATGTCTGAACGAAACCCGAATGTGCGCCGACGGATTGGTTAGTCTTCGGGTTAGCCCCCATTCGCCTCGCTCCACGCCAAGCGCGGTTTGCGCGCCGCCTGTGCTTCATCGAGCCGTGCACGCGGGGCGTGATGCGGAGCGGTCAGCAACGCCTCGTCCCCGTCCTTCGCCCTTTGCGCGAGTGAGCGCATGGCCATGATGAATTGGTCGAGCGCATCCTTGCTTTCGGTTTCAGTCGGTTCGACCAGCATGGCACCGTGGACCACCAGAGGGAAATACATCGTCATCGGGTGGAAACCCTCGTCGATCAGTCCCTTGGCGAGGTCGAGCGTTGAGAAGCCATCGGCAAAGCCTTCATCGCCAAACAGCGCCTCATGCATACACGGCCCGCTGGCGCCATAGGGCGCGTGCAGGACATCTTCCAACTGGCGCAGCACATAATTGGCGTTGAGCACGGCATCACCCGATGCTTGGCGCAATCCGTCCGATCCATGACTGAGAATATAGGTCAGCGCGCGGGTGAACATGCCCATTTGTCCGTGGAATGCTGTCATCCGGCCAAATGCGCTGGCGTGCTGATCTTCCATGTTTTCTTCTTCGACGATGCGCAGGCTGCCATCGGACTTTTTCTCCACGAAAGGTAGCGGAGCAAAGGGTGCCAGCGCTTCGGAAAGCACAACAGGGCCTGAGCCGGGTCCACCGCCGCCATGCGGGGTTGAGAAGGTCTTGTGCAAATTGATGTGCATCGCATCCACGCCAAGATCGCCCGGCCGCACCCGGCCCATGATCGCGTTGAAGTTTGCGCCGTCGCAATAGACCAGCCCGCCCGCTTCATGGACCGCGTCAGAGATCGCTTTCATATCGCGCTCAAACAATCCGCAAGTGTTGGGATTGGTGATCATCACCGCAGCAACATCGGGACCAAGCCGCGCCTTGAGGGCATCGAGATCGACGCGGCCATCGGCGTTGGCGGGAATGTCTTCGGTTTCATATCCGGCAAAGGCAGCGGTGGCGGGATTTGTGCCGTGGGCGCTCTCAGGGACGAGAACGACTTTCCGCGCATCGCCGCGTGCTTCAAGCGCGGCGCGGATGCACAGAATGCCGCACAGTTCACCATGCGCTCCGGCCTTGGGGCTCATCGCGACCGCATTCATGCCGGTGAGGGTGATGAGCCAGTGCGACAGTTCGTCAATCACGCCCAGCGCGCCTTGCACGGTATTGGCCGGTTGCATGGGATGCACGTCGAGGAAGCCAGGCATCCGCGCGACCTTTTCGTTCAGCCGCGGATTGTGTTTCATGGTGCAGCTGCCGAGCGGGAAGAAGCCGAGATCGATCCCGTAATTCTGGCGGCTGAGGCGGGTGTAGTGGCGCACGGTCTCCGGTTCGGAAAGTCCGGGTAGGCCGATCTCGTCCTTGCGCGCAAACTTGCCCATGCGGCTGGGTAGATCAGTTTGCGTTTCAGCCAAATCGACACCGCAAGTGTCCGCGCCGCCGATTTCGAAGATCAGCGCTTCTTCCAGCATCAGCGCCTTGTTGCCGGTGACTGTCGGGTGATCGCCGCCATCTTGCGCAGCAACAGGCGTGCCGGGCTTCCACCCGCTCTGGTTGATCTGGTTCATGGCAGCACCTCCTCAAGCGCGGAGGCAAGGGATTCGATATCCTCCAGGCTGGCGGTCTCGGTCACGGTGACCAGCAGGCCGCNTTTGAGCCCNTCGACATCGGGGAACAGCTTGCCCAGACCGACGCCGCCCAGCACGCCCCTGTCAGCGAGATCACGCACGATCTGGCGCGCGTCCGNTCCCAGCATCAGCGTAAATTCGTTGAAGAAGTTTTCGTTCAGCACACTGACGCCGGGCACGCGTGCCAGCCGCTCTGCCGCGATGCAGGCGAGGCGGTGGTTCTCTGCTGCCAGCGCCGTGATGCCCTTTGCACCGAGCAAGGTCATGTGGATGGAGAAGGCCAGCGCGCACAGCCCGCTATTGGTGCAGATGTTGCTCGTCGCCTTTTCGCGGCGGATGTGCTGTTCGCGGGTGGAGAGCGTCAGCACGAAGCCGCGCTTGCCATCGGCATCCACTGTCTCACCGCACAGACGGCCCGGCATCTGCCGCACCAGCTTGGGATCGGTGATGGCGAACAGGCCGAGATATGGCCCGCCAAATTGCAGCCCAACGCCCAGCGCCTGACCTTCGCCAACCACGATATCCGCGCCCAGATTGCCCGGAGCCTCCAGCGCGCCGAGCGCCACCGGTTCTGTGTTTACAACAATCAGCTTCGCGCCCTTTTCGTGCGCGGCATCTGCGATACGTTGCAGATCGGGGATGCGCCCGAGAATATCGGGATATTGCACCACCACGCTGGCGGTGTTGTCGTCAATCCGCGCGATGAGGCCGTCATCGTCGGGAAGGGCGGTAAGGCTGGGATCGGCTCCGGCAATCTCATCCTCGGTAAACTTCGCCATGGTGCGCACGACCTGCGCGTAATGCGGATGCAATGCGCCCGACAGCACGACGCGCTTCTTGCGCGTGACGCGCCCGGCCATCGCCACCGCTTCCCAGCACGCGGTCGAGCCATCATACATGGAGGCATTGGCCACCGCGCAGCCATACAGCCGCGCAACCTGCGACTGGAATTCGAACAACATCTGCAACGTGCCCTGCGCGATTTCCGGCTGGTAGGGCGTGTAGGCGGTCAGGAATTCGCCGCGCTGGATCAAATGATCGACCGATGCTGGGACGTGATGGCGATAGGCTCCGGCACCAATAAAGAACGGCGCGTCAGCTGCGGCGAGGTTCTTCTTGGAAAGCTGCCGCATATGCTTTTCGACCGCCATTTCGGTGGCGTGGAGCGGCAGGCCCTCGACGGGTCCGTCGAGATAAAGGTCGGACGGAACATCTGAAAACAGCGCGTCGATAGAAGGCGCGCCGACGGCATCAAGCATCGCCACGCGGTCAGTATCGGTGAGTGGGAGGTAGCGCATCGATTTTCCTTCAATCCCTTCCTCTTCAGAGGAGGGGCAGTGAGACTTGGCGAACCGCAGGTGAGCCTAGTCGCAGCGGGGTGGTGCCTGCGGGATTGTGCGACCTTGCCGTCGCACCACCACCCCCACCCCCCCTCTGAAGAGGAGGGGAGTTTTGTGGTCACAAACTGTCGCAGAACGCCTTATAGGCCTTGGCGTTCATCAGGCCCTCCAGCTCGTCGTGGTCGCCGATGGTCAGCTTGAAGAACCAGCCTTCGTCATCGGGCGAGGTGTTGACCAGTTCGGGGTCGGCCTCCAACGCGGCATTGCCTTCCAGCACAGTGCCGGAAATCGGCGCATAGACGTCGCTTGCTGCTTTCACACTTTCGACCACGGCGGCTTCTGCGCCCTTGGCCAGATCGGCCCCCGTTTGCGGGACTTCGACGAACACCACATCGCCCAGCTGTTCCTGCGCATAGTCGGTAATGCCGATCGTGGCGGTTTCGCCATCGACTTCAATCCATTCATGTTCTTCGGTGAAGTATCGTGCCACGTTTCAGGCTCCTTTGCGCATGTAGCGATGGGGGACGAAGGGTAATGGGGCGACCTTTGCGGGCAAGCGTTTGCCGCGCACGTCGATTTCGAGCGAAGTGCCTTCGCCTGCGAACTCGGCATCGACATAGCCCATGGCGATAGGGTGGCCGAGCGTGGGCGAAAATCCGCCGCTGGTAAGAGTGCCGACCTGTTTGTCGCCGGAGAAAACCTGCGCGCCTTCGCGGCCCGGTTGGCGGCCTTCCAGTGTCAGGCCAACACGGCGCTGAGTGCAGCCGCCTTCCTCCAGCCGCATCAGGCAGGCAGAATGACCGAAATAACCGCCAACCTCGCGCCGCTTTTTGCTGAGCGCAAAACTCAGGCCAGCGCTCACCGGATCGGTATCGAGCGTTAAGTCATGGCCATACAGTGGCAGGCCCGCCTCCAGTCGCAGCGAATCGCGTGCGCCAAGCCCGGCAGGATGTACGCGGTCATCCGCCACCAGCGCATCGGCGAGCGCGCGGGCGTAGTTTTGATGGACCGAAATCTCAAACCCGTCTTCGCCAGTATAGCCAGCGCGGCTGACCCAGATATGCTGGCCGTCGAACTGGAACAGACCCGCAGTCATGAAAGTCAGCTCGCTGACACCGGGCACGATGGCCTCCAGCGCTTCGGCAGCCTTGGGGCCTTGCAGCGCGAGCAGGGCGAAATCGTCAAAATGGGTGAGGGTGACATCATCATCGAGATGTTCGCGCAGATGGGCGATATCGTCCCATTTGCACGCCCCGTTCACCACCAGCGCATAATGCGGACCGGTGTTGGTGACGATCAGATCATCAATAATACCACCCGCTTCGGTGAGCAGCAGCGAGTACCGCATCTTGCCCTCAGGCAGATTGGCGACGCCGGAGGGGAGCAGCTTCTCCAGCTCATGCGCGGCTTTCTCACCTGACACCGAAAGCTGGCCCATGTGGCTCACATCGAACAGGCTGGCGCTTTCCCGTGTCCAATTGTGTTCGGCCACAATGCCGCCATGCTCACCCGCATATTGGATTGGCATTTCATAGCCCGCGAACGGCACCATGCGCGCGCCGCGTTCTCGGTGCCACGCGTCGAGCGGTAAAGCTTCCGGCGGCTGTTCTTCGAATTCGGTTTCATTATCGCTCATCGACAGTCCCGGCACGGCTCGGCAAGGCCCGAGGATCGAGCCTTTTCGCCATGCCCCCTCTGTCTTGGAAACCTGAGAGATTCCGGCGCGGCCTACTGCGGCCAAACGCCTTACTCCTTCGGTGGCGCCAACCTTGCGGCGGACACGCTTTCCAGAGCGCCTGTGCCAGCTGCGCGGTCCCTGAGACCTGAGAGTTTCCGGGGCGGTTGCTCCTTCGGTGCCCCCGACAGACCGTTAAGCCAGATCGGAGAGCTCTCCCGCGCAGATGCCGGGCGCCGAAACGCCCACCAAGCGAATCAGGCTCTGCTGCAATGCATCAGCCGGGTCAATGGAGTCCCAGGGCGTAGAAGGGGAAATTTGCGATTTGCCGCATCTCGCGCAACAATGCTTCAGAGCCGAGAAATTTCAATTGGCGAAAGCTGGGATTACTCCTGCTTTTTCTTTGCACGGGAGGCGTGCGCTGCAAACCAGGTTCGCGGCACGCCTTTTTGCAGGCTTAGCTATGTAAAGATCGCGCGAAGCGCGTCCAGCGCAGACGGATCATCGATGGTTGCCGGATCGGCCGGATTTTCGCCATCGGCCAATTGCCGGATAGTCTTGCGCAGGATCTTGCCCGAGCGCGTCTTGGGAAGCGCGGCGAGTATGTGAACCTGCTTCAGTGCCGCCACAGGGCCAATTTCTTCACGAACGCGGGCGACCAATTGCGCCTCCAATTCCTGAGGGTCGGGTGACTGGCCTTTCTTCAAGACAACGAAACCCAAAGGCAACTGGCCCTTGAGTTCATCTGCGCGGCCAATGACCGCGCATTCAGACACCGCCGGGTGCCGGGCGAGCACTTCTTCCATGGCCGAAGACGACAAGCGGTGGCCTGCAACATTGATGACATCGTCAACCCGGGCCATCACGAAGCAATATCCGTCATCGTCCAGATATCCGGCATCGCCGGTCATGTAATAACCGGGATATTCCGCGAAATATGAGGCGTGGAACTGGGCATCGTCTTCCCAGATGCCGCTGGTAAAGCCCGGCGGAAGCGGCAATCTGGCAACGATCGTGCCGGTCTCACCCGCTGGAACGGGATGGCCCTGCTCATCTAGGCAGGCCAGTTCCCAGCCAGGCATCGGCACGCCGGCTGCTCCGGGTTTGATGGGCAAGCGCTCGATCCCAAGTGGATTTCCGCAAATCATCGAGCCGGTTTCGGTCTGCCACCAGTGATCGATGACCGGCACATCAAGCAAGCCGCCCAGCCATTCCAGCGTCGCAGAATCGGTGCGTTCGCCCGCAAGGAAAATCGCGCGCAGGCTCGACAAATCGGCCTCTTGCAGNTCATCACCATTCGGGTCAGCCTGTTTGATCGCGCGGATGGCCGTGGGCGCCGTGAAGAAGGCGCTTACCTTGTGCTTGGCCATAATCTGCCAGAAAACACCGGCATCGGGCGTGCCAACTGGCTTGCCTTCAAAGATGACGGTCGCATTGCGATTGAGGAGCGGCGCGTAGCAAATGTAGCTGTGGCCAACGACCCAGCCGACATCGCTGGCCGCCCAGAACGCTTCTCCTGCCGCGCAGTCGTAAATGGCGTTCATCGACCATTGCAGCGTCACAAGATGTCCTCCGGTGTCGCGCACGATGCCCTTCGGCTTTCCCGTCGTCCCCGATGTGTAGAGCAGGTAAAGCGGGTGCGTTGCTTCCACTTGCACGCATGCAGCGGGAGTTGCCTCGGCGATCTCTGCATCCCAATCGAACCAGTCGGCCCGGTCCACATCGGCTGCCAGTTGCGGGCGCTGCCACATGATTGTCGCCGCCGGTTTGTGCCTGGCAAGCGCATAGGCATTGTCGAGAATGGGCTGGTAAGCGATGATTTTCGAAACCTCGATGCCGCAGCTGGCGGTTAGCACCAGTGTGGGCCGCGCATCGTCAATCCGCTTGGCCAGTTCTGGCGCGGCGAAGCCGCCAAACACCACCGAATGCACGGCCCCGATCCGCGCACAGGCCAGCATCGCCATGACAGCTTGCGGCGAATTGGGTAGATAGATCAGCACCCTGTCACCCATGCCCACCCCACGCGCGGCAATGGCCCCCGCGAGTTTCGCAACACTCTCCTGCAATTGCGCGAAACTGGTGAGGGACGATGTGCCTGTGACCGGGCTTTCGTAGATCAGTGCAGTCTGATCCCCGTGCCCAGCAGCGACATGACGATCAACGCAATTGTAGCAGGCATTTATCATGCCGCCGACGAACCAGCGCGCGAGGCCATTCTCGCCCGTTTCATATGTTTCGCGCCACGGCTCGTCCCAATGCAGCGCCTGTGCGGCCTGTTCCCAATGGTCTTGCGGATTGTCCAGCGCGTTGGTGTAAATGCGGGCGTAGCTTTGCTGAGGTTTGGTCATTGGAGAAACCTACAACATGAGTGCGCGGGGCCGAAGTGCGGAAGTGAACTTCCCCGCAGACCGGCTATGTCTTGCGGGGTCTCGCGGGATCGCAAATGATCGGAGCAATGGACGGGCTGGCTGTGATGTCGGCGAAAAGCAGTGCCCTGAAGCCGTGCATTCTGAACCCCCGCCACGTTCCGACAGCTTTCTCGGCGGATCGGATAAGCGTGCCTTGCCGCCACGCCGCGTCGCTGTGTATAATCCCNCAGGTTAAGCCTTGGATACCTCCATATGCCGCGCACAGCGTATCGCGCATGTTGGTGCCGGGTAAACAGCTTTTTCAGGAGGCATTGTCTGATGTCCGGTAACAGTGCGCAGGATAATTACGCGGACGTTTGCAATGGCAGTCTAGTTCCGGGGCGCAAATCCGCATTGCTGATTGTTGATGTTGTGGTGGCCTATCTCGAAACAGGCTCGCCGCTGTTCATGGAATCCGCCGAAGCGGCGCGGCAGAGCAATGTCCGGCTGGTCCAGGCCGCACGCAAAGCGGGGATGCCGGTCATCTTCACCAATGTTGAATTTCAGGCGGGCGGTGTGGATGGCGGCGTCTTCTATCGCAAGCTTCCTGCGCTCAAGAGCTTTGATGCGGGTTCACCGCTGGGGGCTTTCCCGGACGGATTGACGCCGCAGGCCGGGGAACTGGTGGTGACCAAGCAATATGCCTCTGCCTTCTTTGGCACTTCGCTCGCCGCGACGCTGACGGCGATGGGCGTAGATACCTTGCTCATCACCGGTTATTCAACGTCCGGCTGCGTTCGCGCCACGGGTGTCGACGCAATGCAGCACGGGTTTATCCCGCTGATTGTGCGCGATGCCTGCGCTGATCGGCATGAAGGCCCGCATGAGGCGAACCTGTTTGATCTTCAGGCCAAATATGCCGAGGTGATCAGCGAAGATGAGGCGCTAAAGGTCATTGGCTAGCAGCACGGGTTGATTGCGCGGCCCTCATCATCCGCTNCATCGGCCCAGCAATAGTATCCCAACAAAACGCGCCCGCACCCGCAATTGCGTCAAGTCAAAGGTCGCTGCCAGCGATTTTCAGGAAAGGTGCCGGTGCTGTTGCCACTACAAGTGGCGGTGCTGTCAGACTAACAGACCGGCTGGCTTTCTGCGTCTGGGTCTGGGTTATGCCCTAACCGTNCGANCNTCANNACTGCAATCAGGTACGTTTAATCTGCCAAGACCTCCGCGAGGTCCAGATCCCGATCAGCGTCGCACGCCAACCATAAAGAGAGGCCTAGCACCGGAACCGGCTGGCCACCTTGTGGGGCGCCAGTCAGTCGGGTCAGGAGCCTGGTTTCCCGAGTAGCTTTCCAGAAGAAATGTCGACCGACACCACTCCGTCTCTGACCCGAATATCGAATACCTTAATAGGCTTTGTCGCCGGAAGCTTGTCCGGCCAACCAGTTTTTAGATCGAATGCCGAGCCATGTAGCACGCATTCAAGATGGCAATTCTCCAGAAATCCCTCCGACAAACTCCAGTTCCCGTGAGAACATTTATCGGCAACCGCAAAAAATTCGCCATCGGAATTACACACCGCCATTGCTTCTTCTGCCCCGTCGGGCTGGAAGCGTACAACTTGGCCCTCCGGCAANTCGTCGCTTCTGCATACCTCAACGTACACGTCTTAACCCTTCTNCTAAAACGGCAGGCGCAACGCTCATCGGTTCCGCCTCGTTTCCTACCAGAATATAGCTGAATAGTTCCATATCGTCAGCAATTGCCCTTATGGTCGGGGGGGCAGGGCAGCCCCCCCCCGATTTTGACGGCCTAGTAATCGAACTGGAGCGTCAACCCATAAGTTCGTGGCGGCGCGAACGTACCGAAGGCAATTCGATTACCACGTTGCGTGAAGACATGCGTACGATAGACTTCGTCCGTAATATTTCTAACCCAAGCCTGGACCATCCACCGGTCATCATGGGAATGCCAGGCAAGCCAGGCGTCTGCCACGGTGTGCTCAGGAATCACGTCCAGCGGATTATTGTCGACATTCGTATATGAGATGCTCTGGTATCGTGCGTTTGCATTGGCAACGAGATACCCGTGGTCACCACCGAGATCAAATTCATACTGAATGTGCCCGCCAGCGCTATGCTCAGGAGCCTGACGAAGGACATTGCCTGAAAAATCGCCCCCTCCGGAAATATCAGGGGTTCCAAAGAAGTCCTCGAACGTAGCATCGAGATAAGAATAGAACCCGCCAATCTCCAAGCCATCGGTCAACAAGGCTGTGAATTCTGCCTCCAGGCCAAGGATTTCAGCATTGGCAGCGTTCTCGGTGATGAATTCGCCAGCTCCCGATGTGGGCGGCTGAAAGAAGCGAGTAACCTGCAGGTCCTTGTAATCCACATAGAAGCCCGACAGATTAATACGCAGATGCCTATCGAAGAAATCACCCTTTAGACCGATCTCGTAGTTTGTGGCCTCTTCAGGTTCGAATGGCGTGGTCGCGCCTTCAGCAGTAGTTGCAGAGCCAGTGTAGCCGCCACTCTTGAAGCCGGTCGACACTGTTCCATACAGCATCACATCGTCTGCAATGTCGTAATCGACGGCAAGCCTCCAAGAGAAGTTGTCCCAACTGTCGCTACCACTCGCCGGATCGAATTGGGAGAGGACAAGTTGCAGGGCGGGAGACTGCGGCATGTCGTTAAACGCTACGATCTCCTTTTCTTCGTAGGAAAGCCGCCCCCCGGCCGTTAGAGTCAAACGAGGTGTGACCTCGTAGCTACCCTGCGCAAAGCCCGCGATTGCCCAACCATCAAAAAACATATTTGCGATGGCGTAATTCGGTTCGAGTGATGCATCTGCAATAGCTGTAAACAGAATTCCTTCTGCCCGGTTTATTTCTTCGGTCGTAGCAAAGGCACCAACTACCCAATTGAGGGGCCCGCCATTCGACGCAAGACGCACTTCACCGGTAAACTGTTGCGAATCCTCCCAAATGATATCCGAATTGTCAAAAGTGAAGCCAATCGAAGGATCGCCAAGCAGGATATCATTCGGGTTTCCATTGGAGCCGGTGAGGTCGATGACCGGAGAGGGAGGCAGACCGGTATCGTCGTGTTCGAAGAAGTAGTCGGAATCACGGTAGGCCGCATTGAAGGTCAATGTGCCGAAGGAAAGTTGCTTGTTGATCTCAAGCATCGCACCGAAAGCCTCGCGGCTCCCGCCATTGTCATCCTCACCAAGATATGTGCGAACCGAGTCCGCTCCTCCCAACGCGATATCCACGGCAATAGGATCTGACGCGCACCCGCAATCATGGAGTGGCCCTGCAGAACCGACCGGCTGTCGGTTGATGTTGCCAAGCTCTTCGTCCACGCCGTCCAGCGATAGCAAGACGTCCAGCGTATCAGACGGCTCCCAGACGGTCTGCCAGCGCCAGGAAAACAGATTGTTCCCACCTATACGCTCAACCGACCCAGGCACCCTTGACTGCTCCACCACCTGCTCGGGAATGATCCAATCATCATATCCATCGAACGTTCGGCGACTGAAGGTAAATTTGGTGTACAGATTATCCGCCACCGGAACATTGATAAGTCCGGCAGTATCAAACTGGCCGTAATTGCCGATGGTTTGCCGCAAGCGCGCCCGGAAAGTACTGTCGGGCCTGCGCGTAACATAGTTGATGACGCCGCCAATCGAATTCTTGCCGAAGAGAGTACCCTGCGGACCGCGCAGAATCTCTACCCGCTCCAGATCGAAGATATCGACATTCGATGCGCTACGCGCAGCAAAATAGACACCATCAACCATCACCAGGGTGGAATCCGATGCACCTGCGCCATCTTCCTTCGTTCCGATCCCACGGATCGAAATCTCCGGCTGGCCAGGCTGGAAAGTGTTGAACGATAGCCCAGGCGTTATCTGAGCGAGATCGGTCGTGCTGGTAATGTTCCCATCTTCCAGTACGTCGCCCGAAACAGCCGAGATGGCCACCGGAATGCTTTGGGCCGACTCTTCCCGTTTCTGGGCAGTCACGACGATTACACCGAGACCCGAGGACTCCTGAGCTTGAGGGGCGTCCGGTTCGGTCGCTCCATCATCTTGCGCAAAGGCAGTGGCTGGAAACAGTGCAAATGGCGCGCACGCCGCCAGTAACCAACCACGTCCGGTAAGAATGGTATTGGATTGTTTAACCTTCATAACTTCCCCTCCTGTCGCCTCCAGTGACTGATCAAACCAAAGTCGTCACTTGTTAAGCAAGCGCTTAGTTAGTTCCGTTTTGAGATATGGTCAAGGCACCATTCCACTGGATGTGCGCGATCTATGGGCAGCTGATGCGCAGCGGCCGTATGGAGGATCGCTGATGGTGTTTTCCGGCGGCAGCACGGGCTGATACGAGGGAACGTGGAACGCGGCATCGAAAAATGTGCATCCTGCCGGTCTGCCAATGTGAAGCAGGGGCGAGATTTGTAGTGGCACGTCCTACATTCTTGATCAGGACGGTTTCCTAGGCAGAGATGAGTTCCGAAATTGTTCCTATGGAGCGGCCCGGCATCCCGGACATCGGCACCTTTGTCTGGCTGTGAGCAGCCATTTGTGCCTATCTAGCTGGCTTTAGCAATTCGCGCAGAGCGAAGTCTGGATCACCCAGTTGTTCTGCCGCCCCTTTGTGCCGACGTTCGACCAGACGTTTGCCAATGCTCATATCTGCCGGACGGTTGACCGTGAGCGCCCCTTCGACCACCTCACCTGAGCGGAGGAATACGGCGAAGGCGTTACTTTCTATATTGCCGCGCACGATTACTTCGGCATCGACTGGAATGTGGCCGCAGAACTGGATGTTGAGATCGGACTGATCGCTCCAGAACCAGGCCGGGCGGCAATAATCACTCTTTTGGCCGAGCATCGCCAATGCAGCGGCATGCGCCTGCTCGGCGGCGTGCTGATAGGTTTCGTGGCGAATTCGGCCACCAAAGATATTCTCTTGTAGAGCCACATCGCCCGCCGCGAAGACGTTGGGGTTGCTGGTGCGGCACTCCCGGTCCACAGCTATGCCGTTGCCGGTTTCTATTCCCGCTCCTTTTGCCAAGCTGACTTCTGGAACGATGCCCACGCCGACAACGACAGCATCGCATGAAACCAGCGAACCATCGTCCAACTCTACCTGAGACACGCGGCCATCGATCACCTTCATGCCACTTGCACCTCGGCCAAATCGAGCGCTTCGGCACGTATGCCCATCTTCTGCTCTCGCTTGTTCGCAGTCTGTGCGCCGCGCGCCTTATTTGCTTCCGACCAACCTTCACTAACAATGGAAGGGCGGAAAGAAACGAATGGGCAAATCGCCCATTTCCTGGTTAACTGCTTCTGATCCAATTGTGGCGCGCCATCACGCAGCCGGGTCAATCGCGAAGAATTCTACCCATCCGCANCGTTGCACAATACTGTAGTATCAATTCATCCATCCGTGGACGTCGCTCTGGAAGTAAGCAGCCAAAGCAATGCACTATCAANTTTGNTCCACTTCGATCTTCANGTCATCCAACGGATAGAGCCTGCAAGCTAGCACATAACCTTTGGCCTGATCGGCAACAGATACCTTCGCGACACTCATCTTGCCGGTCCTGTATTCGCCTTCGACTACCCGAACCCGACAGAAGCCACATCCGCCGCCGCGGCAGCCGACGCCGATATCGGATAGCCCTTTCCGTTCCATCGCGATCAGCACGCGCTCCTCTTCGGGGCAGGCGAACTGGCTTCTTCCGACGATCTCTATCTGATGGGACCTGGCACTCACTGCTGCCTGCTTGTCGCAGCTTTCGCCGCTACGCTCTGCCCTCCAACGGCATAATGCGCTTCGGACATATCTCGAAGAATGACACGAACGGATTCGCGCGGTGCTCCGATTGCCTCGATAGTCGCGTCGGTAAGCGCTTCTATCAAGCGTTCCTTCGCGTCGGACGAACGTCCTTCAAGCAGATTGACTTCAATTATCGGCATCTTACCCCTCCACCTGGAACATCACGGCGCCAAGATCCTGCACCGTGGTGCGCACGGTTTGACCTGGTGCAAGGTCGGGAGCAGCGGTAATTCCCCCGGCCATAACCACGTCGCCCGCCTCGATCCGTTCGCCTGCTTCGGCGACGAGCCTTGCCGCCGCTACGAGCGAACGCACCGGGTGCCCCAGAATTGCGGCGCTCGAGCCCACCTGAACCACTTCACCATCGATTTCAAGTATGACCCCAAGATTCGAGAAATCAATGCGAGGATCGCTCCACGGGCCGATTACCAGACCAGAAGACGAAGTGTTGTCGGCGATCACGTCTTCCAACGTAAATTTGAAATTCTCATACCGGCTGTCGATAATTTCCATGGCCGGAGCGAAAGTTTCGACCGCTGCCAGTGCCGCTGCAGGCGTCACCTTGCCAGCCAGCGGCGCCTTCATCAAAAAAGCAATCTCAGGCTCGACCCGGGGATGGACATATCGAGCGCGTGAAATGGCTGAGCCTTCCTCGACTAGCATGGCGTCAGTCAAGCGCCCCCAGGCAACCTCTTCCACCCCGACCTGCTGCATCTTGGCTCGGCTGGTCAGCCCCATTTTGACGCCGATGCGCTGTTCGCCGCGCGACAAGCGGCGATCGACCGAAAGTTTTTGCACCTGATAGGCTTCGGCCACCGTGAAAGCGGCGTCTTGAGGCTTGATCTGTGGTGTCGTTTTCGCCAACCGGGCTGCCGTGTCGAGCGTTGCTGCGTAGCGTGAGAGCCTGTCCATGTCAGCTACCCTTTGCCTTGATCAGATCAAGCGCCACATCGGTTATCATATCTTCCTGGCCGCCGACCATGCGGCGGTTGCCGAGTTCAACAAGAATTTCCCGGGTATCGATGCCATATTGTGTCGACGCCCGTTCAGCATGGCGCAGAAAACTCGAATAAACGCCAGCATAACCCAGACTGAGCGTTTCCCGATCAACTCTCACCGGCCGGTCCTGCAGGGGCCGGACCAGATCGTCTGCGGCATCCATCAGGGCCATCACATCGCAGCCGTGCTGCCAACCCTTGCGGTTTGCCGCAGCGATAAAGACCTCGAGCGGCGCATTACCGGCACCCGCCCCCATGCCGGCCAGGCTTGCGTCAATACGCACGGCCCCTGCCTGAGCTGCCACGATCGAATTCGCCACGCCAAGAGACAGATTGTGGTGCGCGTGAATGCCGCGCTGCGTTTCGGGCTTCAGCACCCGGTCATAAGCCTGTAGCCGCGCCTTGACCCCATCCATATCAAGCGCGCCGCCACTATCGGTGACATAGACACATTGCGCGCCATAGCTTTCCATCAGCACCGCCTGCTGGGCAAGTGCGTCAGGCTCGATCATGTGGCTCATCATCAGGAAGCCAGAGACATCCATGCCCATATCGCGCGCTATGCCGATATGCTGCTTGGACACGTCAGCCTCGGTACAATGGGTCGCTACCCGAACAGAGCGCACTCCCATTGAATACGCCCGCTTGAGTTCTTCGACCGTGCCGATACCGGGAACCAGAAGCGTCGTGAGGACAGCCTTCTCTATCGCCTCGGCTGCGGCCTCAATCCACTCCCAGTCGGTATGTGCGCCAAAGCCGTAATTGAAGGTCGATCCATTCAGGCCGTCGCCGTGCGATACCTCAATCGCATCGACACCTGCATCGTCCAACGCCTTGGCAATCGTCTGTACACTGTCTGTACCATACATGTGAAGGATGGCGTGCATCCCGTCCCGCAGGGTCACGTCCTGAATGTAGAGGCGGTCGTTTTCCGGATTGAAAGTCATGCTGCGCTCTTTTCCCTATGTGTCCTGGCAAGGCTCTCCCCCGCAGCTTTCGCGGCTGCGGTCATGATGTCGAGGTTTCCAGAATAGTTGGGCAGGTAGTCTCCCGCGCCCTCGACTTCGAGGAACACACTGGTTTTGAGTCCCTCAAATTCACCATAGCCAGGAATCTTAAGGGGGCGGTTAGAGCCGAAACGTTCAAACTGCACTTCCTGCTTGAGCCGGTATCCGGGCACGTATGCCTGGACCTTGGCGACCATCGCGTGGACTGAATCGCGAACCTTTTCCTCATCCACCATTTCAGAGAGGGTGAAGATGGTGTCGCGCATTATCATCGGCGGTTCCGCCGGGTTAAGGATGATGACTGCCCGGCCCTTAGTCGCGCCTCCTACGGTCTCGATCGCCCTCGCTGTCGTACGGGTGAACTCATCAATGTTCGCCCGAGTGCCAGGTCCGGCGGAGCGCGAGGCCACAGACGCCACGATTTCGGCATAATGGACCTTGGCGACCTGAGACACGGCAGCAACGATCGGAATCGTCGCCTGACCGCCACAAGTCACCATGTTGATATTGCGCACTGAAGGATCGATTGCTGGATTGACCGGGGGGATGGTTGCCGGTCCGATCGCTGCCGGCGTCAGATCGACCATCAGCTTTCCGTCGCGAGCGAAAGCTTCATCGTGGGCTTTATGCGCATAGGCCGAGGTAGCATCGAACGCGATACCGATATCGGCATACTCCGGCATATTCATCAGGCCCTCGATCCCCTCGTGGGTAGTGGCAACGCCGTGTTCGCGGGCCATGGCCAAGCCTTCAGATGCTGCATCGATGCCGACGACGACCGACAGTTCCAATATGTCTGAACCCTTGAGCAGCTTGATCATGAGATCGGTCCCGATGTTTCCGGATCCGATAATCGCGCATTTCATTTTGGTCATTCCACCAGTCTCCATTCTCACTTCAGTCTTGGTCTGCAGCAAATACTGCCCGGACGGCTCCAAGACCGTTGATCCGCGCTTCTACGATATCGCCTGGTGAGACCCCGACCATCGGACCAAGCGCACCCGACAGGATCACGTCACCTTCCAGCAAGGGCCGCCCGGCCTTGGCCATCACGCGGGCAAGCCACAAAGAGGCCGTGATCGGGCTATGCAGGCACGCAATGCCGGCACCCACAGAAACGGGTTCGCCTTTTGCTTCCATGACCATGCCGCAGCTGCGCAGATCGAGGCCTTCGAGCTTACGAGGGACCGCGCCAAGGACGAACAGCCCGCTTGAAGCGTTGTCGGCGATCGTATCCCAAATCTTGATATCCCAGTTCGCAATCCGGCTGTCGACGATCTCGATCGCGGGGACGACGTATTCAACCGCCCGGATTAGCTCTGCGGTCGTCAAATCCGGATGTGGAAGATCCCGCCCGACGACTATCGCGATCTCGGCCTCGACCTTGGGTTGGATAACTTGATCAAGTGAAACAGGCGTGCCTTCGGCCACGTCCATGTCCGCAAACAGCATACCGTAATCGGGCTGGTCGACCCCAAGCTGGTTCTGGACGGCATGCGAAGTCAAACCGATCTTGCGTCCAACCAGGCGCCGCCCTTGGGCGACGGAGTGTTTCGTGTTGACCTCTTGCACAGCGTAAGCAGCATCCAGGCCGCCAGCGGAGATCATATCCCTGACAGGGGCGATCTCCTTTCCGGTCTCGGCTGCTTCGCGCAAAGCCCGGGCCGCATTGTCGATTATGTCTGGATCAATTATCGTGTTGGTAGTCATGGCGTTACAGCTTCACGCAAATGTTGGTAAGTTCGGTATAAAATTCGAGGCTGTGCACTCCACCCTCCCGGCCGATTCCTGATTGGCCCGACCCGCCGAAGGCTGTGCGAAGATCCCGCAGGAACCAAGAGTTCACCCAGCACACGCCTACATCCATCGCCGCCGCCACACGGTGCCCGCGTGACAAGTTCTCCGTCCAGACGGAAGCGCAAAGTCCGTAAGGAGTGTCATTGGCGAGCGCGATCACCTCGTCCTCGCTATCGAACGGCACAATTCCACAGCACGGACCAAAGATTTCCTCGCGCATCACCGAAGCGGAATGAGCTAGGCCAGTCCAAACCGTCGGTTCCACATAGAAACCCCCGGCTTGGTTGCCAGAAACTTCAGGAACGCCGCCCCCTGTCACAACGGTCGCGCCTTCTTCGACGGCGCGGCGATAATAACGCTGAACCTTGTCGCGATGCTCCGCACTGATCAGCGGTCCAAGGTACGCGGGATCGCCGGACGCACCGGGCTTGAACCCTTCGGCAGCCTTTTTCATTCGTTCGACGAAGGCATCGAAAATTGTACGCTCAACATAGACACGCTCGGAACCCAGACAGACCTGACCGGTATTGAGGAAGACAGAGCGTGACAGCCCTTCTACAGCTTTATCCATATCTGCATCGGCGAAGACGATGGCAGGGTTCTTGCCGCCGAGCTCGAACGAAATGTCCCGCACCCCGACTGCGGCCTTCTGCATAATGGCCTCGCCCGTTGCAGTCTCGCCGGTGAACGTGATGCCATCGACGTCGGGGTTAGATGTCAGGAATTCACCGGCCGAGTCCGGACCGAAGCCATGGACAACATTATAGACGCCTCTTGGTATGCCCACGGTGTTCATCACTTCACCAAGCAAAGCCGCCGTTCGGGGCGTTTCCTCCGACGGCTTGACCACAACAGTATTGCCGCAAGCCAGTGCCGGCCCAACTTTCCAGGTCATCAACAGCAGAGGGAAATTCCACGGGCACACAATCGCGATAACACCCTTGGGCCGGCGCACAGTATAGTTGAGCGCTTGCCCTCCGTCGGGCGTAGGGCCCCTGAAGGTCTCGCCCGGCATGGTCAAAATGACATCGGCGAACATGCGAAAATTGGCGGCACTGCGCGGTATGTCAATATGTGAAGCAACCTGACGCGGCTTTCCTGTATCGGCGACTTCCGCCGCCAGGAAATCGTCGGAACGGCGTTCGATCTCGTTCGCCACGGCGGCGATCAACTTGACCCGCTCTTCCGTGGTCGTGCTACCCCATGGTCCATGGAGCGCAGCCTTCGCCGCAGCAACGGCGTCAGCGACGTCCGCTTCACTCGCTTCGTGAACAATGCCGATCTGCAAACCGGTAGCAGGATTTACGTTAGGGAACGACTCGCCCCCGCTGCCCTCGCGATAGGCACCGTCGATGAAGTTCAGAATATTATCTGTCACAGCAAGAGAAGCATCGCATGTCATTGGTGCGGAATTTCCTAGATTTGCAGTTCGGTTGGAGTGTTAAATTGTCGGGCGTCAATCGCGGCGAGGCCGGCATTGGCGCATTCGACATCCTGCTTTTCAGATCCGCCTGAAACACCGATCGCACCGACGCACTCTCCGTTGATCTCGATCGGCAGCCCACCGGCAAACATTGCGATCCCCGGCTGTCCAGCAATCCCGTCGCGCAGCGCTGGATTGCTCGAAACCGCCGCGTAAAAGTCTGGCGTAGGAATCTGAAAGCTGGCGGCGCTGTAAGCCTTGTCCTGTGCGATCTTCGCCGAAGGTGGAGGAGAGCAGTTGGCACGCACAAAAGCGATCAGATCGCCCCTGATGCCAACCACGGCAGCAACCACCGGACAGCCCATGTCCACACCCCTGGCAACAGCGGCTGCCGCCGCCGAAAGTGCCAGTTCGTGACCGACTGTTCGGATCGAAATTAGGCCCTCCATGATCAGGTATTGACCGTCATGAAGCGATCATTGAGTGCCTTTTCATAGTAGAAGACCGCCTTCCCGGCATTTTCGGCCTGCCACGTGCGCCGAGGATTGTCGGGGTAATAGAAGTACCCGCCGCTGAAGGTTTCGTTGCGGTTGCCCGACGGGTCGAAGAAGTAGATTGTCTGGCCGCGGGTGATGCCGTGGCGCGTCGGGCCGATATCGAGTGAAATATCGTAGCGGCTGATGATGTCAGCCGCGTGGCCCACGTCGTGCCACGATTCGAGGTTAAAAGACGTATGGTGTATTCTGCCATCTTCCGCAGCGCCGAGGAAAGCGACATCGTGCGCCTTGTTGCTACAGCTAAGGAAGATTGCCAAGCGGCCCCCGCTCTCCTCATCGACCAACTCCTCCGTGATCGAGAAATCAAGTGCATCGACCAAAATCTTGGCGGAAGCCGAAATGTCCACCCCATTGAGTGCGCAGTGATCGAACCGGGTCACGCGCATGCCCCGCGGCTCAACCACCCACACATCCGGATCGCGGATTGCAGGACCAGTCTTCGACAGTTCCATGTCGCTATATAGTTCGAGAACATGTTGCGTCGGGAGTTTGAATCGGATCTTTCGACCAATGCCAGGATCTTCGCCGGCCGGGACCATTTCCGTGTCTACACCAGCATCGCTCAGGCGCTGCGCGAAGTGATCGAGATCAGAGTCCGCAGCAACCTTGAAGCCCATAACATCCATGCCCGGATGGTCGGCCTCGCGCAGGATGATACTGTGCCGGTCGAATTCATCAAATGCCTGGAAGAACACGCGGTCCCCCTCCCGTGACACGAGATTAAGGCCGATACGATCCCGATAATGCTCGATCGCCTCATCGAGATCCAGAACCCTCAACTGTACGTATCCGGGCCGAATAACTCCGGTTAAAGCCATGACTAATCTCCTCTCTATTAGGCCTTGAGGCCATGCTTGAAGAATTCTGTGACCATCCGATTGAAGCTCGCCAAACGTTCAATCTGGACCCAATGGCCACATTCCGAGAACAGATGAAGATCTGCTCGCTTCATCATACCGGCCAAGCGCACGGTTGAGTCCATCGGTATTACCTGATCGGCGATTCCCTGAAGAATGAGGGTCTCGTGCTCAATCTTCCCGATGTCCTCTTCGCGACTGGCAAGCATGGCGACATTGCTCTGGCGATCTTCGCCACCAAATGTCGCGCGATAGGGCTCCAGCATACCTGGGCGAATGCTGGCCTCGTAGCGCGACTGAATGAGGTCGTCGGTCAGGCGAGTATGGTCCCAAGCGAGATATTTGAGAGAATCTCTCATCGCTTCAATCGACGGTTCGTAACCCCAGACCTTGTCGAGCGCCGGGGTGATTGGGAAGTTCAAACCTGCCGGCCCCATCAGAACTGCGCGATCGACCCGATCAGGATGGGCGATCATAAATGCCAGGGTGATCCCCCCACCAAACGAATTTCCAACCATGGAAAGCTTGTCGATACTCAACGCATCAAGAAGGGAGGCCAACTGATCGACCCAGACCTGCTTATCCTGGATACGCCCCTTGCTGTCAGAATAGCCAAAACCAAACATGTCGGGAGCGATGACGCGAAAATTCTGGGAAAGGGCCGGAATATTCAGACGCCAGTTTGCCCAAGCGGTGACACCAGGCCCCGAACCATGGACAAGAAGAACTGGCGGCCCTTCACCGACATCGTGATAATTCGTCGAGCAGCCTCCTACCTCCAACGTTTTGCCCACTTCCGCGCGCGCAGCTTCTGTGTTTGCGTTCTCCATGATTTAGAGCCGATCCTTTACTATTACTGACAGTGCAATCCATTCGGGAAGCGGCAACGCAACCCTTCGGCTTGCCGAGCTAATTCACTCTGTTAGGTCCCATGGTATATCCTGCGGCCTCGACATCAGGAGATTGCGAACATCGTTTTTCCGCACCTTGAAATTTGCGGTCAGCGGAAAATTTTCTTGGGTGAAGACGATGTGCTTCGGCACCGACGGACGGTTGAGCTTGTCCTGGCAAAACTCGATCAAATCAGCCTGGTTCAGCTCTGGGTGGGAATCGGCGCGATGGGCCACTGCGACCACAGCCTCGCCCCATTCAGGGTGAGGCAATCCTACAACGCAAATATCCGCGACGCCGGGATGTTTAACGATCACTTCCTCGACAGAAGCGGGAAAGACATTCACTCCTCCGGAAATTATGAGAAACTTCTGGCGATCCAGAAGGTATAAATAACCTTCTTTATCGAGGAAGCCGATATCATTGGTGCGCAGCCAGCCGTCTCTCTGCACTTCTTGCGTTTGCTCCGGGAGATTCAGATATTCAGTCATGACTGTCGGCCCGCGAAGCCAAACCTCCCCTGGCTCCCCAACAGCCACCGGCTGCCCGTCTTCATCTCGAATTGAAATCTCGAAGTGGGATGCAATTCGCCCGACCGAAGAGAGCAACTCCGGCTTTTCGTTGAGACCACGCCTATGGTCATCGGGAGAAAGGAAGGAGACCCCGCCCCAAGTTGTTTCTGTAAGAGCATAGACATTCATCATGTCTTTACCGAAAGTCTCGTGGACGCTGCGGATAAGGTGCGGCGAAGCAGGAGAAGAGCCATATACAATCAATCGGACAGAGGACAGATTGAAAGGTTTCGTTTTGTTGTCCTCAAGCGCCCATTTCAGCATTGTCGGAGCAAGAAGGAATACGGTGGCCGACTTCTCTTCCACAATATCGAAAAAGGTAGCACGATCATAATCGCCATCTGCGATGATATGAGTCATTCCGTTGCCAAGCCCAAGAAAAGCGAGAACCACTGCGACCCAGGCATTTCCGGTCGGAAGAAAGAAACGGTCATCGCGAACGAAGCCGAACTCCACCAGCGCATGAAGTATTGTGACAGTCACCGCGCCGTGGGTCAGCACGGCGCCCTTTGGCACACCAGTTGTTCCCGATGTATAGCTATAGAACAATGGAGCGTCGGAGGAGAGTGATGGTAATTCAGGCGCAGCATCCGCATTGCCCATTAATGCTTCAAGGTCGTTCTCAAAATCGTGGGCGCCACCAAAACCGATTACGCTAATGTCGAGTTCATCGAGAACTTCGCTAATACGCTCTATCTGATCGGCGCAAGAAGAATGGACAAAGAAATATTTTGCTTCGGAGTCTCGAATTACGTGGGTCATTTCGGCCGGAGTAAATCTGCGATTTATTCCCACCCGGATTGCACCCGTTTTCATACAGGCGAAGAAATGTTCGTAAACCTCGATGCATTCTGGAGCGATTATGGCAGCCGCCTCTCCGACGCGACACCCAAGCGAAAGCATGGCGGCTGCTATGCTATCTGAACGGGAATGCATTTGCCCCCACGTTGCCTCTCGATCTCCGCAGACATAGGCGGTTCTGTGCGGATTATTGTTTCCGGTTCGCCTTACCAAATCCCGCGGTAATATCTGAACGCTCGAGCCTTGGTCAGCATCTTGCTCTAGAGAATCGTGTTTAAGCACCTTCCGGATTTGATCTCCTGCCTTTAGTAATTTGTCCATGACATCCTCGTGCTTTTTACTGAAATGAGCGATTAATTCGCTCTCTATTTTTTATTCAATTTCAATTTAGGCTAAACCAAATTTTTCCGTTTTGACTTCTTTGAAATTTCACCGGGTCCCCGATGGAAGGTGGACCCGAACCGTTATCTTCTAAGAGTGCTGAAAGCCTACAGCCCTCCTCAAGTTCTACAAAAATAGTTGTATAGGGTGGGTCCAATTCGGGGGCGTACTTTGTGTGATATACAACGAAAGAGTATATCTCCCCGGCTCCCTTGGTTTCTACTATTTCAAGCGGACCAGCACATTTCGGGCATATCCGCGCTGCATAATCAACGATGCCGCAACTGTTCGAACATTGCAGGCAACAAAGCAGACCGGTCTCCGCGAGCTGGCGGATCTTGCCTGAAAACGGGTCGTCGTCCGCAATTGAATTGGCGCTTTCGTCGCGCGGCATCTTCATAGCTCCCTATGCGGGCTAATGGTCATTGCGGAATGGTATTCCATCCTTCCGCCAAAACCAGTCACAAGCCCAATATCATTCTTGGGCACCTGACGAGCTCCGCCCTCGCCACGGGCTTGAATTACGGCTTCATGAACCGGCGTCATGCCCTGAAGATAATAGGAAGAAAGATGGCCACCTCCCGTATTTACGGGAAGCGCTCCACCCGGCTTTGTCGCGCCGCTGTTAACGAGGTCTGGTGCTTCGCCAGGCAGACAAAGTCCATAGCCCTCAAGTGCTAGGAACGACGTGATGGTAAATGGACTGTACAGTTCGCAATAGTCGAACAGCGCGGGGGTGCCGCCAATCGCCTCAAGCAATTTTGCAGACGCGATTTCCGCCCCAGTCTGCGTCTCAGGATCATGCCCTGCAAAATGACGCGCTCCGGAGTGCCCCTGCCCGAATGCATGCAGATAGGCTGGTGGCTTCGGGCAATTATCCACCTCATCCAAGGAACTGACGATAACGGCAATTGCGCCGTTTATCGGATAAGCACAATCGAAAAGCCTTAACGGTTCGACAATCCAGCGAGAATTGAAATAAGCATCCTCTTCCAGCGGGTCACGCAAAAAGGCCTTCTCGTTAAGAGAACCCCACGCCCTTTCCGCAGCAGCCACGGCATAGAGATCCCGACTATCAGCACCATAGACATGAAAGTAGCGCTGCGCAGACATTGCGAATGCTCCGACCGAACCTAGCAGACCGTTACACGCATCCCAGCCTGACAGGCCCGTCAGATCCATCGATCCAGAATAGGTTTTGCCTGCCCCCGCTCTGCGGACGGGCGCATCCGCAAACACGCACAACACATTACTGGCTCCACCAGCCTCAATGACCAGCGTAGCGTACTGGATCATCTGTACAGCCGAACTGCCTTCCGCCTCGATACTGGCCAGTAACGACAGATCGCCAAGGCCCAGATCGCGCTTTAAGTGCAGTGGAAGCACTTCACTTGGTTCGATCGGACTTCTGTTCAAGAGAAGTCCGTCAATCATGTCCACCGTGGCCGACCTGTCAGCCAACGCTGCGATGCACGCTTGTAGTGCAAGCGCTCGGGGCGACGAGCCCGGTTCGCGGGAAAAAGTACTTTGGCCCATCCCCGTGATTGCGGCCTTAGCCACGCGCTTTCTTACTGTGTTCACTTTTGACAAGCCAAGCTCCGTAAGACTACTTCGCGCAAACCAAANATTAAAAGTCTAGATAATAAATGAAAGGCCCCGCACCGGCCCTTCAGAACTGAGCAAGTGGATGTGTTTGCTATACATTTTCAACGCGCCATCGCGCATTCGAAGCTTGTGTTCGACACGCGCGGGCCAAACTACCATTTCCTTGTTGGCCTGAATGCGATATTCATAGAGAACCACGTTCGAACGAACTTGATACTCTCCTTCAGCAATCGCCTCGATTTCAATATTCGAAATGAGCCTGCGCATACGAGAAGGCGGAACTTGCGCGTGTCGCACCCCGGTATTTAGCTGGCGGATACGCGTGGCCAACCTGGTGCGATTGTCGTTCAGGATCGAAACTCGCCTATCATCAGGTTCCTGCCCCGCTTCCGCAGGAACCCAGTAATGCATATCATCTTCTAGCAGGGCCTCCCATTCAGAATAGCAGGATTCATCAGCGAGCCGTGCTTCTTTGAACAAGAATTCTTCAACCAGCAGACGTTCATCTATTGTAATCATTTTTGCAACCTTCTCACTTGGGAGGCCAAAGTTGATCGGACTTTCTGCTAGATTATCCGATGGTTTCGATCCTAGGCAGAAACAGCATCTGGAGTACTTTGCACAGAACTCTGCATTACCTTTTTGTAGTGATTCCAGAATCCACGATTTGAAGTCTCATCTGTCAGATGGCCCACAACAACGCCGCTTTCGTCAGTAACTTCTCTTTGGGAACCGCGACTGATATCCAGCCAGCCACCTTTTCCGGCCAAGGCCATCTGCGTCCGCTCGGCAATCACGCTGTCATCCGCAAGCAGAAACGCGGTCGGCCCAAGCGCCCCTTCGGATTGGCGCAAGATACGTTGATTCACATCGTCATCCACGCCTTCAAGATACATTGGCGTGTGGATATGGAGACATATTCCCGGCGCAACAGGCTCAAATCGAACGATGTTCATTTCTCCCAGAAACAGGTTAGGGAAGATTACCGCATGCGGTGGCCCATCAAGCAAGATTCGATCGCCCTTCTCGGGACCGTACGCCTCTTTGATAGCCTTGGTGTAGGAAGGATACCTCTCTTCCGCACAGCCAAACCATTCAAGCGGCCTTGAATATGACGGTGCAAAGCTTAGCTCAGTATGGCCATTGCCCCAATCTTTTGCTTCAGATTTAAGGCTTTCCTCATCCTGCAGGACTGCTTCGTCATAGTTTGATCGGATAGCTTGCGCGAAGGATGGATGGACAAAGTTCACATGGTAGCCATCCGTGTCATTTTCCGGAAGCATCTTCCAATTGCAATTCAATTGATGGTGGATCCAGCCGCCCGATAGGTTGATCCGGCCGACCGGAGACATCTCGACGGCACGGTCTATCAATTCTGTTGCTCGGCCAAGATGGTCCAGCAACGACGGCACGGCTGGATTAAAGCTCGCAAACACAAATCCTTGATAGCTATCAACCTTTGCGAGGCGCTCCAGACCGTGGCAAGAGAAATCGCCCTTGAATCCAGCGGGATACGGGACATCAACAAGCCCGCCCTTAGTATCATAGGCCCAGCCATGATACTGACAGACAAAAGCCTTGGCGTTCCCGCGATCCTCTTGGCAGATGATATTGCCTCGATGCGCACAACGATTGACGATGACGGAAATCTCACCATCGCGGGCGCGGACAGCGAAAGCCGGGTCACGTCCTACATTACGCCTAACAAAATCGCCCGCCTTGGGAATTTCGGAATCATGACAAATGAAGACCCATCCATTGCGGAAGATTTCGGTCATCTCAGCCTCAAAGACCGCGTCGTCGGTGTAAAGAGATGAATGCACGCGATCGTTAAAGATTAATTCTTCGAAGCGGATTCCTTCGGATGGCTGGGAATCATCTAACACTTTGCATCTCCTGCCCATTATTGCGCGCCTGCTGGCTCATATCGACTTGCCAATCATGTACTAATCGAGCGCTTAGTCAGTAAGCTAGGTTCCCACGGTCTGCCTGTCAAGGAGCATCTCCATCGTGCAAAATTGCATAACGAATCGTGGAGAAGTGCATAATGTAATGTGCAATGCCTCGCGGCAGTCGGTGCCCTTATTTGACCGCATTGACTCGCCCGCGTGAGCGTCGCACCCATTTCGCGGGGTCGCTGAGGCGCGACCACGCTACTTTGCGCCTGTCAGGGGTCGCCTAAATGACCGCTCGGCGCTTTTCGAGGCTACTTGTAATGAGTAGACGAAATTATCAGACCATGTATTTCGCAACACTACAGTTTCTGTTGCCAGATTTTATTGGAGTTAGGTTTCATG
>JGI24025J20009_10000357_pt1 | contig 35446 bp, 34 predicted proteins | sample Cruoilmetagenom3_FD_20009 | JGI IMG/M metagenome (IMG submission 20009) | reverse complement strand
TACGGTTTTCATGCACCAACAGTTTCTTTTCCAGTTGCAGGAACTCTAATGATAGAACCTACAGAAAGTGAAAGCAAAGCTGAAATGGATCGTTTTTGTGACGCTATGATTTCTATTAAAAAAGAAATAGATAGTTCAACAAAAGAGGATGAAAATAATGTATTAAAAAATGCACCACATACTTTAGAGATGCTAACAGCTAGTGAATGGCTGATGCCATATTCAAGAGAAACAGCAGCATTTCCATTAGAATATGTGAAAGAAAATAAATTCTGGCCAAGTGTTAGACGAGTTGACGATGCTTATGGAGACAGAAACTTAATATGTACTTGTGCTCCAATTGAAGAGTATATGGATGCCTAAGTAAAAATTATCTTTTAATTAAAAAAGTCCTTAAAATGAGGGCTTTTTTATTGAAGGAAAAATAATGAAACCAAGTTTTAATGCGAATTTGACAAATAATGGCTAATATTTGAAAAATGAATACGTTAACAATTTTATAATGATTAATTTAGCATTAGCCTAATAAATTAATAGCAAAATAATGGCAACAAAAATTACAGGTACTGGAAGTTATATTCCAAACATTATAGAAAAGAATGAAGATTTTAATCAGCATGAATTTCTAAACGATGATGGCTCAAAAATAATTCATGAAAATGAAATTATTATTGAGAAATTCAAAGCTATTACTGGAATTGGAGAACGACGTTATGTCGAAAATCATTTAAACACTTCAGATATCGCATTTTTTGCAGCTCAAAAAGCCATAGAAAATGCTCAAATTAATCAAGAAGACATCGATTATATTATTGTTGCACATAATTATGGAGATGTTAAACACAACGCTGAACAAAGCGATACTGTTCCAAGTATTGCTTCTAGAGTGAAGCATCTTCTTGGGATTAATAATCCAAAATGTGTAGGTTATGATGTCTTATTTGGTTGTCCTGGTTGGATTGAGGGAGTCATTCAAGCCAATGCTTTTATAAAATCTGGTATTGCAAAAAAATGCTTAGTTATTGGTGCCGAAACCTTATCTCGAGTGGTTGATAAACACGATAGAGATTCCATGATATATAGCGATGGAGCTGGTGCAGTTATAGTTGAAGAAACCACTAACGAAGGTGGTATCTTAACACATGAAAGTGCTACGTATGCATTAGATGAGGCTCACTTTATTTATTTTGGTGAAACAAACCATCCTGAAATTGCAGACAAGCGTCGATATATTAAAATGTATGGTAGAAAAATTTATGAATTTGCTCTTAATAACGTTCCTGCAGCCATGAAATCTTGTCTAGATAATAGTGGTTACGAAATTGGAGATTTAAAGAAAATTCTTATCCATCAAGCTAACGAAAAAATGGATGAAGCCATTGTGCAACGCTTTTATAAACTGTATAATTTAGAAATGCCTCAAGGCATTATGCCAATGACAATAAATAAATTAGGAAATTCTAGTGTAGCCACAGTTCCTACTTTATATGACTTGATTTTAAAAGGAGAACTTGAAAATCAAGAAATTAAAGAAGGTGATCTCATTATGTTTGCTAGTGTTGGAGCTGGAATGAATATCAATGCTATTATTTACAAATGTTAATTTAGAGAGATTCCCGATGGCTCGGGAAATAAATATGTACGAAAATACTTTTCCAAATAAACGTTTTAAACATACAGCCCAATTTTTAAAAAAGCATGTTTCAACTGATTCTAATATTTTAGATTTAGGAGTTGAAAACCCATTTACTGAAATCATGAAGCAACAGGGTTTTTCTGTTGAAAATACGCAAGGAGAGGATTTAGACCTAGACACTACTATTGTTAAGAATTCAACTGCTGATGTTGTAACTGCCTTTGAAATTTTCGAACACCTTCTCTCACCATTCACTGTATTAAAATCTATAAAAGCTGATAAACTTGTTGCGAGTGTTCCATTAAAATTATGGTTTTCTTCAGCTTACAGAAGTAAAACAGATATGAGAGACAGGCATTTTCATGAGTTTGAAGATTGGCAATTCGACTGGATTTTAGAAAAATCTGGCTGGAAAATAATAGACCGAAAAAAATGGACGAATCCAACAAAAAAAATTGGAATTAGACCCATTTTAAGATGGTTTACACCAAGATATTACATTGTTTATGCTGAAAGAGTTTAACTTTGTATTTTAAACTTTAAACCTTGAACTTTTATATTATCATTCCAGCCCACAATGAAGAAGCTTGCATCAAGCAAACTTTAGATTCTTTGGCAACACAAACACTTTTACCAAAACAAGTGATTGTAGTGAATGATAACTCAACGGATGTAACACAACAGATTGTTGAAGAATTCACTTCAAAATATCCATGGATTTCATTAGTAAATACAACCTCATCAGACAAACATCTTCCAGGTTCTAAAATCATCCATGCCTTTTATAAAGGATATCAATTACTAGATGACACTTATGATGTGATTTGCAAGTTTGATGCAGATTTAGTTTTTCCGAAGAATTATTTAGAACAATTAGCCTTTCATTTTAAAGAAAATGACAAATTAGGCATGGCTTCTGGGTTTTGCTATATAGAGAAAGACAGTCAATGGGTTTTAGAAAATCTAACTAGAAAAGACCACATTCGAGGAGCTTTGAAAGCCTATAGAAAAGCATGTTTTCTTGAGATTGGAAAACTAAAACCATCTATGGGCTGGGACACGATTGATGAGCTACTTGCCAAATTTTATGGTTGGGAATTATTAACAGATGAGACGCTTCATGTAAAGCACTTAAAACCTACTGGAATTAGTTACAACAAAGCATCAAAACATTTACAAGGTGAAGCCATGTATAAAATGCGTTATGGATTTGTTATTACGCTTATTTCAGCATTGAAATTGGCTTACAAAAAAGGAAGCTATAGTTTGTTTAAAGATTATATGGCTGGTTTTTTTAAAGCGAAAAAAGAAAGGCTTTCGTTTTTAGTTTCAGAAGAACAAGGTGCTTTTATTAGAAATCTTCGTTGGCAAGGAATATTTAGCAAGTTTAAATAATGTCATTCAGAATGAAATGAAGAATCTATAAATTAAGATGCTTCGACTCCACCTTCACAATAATTTCGGTCAACAAGTGTGCTCAGCATGACATTTAGGTTTCAATTAAAACTCCAATTTTTATAATCTACTGAAGCTTCTAGTTTGTTTTCTATAGAGTCTTCTAATTCTGGAAAGAAATCTATTCCTGTGAGTTCTTCAATAGAATCTACAGACACCACAAATTCATATAAAGGCAGGCTAGAATTTTCGTGAGGCATCAAAAAAGCAATCATTTTTGTTTTACCTGTATTGTTATCTATCAATATTTTATAAAACTGGTTTGGTATAGCTACTTGCTCGCTACCAATAGATTTCAAGTTTTCTTCTAAAATACCACCTGTTATAACATAAACGCCATTGTATTTGCTTGCCCAATATCTTACTTTTTGCTCTAAGGTGTTCCAAATCCCTGAATTAAAATCATGTCTTTGTGGACTAATGTTACTAGTTAAAAACGTTTCATTGTATAACTCCTGATTATATGCTCTATCTCCTGCTGGACACAAATGACCTCTATCGAAACCAGATTTTTTATAATTTCGCCAATGTGCTGCTCCAGTTTTTATAGCAGGATCAATTTCAAAATAAGGTCTTTTAAAATTGGAGTTAGATAGATGCTCTTGTTTCAATTCGTAAGCAACCCATTCAGGTTGTTCATGAGGTTCGCTATAAGATAACGAATAACCTTCATGATGTACTATCTGTCCTGTTGTACTTGTAGGTAAAAATAATTCGTTAGTATCTAGTTTTACTGTTTTACCAGTGTCTACAATTTCTTGTTGTTCTTTTTCTTCTAAATAAAATTCATAAAAATAAACACCTCCTAAAAGCAAAACTGCAGCAATTGCATATAAGGTCTTTCTTTTCATATTACTTTAAGGTTGCTAAACTCGCTTTTAACGTTTCAATCTTGGCTAAAGCGTCTGCTTCTTTGTTTCGTTCGTTAGCAATAACTTGCTCTGGAGCTCCAGCTACAAAACGTTCGTTAGCTAATTTCTTTTGAACAGATTTCAAGAAACCTTCTGTATAATTTAACTCCTCTGATAGTTTTTTAATTTCTTCTTCAACATTAATGGCTCCAGCTATAGGAATAAAATATTCGTTGGATTTCACTCTAAAGGTTAAAGCACCTTCAACAGCTTCTGAGCTATATTCGATAGATTCTAAATTTCCTAGTTTTGCAATTACCTCATCAAATCTGTTTGATGTGTTTTCATTATTTATAACTGAAAAACCAATAGCATCTTTAAATGCTATGTTCTTTTCTTTTCTAATGTTTCTAATACCTGAAACGACTTCTTGAGTAAACTCAAATTCTGAAATCAAAGTGTCATTTATTGGTTTGGCTTCTGGCCATTTGGCTACTATTAAAGCATTTTCTGGTGTTCTTTCAGAAATATATTGCCAGATTTCTTCCGTAAGAAAAGGCATAAATGGATGAAGAATTTTTAAAATATCTTCAAAAATGGCAGTAACATTTTTTAGTGTTTTAGCATCAATAGGTTGCTGATAGGCTGGTTTAACAATTTCTAATAACCAAGAAGCAAAATCGTCCCAAACTAATTTATAGGTTGACATTAAAGCATCAGACAATCGATATTTACTATAATGGTCCTCAAGCTCGATTAATGTTTTTTGAAATTTAGATTCAAACCATTCTATAGCAATTGCACTTGATTTTGGCTGAGGAATGGTTTCATTAATTTCCCAACCTTGAACCAATCTAAAAGCATTCCATATTTTATTAGCAAAGCCTTTTCCTTGCTGACATAAAGCTTCGTCGAACATCAAGTCGTTTCCTGCTGCAGAACTTAATAGTAACCCAACACGAACGCCATCTGCTCCATAATCTTCAATCAGTTTTAAAGCATCAGGAGAGTTTCCTAACGACTTACTCATTTTTCTTCGTTGCTTATCGCGAACCAAACCTGTTAAGTACACATTATTAAAAGGTTTTTCACCTTTGTATTCGTAACCAGCAATAATCATTCTTGCTACCCAAAAGAATAAAATATCTGGACCTGTAACCAAGTCGTTTGTTGGATAATAATAGTTTATTTCTTCGTTTTCAGGATTCCTAATGCCATCAAACACACTCATTGGCCATAACCAAGAAGAAAACCAAGTGTCTAGCGCATCAGTATCCTGACGCAAATCTTCCATACCTAGAGACCTCTCGACTACGCTCGAGGTGACAGCTAATTTTTGATTTGCTAATTTTAACGCTTCTTCTTTAGTTTCAGCAACAACAAAATCTTCTTTTCCATCTCCATAGTAGTATGCTGGAATTTGTTGGCCCCAACGTAATTGACGAGAAATATTCCAATCACGAATATTTTCCATCCAATGTCTGTAGGTATTCTCGAATTTTTTAGGATATAAATTGATTTCTGAATTCTCACCTAAAACAGCTTCGATAGCTGGTTTTACCAACTCTTCCATTTTCAAGAACCATTGGTCGCTTAAACGAGGTTCGATAACTGCTTTTGTACGTTCAGACGTACCAACTTTATTAATATGTGTTTCAGTCTTTATTAAAAACCCTTTTTCTTCTAATTCTTTTGAAATTTCTTTTCTTACAACAAATCGATCTTTTCCTTCGTAATGTAATCCGAAACTATTTAAAGTAGCATCTTCATTAAAAATATCGATAACCTCTAAATTGTGTTTATCTCCTAAATTCTTATCATTTTCATCGTGAGCAGGAGTTACTTTTAAACAACCAGTTCCAAATTCAATATCAACATAGTCGTCTTCAATAATAGGAATGACACGATTACATAATGGCACAATGGCATTTTTTCCTTTTAAATGAGAAAATCTGTCATCGTTTGGATTTATACAAATAGCAGTATCTCCTAAAATAGTTTCTGGACGTGTTGTAGCAATAGTTACTTTCTCGTTACTACCTTCTATGTTATATTGTAAATAATAAAGTAAGCCTTGTCTTTCTTCATGAATAACTTCTTCATCTGAAAGTGTTGTTTTAGCTTCCGGATCCCAATTAACCATGCGATAACCACGATAAATAAGACCTTTATTATGCAAATCGACAAAAACCTTAATTACAGCTTCAGACATATCGTCGTCCATGGTAAACTTGGTTCTATCCCAATCGCAAGAACAACCTAGTTTTTTAAGTTGTTCAAGAATAACACCTCCATACTCATGTGTCCATTCCCAAGCGTGTTCTAAAAACTCTTCACGAGTTAAATCGTTTTTGTTTATTCCTTGCTCTTTTAATTTAGCAACCACTTTTGCTTCAGTAGCAATAGACGCATGATCTGTTCCAGGAACCCAACAAGCATTTTTGCCTTGCAATCTAGCACGACGTATTAATACATCTTGAATGGTATTGTTAAGCATGTGTCCCATATGCAAGACACCAGTGACGTTAGGAGGAGGAATTACTATCGTGTAAGGCTCTCTTTCGTCTGGTGTTGAATGAAAATAATTATGTTTCATCCAGTAGTCGTACCATTTACTTTCTACTTGACTGGCATCATATTTTGATGGAATTTGCATACTTTGGAATAGTTTTTGAAATATAACACGCAAAAGTACTTATATTTCTTTTTTAAGTAAAATTATATGTATGTATATTATACTTTTATTTAAGTTATATGTTAATCCAAGAGTGTAATACAACTAATATTTTTGCAAAATGAATAAAAAGTAAGTATGTTTACCAACGTATTAAACAATAAAATTATGAAACATTTAATAACAGTATTATTTATCGGATTGTTAAGCTTTTCCGTTAATGCTCAAGAAAAAGTAGCTAAAATTGAATTTAAAACAGATGTTATAGATTATGGCATCATTGAAAAAGGAGCAGATGGTGTTCGTGTATTTGAGTTCACAAATACAGGTGATGCTCCACTTATTATTTCTAAAGTAAATTCTAGTTGTGGGTGTACAGTTCCAAAGAAACCTGAAGGACCAATATTACCTGGAGCAACTGGACAAATAGAAGTTAAGTATGACACGAATAGAGTNAACCCNATTAGAAAAACGATAACAGTTCTTTCTAATGCTGAGACTCCAACTGTTGCTTTAAAAATTAAAGGAGAAGTTATTGACCCAAGTAAAACTAGCGTTCTAGAGAAAAAGAATGAAAGTGTTATGGAGCAGTAGTATCCTAAAGTAAAAAACATATTTTAAAAAAGCCTTAAGAAATTCTTAAGGCTTTTTTATTGCTTAAAAACATCTTCTAAATAGAAAACGAAAGTTAAAACTGAATCACCTCTTTCTACAACTAGCTTGATACGTTCTTTTTTATCTTCAAAAAACATTTGCATAAGTTCTTGAAGGTTATATCTATCTGTTGATTTATTATTAATAGATAATAAAACATCTCCAACTAACAATCCAGCTTTTTCAGCAGGAGAATCCTTTCTTAATTCTACAATGGAAAAAGCAGGTTTTACAGCCAACTTATATTTTGTACTCAAAACAACTGTAGTCTTGGAAGTATTATGGTCGCTTCCAAGAAAATTTCCTTCCGACAAATAATTGTAATCTTTCTCACTTATAAGTCTCACTCCATTCTGCTCTAACTCAATGCCACTTTTATTATAATTAAATGGGTCATAAAAAAAGCGATTCTTATTAAACGTTATTTTTTCATTATGATAATCTACTATTAAATTAAAACGCTTTAAAACACTCCCAGCAATACTTCCATTTCTTTCTTTATGTAGTTTCACATATACTAAAGATGTTTGATCAGGATATGATACGTTGACATTCTTTAAGGTGAAATTTTTAATTGAAAATTCTTCAACTTTAGTACGTTTCCCATAAACACTACCTGTTAACCCATGCCCTAGAAAGTCTTCAAAATATTTGTCATTAATTTTAATACCCAAGCTATCTTCTTCAAAAAGCCATAAAGCGTCACTACCTCCAGAATCTATTAACATCTTAACGGGAATNTGCTTCCCCTTAATTTTTACATTTGTATAAATATATGGTTTGTTTTTATAAAATTGCATTTTTAAAGTTTCACAAGAATTACACTTTTCATAAGCATAAACACTTGGATCTGTAAGCCTTATATATTTACCAGTATAATTAATTTCAACTACAAAATCTTTAAACAAATCGTATCCAATAATCCCATGTAAAGGTGAACCTAACCTTGGAGCAAAATTGAGATTTGGATTAAAAACTGCATACAATTCTTGCTTAATGTTAATTGCATCTCCAACCTTTAGAATATTGTTCTTAGATTTCAATGCCTTTATAGCTTCTCCTTCTCCTAAACCTCTTAAGAAAATGGTTTCAGTATCTTTTATTTGAAGGCTATCTGTAATATTTAAAAAATTAAATATTATGGATTTATTGACTCCAGTATCTAATAGGAAGGAAAGTTCGACACCATTAATTTCGACTGGAATAATAATTAAATTATTAATAAGCTTAAAATGAATTTTATCTGTCTTTTTCTTATTTTGAATAACAAAATTACTTTGTGAATAACCTAGATTATTGATGCTAAATAATATTAATATAATCCAGATTATTTTTTTCATACATTATATAAAGACTTTCATAATCAATTTACAAAACTTTAAGCATCCCTTTTATATTTAGTCGATTTTTTTAAAAAAACTTTAAGATAATTTTCCGAACTTTACGCCTTAACTTATAGTTTCATGCCAACAATATCAAAAAAGGGGCTTCAAATGCCTCAATCTCCAATAAGAAAATTAGTTCCTTTTGCTGAAGCAGCATACAAACAAGGTAAAACAGTATTCCATTTAAACATTGGTCAGCCAGATATTAAAACTCCAGATTTAGCTCTTGATGCTGTAAAAGTACATTCCTTAGAAATCCTTGCTTATACAAGATCTGAAGGTTCAGACGAGTATCGAACCAAAATAGCTAAATATTATAAAAATCATGAGATTGATGTTACTAAAAACGACATGATAGTAACAACTGGAGGAAGTGAGGCCTTATTATTTGCTTTTGGAACCATCATGGATACAGACGATGAAGTTATTATACCAGAACCTTTTTATGCTAATTACAATGGGTTTTCAACTGCTTCTGGTATAAACATTGTACCTGTTATTTCAAAGATTGAAGACAATTTTGCACTACCTCCAATTGAGGAATTTGAAAAATTAATCACATCTAAAACTAAAGCTATTTTAATTTGTAACCCAGGAAACCCAACTGGTTATCTTTATTCTAAAGAAGAAATTAAAAAATTAGCAAGTATTGTAAAAAAACATAATCTCTTTTTAATTTCAGATGAAGTATATAGAGAATTTGCTTACGATGGAGCTAAACACTACTCTATCATGCAAGAAGAAGATATAGCTGAACATGCTATTATGATTGATTCAGTTTCTAAACGTTATAGCATGTGTGGCGCAAGAATTGGTTGTCTTGTTTCAAAAAATAAAGAAGTTATATCTACAGCTTTAAAATTTGCTCAAGCAAGATTAAGCCCTCCTACATTAGCACAAATTGCAAGTGAAGCTGCTTTAGAAACACCACAAAGTTATTTCGATGATGTTATTACCGAATATGTTGAACGTAGAAACATATTAATTTCTGAATTAGAAAAAATTGAAGGCGTTAAAGTTGCCAAGCCAAAAGGTGCTTTTTATTGTATCGTAGAACTTCCAATTAATAATGCAGATTATTTTGCTCAATGGCTCTTAGAGAATTTCGAAATTGATGGAGAAACAATTATGGTTGCTCCAGCTGCAGGTTTTTATTCAACTCCTGGAGTTGGGTTAAACCAAATTAGAATTGCATATGTTCTTAAAAAAGAAAGTTTAGTAAAGGCTGTAAACATATTAAAAGAAGCACTTAAAATATATAAAGATTAGTGCAAATAAAACACAACATATCCTTAAAACCTTATAATACTTTTGGTATTGATGTTTTAGCAAAACATTTTGTTTCCATAGAAAGTATTGATGCTCTTAAGCAAGTTCTTTCTTTAGAAAATTATCCTGAAATTTTTATTTTAGGAGGTGGTAGCAACATGTTACTTACAAAAGATGTAACTGCTCTTGTTCTACATTTAAATTTAAAAGGAATTTCAATAATTTCTGAAGATAAAAACCATGTTATAGCCCAAGCAAGTGCTGGTGAAAACTGGCATGAATTTGTATGTTGGTGCTTAGAAAATGATTTTGGTGGTCTTGAGAATTTATCTCTAATTCCAGGAAACGTAGGTACTGCTCCTATTCAAAATATTGGCGCTTATGGTACAGAGTTAAAAGATTCTTTTGTTTCTTGTGAAACACTTCATATTGCATCAAGAACAATTAAAACATTTACTAAATCAGATTGTAGTTTCGATTATAGAAATTCTATTTTTAAACAAAAAGAAAAAGGCAAATACATTATTTGTAATGTTAGATTTAAACTTTCGAAGAAAAATCACACATTACACACATCTTATGGCTCAATTTCTGATGAATTGACTAAAATGGAAATTACAAAACCAAGCATACAAGATATCTCTAAAGCTGTTATACAAATTAGACAAAGCAAGCTCCCAGACCCTAAAAAAATAGGAAATAGTGGTAGTTTTTTCAAAAATCCAGTGATACTTAAACAGGCTTACAATAAATTAAAAGAGAATTTTCAAGACATACCTGGATATCCTGTTTCAGACACAGAAATTAAAGTTCCTGCTGGTTGGCTTATTGAAAAAGCTGGCTTTAAAGGAAAACAATTTGGCAATTATGGCGTTCATAAAAAGCAAGCCTTAGTTTTAGTTAATTATGGAAATGCAAAAGGAACAGATATTTTAAAACTATCTCAATTAATCCAAGATACCATTTTACGCGTCTTTAATATTACTATTGAAGCCGAAGTAAATATTCTTTAATTAAAAAGAAATCTCTAACTTTGATATAATATTTAATTCAATAGATATCTATAAACCAATAACTTTCAAACCTTGACTACACCAATCGAAAAGGAAATAGTAGGGCTACTTCAAAAAGGAGATAAAAAAGCCATTACTCTGTTATATGAAAACTATGCAGACACACTTTTTGGTGTTATTTTAAAAATTTTAAACAATGAAGAACTAGCACAAGATGCACTTCAAGAGACCTTTATAAAAGTCTGGAAAAAAGCCAAATCTTATAATGCAGACAAAGCTAAACTTTTTACTTGGTTATATAGAATTGCATACAATACTGCTATCGATAAAGTACGGTCTCAATCAAATAAAGATAGTAAGGAAGTCCAAATTGAAGCTTCAAACGTATATAAGTTAACATCGAAAGGTTTAAACCAAGATGTTATGGATATTAAAACCCATCTAAAATCAATAGATAAAAAATATCAAATTGTTATTAATGCTCTCTTTTTTGAAGGTATGACACAACAAGAAGCAAGTGATGAACTAGAAATTCCACTTGGAACAATTAAATCAAGATTAAAAATAGGATTACGTGAATTGAGAAAAATTTATGATCCTAAATAAAACAAGTCATGAATGATAAAATAACTACATTTTTAAATTCTGACCTATTAGAAAANTATCTTATAGGTAAAACAACTTCTGTTGAAACAGAAAAAGTTGAAACTTACATTTCAAAATATCCAGAAGTACAGAATGCATACANCACTTTACAAACTAATTTAGAAATAGTTTCTAGAAAGAATGCTGTTGAAGCTCCTAAAGACATCTTAAACAACATCTTAGATGCACTTGATGAAACACCTGTTATATCTTTAAAGTCAAACAATAGAATAAAAAAATGGTATCAATTTAGTGTTGCTGCAAGTATAGCTGCTCTAATTTTTGCTGGAAGTTCATTTGTTTTCTATATGCAGAATCAAAGTTTGAAAACTGAAAATCAGAAAATTGTTGATGAAATTTATGATTTAAGAGGTGATATTACTTCAAATAACGGTAAGCTTGATGATATCATGCAACAATTTAAGCAGCTTAATAATCCTGAAACTGAAAAGTATATTATTAAAGGAAACTATAGAGCCAAAAACTTAAAAACAGTTGCTTATATCAATCCTAAAGACAAAACCTCAATGATTGATGTGGTATCATTACCACAACTTCCAGAAGAACAATGTTACCAGATTTGGGCAGAAGTTCAAGACAGGATGGTTAGTCTAGGTATTTTAAGCGAAACAGATAGAGAGTTAAAGCAAATTCCTTATACTGAAAATGCTTTAGGTTTAAGTATTACAATAGAACCAAAAGGTGGTAATAACACCGCATCAAAAGAGAATTCTGTGGCTGAAGTAACACTACAACAGCACAATTAAATAATTAAATAATCTTATTATTTTAAAGCCTCACTTATAACTTTATAAAGTGAGGCTTTAATATTTGTAATTCGTTTAAAAATCATAACTTTGTAAAATATTATCTGATTCTATTCAGAGTTAAAAAACACTCTCAAAAAACAAATATAATTTAATGAAATTACTACTTATTACATTAGTTTTATTAAGTCTAGCAATAGCTGGCATTGCCATTAAGCTTTGGGCAAAAAAAGATGGTGAATTTGCAGGCACTTGTGCAAGTCAAAACCCAATGCTTAACAAAGATGGAGAATCTTGTGGTTTTTGTGGGAAATCACCAGACCAATTTAGTGATTGTAACGAACCTAAACACTCTTAATATTTCATGATTTTACTTGATTTTGTATTCTACACTTTTCTGGTAGTAGTATGTATTCAAGTATCTTACTTTATTCTAGTTTTTGGAAAATTCTCTAGCCTAAAAGAGAAGATTGAACCAAATAACAACCTTCCTGTTTCAGTTCTAATTTGTGCAAAAAACGAAGCTGAAAATTTAAAAACATTCTTACCTTCTATTGTTAATCAAGATTACCCTAACTTTCAAATTGTATTAATTAATGATGCTTCTTATGATAACACATTAGAAGTCATGGAGGAATATGCCAATAATTACAATCATGTTAAGGTAGTAAATGTAGAAAATAACGAAAAATTTTGGGCTAATAAGAAATATGCTTTAACCTTAGGTATCAAAGTAGCAAAGCACAATTTTTTATTATTTACAGATGCAGATTGTCATCCAGTTTCTAAAAATTGGATTTCAGAAATGAGTGCAGGTTTTAATAACAACAAAACAATAGTTTTAGGTTATGGAGCATACTCTAAAATTAAAAATTCTTTTCTAAATAAATTAATACGTTTCGAAACATTTTTAACAGCTTTACAATATGTCTCATTTGCAAAAATAGGCATGCCATATATGGGAGTTGGTAGAAATCTAGCTTATAAAAAAGAAGAGTTTTTTAAAGCTAATGGCTTTATGAACCACATGAATATTCGTTCTGGTGATGATGATTTATTTATAAACCAAATAGCAACACAGTATAATACCGAAGTCTGCTTAACTAAAGATAGTTTTACAGAATCGGTTCCAAAAACCAAATTCAAAGATTGGATAAATCAAAAAAGGCGTCATATTACCACAGCAAACCATTATAAAACTGAACATAAATATATTTTAGCCTTATTTTATGTTTCGCAATTACTGTTTTGGATCTTGTCAATAACCTTAATAGCAACATTGTTTAAGTGGAAAGTGGTCGTTTGTTTTATTATAATAAGGTTTACCACTCAGTTTACTATCTACATAAAAGCTTCCAATAAACTGGATGAAAAAGATTTAATTCCTTTCATTCCAATATTAGAACTTTTTTTAATTGGTACGCAATTAAGTATATTTATATCTAATATAATCTCTAAACCTAAACATTGGAAATAGAAGAAGCGATCAAAAAAGCTAAAAACAATGACCAAAAAGCATTTAATTTCTTATTAGACACCTATTGGGATTATGTTTATGGTTTTCAAATAAAACGAATAGAAAATGAAAGTGATGCAGAAGATATAACCATTCAAGCATTCTCTAAAGCTTTTGATAAAATACATACCTTCGATGAAAAATACACCTTTAAAACATGGCTAATTACCATTTCTAAAAACATTCATATTGATTTAATTAGAAAAGAGAAACACAAACCTTCGCAATCTATTTCAAAAGATGATGAAGATACTTTTCATCAAATTTTAGACGAAAGCCCTTCAGCTGAAGACAAATTAATTACAGAGCAAAATTTAGCAAAATTGCTTAGAGACATAAAAAAACTAAAACCTCATTATCAGGAAGTCATTAATTTAAGATACTTTCAAGAATTAAGCTATAAAGACATTTCTAAAGAGTTAAACGAACCTATTAATAATGTGAAGGTTAAATTATTACGAGCAAAAAAACTTCTTGCCGAAATAATTAAAAACAGATCTTAATAAGTATTGCTTTTTAGGCCTTCAATACCTTTCATCATTTTTAAAAATCTTAAAGTTATAGTCACATTTTACTTTTGTATCTTTGTATCACAAAATTTACTAGTAAATGGATACTAAAACAGCTTCAAATATATTACCAGCAAGAGAAGCTAAACCAAAATGGTTACGTGTAAAATTGCCAACTGGCAAGAAGTATACAGAACTTCGTGGTTTGGTAGATAAATACAAGTTAAACACCATTTGTACTTCTGGTAGTTGCCCAAATATGGGAGAATGCTGGGGAGAAGGTACTGCAACCTTTATGATTCTTGGAAATATATGCACGCGTTCCTGTGGTTTTTGTGGTGTAAAAACAGGAAGACCAGAAACTGTAGATTGGGATGAACCTGAAAAAGTAGCTCGCTCAATAAAAATAATGAAAATAAAACATGCAGTTTTAACTAGTGTTGACAGAGATGATTTAAAAGATATGGGAAGCATCATGTGGGCTGAAACAGTAAAAGCAGTTCGTAGAATGAACCCAGAAACAACTCTAGAAACACTTATTCCAGATTTTCAAGGTATTGAACAACATATAGACAGAATTATTGAAGTCGCTCCAGAAGTAGTTTCGCATAATATTGAAACAGTTAGACGTTTAACAAGAGACGTAAGAATTCAAGCTAAATACGATAGAAGTTTAGGTGTTTTAAAATATCTTAAAGAACAAGGTCAAAGACGTACAAAATCTGGAATCATGTTAGGCCTTGGTGAAACACGTGAGGAAGTTATTACGACACTTCATGATCTTAGAGATAATAATGTTGATGTAGTTACTATTGGTCAATATTTACAACCAAGTAAAAAACATTTGCCTGTAAAACAATTTATTTTGCCAGATCAATTTGATGAATACAAACAAATTGGACTAGATTTAGGATTTAGACATGTTGAAAGTAGTGCCTTGGTAAGATCCTCATACAAAGCTCAAAAACACATCAATTAATGATTCATGTTGCTATAAATGGTTTTGGACGAATTGGTAGACGAGTTTTTAGATTATTACATGATAACAAAAATATTCAAGTTGTTGCTGTAAATGATCTTTCAGACACAAAAACACTTAGCCATCTATTAAAATACGATAGTATTCATGGTATCTTCAATGAAGATATTGGTTTTGATGCCAACCATATTATAGTTAATAATAGGAAAATACCTTTTTCCAACGCTAATCATCCTAAAAATATTGATTGGAATCCATATCATGTAGATTTTGTTATAGAAGCAACTGGTAAATTTAAAACGAAGGAAGATTTAGAGTTTCATATTAAAAATGGCTCAAAAAAAGTCATTTTAAGCGTTCCTCCACTAGAAGATGATATAAAAACCATTGTTCTAGGTGTTAATAATAATTCAATATCAGGAGATGAAGCCATAGTTTCTAATGCTTCTTGCACGACAAACAATGCTGCACCAATGATTGATATTATCAACAAGCTTTGTGGTGTTAAACAAGCATATATTACTACAGTTCACTCTTACACATCAGATCAAAGTTTACACGACCAACCACATAAAGATTTACGTCGAGCCAGAGCAGCAGGACAATCCATTGTACCTACAACTACAGGAGCTGCAAAAGCGCTTACTAAAGTCTTTCCAGAATTGTCTGATGTAATTGGTGGTTGTGGTATTAGAGTTCCTGTAGCTAATGGTTCTTTAACTGATATTACATTCAATGTCGAAAAAACGGTAACTATCGAAGAGATAAATGAGGCATTCAAAAATGCTTCATTAAACAATTACAAAGGAATTTTAGAATATACAGAAGACCCAATTGTTTCTATTGATATTGTAGGAAATACTCACTCTTGTATTTTTGATTCGCAAATGACATCTGTCATAGGAAATATGGTAAAAATTATTGGATGGTACGATAATGAAACTGGATATTCTAGTAGAATTATTGATTTAATTTGCAATTTACCGATAAAAAGGTGACTTTTATCGAATAAATAATTATATTTGCTTCTATTAGTGATATAAAAAAATGTCCCAAATCAACAATTACATATTTGCTATTATACTGTTGTTGAGCTTTAATGCTTCATCACAAACTTCTATTGAAGAAGATCCTGAAACTATACAAAACACTATAGATCTCAGAATCAACCAAGCGCAACTTGACATAGATAAGTACGCTTATTTTGAAGCTCAAGAAAAGTACGATAAAGCCTTACAACTTGCTATAAAAATAGATAATAAGAAAAGTATTGGTATTATTTATTCAAAAATAGGAAAACTTCAGTACATTCTAGAAGAACCAAATGAGGCCATTAAATCCCTTATTAAGGCTAATGAAGTGCAGCGTTTTGCTAAAGACGACATCAATCTAGCTGAAACATATAAGACCTTGGGAAATGTTTACACAAGCAAAAAACAGTATCAACAAGCACTTGATTACTACAAATCATCTAAAACACTCTTTGAACAGGAAGATTTAAATAATTTTGTAGCAGAAGTATTACTTAATGAAGGTATTACCTACTTACATTTAAAGGATTATAAAAATGCCAAATCACATTTATTAAAATCTATAGCAATCGCTAAAAGATACGATTTAGACAAAATATTAAGTAGTGCTAAATTAAATCTGGGAACAGCTCTTTTTAATTTAAATGAAACAGAAGACGCTTTAAAACAAGCTAATGATGGGCTAGAAATTGCAAAAAAGAATGAATTTAATAATATTTTAATTAATGGTTATTTAATACTTAGTAACTTAAATCAAGAAACGCAAAATCATAAATTAGCGAATAATTATTTAAGAAAACATATTGCACTCTCAGATTCTCTCATAGAAATTAAAAGAGGCAACCTTTCTCAAGAAAAGAGAATGCAATTACTAATAGAAAATCAAACGGAATATCAGAAAGAACAATTAGCAAATTTAGAAGAACAAAAAGCAGCTAACNACTTAAATAAATTAACTACCATTTTAAGTATTGCCTTGATTACTATTCTTTCTTTATTAACCTTGTCTTTATATAAAAACAACAACATTCGTCTTAAGACAAATAACATGCTGCATAAAAAGAATGCAGAGTTAATTGTTTCTAAAGAAAAAGCTGAGCTAGCCTCTAAAACCAAAGCCAATTTTTTATCTACTGTAACCCATGAGTTAAGAACTCCATTATACGCAGTTACTGGACTAACAAATATGCTATTAGAAGAAGACCCAAAACCTAATCAAGTCCAACATCTTAAATCACTTAAGTTTTCTGGAGATTACTTATTGACATTTATTAACGATATCCTTCAAATTAATAAAATTGAAGCAAATAAGGTAGAGGTCGAACCAGAAGCTTTTAGTCTTAAAAAGAAAATAACTAATATCATTGCTGCATTAAATAATTCTGCAACAGATAATAATATTAATATTCATTTAGAATACGACTCTAACCTACCAGAAAACTTTTTTGCAGATCAAATTAAAATTTCTCAAATCCTTATTAACCTTATTGGTAATTCTATTAAGTTTACAAAAGATGGCGATATTTGGGTAAGAGCTTCTCATGCAGATAAAAATAATGATCAGTACAGAGTTAGATTTGAAATAGAAGATAATGGTATTGGAATTAGTGAAGAAAAACAAAACCAGCTTTTCGAAAGCTTTTCTCAAGGATCCATTCAAATTAATAGAAAATATGGTGGTACAGGATTAGGACTTTCAATTGTAAAAGGATTAATTCAAATATTAAATGGTACAATTTCTTTAGATAGTGAACTTGGAAAAGGTTCTAAATTTACATTCGAAATACCATTAAAGTATGCTGAAAAAGTAGCTGAAGTTAAAAAAGCGAATTATTTTAAAGACATAAACGAAATAGATCTAAAAGACATAAACATTCTAGTGGTTGAGGATAACAAGATTAATCAAATGATTACTAAAAAAATCCTTAACAAAATGAAACTTAACTGTGATGTTGTTGATAATGGCGAAGAAGCAGTAAACATGGTAAAAGACAAAAAATACCATGTAGTTTTAATGGATATTCACATGCCTGGAATTAGTGGTCTTGAAGCAACAAGAATTATTAGAACATTCAATAAAGAGATTACCATTTTTGCTCTTACAGCTGTAACTCTTGAAGATAAAATGCCTGAATTTGATGAGGCTGGTTTCGACGATATTATTTCTAAGCCGTTCAAACAAGAAGATTTCGAGAAAAAATTATTTGAAGTCTTAATACAAGAAAACCCTGAATCTGCTTAAGATTTTATAAACTCTAACAATATACTATCAAACAATTCCTTATTATCAATAGTAATCTCTATTGGCAAATAATACAGTTTATCCTGTAATCTTGTTTCCGTTTTTAAACGCATAAAATCTTTTTCGGTAGTAACGATGGAATCTAACTTCGTTAAATCATTAATGTCTTTTTCAGAAAACACATGATGATCTTTATAATTCAGATGCTTAAAATCTAATTGTTTCGACTTTAAATAATTTACTAATGGATTAGCATTTGCAATTCCTGTAACTAACGTAAAACTTGATAATTGTGAAAAATCTGTTTCGTTAGAATTAGAAAATAACTTATTTGAATAACTAATAGAACTAAAAAATACTGTTTGATTAGATTCTGGTTTTAACTTCTTTGTAATGCGTTCTTTCTCTTGAATCGTTATAGATTCTGGACATTTTGTAACCACAATCATATTTGCTCTCTTTGCTCCTGCTTTAGGTTCTCTTAAATTACCCGTAGGCAAAACAATATCATCTGCATACAAGGTGTTATACGTTGTAAGAAGCACATTAAATCCAGCTTTTACTTTTCTATGCTGAAACGCATCATCTAGTAAAATAACATCTGGTTTGTTTTCTAAATCCCTTAAACTTGAAATGCCGTGTTGCCTATTAGCATCAACAGAAACTAAAATGTCTTTACCAAATTTATTGTAAAACTGAAAAGGTTCATCTCCAACAGTTTTTGCAGAATCTGAAGTGTCTGCTAATTTAAATCCATTGGTTTCACGTTTGTATCCTCTACTTAAAGTTGCAAGATTATAATCCGTTTTTAATAATCTTATCAAGTATTCAATCATTGGAGACTTTCCTGTTCCACCAACGCTTAAATTCCCAACACAGATTACAGGAAAGTTATAAGATTTGCTTTTCTTCCAACCTAAATCGTACAATTTATTTCTAGTCCAAGTCACAATAAAGTAAATAGGAACAATAGGAAATAAGATGTAGCGTAATAATTTCATTAAAGCGAAATTAAAAATTTTATCTTTGTTTGAAACTTAATAACACAAAATTATGATTGTTCAAGATGCCATAAATCATATTGAAGCACTTTCACCATTAGCTTATGCAGAAGATTTCGATAATGTAGGTCTTATTATTGGAGACAAAAACACCAAGCTAACAGGCATTTTAGTAACCTTAGACTCCTTAGAGTCTGTTGTTAACGAAGCCATAGAAACTAATTGCAACCTAATTGTTAGTTTTCATCCTATTATTTTTAAAGGTTTAAAAAAACTTACCGGAAAAACTTATGTGGAAAGAGTTGTCATGAAGGCTTTAAAAAACGACATTGCCATTTATGCTATGCACACAGCTTTAGATAATTCGATGTTAGGTGTTAATAACATGATTTGTGAAAAACTAGGATTAAACAATCGTAAAATATTAATACCACAACCACAAACAATAAAAAAGCTTATTACTTATGTTCCTAAAAAAGACGCTGAAACATTAAGAACAGCTTTATTTGAAGCTGGAGCTGGAAACATTGGCAACTATTCTAATTGTAGTTTTAATGTAGATGGCATTGGCACATATCAAGGTAACGAAGATTCAAATCCAACCATTGGTAAAAAAGGTGAAACACATCAGGAGTCTGAAACTCAAATTTCAGTCACATTTCCAAAACATGCAGAATCTAAAATATTACAAACTCTTTTTAAAACACATTCCTACGAAGAGGTTGCTTACGAGGTAACAACTCTCGAAAACACCAATCAAAATATTGGCATGGGAATGATTGGAGAACTAGAAAACAGCATGCCAGAAACAGCGTTTTTAAGTTTTCTAAAAGAGAACATGAAAACCGACTGCATTAGGCATTCAAAATTAAGAGATAAAAACATAAAAAAAGTAGCCGTTTTAGGTGGTTCTGGAAGTTTTGCAATTGCTTCAGCCAAAGCTGCAAAAGCAGATATATTTATTACTGCAGATTTAAAGTATCATGACTTTTTTACTGCTGAAAATCAGATTGTTCTGGCAGATATTGGTCATTATGAAAGCGAACAATTCACAAAAAACCTTTTAGTTGCATATCTTACAAAAAAAATCACTAATTTTGCAATCGTTTTATCAAAGACAAACACCAATCCTGTTAAGTATTTTTAAACTATGGCAAAAAAGAAAGAAGCAACTGTAGAAGAGCGTTTAAGACATTTATACGACTTACAATTAGTCGATTCTCGAATCGATGAAATTAGAAATGTTCGTGGAGAACTTCCTTTAGAAGTACGCGATCTAGAAGATGAAGTTGCTGGATTAAACACTAGATTAGAAAAATTAGAATCTAGCTTAGAGTCTATAAACAATCAAATTAGTGACAAAAAGAATCTTATTGAAGAGTCTAAAGCGCTAATTAAAAAATACACAGAGCAACAAAAGAATGTTAGAAATAATAGAGAATATAACTCTATTACTAAAGAAATTGAATTTCAAGATTTAGAGATTCAATTAGCTGAAAAAAACATCAAAGAATTTAAAGTTCAAATAGATCAGAAAAAAGAAGTTATTTCTGAAACTAAAGAGCGTTTAAAAGCACGTCAAACACACTTAAAGCATAAAAAGAGTGAGCTTGATGCTATTTTAGCAGAAACAGAAAAAGAGGAAACTGCTTTAATTAAAAAATCTGATGAATATAAAGCGAATATAGAAGAGCGTTTAGTAAAAGCTTACACAAGAATAAGAACCAATGTAAAAAATGGTCTTGCTGTTGTAGCTATTGAAAGAGGTGCTTCTGGTGGTTCTTTCTTTACAATTCCTCCACAAATACAAGTAGAAATTGCTTCTCGCAAAAAAATTATTACAGATGAGCATAGTGGACGTATTCTAATCGATGCTGCTTTAGCTGAAGAAGAAAAAGTGAAAATGAATAAAATGTTTGCAAAACTTTAATTCATTTCAATTTATATATTTTAAAAGCCTTCATTTTCATGAAGGCTTTTTTTATTGTTATTTTTGATAGGATTTCTTTTTCATTACGACATAAAAACAAAACTTAAAAGAATGGCAAGTCATTTAAAATCTATATTCTCAACCTTATTCATTGTGTTATTATTTAGCTGCAATAATATGGCACAGGAAAACCAAGAACAACAAGCAGTTATTAATGCTGAACCTATTGAAGCCCCAATCCAAAACGAATTAGCTAAAGCCTATTTTGCTAGTGGTTGTTTTTGGTGTGTAGAAGCCGTTTACGAAAGTGTTATTGGCGTTGAAGAAGTTATTTCTGGTTATGCTGGAGGTCACACAAAGAATCCAACATATGCATCAAGCAACACAGGAAAAACAGGACATGCAGAAGCTGTAGAAGTTATTTACAATCCAGACATGGTTAGTTTTTCAACATTGGTAGATGTTTATTTTGGGTCTCAAAATCCGACACAAATTAATGGTCAAGGTCCAGATAAAGGCTCTCAATATCGTTCTATTATTTTTTATCAAAACGAAGAACAAAAGCAGATTATTGAATCTAAAAAAGAAGCCTTAGCAAAAGAATTAAATACTAAAATTGCTGCTGAAGTCTATCCATTTCAAAAATTCTGGGTTGCTGAAGACTATCATCAAAACTACGAAAAACTGCATCCAGAAAATCCCTATGTACAAAATGTTTCTATTCCAAGATTAAACAAGTTCAAAGCCAAATTTCCTGAATTACTAAAAGAGAGTAAACATTAAAAAACAGCAAGGTTTATATCGGTTTTTGTGAAACAATTCCAGAACCCCAAAAAAAACTAATTATTTAGTAATTCCTCCTATTATAAGTGGCTATCGAGAAAGTGAAACTAAAAAGTTAAAAATTACTACAAATTATTTCAAAATAATTGAGCATCATATAGAAAATTTAGATGATGATACAACAACAGTAGAACTTAATACTGATATCACTATAAAACAAGATGAAGTGCTAACCGCGAGTATTTATGAACAGGAAATATATGATATGTTCAATGAAGTTGTAGTAGATGGCCCTATATCTTAACTTTGCCAAACAACGTGTACAATTCATGCTAATACATGAACTTAAATTAAAATTTCTATCTTTAAACAACTGATTTGCTACAACTGAAAATCCTTCGGATTCTCATTCGTACAAATCACACACGAAATCGTAAACTAAACTCTTTAAACTTTCACAGCCTTCAACTCAAAAATCATAGGATATAATCTACCTTTTGTAGTAAACATGCCAGATTCATTTTCAATCAATTCTGGCAACACATTATACGGACTTTCATCATATTCATTTAAGTATTCAATTCGCAATCCAGCTTCAATTAAAGCATTAACAACTTCACTTAAACCATGATTCCAACCATACTCTTTACTTACCATTTTTGAGCCTGTATCTGCATACGTACCTTCATATTCTTCATGAATAACCTCATCTTGCATATAACCATATCTCATAACAGGTTTTCCTTCTAGATAATCGAACATCCAAACAATGGGATGAAATTCCACCATATAAAACGTGCCTCCTTTTTTTAAACGCTCAGCAATCATTTTTCCCCAAGGTTTTAAATCTGGCAACCAGCCAATAACACCATAACTAGTATAAACAATATCGAAAGTGTCTTTAACGTGCTTAGTAGTATCCAATACATTACAACATACAAACTGTGCATCTAACTTTAATTCATCATTTAGCGATTGTGCTAATTTAATGCCTTCATCACTTAAATCGACACCAACACAAGTGGCTCCCATGCGACTCCAACTCAACGTATCTTGCCCAAAATGACATTGCAAATGCAATAAGCTTTTCCCTTCAACTTTTCCAAGCGCTTTAAGTTCATAAGGCATTAAAGAAGATTTCCCTTCTTTAAATACTTGCATATTATACATATCGCTTTTAGCATGTACTTTTACTTTGTCGTTCCAGGTAGCTTTATTAGCACCAAAATAATCTGGTTTAAAGTTCATGATTGTAATTTTAAAAAACCTAAAATAACACATCTACTTCTAACTTCTCTATCTTTGAAAAAAAATAACTTAATGAAAATTAAAAGCACACTCCTCCTACTTTTATTAATGACTGCTATAATTTCTTGCAAAAAGGAAGAAAAAAAAGAAGTAATAAAAGAGATTTCTATAGCTGAAAAAATAGCAAATGCACATGGTTTTGAAAACTGGAAAAACGTGTCTCAAATTCATTTTACGTTCAATGTAGATAGAGATAGCAGCCATTTTGAGCGTTCTTGGACATGGAAACCAAAAACAGACGATGTTACATTAATTTCTGGAACAGACACCATTTCTTATAATAGAAAATCTATTGATAGTACGTCTTTAAATGCAGACAAAGGGTTTATAAACGATAAATACTGGTTACTTGCTCCATATCAATTAATTTGGGATGAAGGCACAACAATTTCGGAAGCCATTTTAGTAGAAGCTCCAATTAGCAAAACCCAAATGAATAAAATAACCTTGACATACTCAAGAGAAGGTGGCTACACGCCTGGAGATGCTTACGATTTTTATTTTACAGACAATTATTTAATTAAAGAATGGGTGTTTAGAGAAGGAAATACCGAAGAACCTTCACTTATTACAACTTGGGAAAACTATCAAGATTTTAATGGCTTAAATATCTGTTTAGACCACACAAAATCTGAAGGAAATTGGAAACTCTATTTTACACATGTTAAAGTAGAATTGGATTAAAAACATCTAAAACCACGAATCAAAACGTATATAAGGTATAAATATCCCGCTTTATGCGTCTATATATATTCAAAGTGCTTCATCTAACAAGTTGAAGCACTTTTTCTTTATCCTACAAAATTTTGTTTCACGTGAGTTCCGTCACAAAAAGGTTTGTTACTTGAAGCACCACATCTACAAAAAGCTGTTGTTTTGTTTTTTACTTCTTGACTTCCATCTTTAAGAGTAACTTGTAAAGTACCATAAACTAACAAAGGCCCATTCTCTCTAACTTCTACTTTAGTATCTAAAGTTTCTGCATTTTTGTCTCCTTCATCATTCATAAAAAAGCCTAAAGNCCCAGAAGGACAATCCTTTACTTGTTTAACCAAANCNTCTGTTGATGCTGCATCAGTTTTAATCCATGGCNTCCCTTTTGGCTTAAAAACCTAACCCAAACCCTTTACACAAATGGCTGAATGAATACATTTTTCAGGCTCCCAAACTATAGGAACTTCCCCATTTGAATAATTTTTAGTTTTGCTCACACCTTTATGTTTTAAATAAAGACACAAAAAAAAGCAGTATCCAATTTAGTGGGTTTTATGTCTTCGTTTCTAAACTTTTAATTCTTATTTTTGTTGGAAACCGAAAAACAACTCACTTTGTCCAACTATAAATCAGGTCTTGAATACGCAAAAGAACAAGACAAAAACGACAGCTTATCTCATTATAGAAATCAGTTTCATATTCCAAAAGATAAGCAAGGAAATGATTGGTTGTATTTTACTGGAAACTCTTTAGGTTTACAACCAAAGAACACCCAAAAACACATTCAACAGGAATTAGACGATTGGGCAAATTTTGGTGTAGAAGGACATTTTGAAGCAAAAAATCCATGGATGCCTTACCACGAATTCTTAACCGAATCTATGGCAAAAATAGTAGGAGCTAAACCTATTGAAGTGGTAACAATGAACACCTTAACAACCAATTTACATTTGTTAATGGTATCGTTTTACCAACCTACAAAAACAAAATATAAAATAGTTATAGAAAGTGATGCCTTTCCTTCAGATAGATATGCTGTTCAAACACAATTAGAATTTCATGGGTTTGATACCAATGAAGGGTTGATTGAATGGAAACCAAGACAAGGCGAAGAACTTTTAAACATGGATGATTTAGAAACCATCCTTGAAGAACAAGGAGATGAGATTGCTTTACTGTTAATTGGAGGCGTTAATTATTATACTGGACAGTATTTAGACATCAAAAAAATTGCCGAACTAGGTCATGCCAAAAACTGTATGGTTGGAATAGACTTGGCTCATGGAGCAGGAAACATCAAGCCTGAACTTCATGAATCTGGAGTTGACTTTGCAGCTTGGTGCACGTATAAATACTTAAATTCCGGACCTGGAAGTTTAGGTGGTTTATTTGTTCATGAAAAGCATGCTCACAATAAAAAACTAAAACGTTTTGCAGGTTGGTGGAGCCATAATAAATCGACACGTTTTAATATGCGACAACCCTTAGATGTGATTCCAGGAGCCGAAGGTTGGCAACTAAGTAATCCACCTATTTTATCTATGGCTGCAATTAAAGCATCTTTAGACATGTTTAACGACGTTGGAATGGACGCTCTTAGAGAAAAATCTGAAAAACTAACAGGTTATTTCGAGTTTTTGCTCAACGAATTAAATAATGATAAAATTAAAATCATCACACCATCAAACCCGAAAGAAAGAGGTTGCCAGCTTTCCATTCAGGTTAAAGATGCGGACAAAAATTTACATAAAAAATTAACAGATGCACACATCATAACAGATTGGCGAGAACCAGATGTTATTCGTTGTGCTCCAGTTCCATTATACAATTCATACCAAGATGTATATCATATGGTTGAAAAATTAAAACATATTTTAAATGACTAATAAAGAAAATATACTCATCATTGGAGCTGGGCTTTGTGGATCACTTTTAGCCTTACGCTTAGTTCAAAGAGGCTATCATGTTTCTGTTTATGAAAGCAGACCTGATTTAAGAACTACCGATATTTCTGCTGGGAAATCTATTAACTTGGCATTATCTGACAGAGGATTTAAAGCGTTACGTCTTGCAGGTGTAGAAGAAAAAGCTCGACAATTATGTATTCCCATGAAAGGTCGCCTTATTCATGATTTAGAAGGCAATACCTTTGCTTCAAATTATTCTGGTCGTGAAGGAGAAAATATTAATTCTATTTCTCGTGGTGATTTAAATGGCCTATTATTAACAGAGGCAGATTTATTTGATAACCTCACTATTCATTTTAATAATGAATGTACACATGTTGATCTAGACACCAACACTGCCCAGTTTATTAATCATGAATCCAAAAAAGAGTTTAAGGTGAAAGCTGATATAATTTTTGGTACAGATGGAGCCGGTTCCGCTTTACGAAAAAGTTATTATTTAGAACGTAAATTTCTGTTTAGCTATTCGCAAAACTTCTTAACACATGGTTATAAGGAATTAGAAATTCCAGCCTCAACAGAAGGTAACCATTTAATCAGTAAAGATTATTTACATATTTGGCCACGAGGCAATTATATGCTTATTGCATTAGCTAATTTAGATGGCAGTTTTACTGTAACCTTATTTTTAGGTCATGAAGAAGGAGACTACAATTTTAAAGATTTATCATCTGAAGAAAAAATAAATGTTTTTTTTAAAAAACAATTTCCAGATGCCTTAACTTTAATTCCAAACATTGCTGATGAATTTGCTAAAAATCCAACTGGAGCGCTTGGCACAGTAAAATGTTCACCCTGGCACTACAAAGGAAGAACACTTATTATGGGAGATGCTGCTCATGCTGTTGTCCCTTTTTATGGTCAAGGTATGAATGCTTCTTTTGAAGATGTAACCGTTTTAGATAGTATGATAGAAGAATATCAAGGCGATTGGGAAACCACCTTTAAAATGTATCAAAAAGCACGTAAAGCTAATGCAGATGCCATTGGTGATTTAGCTGAAGAAAACTATTACGAAATGCGTGACCATGTATCCAACCCTATTTTTAAAGAAAAACGTAAAATAGAAATGGCTTTAGAACAAAATTTCCCTAAACAGTATTTTTCTAAATACTCTATGGTAACCTTTAATGAAAATATTGGTTATCATGAAGCTATGACTAAAGGTCGTGCTCAAGACAAAGCTATTTTAAACATGTTAGCAGATGGCGAGGTATCGACTAAGCTCGACTTAACAGATAAACAGGTTTTGAAAACAATTTTAGAAAAAGTAAAAGAAACTACCGAAGCTATTTTAGAAGACGATAGAATTGCTGGCTTAAAATAAATTATAATAAAATGTCTCCTCGAGCTCAGTCGAGAGGTCTCAAATAGGTCTCGACTGCGCTCGACCTGACAAATAAAATTATGGAAGAAAAAATTGTAACACCCAGAGGAGCTTATCCACATACTAAAAGAGTAGGCGATTTTATATTTGTTTCAGGAACCAGTTCTAGAAGAGCAGACAACACCATTGCAGGTGTCGATATTATTGATGAGATGGGGACCAAACGTTTAAACATCGAAACTCAAACTAGGGAAGTATTAAAAAATATTGACTCGAACTTACAAAAAATTGGAGCATCGATAAAAGACGTTGTAGATGTTACTACTTTTTTAGTAAACATGAACGATTTTGCAGGTTATAATAAAGCTTATGCAGAGTTTTTTGAAAAAGAATCTGGCCCAACAAGGACAACGGTTGCTGTACACCAATTACCACATCCAGATTTAGTTGTAGAAATTAAAGTGATGGCTTATGTTGGAAGTTAATTTATAAATCTAATGTCTCCTCGAGCGCAGTCGAGANGTTACTTAAATAGGTCTCGACTGCGCTCGACCTNACAAATAAAATGAACATACAAAACTATATAAACGGTAACTTCCATGATCCAATTCAAGATAATTGGATTGACAACTATAACCCATCGAATGGTGTGATATATGGACAAATCCCAAACTCATCAAAAGAAGATGTTGAGAATGCATATATAGCTGCAAAATCTGCTTTCCCAATTTGGTCGCAAACCACGTTTGAAGAACGTAGTCGCATCATGATCAAAATTTCGGAGTTAATAGAATCCAACTTACAACGTTTTGCAGAAGCCGAAAGTAAAGACAATGGAAAACCTATTTCTTTAGCAAAAGCAATAGATATTCCAAGAGCAGCAAGCAACTTTCGTTTCTTTGGAAATGCTATTACACAATTTGCAAGTGAGAGCCATGAAAGTGTTGGACAAAAAGCTGTAAATTATACCTTACGTCAACCCATTGGTGTTGTTGGTTGTATTTCGCCTTGGAACTTACCACTTTATTTGTTTACTTGGAAAATCGCTCCTGCCATTGCAGCTGGAAACTGCGTGGTTGCCAAACCTAGTGAAGTCACGCCATTGACAGCCTATCTATTAGGTGAAATTTGTAACGAAGCTGGCTTACCTAAAGGCGTTTTGAATATTGTTCATGGACTTGGTGGTTCAACTGGTCAAGCCATTATTGAACATCCAGACATTAAAGCCATTTCCTTTACTGGTGGCACAGCAACTGGAGCTCATATTGCGAAAGTAGCTTCACCAATGTTTAAAAAATTATCGTTAGAATTGGGTGGAAAAAACCCAAACATCATTTTCGCAGATTGTGACTATGACGATATGCTTGACACAACTGTTCGATCATCTTTTGCTAATCAAGGGCAGATTTGTTTATGTGGAAGCAGAATTTTTATCGAAGCTTCTATCTATGAAAAATTCAAAACTGATTTTGTTGCACGAATTAAAGCATTAAAAGTAGGTCATCCATCAGAAAAATCAACAAATATTGGTGCTTTGGTTTCCAAACCACATCTTGAAAAAGTAAAAGAATACATTCAAATAGCTAAAAATGAAAATGGAACGGTTTTATGTGGAGGAAATGAGGTATCAATTAAAGGTTACGAGAACGGTTATTATTTAGAACCAACAGTTATTGAAGTTCCAAATGATGAATGTCGCGTGAATCAAGAAGAAATTTTTGGACCAGTAGTAACTATCATGCCCTTTAATAGGGAAGACGACGTCTTACAAATGGCAAACAAAGTAAAATACGGATTATCAGCCACACTCTGGACAAACGATTTAAAACGTACTATGCGAATGAGCAACCAATTACAAACAGGAATTGTTTGGGTGAACACATGGATGATGCGTGATTTACGTACGCCTTTTGGTGGTGCAAAAGCTTCAGGAGTTGGACGTGAAGGTGGTTTTGAAGCTTTACGCTTTTTTACTGAAGCTAAAAATGTTTGTATAAAATATTAAATCTATCCATGAAAAAACACATAACTTTATTTCTTTTACTAATATCTTTCGCAGGATTTTCACAAGATGATTTTGTTGAATTTAAGAAAGATAATTTTTCTATTAACTATCCTAAAAATTGGATTTTGGATACATCTGGCCAAATGAACTCATCATTTATAATTTTCTCACCTACAACAGAAAATGATCTTTTCAATGAAAACATCAACCTTTTAATCCAAGATATAACTGGTCAAGATTTAAATTTAGAATCATACTCAACTATTTCAGAAAATCAGATAAAATCAATGATTCCCAATCTTAAGTGGTTAAAAAATGAAAAAGTAGGGAATCATCAAGAAGTTATTTGGAGTGGATTAGTTACAAATAACAATTTAAAATTCAAACAGATTTATTATGTTATAAATAACAAGGCTTATGTTCTAACTTTTTCAGCTCATGAATCCGTTTATGATGATTATATAAAAATTGGCAATAAAATTTTAGAAAGCTTTCAAGTAAATTAATATTCTATGAACTTAAACTTAAATAACAAATACGCACTTGTCTGTGGCAGTACTGCAGGAATAGGAAAAGCTACAGCCATTGCTTTAGCGCAAGAAGGTGTTCAAGTCACTTTAATAGCTAGAAATGAAGGTAAATTAAAAGCTATTTTATATGAATTACCTCAACAAAGAAATCACGATTATATCGTGGCCGATTTTTCAAATCCAGAAGAATTAAAAGCAAAAGTATCTGAGTATGTTTCTAAAAATCATGGCTTTCATATTTTAGTTAATAATACTGGAGGACCTAAAGGTGGACCCATTTTTTCAGCAGAGTTAAATGAATTTGAAAATGCGTTTACACAACATTTAAAATGCAACCATGTATTAGCTCAAGCAGTTGTTCCTTTTATGAAAGAAGCAGGATATGGACGTATTATCAATATTATTTCAACATCTGTTAAACAGCCTCTAGATGGCTTAGGTGTTAGTAATACCATCCGTGGAGCTGTAGCCAATTGGAGTAAGACATTAGCGAATGAACTTGGCTCCTATGGAATTACTGTAAATAACGTCCTTCCTGGAGCCACAGGAACAGAACGTTTAACAGAAATTATAAAAAACAAATCTGCTAAAACAGGAAACACTGAAGAGGAAGCTGCCAATACGATGAAAAATGCAGTTCCAGCTAAACGTTTTGCCAAACCTGAAGAATTAGCTTATGCTGTCACTTTTTTAGCAAGTGAATGTGCCAGTTATATTAACGGAATTAATCTTCCTGTTGATGGTGGAAGAACAAAAAGTTTGTAACTTTATAAAACAATTTAAAAATCTGTCATTACGAGGAATAAAGTAGCCTGCACTGAGCGCAGTCGAAGTTTGGTAATCTCTTTAAAAGGAACAGATTGCCACAGCAAATAAAAATTTGCTTCGCAATGACATCAAAAAAATATAATCATGAGCAAACTAGTATCTCCTTTAAATTTTAAAGCTTGGATTGAAGAAAATAGACATTTATTAAAACCACCTGTTGGTAATAAAGTAGTATGGAAAGATGGCGATTTTATTGTGATGGTTGTTGGTGGACCAAATAGTCGAAAAGATTATCATTATAACGAAACACCTGAGTTCTTCTATCAAATTGAAGGCGACATGGTTTTAAAAGTAATTGATAAAGGAACACCTAAAGATATTCATATTAAAGAAGGAGATATCTTTATTTTACCTCCAAAAGTACCACATTCTCCACAACGTGGAGCAAATACTGTTGGTTTAGTTATAGAATACCCAAGAGACAAAGGCGTTCAAGATGCCTTACTTTGGTTCTGTGAGAATTGTACAACAAAATTGTATGAAGAAGATTTTACACTAGATAATATTGAAACAGATATGCCTGGTATATTTGATAAATATTATGGAGATAAAAAAAAGAGGACTTGTCCAAATTGTGATGAAGTGATGCTAGCACCAAAAAAAATACAAATTGAGGAATAAAAATTGTCGTCATTACGAGGAAGTATGACGAAGTAATCTCTTTATAAAAAGATTGCCACGCCAAAAGGCTAGCAAAGACAGTAAATATGGAAAAACGTAAATTAAGAATAAACGGTCACTCTCACCTACTTCCTTATCCTGAGGAAATTCCTCAGTTTATGAAAGATAAAGGGATTTTTTGGGTTGATAAAGACCGCAAATTCATGCTTCAAAAAGATTGGAATCGTCCAATAACGGATTCTAGCTTTTTCCTTGATGAAAAATTAGCATGGATGGAACGCTTTAAAATTGATCATGCAGTTGTATTGAATCTCTCTCAATTATATGGAAACGGTTTGCGTGTGGAAGAAATGAAACAAGCATTACGTTTTCAAAATGATTTTAATGCCAAAATTCAGAGAGAAAACCCAAGCAAATTTACTTGTGGGTTTGTAGTACACCCAGGTTTTGTACGTGGTGCTTGCTGGGAAATTGAACGTTGTGTGGAAGAATTAGGCATGCAGTTATTATGCCTTCCTACGCACTACATGGATACCATTGGTACTTGGCGTTGCATTTTTGATGAAGAAAACGAACCTATTTTCGAATTAGCAAATAAATATAATCTAGCTGTAGAAATCCATCCATACGATGGTGAAAAATTTATAAAACTAGAAAACACATCTTGGCGTTTTCATTTAATATGGATGTTAGCTCAATGTGCAGATGCCTATCACTTTTTAACACTGAATGGATTTCAAGACAAATTCCCTAATATGCGAACTTGTTTTGCTCATGGAGGACAATTAGCACAGATTAATTTAGGAAGACGTATTCAAGGCTTTGATGGCAGACCAGATTTATTTGAAGGTAAAAGTCACCCAAGAAAAGCTGTTGGACATAAAAATATCTTTTTTGACACTTTAGTACACGATACTGGAGGCTTACAGTTATTAATTAAAAATCAAGGTTCTAAACAGGTTCTTATGGGATTAGACGACCCATATCCTTTAGGGGAAATGGAAAGTGAAAAACAATCTTCTTATCCAGGTAAAATTTTAGATTTAGCTGTAGAACGTAACATTATTAATGAAACTGAACGTGATGCTATTTGGGAAGACAATGTGATACAATGGTTATGTGGTGATGATGAAGCTGCTAAACAAAAATTAGTAAATAGAATTTTAGGATAACATGTCTCCTCGATCATTATCGAAATCAGAATATATTTTGGTTGAAGATACGAACGTAGTTCTCGAGAGGTTTTAATAGGATCTCGACTGCGCCAGAAATGACAGCTCGACCTGACACAATATTATAAACACCATGCACTTTTTACCAGAAAAAATAGATGATTATGTGGTTGCTCATTCTGAAAACGAACCAGAATTATTACAACTCTTAACACGAGAAACTTACCAAAAGATTCTACAACCTCGCATGTTGAGTGGTCATTATCAAGGTCGTGTATTGAGTATGATTTCCAAATTGATTAACCCTAAATGTATTCTGGAAATTGGCACGTATACAGGCTATTCAGCCCTTTGTTTAGCAGAAGGTATGCAAACTGATGGAGAACTACATACTATAGATGTTAATGAAGAGTTGGTTGATTTTCAGCGTACATATTTTGACAAATCTAAATACGGAAAACAGATTCACCAATATTTAGGAAACGCCTTAGAAGTGATACCAAAACTAAATAAAACCTTCGATCTGGTTTTTATTGATGCCGACAAGGAAAACTACTCTAATTACTTCAATCTTATTATTGAACGCTTAAATATAGGTGGCATTATTTTATCAGATAATGTACTTTGGAGTGGAAAAATTTTGGACAAGACTTTCAAGAAAGAGGACACATCTACTCCTGCACTAATTGAATATAACACACTTTTAAAAACAGACAGCAGAATAGAAACAGTTATGTTGCCTATTAGAGATGGTTTGACGATTAGTAGGAAAAAGTAGGACTTGACTTTTATAAAAAAAAAGAACTTCGTTCCTGTCTGCCGACAGGCAGGTACACTATTTATAAATCATTAAAACAGATTCATATATGTACTTTGTACAGCATTTTAAAGAAACTATCTTCATTCAATAAATTGATTATACTTATTTCGCTTCTTTGTAACCTAAATGTTTGATTTGACGTCCAACATTCAAATTAACTTTAGAAATAACAAAAAATGAAAAAAGCACTTTATTTAAAGTACCTATTAATAGTAATTACTGTTTTAGCCCTTAATTCCCAATATACAAGCTATGCACAAAATTTAGAATCCAAGATTGATAGTTTATTGCTAGAAAAATATCTTCCAAATGCACCTGGAGCAACTTTCTTAATTTCTAAAAACGGAAATATCATTTACAAAAAAGCATTTGGCCTTTCAAACCTAGAATTAAATCTTCCAATGCATACAGAAAATGTATTCGAAATAGGTTCTATGACAAAACAATTTACTGCTGTTTCAATACTAATGTTAGTAGAGCAAAATAAAGTAAGTTTAGACGATGAAATAACTAAATATATACCTGATTATCCTACTAAAGGAAAAAAAATAACAGTTCATCATTTATTAAATCACACTTCAGGTATTAAGAGTTATACAACTCTTAAAAAGCTATATGATATTGACAAAAATGATTTAACTCCTATAGAACTTATTGCCTTTTTTAAAAATGAACCTATGGATTTTAATCCTGGTGAGCAATATAAATACAACAATTCAGGGTATGTAATTCTTGGTTATATTATTGAAAAAGTGTCTGGATTATCTTATGGCGAATTTGTTATTAAAAATATTTTCGAAAAGTTGAATATGAATAATTCTACTTATGGTAATCATAGAAAAGTTATTAAGAACAGAGCTTCAGGACATCATATGAAAGAAAATTATGAGAATTCCAGATTTGTTAGTTATTCACTTTCATATGCTGCTGGAGCACTAATATCTTCGGTAATAGATTTAAATATTTGGCAACAAGCGTTAATAGAAAACAAACTTATAAAAAAAGAAACATTAGATAAGGCTTATACCAATTACAGTTTGAACAATGGCGAAAAAACTAACTATGGTTATGGATGGAACATTAAAATTTTGGGTGGCAAACCATCTTATGAACATGGTGGATTCATTTTTGGATTTAAATCCATGGGAGTATATTTGCCTGAATCTGACATTTATGTGGTAGGATTAAATAACTGCGACTGTAATTCACCAACTAAGGTTACAAGGAAAATAGCGGAATTAGCTGCGAAGTATTAAATTAAAAACGCTGTACAACATCATATATAAAAAATAACAAAGTAAGTGCAAGCCTCAAAGGTTTGCACTTTTTGCGTACATTTATTTTAACTGAAATGTTTGTAATTTTCAATCGCTACTTTCCATACACAAAACGTAAACGAAACTAAAAATCAAAAAACCGTATTCCTAAGACACCTTTACAAGTGTAGATTTTTCGGCAATCTTATTTTTACTTTTTTCAATATTTGCTAATATGGTTTGATAAAAACGGGAGTTATCAAATGGCTTTGTTATAATATCGTTATAGCCTATAGCATGATATTCTTTTTTAACATCTTCAATATCTGCTGCAGTTAAAGCAATAATAGGTATCTGGCTATTTGTTTTTCTTATTTCTTTTGTAGCTTCATTTCCGTTTAATATTGGCATATTAATATCCATTAATATCAGGTCATAATCTTTCAGTTTTAAAGCATTAACAGCCTCTAAACCATTTTTAGCTATATCACATTGAAAGTTTCCTTTTTCTAAAATATTCCGGGTCACTATTTGATTAATTTTATTGTCTTCAGCTAC